>Ga0190309_1000461_pt1 | contig 11552 bp, 10 predicted proteins | sample 48700767_MG_FD_161656 | JGI IMG/M metagenome (GOLD analysis project Ga0190309, IMG submission 161656) | Hydrothermal vent sediment bacterial communities from Southern Trench, Guaymas Basin, Mexico - 4870-07-6-7_MG | ecosystem: Environmental > Aquatic > Marine > Hydrothermal vents > Sediment ... | reverse complement strand
TTAAGTGAAGCCTCACACCAACCTTTTCTTCGCCTGTTACTGGGTCTGTCCAAGTGAACAATTCATAATCTTTTGCCAGCCAAGGCATCCACTCCCACGTGTATGGGTCTCTTGCCAACAAGCTTTCATGACACAATCCCCAAACTACGTTGTCCCAAAGCCACTCAGCATAGACTGGGTTGCCTGGCTTCTCTAACTCGTCTACTTTGAAGCCCACCCTTATCGTCATATGCTCACAGTCGCCCACTGGGTGACAGTATGGATGCATGTTTAGCATGCTGTAGCCCATTCCGGTTGGGTCCGGACCCATAGCCGGAACGTTTACTATTCCCTGCCATGTTAGTCCTCTATACTTGTTTTCTCCATCGTCTGGTGTAACTGGTTCCTCGTTTGTTCCGCCTGTGTAGCGTCTTCTATACGCCTTATATCCTTGGAATGATAGGACTGGTATACATCCCATAGCTCCGCCGGGACAGTCGCATGAGTGACCGTCTTCTGGTTCTAAGGGTGAGTTAAAGATTACTTGGGCTTGGAGGCATGCGTCTTTTAGTTCATCCCAAGTTGGAGCTTCCAGGAGCTTGTCCACCCAGTAGTCGTAGGTTGAGCAGTTCATTCCGCCGTAGTTGTAGCAGAATCCTGGATACCAGTAGTAGTCGCTGTGGTATAGTACTAGGTGGTCTGGGTCTGCGCTTAATGACCAGCCGCCCGTGTAGAGGTTGAATTCGTGTTCTAGCATTACGCTGAACCAGCAGCCGTAAACGTCTTTGTATCTTCTGTTTACGCGGACTTGTAGGCAGTCTTCAATTTCATCTGCGAAGTAGTCTCCCATAGCATTTCTTAATGGGTCGTCGATTCTTATGTAGAACCAAAGCTCCAAATACTCATCTGGATCTTCAACGCCGTTTCCATTCTTGTCCCAGAACCTCCAGCCCGTATCTGGGTTGACTGGAAAGTCTGGCATACCATCCTCTGGATCTTGATCGCAATTGTCCAAGATTTGTTTAGCATATTCACAGTCGTATGGGTGTGTTAGAACCTCCATGGCGCCGCCTGGAATTATATCTGGATGCTGGTATGCTGGGAGTGAGGGCGGAACAGGCGTATAAATTGGAACAGCCAGACCTTTATAAATTTCTTCAACCACGTGGGTTCGGTTCATCAAGTGCCAAAGCGCATGCCTAAAGCACGGAACCCTAGTTGGGTTATCCTCGCCTTTTGCGCCTCTCTCGTAGTCTCCTGGATAGGTCGGCAAACAGTTAATGTCTATAATGAAATATCCTAACTCTGCACCGTAAGAGACAACCTTTATCGTTTCGTTCCATGGAGGCGCAGTCCACTTGTCCACCAAGTCCTTTGTAATCGCCCACTCTATCATGTCAATTTCGCCGGCCTCCAAACCAGCATACTCAGCCGGAGCATCAGCATACATAATAAACAGCAAGTTGTCAGTCCTAGGCCCAAACTTCTCATATTTTTCGTCTGAAGTGCAATCGTCATAGGTCCAAGCCATCACCGGAGCAACAGATATGCAGAGAACCACAATAATCGACGCTATCACTATCGCATTAAAAGCTTCCTTTTTCATTCTCCCTTCTCCTCTTTCTTATAGCAATATAAGAAATCTAATCAACATTTAAAAGTTTTATGGAAGATAGTTATAGTTTCAAATTTCTCACACCAATTTACAAAAGCTTTTATAGAGCAAACCAAAAGTGAAAGATGGAGGAAATAGCAATGGGGCTAAGGATATATATAGTCAAGCGAGTAATCTACTCAATCATACTATTGTTCTTCGTAATAACATTAAACTTCATAATTTTCATGTTAATGCCAGGCGATCCATCATCACTCTTCATGCCACCCCCAGGAAATATGCCAAAAGAAGAATACGAAAAATGGCGTCATGAAATAGAAGAACTTTATGGGCTGCATGAACCAATTCATATAAGATTTTACAAAACGTTAATAAGACTTCTCACATGGAACTTCGGGAAATCACTAGTAACATGGAGACCAGTCGCCGCCGAAATGCTTGAAAAACTTCCATGGACACTTTACCTACTAGGAACATCAACAATAATTTCGATAATAATAGGAGTAGCTCTCGGAGTACTAGTAGCCTTCAAAAGAGGGGGAAAATTTGATAACATAATGGTATTAACATCCATAATAACCTATTCACTACCAACATTTTGGATAGGAATGGTCTTCATACTTATATTCTCCATACACCTAGGATGGTTCCCATCAGCCCACGGGCTTCCAACTGGCTGGGCAATTAACCCACCCCACCCATACTCAATAGAAGTATCACAAGCATCAAGTGGCCTCGGCATTAATTTAATATTAACCCCCGACGCAATAGTTGTAATACAAGGATTCCTACGACACTCTTTCCTGCCAATGCTAACATTAATACTCTTCTCTTACGGAGGATGGATACTCCTCACACGAGCAGTTATGCTTGAAAGCCTAACTGAAGACTACATAATAACAGCACGAGCAAAAGGAGTACCCGAAAGAACAGTACTCTTTAAACATGCACTTAAAAACGCTTCGCTCCCACTTATAACAAGCGCCGCCCTAAGCTTCGGTTTCATACTAACAGGTGCAATAATAACTGAAGCAGTATTCACATACCCAGGTCTGGGACGATGGATTTGGGGAGCAATTGCACAAAGAAATTACGCAATTCTAATGCCAATCTTCTATGTCATAGCCATATGCGTAATAGTGGCAAACTTTATAGCGGATCTACTTTACGGAATCATTGACCCACGAATAAAGTACGGGTGAAAAAAATGGTGTCTAAAAAAAAGCTAAAATTCAACATAAAAAGATTACTTAACTTCACTAAAGTATTCTTCAGTAAAAAACAAGGCGTAGTAGGAGTAGCGATAATATTAGCATTCTTGTTAATAGCAATATGCGCTCCACTCCTTACTCCCTATAACCAATTAGGTGTCCGACCTAATGCACCCATACACCAAGGTGTTTCAAGCCCTTGGGCAAAACCTTCATGGGCAAGATATTTACCAACATGGCTAGGTGGCGGTCCCGGACTTTCTGAAAACATGATAGCAGTAAAAAATCCTCTAGAACAAGGATGGAGATACAAAATTTTATCAGACCTCACCAATGGACAGCTTAAAATTGAACCAAACTATTACGTAAATTATCCAAACAGCTCAGATGGGTGCATAGCGGTTACTTACAAACGAAACCCAAACACCCAACCAGAAGGCAGAGTAAAAGTCCAAGTAGAATCCGAATTCCACTGGCCCTACTCGGGCCCCCCAGGAGAACTCTCAGGATCAGTAACGTTATTGGTGAATGGAACTTCAGCAACTCACTTATACGTGCCAGTCGAAGCATGGGTTTACCTCGAAAGATTATCTGATGGAAAAAAGTGGTATCTTTGGCCTCCACCAAGCAAATTAAAGGGAGAATTTGGACATAACATCGAATGGGTTCCGTCAGGAACACAAGGCGTTGTAGTACCGAAAGGATACGAGGTTAACGAAACGGTTATCAACCCATACAGCCATCCTCCGGACGAATATTCAGGTGAAGTCTATATAAGCAAACCATGTGACGGAGATATGTCAGGCTGGATAACAACAAAACAGTCAACTATAGATTCAAGTGGAAGGAATTTCATAAAAAGAGAAGGACTCTACGGATTTCCAAACGAAAGATTAGACCTTAGAACAATGGTATCTGGAGAGGGAAATTATACCTACGGTGTTGAAATAGTCTTCATGGATGAAGAGATATATCCGTCAAATCTAACCTTAACAGGTAAAATAACTTTAATGGGGATAATAAAATTAGAGAATAATGAAACTGTATATGAATTGCCAGTAAACTTAAACACGCACCAAATTCTCCGTTTGCCACCACTTATAAAAAATGGAGAATACGACGTATCAATCAAAGAATCAAGGTTTCGCGTCTATCAAAAAGAAATTGAAATTTCAGGAAAACTCAAAGTATACGTCCCAAACCACGCTGACCCAGTAGTGTTCCCAGTTTCATTTTCCATTCCAAATCAGTACGGAATTCAAGAATTAGTAACTGGGTCGGTATCTTTCAAAGATGTAAAAGCAAAAACGGAAGTAATCGAACCTGAAACAATTGAAACAACTGTTTATATCGACCACCTATCTCTACGATTCTTTGGCACATGCTGGGGCCTCCTAGGAACAGACCAATATGGAAGAGATCTTTTCTCCCAGCTCATTTACGGAACATGGGTATCGCTATATGTTGGCACCCTATCATCCGTCTGCAGCGTAGTAATAGGATTGGTAGTTGGATTAGTAGCTGGCTACTCGGGAAGAGCAGTAGACGAGATACTAATGAGATTTGCAGATATGTTACTTGTAATACCCTTCCTCCCTCTACTAATAGTATTAATGGCAGTATTAGGCGCAAAAATCGAAAATCTAATAGTTCTTATGGGACTGTTAGGATGGATGGGATTCGCTCGACAGGTAAGGTCGCAGGTTCTTAGCTTAAGAGAAAGACCTTTCGTTGAAGCAGCAAAGGCAGCTGGAGCTGGCAGAGGTCATATTCTCATGAGGCACATACTACCCAATGTAATGGGACTTGTTTATGTAACATTAGCCACATCCGTTCCGAGCGCCATTGTTTCAGAAGCCGCTCTAAGTTGGTTAGGATTCTTTGATCCGTGGAGAATGTCGTGGGGAAGAATGTTGCATGATGCCCAACAATATGGACTTTCGACATACGCATGGTGGTGGGTGATACCTCCAGGATTATGTATTGCAGCACTAGCATTTTCATTCATCCTCTTAGGATTTGCACTCGACGAAGTTCTGAACCCAAAACTTAGAATAAGACGTTAAACTCCCCTCCTATTTTTGAGTGTCTAAAATGGAAACCGTTAAGAATAAATCTGGAAAAGCAGAGGAATTCTATAAAAAAGGATTGGATGCGTTAAGGAAAGGAGACTACGAAGGAGCACTTTTAATGTTGACAATTACTACAAAGATTAGTCCGTCATTTAAAAATGCTGAGAGGCTAATTTCAGAAATAAAAGAGGGACTAAAATGGACTGCTCAATATTTTTGCCCAAAATGCGGAAAATTTATAGAGCCAGAATCAACTTATCCATTATTCAAAATAAGTGAATATTGCCCCAATTGTGGAACTTCACTTCCAACAAAGAAGGAAAATCTAATAAACTTTGTAGAAATCTCAATAAAGCTACTTTTATTCGGAATATTTCCGATTCTTCTATTAATTTTTTGTGGAATTCCATATCCACAAATTACTCAATGGGGAGGAATCTCTATTAAATGGACTCGATTATCAGACGGAATATTTTCAGCGCTCAGTTTAACACCTTTAACTTTCCTTTTTCTGCTTGCTATCAATGACCCAGAAGGGAATATTTTAGGAATAATAAATTGGAAATTCAATAGTTTAGGAACAACCCCCGCCTATTACACAGCATCCGCCTTGCTCTTGTTCTTCGTTGTATATCTCTACTTTTTACTACTACTTACGCCAATAGTAACAATGCATAGGAAAAATGAATGGATAAAATGGAGAAAACAAAAAAGATTTTTAGGATATTCTATTATTTTCACAAGTTTAATATTGATTAGAAGAGCCTTAGCTGGAATTTTTTATTAACCCTTTCTCTTCATTTTTGCCAGTTTCTTATGTATATCCTGTTTTTTATTCTTGCTTTTGAAAGAAGTACAGGAGTATGTCACCATAAAAACTCCAGAAAAACACATTGCGAGTCCCACAGGAAAGGAGTAGCTAAAAGAAACAGATTCCTCCACATATCTTCTTACTACACCAAAATAAAGCGGAGGTTCAATAACAGGAGGCCAAACATTTCGCCTTTCGATCCTTACCGTGTAAGTTCCAGTAATTGTTGTAATTCCTCCGATCTCCTTTAGCGTAGAATTCACTATTAAAGCTCCTTCATTTTCCAGCACCGACAAATTATAATAACCGACTGCGGTTCCGTAGGACTTGGAATCTACTCTTCCCAGAAAAACCAAGAAAGTTGTTGTTCTGTTCTTTGCATCAATTACTTCCAATTTAAATATTTTAAGCTTAATATTACCTTCTTCCGCTTGTTCGGCTACAGTCCACCACTCCTGTGGAAATCTAAGCCTTATTCTAATATCTTCTCCCTTTGTTAAATTCGCTGAGACTTCCCATGAATTCTCGGCATAATTAACCACTTTTTCCCCGGAAGAAACCGAGTAAGTAAGTGACTGTAGCGCAATAATAACTCCAAATATGAGAACAATTACACCTGTTAACAACCACTGCTTTCTCATTCCCTTCTCCAAATTAAATAAACCTTAGACCCATATTAATGTTATGACAAGTAAGAAAATATAATTCTCAAAATTAAACCTCACTAAAAATCCTTTTTCCCAGACAATTCGCTTATTCTCATCTCCAAAAAAGTCCAAAAATCTCGCTCCAGAGGACCATAAACATCTAACTTTTTGACCTCTTTTTGAAACAACCACCCAAGTCCAATTAGAGAAAGAAAGGGAACAAAAAATTTCATACTATCCAATTTTGTTTTAGCGTTAAAATCAACTACAAAGTCTTCTGGAGTACCGTTCACCACAACTTTGACAACAAAAGGAGAACCTTTCTCAATTTTGGCTGCAGAAATCAGTCTTTTGCCTTCTACAGTACTAACAGAGGTCTTAAAGTTCCTTACATGAAAAAATTCTACAATAAAGTCGGTTAAACGATCTAAGTCTACGTTTTTTCCTATCCAACGAGTTTGCATGACACCACATGATGAAGGAAAGACAAATTCTCAATTATAAATTTACCGAAAATATGTATTACTAAAAACTTTTATAGAGAAATTTGTTACTCATAATCAAAGTTGTCGGTGGAAAGATGACGCTCCTAGAATTAAAAAACTTAACAACCTATTACAAGATTTTAAGAGGGTACGTCAAAGCTGTTGAAAATGTATCATTTTCACTAGAAAAGGGAGAAAAATTAGGACTTGCAGGTGAATCTGGATGTGGAAAAACGACTATTGCGCTTTCAATTCTAAGAATTTTACCACCAGGCGGACAAATAGTTGGTGGTCAAATCCTCTATGAAGGAATAGATCTCACAAAACTAGATGACTCAACAATGAGAGAACAGATCCGATGGAAGGAAATTTCAATAATATTCCAAGGGGCAATGAATGCGCTAAATCCTGTCTACACAATTGAAGATCAAATAGTTGAGGCTATTCAGACCCATGAACCAGAAGTAACTAAAAATGAAGCCAAAGAGAGAGCAAGAAAGCTTTTTGAACTTGTCGGAATTGAACCTTCAAGAGTAGTTAACTATCCCCACGAATTTAGTGGTGGGATGAGGCAACGTGCCATGATTGCTATGGCACTAGCCTGTAATCCCAAATTGCTTATCGCTGATGAACCTGGAACTGCATTAGATGTTATCGTTCAAGCCCAAATATTAAAACTCCTTAAGAAACTTAGCGAACAATTAGGATTAGCAATGATCATGATTACCCATGACCTTTCATTAATCTCAGAAACATGCGAAAAGGCAGCTATAATGTATGCTGGACGCCTCGTTGAAAATGCAGATGTCTACAAAATATTTAAAGAACCATTACATCCATACACTCAAGGCTTGATCGGCGCATTCCCAGACATAAAAGCACCCAAACAAAGAATGGTTTCCATTCCAGGACTACCACCAGATCTCTTAGATCCACCTCCAGGATGTAGATTCCATCCTAGATGCAAGTATGCAATGCCTATATGCCGAAAGAAAGACCCCGAACTCGTAGAAGTAGAAAAAGGGCATTTTGTAGCTTGTCATCTGGTTCATCCAGCATAGCATGGGTGATTAAAAATGGCGGAAGAAATAATTAAAGTGATTAACCTTAAAAAATGGTTTCCTGTACGTTTAGGATTTTTTGAAAGTATAATTAGTAGAAAAGAACTTTTTGTTCGAGCGGTTGACGGAATAGACTTTGACATCAAAAAGGGGGAAATCTTTGGACTTGTTGGTGAAAGTGGCAGTGGTAAAACAACTACTGGAAGGCTGATATTAAAGTTAATAGAACCAACCTCAGGTAAGATATTGTTTGAAGGAAAGGATATAACAGGCTTACCTGAAAAGGATTTCAAGGTTTACAGACGAAAGATGCAAATAATATTTCAAGACCCATATGAATCATTAAATCCGAGAATGACAATTTTTGATATTATTGCTGAGCCTATCAGAGTTCAAGGTATAGCAGAGGAAGAACACGAAATAGAAGAAAGGGTTTTCAAAGCCTTAGAAGACGTCCAGCTAGTTCCTCCAGAAGAATTTATCTACAGGTACCCACATGAATTAAGTGGTGGTCAAAGACAGAGAGTGGCAACAGCAAGGGCATTAGTTTTGAATCCAGAGTTCATAGTTGCTGACGAACCAGTTTCAATGTTAGATGCCTCCATTAGAGCAGAAGTGCTCAATGTTATGTTTGAGCTAATGAGAAAATATAATGTTTCATTCATGTACATTACACATGACTTAGCATTAGCCAGGCATATTTGCGACAGAATCGCAGTAATGTATCTTGGAAAGATAATGGAGATGGGAACTGTAGATCAAATCGTGTATGAACCACTTCATCCTTATACGAAAGCGTTGATAGCGGCTGTTCCAAGTCCCGACCCGACTGCTAAGCGAATAGAGGTCGTACTGAAAGGTGAAATCCCAAGCCCGATTAATCCACCATCTGGATGTAGATTCCATACACGATGCCCAGAATTTATAGGAAACATATGTAAAACAAGGGAACCGAAACTTGTTGATGTGGGGAACAAACACTTCGTAGCATGTCATCTTTATTCAAGTAGGAGGGAAAAATAAGGTGGAAAAAATTATGATTGATAACAAGAAAATAGTTCAGATATTGTTTGTCTGCTTAATTTTATTCTTTTCAGTTAGTTTAGTGCTGCTTCCATGGTGGAGGATATGGACATCTAAAATAAGTGACATTAATAGTACTATTAGAATAGAAGCTGAATATAAATTACCTAACTTTGCATCTGCAAGTCAAATTAACAAAGAAAACGAAAATCAATCAATCTATACAAATTTTTCATTAAACGAATTGGATGGCCCTCCAGAGAACAAAGATGCTATAATATCCTTCTTCAATTATGTATGGATCCTAGCCATGATAGGTTCAGCGCTTAACATTTTAGCAGTTATATTGTTTCTGATATCTATATTTCTCAAGGAAGAGAAAATACGTAGCTTAACACAAAAATATCTCAGATATCCATTACTAATAGGTGGATTAGTATGTTTAATTTCAGCATTATACTTCGGTCTCGAATTTAACGCTTTTATCTCTAATCTTGAAAATGTTGTGCCAAACCAAATAGCCAAAGTCCCCGGAAAAAACATTGAAGGATTCTTCGGAACGACAGTAGTTAATGTTTCAAATCTGAATCTTGAAGTATTATATGGACCTGCGGCAGGTTGGTATCTCGCATTTGGAATATTCTTTCTTGATATATCATTATATTTCCTACTAAAAACTAAAAAATACTCACCTGCGCAAAGCCTTAAATAGTATTTGGAAAATTTAGATAAAAAGCAATATGGAAGTGAACAAGATGAAGAAAATGAATATCGCAGCGATATTGGCTCTATTTGGTACATTACTCATACTTATAAACTGTCTAATAGTAAGTTTTAACGGTTCAAGTATTGTAATTTATTCACGTTCCATTTCTTCAATAGATGAATTACTTCAGGGAGATACTTCATTGTGGTACCGAATATCCCTCGGAATTCCAAGTTTTTGTCAAGGAATTTGGATAGCAATATGGCTTACCATATCCATCCTGAATCTGTTCTGTGCGGCATATATGCTTTTTTCGCCTGAAAAAGTGACTACTGCGAGCCTATTTGTAATAATTTTCTCGGTTTTAAGTTTATTCTCTGGAGGAGGGTTCATTATTGGCTTTATATTAGCTGCGGTAGGAGGGCTTATGGGGATTCAAAAAAGAGTTGCTCCTTCAGAAACTTTTGTTGGAAAAATTTTAAGGGCAGCGAGATTTGATTCCAAACTTTTTGAGATTTTAAAAGCTGAGCCGAGATTAATTAGGGACGCAGTTTCAGTTGTAATTCTTGTAGGAGTGCTGAGTGCTATTGGATGTGGCTTATACATCCAGAACATGAATAGGATTACTGAATCAATAGGAAACTCTCCAACAGACATTCTTCTGCTGGGTAATTTATATTTTGACATTCACTCATTAAGACTGCCAAGCATATGGATTAGCCTAACATTTATCAAATGGCTTGTGCTTTCGGCTATAATATATCTCATCGGTAGCAAACTCATAAAATTAGCTGCAGATTATGATGCAGTAGCGAGAGCCACTGCCTTTGCAATGGTTCCTTTAATGTTACAGTTTTTCATGCCAATAGTTTTCCCAAATCAGCCATATTTAACAGTACAGTGGCCGCTTATCGTATGGTTCATTACAAATATATGGGCGGTTTTAGTGCTTATTGTTGCTACCGAAAAAGTTTTTGACATTTCGTTATCTCGTGCTCTAGGACTAGTCTTGGTTTCATGCGCTATCTACTGGTTATTAGTATACGAGATTTTATTGCCGTTTCTTTTTAGTTCGAGTGGAGAAATTGTAGGAATCTATTTTGTAGTGAATCCTAAGGAACTGATTTTTGGTTTGTCATCGTTAGCGATTTTGATTGCCTACGTACTTGGAACCTTCACTAGGCGTGGATAACAAATTCAAATTGATTTATCCTTTTTTCTCTTCCTCTTTCTCGGACATTATCCAATCTTTGTAGCCTGCGGCAACTCCCCATGCGATAAAGATCATCACTGTAAGAATAAGGTTGAGTGGGTAAGGTAAAATAAGAATTACCCAAACAACTGCTAACGGTACGCATATTATTAGAATTAAAGAGAACACTATTGTCCAAAACCATTTTTCCTTTAGAACTTCCTTAGCCATTGCAATCCATTATTTACTTGAGTAGAGGAATATTTAAGCCTTAATGAAAAGCCCAGCTCAGATTACTCTGTTAAAGAAGCAAACATTACAGCTTCTAAATAAAATCAAGATTTGTAATGTAAGCCCGCGGCAGCTTAGTGATGCAAACCGAAAGCGTGCCTCTTTCTTTCAATTGTCAAATTAAAACAACAGACTACTTCCCATAGGGTTTCTAGGAACATGGTTTAGGGCAGTTATTATTTTTCCTATAACTTGCTCGAAAGTGGACTGTAAAATAAGTTTAGCGTTCATTCGAATAAAAAAAGGGGAGTAGAGTTTAACAATGTTGTTCCCATCCGAAATTTAATGCCGCAATATATACGTCCGCTAAGTCAATGACTCCATCCTTATTTATGTCTAGGTTTGGATTCCATCCTGGTCTGTCTGGAGTTTCTCCAAAGCTTGAAGCTATTGCGTAAAAATCTACAAGGTCGACCATTCCGTCGTAGTTTATATCTGCTATGTTTGTTGGTAGAACCT
>Ga0190309_1000459_pt1 | contig 11583 bp, 11 predicted proteins | sample 48700767_MG_FD_161656 | JGI IMG/M metagenome (GOLD analysis project Ga0190309, IMG submission 161656) | Hydrothermal vent sediment bacterial communities from Southern Trench, Guaymas Basin, Mexico - 4870-07-6-7_MG | ecosystem: Environmental > Aquatic > Marine > Hydrothermal vents > Sediment ... | reverse complement strand
GCCGAACATCTTGGAACTCGCCGGAATAACGCCGTGATGGGTGATGCGTGATGGGTGAAGGGCAGTCAACCCATCACTCATCACCGATCACCCATCACCTTTAAAAAGGAGGTGAAGGTGCCGTACGATCCCACGAAGCTCGCCGACTGGGAGATCGCGGCGGAGGCGGAAAAGCACATGCCCACCCCCGAGGAGTGGGCGGAAAGGCTCGGCCTGAAAAAGGACGAGATCATTCCCTATGGGAGGATCTGCAAACTGGACTACTTGAAGATCTATGAGCGGCTGAAGGACCGCCCCGACGGAAAATACATCGAGATCACCGCTATAACGCCCACCCCCCTGGGAGAAGGCAAGACCACCACCACCTTGGGCCTTATCGAGGGGTTGGCCAAGCGGGGAAAGAATGTGGGGGGATGTATCCGCCAGCCCTCCGCCGGCCCCACCTTCAACATCAAGGGGACGGCCGCCGGGGGAGGGAACGCCCTCCTCATCCCCATGACCGAATTTACCCTGGGTCTGACCGGCGATATCGACGCTATCACCAACGCCCACAACCTCGCCATGGTGGCCATCACTTCCCGCCTCCAGCACGAGTTCAACTATTCCGACGAACAGCTGGCCAAAAGGGGTTTGAGACGCCTGGACATCGATCCGCGGCGGGTAGAGTGGCGGTGGGCGATCGATTTCTGCGCGCAAGCCCTGCGGCGGATCATCATCGGGCTCGGGGGAAAGATGGACGGTTTCATGATGGAATCCGGCTTCCAGATCTCGGTCTCAAGCGAGCTCATGGCCATCCTCTCCATCGTGCGGGATCTAAAGGATCTGCGGGAGCGGATCGGCCAGATCACCCTGGCCTACGACAAGCGCGGAAACCCCATCACCGCCGAAGATCTCGAGGTGGCCGGGGCCATGGCGGCCTGGATGCGGAACACCATCAACCCCACTCTCTGCTGCACCGTGGAATATCAGCCGGTGCTGGTACACGCCGGGCCCTTCGCCAACATCGCCATCGGCCAGTCCTCGGTGATCGGGGATTTATTAGGCTTAAAGCTCTTCGACTACCACGTCACCGAGTCGGGGTTCGGCGCCGATATCGGTTTCGAGAAGTTCTGGAACGTCAAATGCAGGATAAGCGGCCTTGTCCCCAACGTCTCGGTGATCGTGTGCACCATCCGGGCCCTGAAGATGCACGGCGGGGGCCCCAGGGTGGTGCCGGGGAGGCCACTGGCCGAGGAGTACCAAAAGGAGAACCTGGAGCTTGTGGAGCGGGGAATCCCGAACCTCCTCCACCACATCGAGACGGTGAAGAAATCCGGGATAAAGCCGGTTGTATGCATCAACCGGTTTCACACCGATACCGACGCCGAGATAGATCTTGTGCGACGGGCGGCGGAGCGGGCCGGGGCCCGGTGTGCGGTCTCGGAGCATTGGCTCAAAGGGGGAGAGGGGGCGCTGGAGCTCGCCGACGCCGTCATTGAGGCGTGTGAGGAGCCGGTGGAGTTCCGATACCTCTACCCGTTGGAGATGCCGCTCAGGGAACGGGTGGAGCTCATTGCCAGGGAAGTCTACGGGGCGGACGGTGTTTCCTGGACCCCCCAAGCCGAGGCCAAGGCCAAGGAGTTCGAGGAAGATCCGCGGTTCCGGGACTTTTACACCATGATGGTCAAGACCCATCTCTCACTTTCCCACGACCCCAACGTGAAAGGGGTGCCCAAGGGCTGGGTCCTTCCCATCCGGGATATCCTCGTTTTCACCGGGGCTAGGTTCCTCTGTCCTGTGGCGGGGGACATCAAGCTCATGCCCGGGACCTCCTCGGATCCCGCCTTCCGGCGGATAGACATCGACCCCGAGACCGGTCAGGTCAAAGGCCTTTTCTGATACCCCCGCACGTAGAGCCGGGCCGCGGAGAGGTCCGCCGGTTTGGCCGGAAGTGGAGGTCGCGGCGTTGGTGGGGGTGGCCCCGTTCAACCAGGACAGCGGCCGGTGGCGTGGGAAGGGGAGGCAGGGCTTTGGTGAGGACGGTGCTGTACATGGCGACGTTGGCGGCGACCAAATGGAATCCGGTGATCCGAGGGTTCTTAATCCGGGCGGGAAGGCCGGAGAAGGTGGCGTCAGTGGCCTGCATGGGGAAGCTTCTTGTGGTCCTGAACGCCATCGTCAGGGATGGACGTCCATGGCGCAACAGCCCTGCTTCCCCTTGACCCGCAAGACAGTTGCTCATGTCCCGAGCTCAGGGTTTTTTCGGATGAAACGCGTTCGGAGATAGTTTATGCTTTTGCCCCTCCAAATGGAGAGATCAAGCTACAGGAGGTGTGGCCTTGACGCTTAAGGAGATCGCTGAACGGGCACGGAAGGACGTGAAAGTCCCCATAGCAGAACGAGACGTGGAACGGGCGATTTCTGCCCTCCTCGCCTCCGAGGACATATGGCGCGTGCTCGATCTTTCCGGGACCCCGATAATGGCCCTGGTGCGGGTCCTCTCCACCCTTAGGGAATTGGGGCTCCTGAGCTGGGACGGAGGGCGCCTCGTGCTCACCCCGGCGGGACGGGAGCTCGCCGACAACCTCGGGATCGGACCACGTCGGGAACTCAAGTGCCCCCATTGCGGCGGCCGCGGCACCACCCTCGGCCCTGTAGAGGAGATCGCCGGCAAATTCAGGGAGATCGCGGCGGATCGTCCCGAGGCTATCCAGGATTATGATCAGGGCTACGTCACCGAGGAGACCACCCTCCATCGGGTAGCGTTCATGTGGTCCCGGGGGGACCTTTATGGAAAGGACCTCATCGTGCTCGGGGACGACGATCTCGTCTCCATCGCCTGTGCCCTCACCCAGGCCCCCAGGAAGGTGGTGGTACTGGAGATCGACCGACGCCTGGTGGAGTTCATCGGGGATGTTGCCGAGAAGGAGGGCCTTCCCATCGAGGTGAAGCAACACGACCTCCGCGAGCCCCTCCCCCCGGAGCTGAAAGCCCGCTTCGATACATTCTTCTGCGATCCCACCGAGTCCCTCAGGGGGTTCAAAGTGTTCGCCGAGCGAGGGATCGCGGCGCTCAAGGGTCCCGGGTCCGCGGGGTACCTGGGCCTCACCCACTGCGAAGCCTCCTACGCCAAGTGGCGCGAGATCCAGCGGTTCCTGCTCGAGGCGGGCGCGGTGATCGCGGAGCTCCGTGATGCTTTCCACGACTACGTGAACTGGCCCTATATCGACCACATGCGCTCTTGGCCCCACCTCCCCGTCCACCGCCTGCCCGGCCGCGAGGAGATCTGGTACCGCTCCGCCCTCATTCGTATCGAGGTGGTGGAAGGTCCTACCATCGAGGAGCGCCGCTACGAGGGCGACATCTTCGCCGACGAGGAAGCCGCCACCACTTGACGCGTGATGGGCGAGGAGCCGAAGTATGTGGGACTACACCAAGGTGACCAAGGCGGCGTTGGTGAGCGGGGCGGCCGAGGGAGGGACCGAGCTCAACGCTTTCGACAACGCCCTCCTCGCCGCGGGCATCGGGGACCTGAACCTCATCAAGGTCTCGAGCATCCTCCCCCCACATGTGGAGCTTTTCGAGGGGGCGCCGGAGCTTCCCCGCGGGGCATTTGTGCCCGTGGTATACGTGGATAGGGTGTCCACCATCCCGGGGGAGACCATTGCCGTGGCCGTGGGTGCGGGCAGGTCCCCCGATGGCTTCGGGGTGGTGATGGAGGCGAGCGGTCACTCCAGGGTCGAGGTCGAGGCCGAAGTCCGCCGCAAGATCGAGGAGGCCTTCCGCGTGCGGAGGCTTTCCCTCGTGGATGTCCGGGTGGTGGCCGCGGAGCACCGGGTGGAGCGGTGCGGCTGTGTGGTCGCCGCCTGCGTTTTCTTCTAAAATACGTTCCCGTGAACAAGCCACTATACCCGGGAGGTGGCGCGGTCCTCTGGGAACCCACGATCGACTCCCAGCGGGCCGCTTGTTTCCCAAATCACCCGGGGGAGGAGGTGAGAATGAAGGCACTCGGGAGGCACTTGGTGGTCGAAATGTGGGGGTGCAAAGCCAACCTGAACGAGCCGGAGAGGATCCGGGAGGCCCTTGCGGAGGCCGTGGAGCAAGCCCAGGCCACCAACCTGGGCGTCCACGTGCACTCCTTCAACCCCCACGGGATCTCCGGGGTTGCCGTTATTGCCGAATCCCACATCTCCATCCACACCTGGCCCGAGCTAGGGTACGTGGCGCTCGATGTGTTCACCTGCGGCGACAAGGCCATTCCCGAGGCGGCCCTCGGGGTCCTGCGGGACCTCTTCCGGCCCCAGCACATGGAGGTGCTGGAGATCAAGCGGGGCTTGCGTCCCGAGTGAGTTATGAGTAGCGGGGGAAGACGCGATGACTGGCTGAGCGAGCGACAAACGGAAGGGGTCGAGCTCTCCTTCCGGGTAAGACGCTGGCTGGTCAGGAAAACTACCGCTTACCAGCGCCTGGAGCTCGCCGAGACCGAGGACCTCGGCCGGGTCATGGCGCTGGATGGGAAGATTATGCTTTCGGAGCGGGACGAGGCCTTCTACCACGAGATGCTCGTCCACCCCGCGCTGCTCGCTCACCCCTCGCCGCGGTGGGTCCTCGTTGTGGGAGGTGGGGAGGGGGGGACCATGCGCGAGGTCCTGCGCCACCCCACGGTGGAGGAGGTATGGCTCGTTGAGATCGACGGCGAGGTGATCGCGGCCGCCAAGGAGCACCTCCCGAGCGTGCATCGGGGTTCCTTCTCCGACCCTCGGGCAAGGGTGCACATCGCTCCCGGGGAGGAGTTCGTCGCCGCCCATCCCGGGGAATTCGACGCGGTGATCGTGGATTCCACCGATCCCGTGGGCCCAGGGGAAGCCCTTTTCACCGAGGATTTCTTCCGCAGTGCGAAGGAGGCCCTCGCCCCGGGGGGTGTTTTCGCCATGCAGGCCGGAACCCCCTTCTACTGGGCGGAGGAGCTCTCGGGGATCCTGGGGAAGCTCCGCAGGTTTTTCGCCCACGTGCGCGTTTACCTGGGCTTCGTTCCCGTGTACCCCTCGGGGATGTGGGCGTATGTACTTGCCAGCGAGCGGGACCTGGTGGCCGAGGAGGAGAATTTCTCCGATCGGTTCCACAAGCGGGGGCTGGAGACGGTGTACTTCACCCCGGCCGTGGGCCGGGCGGCCTTCGTTCTCCCTAAGTTCGTGGAGGAGATCGTCGCGCGGGCCCTCAAGGCCCAGCCCGCATGAGCCCCAAGCCCCTTCGTTTCCTCTCCGCCGATTGTCCTTTCCAAGACAGCCGTGTGGTGATCCTCGGGGTGCCCCTGGAGCGCACCGTGACCTTCCGGGGAGGCCCGGCCCAGGCCCCGAGCGCCATCCGCTACGCCTCCCGGTCGCTGGAGTCGTTCTCGGCGATATCCCGGAGGGATCTCACCGAAGTGGGCCTATGCGACCTGGGGGATCTGGATACGGAGAGGTCCCTGGAGGAGATCCTCGGAGAGCTCGAACGCGAAGTGCGCCGACTCCTCGGGGCGGGGAAGCGCCCCGTGATCCTGGGCGGCGAGCACACCGTCACCTTAGGGTGTGTGCGGGGCGCCAAGGATGCGCTGGGGAGACTGCAACTCCTCGTCCTCGACGCCCACTCGGACTTCCGGGACGAGTACTTGGGGGAGCGGATCTCCCACGCCACCGTCTCCCGCCGCGCAGGGGAAACCGTGGGCCGGCTCTTTATCGTGGGGGCCCGGTCCTTTGTAGGCACCGAGCTATCGGAGCCCTTTTTCATAGCGCCCGCGGAGATCCCCGAGGTGCTCCAAAAGGACCTCCCGGTGTGGCTCTCGGTGGACCTGGATGTGCTTGACCCCTCCCTCTGTCCCGGGGTGACCAACCCCGAGCCCGGTGGCCTCTCTTACCACCAGGTGATCGAGATCTTCAAATCCCTCCGGGGCTTCCACGTCGCGGGGATGGATATCGTGGAGCTCGCGCCGCCCTTCGACCCCTCGGAGGTCTCGGCCATCACCGCGGCCAAGCTCCTCATCGAGGCGATCCTCCTTTTCTGGGGATGAAGCTGAAAGCGCGCCCGGATGATTTCCGGGTGGAGGAGCTCATCCAGCTGCCTCAAGGCCCCGGCCCGTACGCCTACTTCCGCGTGGAGAAGCGGGGAATCCCCACCCTGGCCGCCCAGATCCTCCTGGCCCGGGCCCTCGGGGTCTCCCCCCGGGAGGTCTTCTTCCCGGCCCTCAAGGACGCCCAGGCCGTGGCGATCCAGTACGCGAGCGTGAGGGAGGCAGCGGCGGACCGCGTGGAGCTTCCGCGGCTTCGGGCGGTGAGGATCGGGGAGGGCCCGCGGAGGCTTTCCACGGCGGACCTCCGGGGAAACCGCTTCCGCCTAGTGGTGCGGGACCTGTCCGTGGAGGAGGTAAACGGGCTTGGGGAGGCCCTCCGCCGTATCGCCGCCGAAGGGTTCCCCAACTACTTCGATGACCAGCGGTTCGGATCACTGGGGAAAGGGGGCTCCCCGGGAAAGGCCGTGTTGGTCCGGGACGCCGAGGGCGCGCTCAGGTTCTATCTCGCCGAGGAGCTGCGTGGCGATCCCGAGGAGGTGCGGAGGTTCAAGCACCTGGCGCGGGAGCACTGGGGCGAGTGGGAACTCCTCCTGGAGCGGGCTCCCAGGCCGTCCAGCTTCCGCAGCGTCCTCACCTTCTTGGTGGATCATCCGGGGGCTTATCGGAAGGCGCTGAACCTCATTCCGCCGCGCCTTCTCTCCCTCTTCCTCTCCGCGTACCAGTCGCTTCTTTGGAACCGGATCCTCGGCCGCTGGATCTCCGCGAACTTCCCGGAGACGGTGGGCTTGGGGATCGCGGGCGAGGAATTCCCTGTACCGCTCCGTATCCCCGAGGAGATGCGATCGCGGCTCGAACGGACAAAGCTCGTGCTCCCACATAACCGTGCCCGGTATACAGGCGAGTGGGAGGGAATCGTCCGGGAAGTCCTGGCCGGGGAGGGGCTAACCCTCCGAGATCTGAAGGCGCGGATCGTGGAGCGGGCGTATCTCTCGAAGGCGGAGCGGTCGATCTGGTGTTTCCCACGGGAGGTCGAGGTTGGGGAGGCGTTATCCGACGAGCTCTTCTCGGGACGATGGGCCGTCGGGATCTCCTTCGTGCTCCCTCCGGGTTCCTACGCCACCCTGCTTGTGCGCTGTGCCCACGCCCGCGCCTCGATGAAACACAGCTAACGGATAGCTCAAGGAAGCAATCCGGGAAGCTCGAGGACGGAGGAGATCACAAGGTCGGCGGCACGACGGAGCTCCGCCGGCCCGTGGGCCATGGCCACCCCCACCCCCGCATAGCGGATCATCTCCAGGTCGTTCAGCTGGTCTCCCACCGCCACCACCTCCTCGGGCGGAACCCCGAGGTGCCCGCAGAGCCAACGGAGGGCCGCCCCTTTGCTCGTCTCCGGGGGAAGGACCTCCAGATAATCCGTCTCCGAGCGCACCACCGTGAGCGCGGGGACCTCCCGGCGGAGTTCCCGTTCCAGCCCCGGGAGCACCTCAGGATCTCCCAGGATGAGGAGCTTGAGCGGTGGGAAGTTCAGGAAGGACGAAAGGTCCTCCACCTCCCGGACGGGGAGCTTCTCCTTTTCCATGAACCGCCTCACCCGGGGGCCGATCCGCTCCACGTAGAGGGTGGGGTCCCCGATGTCCCGGTAGACCTCGATGTCCACGGGGAACCTCCGGGCCACGAAGACGGCCGCCCGGGCGTCCTCCACGGCCATGCGCCGCTCGAGGATGATCTTCCCTGCGGGGAAGTCGTACACCACCGCGCCGTTGTAGAGGATCGCCGGGACCGTGATCCCCACGGCTAACGCGAACGGCCTCGCCGAGGCCAAGGACCTTCCGGTAGCGATGCTGATCCAGAACCGCCGCGAAAGTATCCCCAACGCGGCGCGGGTCGCCGGGGACAGGCGGTGATCGGGATCGAGCAAGGTCCCGTCCAGATCAAAGACGAGAAGACGCGGCATGTGCTCACCCTTTGAGGAGGTGGATGCTCTGGCGGTGGAACCGAAGCCCCACCTTCATCCCTTCGGTGAGAAACCCCCTGCTAAAAAGATGCGTTTCTGCCAGCGTTTATCTCCTCCGATTCTGAACGTTTTCATCACTAGAATAGCGCCGCCCTGTTTGCTTCGTCAAGGGCCGAAGTCTTCCGGAGCCGGGATCTGGGGAGTCGCGTGGGTTGGGGCGGCCGGAATCCGGCCGCCCCACAACCTCACCCGGAGATGAGCAACTCCTGCCAGGTGGAGATCCAGTCCTCCAGGTGTTCTCCCACCTCGGCGGGGGGTAGCCAGGCCGGGACCTCGGGGATCACGGCGTACTTCGCGAATTCCTCCGGGAGCTCGGCGATCTCGCTCACCGGGAACATCCACTGGGTGGTGGGGATCCTCTCTTGGATTTCCTTGGAGATGACGAGGTCCATAAAGGAGTGGGCAAGGTCCCGATGTGGTGTTCCTCTCACGATCCCCATCCAGTCCACGAACCGGTACGCCTCGCCGTCGAACAGGGTCACGCGGTACCGGAGCGACCCGTGTTCGATCCAGGAGTAGGCGGTATCGGTGGTGAAGGAGAGGACGAGGGGAGCCTCGCCGGCTAGGAACATGTCGTAGGCCTCGGACCAGCCCTTGGTCACCACGAGCACGTTCCGCAAGAACGCCCGCCAGAAATCGATCCAACCGCGTTCCCCGAAGCGCCAGATGGTCCAGAGGAGAAACGCCCGGCCGGTGGAGGAGGTACGGGGATCCTGAACGATGATCTTCCCCTTAAGCTCACACCGCAAAAGGTCGGCGAAGTTTCTGGGGACCAGTTCGTCGGGGAGCGCCTCCGCATCGTAGACGAAGGCCACATACCCCTGCTCGAAGGGAAGGGCTACCCCCTTCGGCTCTATCTCCAGGAACTCGCGAGGGACGTGGGCGATGTTGGGCACGTGCCCCGGCTCGTAGGGCTCAAGATAAGGGCTGGCCCGCACCAAGTCCGCATCGCTTATCCCCAGGAAGACGTCGGCATCGGTGCCCCCCGCCTCGATCTCGGCGATCATCCGCGAGAGCGTCTCCGCGGCCCCTCCCGGGGCGATCCAGATGAGATCCACCCCCGGATGGGCGGCCTCGAAGGCCTCCTCGATCTCCGCCGCCGGCCCCCAGGAGACGAAGGAATCGTATGTGTAAACGTAGAACTCCTCCGCCCCTAGGGCCATGGCGCCCAACAAAGCCACTGCTGCCACAACTCCAAAGATCCTCATGGCTCCCTCCTTCGCTCGGAAAGATGCCTGTTCGGGGAGGCCTGGGACGCCCCGTGCTCCCAACCGCGGTCAGCGATTGCCTTCAGCCGGCCACCGTGGCTGAGCCGGATGCCGGGCTCAGGCGTCGCTTCCCCGATCTCGACCCATGGGCCCGGGGGGAGCGCCTCCGGAGGGGCGGTGAAGAGGAGCTCGTAGTCCTCGCCGAAGTAAAGCACATGCTCCAGCTCCCCCCGAGGAATCCCCTGGAGCAGGGGGATCCTTTCGGCTTCGACCCTGAAACCCGTTCCCGAGGCCCGGGAGAGGATGTGGAGGGAATGGGCGAGGGAATCGGAGAGATCGATCATGGAGGTGGCAATCCCCGCGAGGAGCTGTCCCTCGCGCAGCCGGGGCGTGAAGCGGAAGAGCTCATTCGCGACGGTGGCCTTTCCCCGGGAGAAGAAGAGCAGGGCGAGGTAAGTGCGCCCCAAGGGACCCGTGAGATAGAGCCGGTCCCCGGGGCGGGCCCCGGAGCGGGGGACGGGCCTCTCCGCCTCCCCCAGGCCAGAGGAGATCAGGAACAGTTCCTCGGAGATATCCAGATCCCCGCCCACGAGCTCACACCCGGCGGCCTGGGCACAATCCCCTGCCCCGTGCAGGATTCCTTCGAAGGGCTCTTCCAGGTCGGGTGCGGATAAGGCGAGCACCACCGCCAGGGGTTTCCCTCCCATGGCGGCGATGTCCGAAAGCGTCACGGCCACGGCCCGCCAGCCCATGGTGTAGGGATCGGTGCCCGCGGGGAAATCGGCGGAGCGGTGAAGCACATCGATGGTAAGGAGGAGATTCGTCCCCCGAAAGGGGATGAGGGCGCAATCGTCCCCGGCTCGGGGGACCTCCGCGGCGATACGCGAAAGCAACTCCCACTCGGACACGCCCACGCCTCCTTTCCGAGGTAACACAGGGGAGACACGTGGGCAGTGCCGGCGCCGAGGTAACCTTCCCTACGCTGGCATTACCCAGTTCAGGTTCCAGGGGTCGAAGCCTCCCCAGGCCTCCTCTCAGCCCCTAGAAAGGAGCTCCCCCGGTTACCTCCGAAGAGATTGTAAATGTTTGGGATTTTGTTTCAAACGTGGTCACACCCCAAATGCCGAGGTAAGTCAGCGAAAGAGCACCGCCGTGGCAGCAGTGGCTGCTGCTCAAAGTCCTTTCGGTTTGGGAATCTCACCCTGGTAGATGAGACCGGCCTGGGGAACCTGGCCTTGTTCCCCTCACGCGGGTTGAGGCAGGGGAGTGTTCCTTCCCTTCCACCTGGCTACCCCCGCAAGTACTGCCCGCCACAGCTTGAGGAGGTTGTGGCAAGCACAAAGGAGGCGAAGCTCGCTCCTGGCCGCCCTCCCCCAGCCGTCAGAGCGGTAGCGGCGGGAGGAGGAAAAGCTGACCCCGACCGCAATCGATGAAGCTGTGACTTTCTTAAGTTCACCCGTGGCAAGTCCGAGGGGCTGGCCGGGTTTGTGCAGCAGGCTCTCAAGAAGCTATTCCACCACACGGCGCTGCCAGGTGCCGGACCAAAGGAGCCCCAGGGCCGCCAGGCCTGAGATGACATTTGAAAGCGACATCCCCCACCAAACCCCCGTATCGCCCCAGCCCAGGGAGAACGCGAAGACGTAGCTCAACGGGATCCGCAGCGCCCAGAGCCGAAGTATCCCCAGGATCATGGTGGGCACGTTGTGGCCCGCGCCCCGGAAGATGGCCTGTGCCGAAAAGAACGCCCCCAGAAACGGCATCCCCGCGGCGAAGATCGCGATGAATTCCGCCCCCACCGCGATTACATCCTCTCGTCCCGGGATGAAAAGCTCCACCAGCGGTTTCCTCAGCATCCAAAGAATCAAGGCTTCCATCGCCAGGAGTCCGAAGAGAAGTGAAAGGCCCTTCCGAACGAGCTCCCGGACCCGGTCATACCTCTCCGCCCCCAGGGCCTGGCCCACCATGGTGGTGAGCCCCACCGAAAGCCCATCGGTGAGGATGAAAAGGAGCCCCAATACCCGGTCCCCGATCCCGTACCCCGCCAGGGCCGCCTCGGCGTTGGGGAGCCTCCCGATCACCCCGGTCAATACCACGAACCCGAGCGCTACGCTCGACTGCCCCACCGCCGCCGGCATCCCCACCCGGAGGGCCCGGAGGACGAACCCCCAGTCCGGGCGCATCTCTCCGAGGATCAGCCGCAGGTGCCCCTGCCCCCGAGCTAGGATCACCGTCCCCGCCGCGGTGGCCACCGCCTGGGAGATCAACGTGGCATAGGCCGCCCCCACAATTCCCATCCGGGGGAGCCCTGCCCAGCCCAGGACGAAGAAGGGGTC
>Ga0190309_1000453_pt1 | contig 11663 bp, 11 predicted proteins | sample 48700767_MG_FD_161656 | JGI IMG/M metagenome (GOLD analysis project Ga0190309, IMG submission 161656) | Hydrothermal vent sediment bacterial communities from Southern Trench, Guaymas Basin, Mexico - 4870-07-6-7_MG | ecosystem: Environmental > Aquatic > Marine > Hydrothermal vents > Sediment ... | reverse complement strand
GAAGCACCCGGTGCTCCCCCAATAGCGGAGGTCCGGGGAAAACGAGATCCAGATATGGGCTTCCCCCCGGATGATGGGACGGTGGATCAGGGCGTACTTGCCCCCGAAGGTCCGCGGGAAGAGGGAGGCGTCCTTGTCTTCCGGGGGGACCAAGGCTCCATGGCGTGTGAACTCCCGGAAATCGCGGGTGGTGATGAGGGAGACCACTGGCCCCCCTACAGAGAAGGAGACATAGGTGATGGCGTATTCCTCGCGATCGGGGAGCCACACGATCCGGGGATCCTCAAGGCCCCAGCGTTCCTCGGCGTGGCGGGGGTCGGGCAGAAGCGTGGGGGAGGACGCGATCTCCCAGCGAGTGTAGCCGTCGGGGCTTCTGGCCAGGGTGAGGTGTGAGAAGCCGCGGAAGTCCTCTACGCGCACCAGGAGCAGTGTCTCGCCCTTGTGTTCTACCGCCCCAGGGTTGAATACCGAGTTCGCCGGGTACGGCCAACCCTCAGGGGTGAGCACGGGGTTTCCATCGTACCTTTTGAGGAACATGGCCCGATATCTTGCGTGCCGACGGAAAGAGGGTCAACCGAGGCCTGGCCTTCCCGACCGATCCCATCACCCCGCAGTCAAGCAAGCTGGCCACAGGAGGTGTCCCATGTCCCGAGCTCGGTTATCCGAACTCGGGCTCTCTCACAAGCTTGACCAAGCGCCCTGGATGATGTCCTTCAATCCGACCTTTTTGGAAGCTGCCACCACCGCCTGTTCCCGGGCCGCGGGCACCACCCCGTAGATCCGGTTCCGCCGCTCCACAGCGTCGCCACAGGCGAAGACCCCGGGGCATTGGATTCTATGAAGTCATCCACCCCATCCACTTCCCTTTCGCCCATAACCGATCGGCAACGGGCACCGGTGAGGACCTCCCCCCGGGGATGAGCCGAACGATCCCTTTTTCCATTCATAAGGGTCTTCTCTCCCGCCAGCACAGAGATGAGAGCGGGCCGTGGGTAGTAGAAGCAAGGCTCTTCCTGAAAGATGGTGATCTCGGTGGAAGGATCCAGGGAGCGGAGTTTACGGGCGGCGGTGATCCCCCGATTCCCCCACCCACAATGAGGTACTTCATCCCACCTTTTCGAACATGCTTTTGGGGGCACCGCATTCGGGGCAAACCCAGGAGTCAGGGAGACCCTCCCACTTTTCCATTGTTCCTCCCTAGGTTATGAAGTGCTCCAATTTTAGCCCGTGCAAAACCTTGACCAAGTTGCAGGGAGCAGTTTCTTGGGCATGGAATCATGTGGATGGTGGTGGTATATTGATTTTGAGCAGAGATGAACGCTTGGGAGTTCAAGCCGCAACCACAACGGCCGCTTTACAAGCAGCTTAAGGAGTACATCCGTACCTGGATTGAAAGCAACCGTTTGCAGCCCGGGGACAAGATCCCCACCGAGCGGGAGCTCTCCCGGCTCCTGGGGGTCAGCCGGCTCACGGTGCGCCAGGCCATCGCCGAGTTGGTGGAGGAGGGGCTCCTTTATCGGGTTCAGGGGAGCGGGACCTACGTGGCGGAGGCAGAGGCCTCGACCCTCCACGCCCTGGTCCCGGAACGCGAGTGGATCCGATACCTCCTCCAGGCGGAGAGCCGCTACAACGAGCGGAACGAGCGGCATCCCGTGCGGTTGGAGATCGAGGTGGTGGGGCGCCCCCGTCTGCGGGAGCGCATCATCTCCACCGTCGCCGCCGGGGAGGCCCCGGACATCGTCCTCATCGATCTCGTGTGGATGGCTGAACTGGCGGCGCTCCAGTTCTTCCTCCCCCTGGACGAGCTGGATCCACCTTGGACCTCCTCCTATCTGGATGACCTCCTGCCCGGCGTGGCGGACGGGCTCCTCGTGGACGGGCACATCTACGGGGTCCAGGCGGACCTCAGCGTCACGGTGCTCTGGTACCGCAAGGACCTCCTGGAGGAGGAGGGCCTGAAGCCGCCGCGCACGTGGGACGAGCTCGTGGCACACGCCTCCACGTTGGCGCGGGCGGGGACCTCCCACGGGCCGAAGCCTTACTCCATCGTCTTCTGCGGCGGGGTGCGGGGGGGCGAGACCACCACCTATCAGCTCCTCCCCCTCTTCTGGAGCGCGGGTGTGGAGCTCGTCGAGGGTAAGGGGCCCGGCCTCGCGGGGAAGGGGGCGGAGCGGCCCCTCAGGTTCCTCCACGGGCTCGTGCACGACCACCGGTTGGCCTCGCCGGATGTGGTCTCCCTTCCCTGGGACGGGCCGCGGAAGCGCCTCGCCCGCGGGGAAGCGGCCTTCGCGTTCGGGGGCACCTACGAGAAGCGGGCGATCCAGGCCGCGGCCAGGATAGGGGAGCGGGAGTTCCGGGAGCGGTTCGGCATGGTCCCCATCCCCGCCCCGTCGGACGGGACCCCGGCCGCGGCCACCGGGGGCATGGTCTTCGCGGTGACGCGCCAGACCCGGAACCGCGAGGCCGCATTGGGAATAGTGAAGGAGCTCGCGGCCCCGGAGCTCATGGAGGCGTTCTGCGTTCGCACCGGGCGGCTCCCCAGCCGCCGCTCCGTGGCGGCCGTGCTCGAGGACCAAAGCTGGTACCAACGGGAAGAAAGTGCCATCCTCCCCCTTGCCCGGCCGCGGCCGGTGAACCCCCACTACGCGAAGATCTCCTACCAGTTCCGCGTCATGGTGGAGGACGTGCTCGCCGGACGGGCCTCTCCCGCGGCAGCCATCGCCCGGGCGCGGGCCGGGATCGAGGCCATCTTACGCGGCTGATCCCCCCAAGAGCGCGCGGTGGACGTACCGGGCCACCATCCGGTGGAGGTAGTGGAGGGCGTGATCGTAGCCCCGCAGGGCCACCGCGGTGGTGTACTGGAGGACCCGGGCGATCCAGAGCTTGAACAGGAGCTCCCTCCAATCCGCATCGGCGGGGTCGAAGCGCTCGAGGAGCACGAGATACGTCTCTGCCCACGCATCCTCGTCCATGAAGGAGAAACGCGGGTACTCCCGACAGGCAAGCATCCCCTCCCGCACGGGGCGGGGAAAGAGCTCGAGGAGCTCCACCTGGCGGTCGGTCCACTTCTCCCGGAGGAGCCAGAGGGTGCGCTCAAAGTCGTAGCCCACCCGCTCCTTCACCTCCTGGCGCACCGGGCCGGGGTATTCGAAGTGGTGAACGGTCCCCGCGGGGACGTCCTCGTCCTTCAGCCCCTGCACGGCGGAGAAGCACTCGATGAGCATCGTTTTCAGGTCGGTGAGGGCGCCGTAGAGCTTGTGGAGCTTGCCCGCGTCGATGTAGATCTCGTAGATGGGGAGGCCATGGGCCACCATGGAGAAGGTGTAGAGGGTGTCGATCCCCCAGTCGGACTGGCGGCGCACCCGGGGATCCGATAGGAGCAGTTCCGCGGCCGCGCGGGTGAGGAGGAGCTCCCCACCCAGGGGCTGCTCGATCCACGGGAGGGCCGAGCGGGGCCACAAAAGCGCGAACCCCGTGCGGGTGATCATCCACGTGATCATGGCGTCGGTGGACGACCGGGGGAAGTAATGGCGCACCACCTGGTACCCCTCATCGGCGGCATCCTCGGCCTTGGTGATCCACTCCTCGGAGAAGGAGACGATGTCCGCGTCGTAGAAGTGGATCCTGGCGTGTTGGGTTTCCTCCAGGAAATACTTGAGGCCGGTGTTCATCCCGTCGCCCTTTCCCGGGCGCAATTCGCCCAGCCTCTCCTGGACGATGACCGTTACACGCTTCCCGTACTCCCGCGAGAGCTCGGGGATCGCGGCGGATACGGCCCGGAAGCAGTGGTCCTCGCTCGCCCCCACGCACAGGACCTCCTTCACCCGCGGGTGGGCGAGGGCTATCCTCACGTTCCTCAGCAGGACCTCGGGTTTCTCCTCCTTGAACGGAAACACGACCAACGACATCGCTGACCTCCTGTACCTCAGTCGAACTTCAGTGCTTCTCCGCTCTCCTCGTCGAATAGCCTTATCTTGGCCTTGGTGAGGACGAGGCCGATCGTTTGGCCCGGGGTGGCGGAGAGTTCAGTGCTCGTCGCCACCTTCAGCACATCCTTCCCCACCTGGACGGTGAGGAGCTGTTGGGCCCCCAGGGGCTCGGAGACGACCACCCGGGCCGGTAAGGCCCCTCCCTCCGGTGTGGGCCGCACCTCGATGTTCTCGGCGCGGATCCCCAGGACCACCTTCTTCCCCACCATCCCCTCGAGCTTTTCCTGCCACTCCTTGTGGACCTCCACGGAGAAATCGCCCACGGCAAGGTACACCCCCCCGTCCTCCTTCCGCACTTCGGCGCGGAGGAAGTTCATGGGAGGCGTACCGATGAACCCGCCGACGAACACGTTGGCAGGCATGTCGTAAACCTCATTGGGGGCATCCAACTGCATGATCTCCCCTTCGCGCATCACCGCGATCCGATCCCCCAGGGAGAGGGCCTCGATCTGGTCGTGAGTAACGTAGACGGTGGTGGTCCCCACCTCCCGGTGGAGCTTCTTCAGCTCGGCCCGCATCTGGAGCCGCAGGAGCGCGTCGAGGTTGGAGAGGGGCTCATCCATCAGGAGGACCTCCGGGCGCATGACCAGGGCCCGCGCCACCGCTACCCGCTGGCGCTGGCCCCCGGAGAGTTGCGATGGGTAGCGGTCCAACAGCTCATCGATCTGAAGCAACCTCGCCACTTCCTGTACCGCCTTCTTTATCTCGTCCTTGGGGGCACGGCGCATCCGCAGGCCGAAGCCGATATTCTGGGCCACAGTCATGTGGGGGAAGACGGCGTAGGACTGGAACACCATGGCGATCCCCCGCTTGGAAGGGGGGAGCTCCGTTACGTCCCTACCCCCGATGTAGACGCGGCCATGGTCCACCCGCTCCAGGCCCGCGATGCAACGCAGGGTCGTGGTCTTGCCACAGCCCGAGGGCCCAAGGAGCACCAGGAACTCCCCGGGCTCGACCAAAAGATCCATGTCTTTCACGGCGACGACCTTGCCGAAAGTCTTACGGACCTTCTCCAGTCTGATCTCGGCTGCCATGGTTCACCTCTCTGCCGTGGCCCCGCCCCACATGTGGAACAGGTACCGCCGGATGAAGAACATGAAGAAAAGCGCCGGGATGGTCATAAAGAACCCGCCGGCGAAGCGGAAATAAAGCGGAGAAGCCTGGATAGTGGTGAGGATATGGGCCGGCAGGGTCCGGTTGTTTACCGTGAGGATGGTGGCGGCGAATACCTCGTTCCAAGAGATGACGAAGGTGAACATCGCCGCCGCCGCCAGGCCCGGCAGCGCCAAGGGCAACGCCACCCGGACGAAGGCCCCGAAACGGCTACACCCCAGCGTCATCGCCGCCTCCTCCAAGTCCTTGGGCACCCCCATGAAGATCCCCGTGGTGATGATCACCGCGAATGGGAGCGCCATGGCGGTGTGGATCAACGCCACCCCGATCAATGTGTCGTAAAGCCCCCACTTGATGAAGGTGACGGCCAGGGGAACCGCGAGGAGGGCGGTGGGGAACATGCGCGTGATGAGGATCCCCAGCCGGAAGGCCTCCCTTCCCCGGAAGGAGAACCGGGCCACGGCGTACCCCGCCGGCGCCCCCACCGCCAGGGTGAAGGCCAGGGTGAGTAAGGCCACCAAGATGCTGTTGCGAAGAGAATTCAGCACCCCGTAGGAGTTCAAGAAGAACCGCATCGTATCCAGGGAGAAGCGGCTCGGGATGATGGGCTTGGGCCACGCGTAGATCTCGTTCGGGGGAGTAAAGGAGGAGATCGCGATGAGGAAGATGGGGATGAGTACCCACAGGGCGAAGGCAGTGGCCCCTATGTACAACAAGGTGCGCCGCAGGAGCCGGGGATAGCTCATCCGCGGATCACCTCCATCCGGGAGCGCAGGAACCGCAAGTAGAACCAGGTCATCCCGATGGAGATGGCCATGAGAAACACCGCGTAGGCGGAGGCGACGTGGCTATTGCGGTAGAGGAAGTGCCAGAAGTAGGCCTCCCCTGCCAGCACGGGGATGATGTCCCCGGCCAAGGCGAGGACCACGGCGAAGGTCTGGAGGGCGAAGATGGTGCGGATGATGAGAGCCGATTGCAACGAGGGTTTGAGCATGGGCAGGATCACGTACCAAACCTTCTTCCACCCCCGCGCCCCCAGCACCTCGGCGGCCTCCAGATAATCCTTGGAGATCATCTGGAGCCCCGCCACCAAGATCACCAACACGATGGCCGTGGCCCGCCAATGCTCGGCCATCACGACGGCGAGGAAGGTCAGCCCGGTGTTCTGGTAGGAGATGAAATAGATCGGCCGCTCGATGATCCCGAGGGAGTAGAGGATGGAGTTCAGGAACCCGTGCTGGGTGAAGATGGAGAGCCAGATGAGCCCGGCCGCGAGGTCCGAGATCCCCAACGGAAGGGCGAAGAGGTAGAGGAAAAACCTGGACCCTCTGAAGCCCGTGTTCACGAGGAGGGCCATCGCCAGGGCGGTGATCAGCTGGAGGGGGACGATGGTGATGGCGAGGAGGAAGGTGTACTTCAGCGCCTCGATGAAGCGGACGTCGGCCACCATCTTCTTGAAGTAATCCAGGGTGAAGGCGCCGTTGTCGGCCCGGAAGGCCAACATGATCGCGTTGAACAGGGGCATGAGGAAGAAGACGCCGATGAAAACGATGGAGGGCAAAAGCAACCAATAGGGGAGGAGGGTATCCGTCCCCAAGAGCTTGCGAAGCCTTACGTCCATCGGATGGATTTAAGAGAAAAGGAGGGGGAGGGCCTCCCTCCCCCTCCTTCCGCCCATGTGGTTATTACCCGCCGTCGGGAGCGGGATAGGGCGCACCGGCCTCAAGATAGAGCTCGCGCAGGCGGGTGGCCTGGGACCGCAGGAACTCCACATCCACCGGCTCGCCCTTGATGACGAACTTGAAGAAGGTGTCCTTGTAGATCTTCTTGTACTCATCGGAGATACCGCCGGGGATAAAGGAGACGATGGCGTCGGGGGATGCGGCCTGGGCGGAGACGCCCTTGGCGAGGATCTGGAGGGCGCCGCTAGGCACGGCTCCCGCGGCCTCGGCCACCACGGGGAAGAAGCCGACGCCCTGCAAGATCTTCACCTGGACCTCGGGGGTGGTGAGGTACTCGATGAGCTTCGCCGCGGACTCGGGGTCGGGCGAGGTCTCCGGGATGGCCAGGCCCGCGAGCACCGTGATGAAGCCCCGGCCCGCCGGCCCGGCCGGCGAGGGGATGGCGATGAAATCATCGGGGCGCTCCACGATGGCCTGCTTCACGCGGGCAGTGTGGTCCCACGCGATCCAGACCTCCTCCGAGAGGAGCGGGGTATCCATGGCGTCCCAGGTGGGGGCAGCGGGGTTCACGTACTGCCAGAGCTCCTGCATGTACTTCCACATCTTGACGGCGGCGCCGGAGTCGAAGGCGAGCACCTGATAGCCCGTGAAGGAGGGATAGAGGTATCCGTGGATGAACCTGTGAAGCAGGCTCTTCGGTCCGGCAGGGATGCCCAGCTTCTGCATGCCGGTGGCCTCGTAGATGTTCTTCGCCCACTGCAGCAGCTCATCGTAGGTAAGGGCCCAAATGTCGGCGCCCTCGGGGAGGTAATCGAGCGCCTTCTTGTTCACCACCATGAGGTAGGTGGCCTGCATGAGGGGGATATAGGCCTGCTTTCCGGCCATCTGGCCGAGCTTCATGAGGGTATCGCTGATGGTGCCCCCGGGCGAAACCTCGCTCAGGTCGGCCAGGGCATCTAGGACGCTGACGAAGTCACCGTGCAGACCACACAGGACCGCGATCTCCCCCTTGCCCGCCTCGTACTCGGCCTCGACGCGGGACACGAACTCCGCGTATTCGGCTCCGATGAACTCCACCTCGATCCCGGTGGCTTCGGCGAAGGGGGCGAGGATCTCGTTGCGCACGAACTCGGCCTCGGCGATGGGGACGAATTGGGTGGACATCCAGGTGATCTTCTGGGCCGCAAGGCCCGCCACTGAACCGACCAACAACGCCAACGCGATGATCCCAAATCTCCGCATATTACACTCCCTCCTTTTGTTGTTATGGTTGGTGTTTTAAAAGAAAAGTTCGCTCCCTTCCCTTCACCTCCTCTTCCTTCATCGTCAATTCGGCTCAATGGACAAAACCATTTTAGTCTTCCCGGCGGGAAGATGTCAAGTACGAAGCGACTCCTGTGTTAAAATACGCCATGCCCATGAGGATCGCTATATGCCACTTCCGCCACGGGATGCTGGACGGCGTCTCGCTGGAGATGGGGAAGTGGAGGCGGGTCCTGGAGGACTTGGGCCATAGGGTCGAGGTCGTCGCGGGAGAAGACCCCACGGGAGAGGCCGTGGTCATCCCTGAGCTTTCCCTCTCCTGGGCAGAGGAGGTCCGCCGGAACGCCTTCGAGGGGCTTTCCCACTACACACCCGCTGATCTCATGGCGGAGATCGAACGCCTGGCCGGGCTCGTGGAGGAAAGGTTCCGGAAGCTCCTTTCGCGCGAGGGGGTAGAGCTCCTCATCGTGGAGAACCTCTGGTCCCTGCCCATGAACCTCCCCGCGTCATTGGGGATCCTCCGGGCCGTGGAATCCCTGGGGCTTCCGGTGATCGCCCATCACCATGACTTCTGGTGGGAACGGGACATCTATTCCCCCACGTGCCCGGAGATCGAGGCGCTCCTGGTGGAGGAGTTCCCCCCCGCCTACCCGGAGGCCGCGCACGTGGTCATCAATTCCCTCGCCCAGGACGAACTCCGCCGACGCCGGGGATTGAAGGCGACGGTAGTGCCCAACGTTATGGATTTCGACATCCCCTTCGGGAAGGACGGGTTCAACGCCGACCTCAGGGAGGCGTTGGGCTTCGCCCCTACGGACATCGTCTTCCTTCAGGCGACGCGGGTGGTAGCCCGCAAAGGGATCGAGCTCGCCCTGGAGCTCGTGCAGCATTTCCAAACTGCGGTCCTACCGGAGCTCGAGCTCGCGGAAAGAGGGGATCGGGTTGTCCTTTTCCTCCCCAACCTCATCGAGGATCCCGGGTATCACAGTAAGCTTGTCCGGCGGGCGAAAAAGTTAGGGGTGGAGGCGTTTTTCGTCCCGGAGCAGTTCGCAGCCGAGCGCCGCCTGGAAGGGGGAAGGAAGGTCTATTCCCTGTGGGATGCCTACACCATCGCCGACTTCGTTACCTATCCCTCCCTCTACGAGGGCTTCGGGAACCAGTTCCTGGAAGCGGTAGTGGCGAGGTTGCCATTGGTCGTGTTCGAGTACCCCGTGTTCGCCGCCGACATCGCCCCTCTTGGGTTTCGGTACGTGTCCTTGGGACGCGAATACCACCGGGACGAAGAAGGGTTGGCCCGGGTGCCGGAGGAGGTGATCCGTCGGGCAGCCCGGGAGGTTGGTGAGATCCTGGCCGTCGAGTCGCGCCGAAGGGAAATGGTGGAGCACAACTTCGCTCTGGGACGGGAGCATTTCTCCTTGAAGCGACTGGAGCGGGAACTCTCGGCGTTGCTCCGGACCTTCTGAACCCCGCCTGGAGCTTCCAGGCGCGAGATATCCGCGTAGCGGAAGGGAGGCTGGAGGATGAAAATCGTAATTCTTGCCGGCGGATACGCTAAAAGGCTTTGGCCGCTGACTCTATGGCGTCCTAAGCCCTTGCTTCCCGTAGCTGGTCGCCCCATCTTGGATTACCTTTTTGAAGGGATGTCTCCGGGTGCCGTCCCGATCCTCTCGGTGAACCGCCGGTTCGCCGACCACTTCGCGGCCTGGCTCTCCGGGTCGGGATACCGGGCCGAGCTCGTGATCGAGGAGACCCGCTCCGAGGAGGAAAAGCTCGGCGCCGTGGGGGCCCTGGCGCACCTGGTGGAGCGCCTGGGGATCGACGAGGACCTCCTCGTGGTGGGCGGCGACAACATCTTTCCCTTCACGCTGGGGGAGTTCGTGGCGGCCTACTCCGGGCGGACCCTTGTGGCCCTGTATCGGCTCGGCGATCGGGCCGCGGCCCGCCGCTACGGGGTGGCGGAGGTGCGGGACAACCGGGTGGTCCGTTTCGTGGAGAAGCCGGGGGACCCTCCCTCGGACCTCGTGAGCACCGCCTGTTACCTCTTTCCCGCCCGGATCCTCCCCTTCTTCAACAGGTTCCTGCGGGAGGCCGAAAAGGGCAAGGACGCTCCCGGTTACTTCCTCCAGTGGCTCCTTTCCCGGGAGGAGATCGAAGCCTTCGTGTTCGACGGTCCCTGGTTCGATATCGGCTCAAGGGACGCGTACATCCGCGCAAACCTCCACTTCAACGGCGGGCGGAGCTGGATCGCCTCGGAGGCGGAGACCCCCGGCTCCGTGATCGAGGAGTCGGTGGTCTTAGGGCGGGCCAGGATCGTGGATTCCGAGTTGAGAGGATGCGTAGTGGATGAGGATGTCAATCTTGTGGGCGTCGAGCTTTCCCAGGTTATCATCGGCCGGGGATCGGATATCCGCCGTGTCCCTTGAGTGCGCCACAAGCACGGGAAGACGGGGACGCAGCCCCGCCCTCCCGGGTTCGGCGTGGCTCAGCTTCTTATCGCCTCGAGGACCTTGTCCGCGAACTCCTCTTCGGGGATGGCGCCCTCGAAGCGAACCCGGTCGTTTATCACCACGGTGGGCACGGCCATTATCTCATACCGGTCGGACAGTTCCGGGAAATCCGGAGCCATTACCATGTCTCCCCGGATGTGGGGGGAGGCCATGGCGAAGCGATGCGCTGTGCGCACGGCATAAGGGCAATAGGGACATGTGGGGATGACGAAGACCTGTATGTGGACCGGTTCCTTGATGCCCTCGAGTTTACGGGTGATCTCTTCCTCCAGCTCCGCCTCCCCCGCGGCCACGTCCTTTATCGCCTCCAGGAAGGATGCGAACTCGTAACCTGATGGGATGCCGAAGAAACGGATCCCGTAGTCCTCCCCATCCCCTTGGAGCACGATGACCGGGGCCCTGTCGAGGCCGAGTTCCGCGGGAGGGCTTTGGGCGATCTCCAGGGCCACCTTCTCCGGTGCGATGGCCCCTACTTCTTCCATGAGTTCCTTGAGGAGCTCCCCTGTGGGCAACCCCTCGCCCAGGAAGAGCTTCACGGTGACCTTCCGGGGAAGTTTTTTGAACTCGCCCCGGATGTACTCCAAATCCTCTCCGCTTATGTACGGCATTTCCTCTCCTTTCGCCGCGGGCGCGGCAGGGGTTTAATGTAGGCCCAAAAGATAATCGAGCCTTTCCTTATCGAAACCGATAACGATCTCACCGTCGATTTCTACCACCGGGACGCCCATCTGGCCCGATTTCCGGATCATCTCCATCGCGGCGGCCTGGTCTTGGGAGACGTCGATTTCGGTGTAGGGGATGCCCCGCTCTTCTAGGTACTGTTTGACCGCGTTGCACCAGGGGCAGCTGGGCGTGGTATAAACGATGACTTCACGCTCCTCCACGGTCAGCTCACCTCCTCTTCGCGGAGCCAGCGTATAACCCCTTCGTTCAGGATGAGCGTAAGCTTCGGGGTAAGGGAGATGCAACGGCGACGGCCATCTCGGACTTTGCTGATGAGACGGGCGGCCTCCAGGACACGGAGGTGGTAGGAGACGGCCGGCTGGGATAACCCCAGGCAATTGGCCAGATCGCCGCAGCCGAGACGGGGATTTTTGAGGAGGAGGCTC
>Ga0190309_1000451_pt1 | contig 11669 bp, 10 predicted proteins | sample 48700767_MG_FD_161656 | JGI IMG/M metagenome (GOLD analysis project Ga0190309, IMG submission 161656) | Hydrothermal vent sediment bacterial communities from Southern Trench, Guaymas Basin, Mexico - 4870-07-6-7_MG | ecosystem: Environmental > Aquatic > Marine > Hydrothermal vents > Sediment ... | reverse complement strand
ATACTAAGAAGAACTAGATCCTTTCTGAACGAAGATATAGGAGCCGAGGTAATGGCAATAATAGATGCAGCTTACTACTCAGAGATAAAGCATAGAAAAGCCATAACGATAGAAGAGTTTAAGAAATTTGCTCAAAAATTAATGAAAGAACACGGTAAAAAAGCATCTGAAAAATTCATCGAGATGAAGATAAGGAACCTATATCAAAAATAGATTTTTAACCATAAGGTAAGTAAGAGAAGGAAACTATAGTATCCTCAGCTAAATTGGGAACATGCATAGTAGCACAGAGACCTCATAAGTAAGCCTATCAAATCATAGCATATCCTTAAGGTAAGTGATAGGAGAAAGATTAAAATCCTTCCAGTGAAAACTTCTAAGGGAGTTGGAATATAGCACCGTGTGAATAAAGCCCAGTCCAAGCCCCGTAGTGTAGCTGGTCAAGCATGCCAGGCTCTGGACCTGGTGATCCCGGGTTCGAATCCCGGCGGGGCTACCAATTTCCTAATGCTTCTATGGAGTTCACTGCCCCTGGTAGCTATTGTCCTAAAATCTTCTTTAGTGGCTTCTCTATCTGCTCTCTCATTATTTTCGAATGAGTCTCGGGATCCAGTTTACCATAAGCGAACATGTATTCTATTGCTGTAGGGAGCTCTACTCTAGCTCGGACTATATGCTCGAAGAAACTCTCATCAGTATACTCATTTTCCCTAGCCTTAGATATTATGTTTCTGAATCTAGGTGCTATGTCGTTTAGAGCCCTTGCCAACTCCATTAGCTCTCACCCTTAAAAAGTATTCCCCTAATAATCTGTTAAAAGTTTGAAAACTCCGGTAGAGTTATAAAATCCGGAAATACTTAAATATTTGTTCTGCTAGTGTCTAGCACTGAAGGGTGTATATTGGTGGGTGGTTACCAAACAGCTGGTTAACGATATTCCGATGATCTTCCTAGCTCATAGGCGACACCCCTCGCTGAGAAGTATTCTCTGGAGGTGTTCTTGGTGGTAAAGATTAAGCTTCCAGACGGTAGTGTGTTAGAAGCTGAACCTGGTAGGAGAATAGTTGACGTAATACCGAGAAATTCCGGTTTAGTCGCTGTAGTCGACGGAGGGCTTGTAGGCCTAACCGCCGTTATAGAACCCAGCTTTAAAACTATTGAAATTCTAGATTTTAATTCAGATGAAGGCAGAATGGTGTACTGGCATACTACCTCGCACGTTTTAGCACATGCTGTTAAAAGGCTATATCCGAATGTAAAGCTCGGAGTCGGGCCTCCCATAGAAAAAGGCTTTTACTACGACTTCGATACCGGAGGAAAGGCCTTCACTCCAGAGGATCTGAAGGAGATAAAGGTGGAAATGGAGAAGATAATAGGGGAAAATATACCTCTCGAGAGAAAAGAGCTGGAACGGGAGGAAGCTATAGAGCTTTTCGAGGAGCTAGGAGAAGTTTACAAAGTCGAGCTTTTAAAAGAGATGAGCGACGACATAGTCACGGTATACGAGCAGGGGGATTTTGTCGACTTGTGTAAAGGCCCTCATCTGCCCTCCACGGGCTATGTTAAATACTTTGAGCTCCTCTCCGTCTCCTCCTCCTACTGGAGAGGAGATGAGCGAAATCCTGTAATGCAGAGGATATACGGTATTTCTTTCCCCGAGAAATCCATGCTCGAGGATTACCTGAGACAGCTCGAGGAAGCTAGGAGGAGAGACCATAGGAGACTAGGGGCTCAGCTAGACTTATTCTCCATGCCCAGCGAAGCTATAGGGCCCGGGCTGGTGCTATGGCATCCCAAAGGAGCTCTAGTTAGGAAGATTATAGAGGATTTCCTCAGGGAAATTCACTTAAAGAACGGGTATCAGCTCGTCTATACCCCCCACATAGCCTACGGAACTCTTTGGGAGGTTTCGGGTCACCTGAACTACTACAGAGATTTAATGTACTTTTTCGAGAAAGAAGGCATTTCGCATGTCGTTAAGCCGATGAACTGCCCATTCCACATTCTTATCTATAAGTCTAAGACTAGGAGCTATAGGGATTTGCCGATAAGATACTTCGAGCTTGGAACTGTTTACAGGTACGAGAGGTCGGGCACTCTACACGGTTTAATGAGGGTTAGAGGTTTTACTCAGGATGATGCCCACATCTTCTGCACTAGAGAACAGTTAGAAGAAGAGGTTGTAGGAGTTCTAGATTTAATGGAGCAGGTACTATCCGCTTTCGGATTTGAGGAGTACGAGGTTGAGCTTTCCACGTGGGAGCCTGGCGAAGCTGAGAAGTATATGGGGTCTCCAGAGATATGGGAGCAGGCCGAGAGAGCTCTGAAAAACGCATTGAAAAGGAAAGGGTATAGTTTTAAAGTTATACCGGGAGAAGCCGCCTTTTACGGTCCTAAGATAGACGTAAAGCTGATCGACGCTATAGGCAGGAGGTGGCAGTGCACTACGATACAGGTGGATTTTAACCTCCCAGAAAGATTTAACGTAACCTACATCGATAGAGAAGGAAAGGAGAAGACAGTCGCTATGGTTCATAGAACCTTGCTCGGGTCTATTGAGAGATTCTTCGGTATACTAGTTGAACACTATGCTGGTGACTTCCCCCTCTGGCTAGCCCCGGTTCAGGTTAGAATAATCCCTGTCAGCGACAGGTATAGAGATTATGCCTACAAAGTCTACAAAGTTCTGGCTTCAAACGGGGTTAGAGTCGAAGTAGATGAAAGTAGTGCGGCTTTAGGCTATAAGATTAGAAAGGGAGAATTAGATAAAATACCCTACTTACTCGTAGTCGGTAGAAGAGAAGAGAAAAACAGCACTGTTTCAATTCGTAAACGTAGAATTGGAGATCTTGGCTCGAAAACTTTGAACGATTTTCTCGAAATGATAAAAGATGAAGTGAAACCTCGCATAAAATCTCGCTAATTAAACATAGAAATAAACAGTAAAAATCTTTCATATTCTCGATGCCTTGCCATAATAAAGAGGTGTATAGCTAAAAAGTGGAGAATATTGTGAGGTGATTCCTTCGTAAAGTAAAGGAGATTGAGATTTAATTATAGGATTGTAGGACGATAAGCTACCTCTAGATTAGATATTACTTCTTATCCCTGGTACTATCTTTATTAGTTGCTCCTATGAAAACGGATCCTATGAGTAGGACTACGAATCCCACGAGTACACTCATTAATATTAAGAGTTCACTTAGTCCATTTCCCCTTCTCGAATCCATGTTTACAGTATGGCTTCCATACCTTAAGTACGTAGTTTTTAAGTAAACGATTCTAATTTATCCTCACTTTCCAAGAGTAATCTAATCTTTACTGGCACTTTAAGTGAATTTATAAAATTACAAGCCTGAAGTCTATTCAGTACCTAATCTATGCTCGTAGTGGGATTTGTGAGAGGAGGTATGTTGTATATTTTCCAACAAGAGTACCTATAGGAAACTGCTAATAGGAGTGTGTTCAGGGTAGAGTGTTATCATTCCAGGTCTTGATAAAAATTCAAAGTTTCTATCTTCTTCCTTTTAGATAGGTCTTTGAAATCCGCATACTTGTGAAGGCACTGCAAGAATATGAGTACACATGATTAATGCTTTTTGGAGTAAGTCTCAGTTCTCGAATTTTCTATTCTCTCACTAGAGAAGGCGCTTAGTAGTACCTTAAATAGATTCTACTCAACTTAAATAGGAATATAGATAAACTTGAGGGTCTAAAGCAGTAAAAGGATGAAGTTTTATTGTTAAATGCATAGTTATGAATGTATGAGAAGGCTAAAGACTAGAATATATGTCCTCTTACTGATAGCTCCTGTTTTAATCTATTTACTGACTCCAGCAGTTAACCTATTACTTGTTGGAAAATACTCACTCCTAGCATACTTAGCATTTCTAAAAACCAATCCTTTACTATGGGGTAAACTTACGTATGTACTTAAAGAATTACCATCAAGAGAAGCGGATCTTCTACATCAATTAGTCACATCTATTCCGAACCTTTACTGGGATAAGGCCATGAGCATAGTCCGTAGATCTCCCCAATCTAAATACGGGGATACTCTTTACATACTCTCGATAACAAAACCTGAAAAGTGGCATATTGTTAATCTATCCATAGACCACTTCCTCAGCGATTACAGGCCTTTTACGACATCTAGAAAAGAGCTCGAACGTGAATATGTAGAACCACTATGGATATCAGGAGAGGAGCCTATTGAAGACTGGAGGTATACTATCTACCTATTCACATATACGCTAATCTACAATAAGAGCGATATTGTAGAGGCGATTAAGACTATATACTCGTTTGTACACGAGTACCTAGAGTACGATAGAGCCTTCTGGCATAGGGAATCACCTGTGACCATATTAAGGCAGGGTAAGGGCACATGTACTAACTTCTCTATACTATTCGTAGCTATGTGCAGATCTGTAGGAATACCAGCTAGACTAGTAAGGGATAATAGCATAACACCAGCAACTCATGCATGGGCTGAAGTCTACGTAGAAGGAGAAGGATGGATCCATGTAGATCCTACAGCAGGATTTTTTAACTATACTAAAGCCTATTCTGAAAAGTGGGGCTATTCCTATCATTTGGTGAAAGCATTTAACCCTATAAAGGGTTGGATAAACATAACTCCCAGATACGTAAATAGGTGTGGAGAAATAGTAGGTATAGTCCTCCTAGATAGTAAACCTCGGAAGGGTATAGAGGTATCACTACACTATCGTAGACGTGATACTCCCTCCCTCTTAGCTATAAAGACCGATGAAAATGGTATGTTCAATTTTACAGTAGCAGGAGGGATATACGTAGTAGTAGCACGGTATGGAGGTATTACTATACATGAGAAAGTAGAGGTAGAACCGGGGATGGTCACTAGAATTCAGCTAAGGCTAAGGAAATCTTAAACATCTAGTTAACGAATAGGGTAATCAAGTTTATTAACCACTAAAAATAAAAACATCCACTCACTATATCCTCTTGGACATGTTAGGGATAAGAGAGTATGAAAGAGAGATTAAGTGGAATAATATGGTTGATTACTCGTAAGTGTAATCTATCGTGTGTACATTGCTATGTAGCTAATAGGTTTAAACAGGAACTAAGTACAGATGAATGTCTGAGGATTTTAAAAGAGGCTATGGAACTAGATGTAGGGTTTATAGGTATCACAGGAGGAGAGCCTCTCCTAGTATTTGATAAGACTCGTAGGATAGTAGAGGAGGCATATAAATTTGGAGTGAATACGAGTATTCAGACAAATGCTACTTTAGTGGATGAAGAGATAGGAAAGTGGATAGCAGAGAACGATGTGTTCATATACGTTAGTTTAGACGGGCCTAGTAAAGAAATCCATGAGAAGGTTAGAGGAGAAGGTACGTGGAATAGGACTATTAGAGGTATAGAATTACTGTCTAAGCTGGATATAGAGTTCACAGTAGTAATGGCCGTCTCTAAAATCAATTACAGATATGCTGGCGATCTGATTAAACTAGCTGAAGAATTAGGAGCATGTAGTGCTGCGGTGATACCAGTCATGAGAGCGGGAAGAGCTAAGTTCAGCATCACACTAAATAGTAAGGAGCTTGTTAAAGTGCTAAGGGCTATCTCGGAGAGTGCTAGTGAGCTTAGATTCCCGGTAAATGTCTGGTGTGTACCCTTTACCCCATTAGTAGTGAGGTCCCCTTATGTTAGGTACTTCTCATGTAGGAAATCTTCCGTGGTTGATATAGATCCTATGGGTAGACTCCTCTTATGTGATGTACTGGATATACCTATAGTAGATCTTAAAGAGCATAGGTTTGATGAAGCTCTAAAGATTTTTAATGAGCACCCTCTAGTTGTAGAGGTTAGTGAACATATACCCAAAGAATGTAAAGACTGTCCGATAAAGGAATTTTGCAGAGGAGGTTGTTATGCTAGAGCCTACATAGAGGGGGCCGATCTAGATTTAGCTGATCCACTGTGTCCTAGAATAGCTGGTAGTGTCTAGTCCAACGTCTAGTATACTATTTTAATGAATGGGTTGTCAAGTACTCGCTTACATACTCATCCATTCTTCTTATCAAGTGATGCTTCCTACTAGCATCAATTATACAACTGGCTGCGTACTCATGCCCATCTACAGCTATTCCAAAACCATTAGTAGACTTCCTTAATAGATCTACTGCAGTAGGATACTTACCACTATCGATATATTCCCTTAGAGTTCTAGGAACTCTTATAGAAACTTTTACGTAGTTTTCCTCGATCCTACATAACTTAGGTATAATAGGTTCCATATTCATTAAGCCGACTAGATACTTATTTTCATCTATAAGACCTCTTCTATACGTTAGAAAAGAACATAGTGTTCCTATGACCTTCGTCCCCATACCCTTGTACATTTCACCTACATCGATCCATTGAATAAACCTAAGTTTTCTCAATCCACCTCTGTATATCATAGAGAGCACTCTTCTGTTTATCTTCTTTCTCTTTTCTTCTAGCTCCTTCACCATACCCTCTATCCTCTTGGTGAACCCATGAATGCAAGCATGTACTCCCTCTTCAGGCCCTCCTATGTAGTAACCTACTGCACCTAGTACTTGGAGATTAGAAAACATACGTTTAACTGGTATTCTAAACTTACTAACGATTAATTTTCCTCTTTCCTTAAGTATAGTCCCACTCTTAAGAGCGTCATCTAGTGCACTTTTATTAAGACTTTTAAGCTCTCCTGGTATTTCTTGACTCCCGACTACTGCTAAGTAGGACAGGTCTACATTCTCTCTACTCAATTCCTTAGCAAATAAGTAGCAACAGGTGGCTCCTGAGAAATCCCTCTCTCCTTTAAATCCGAAGAGTTCGAGATTAAGATCTATTACCATTTCATCTGTGGCTTTACTTGGATCATGGTGATCTAATATTACTACTAGATTTCTACCAGTATTCTCCTTCGATATTACATGGGCATGTGGTGATCCTATATCACAATAGACGATCAAATCGTTCTCTCTTGAATGTATCTTAGTGATGACTTGAGGGAGAAGTTTTTCTATACATATTAGTTCAGTTCTCATACCTAATCTCTCTAGAACTACCTTAACTATAGCTCCTGAACAGAGTCCATCTGCATCATCATGATGGACAATTAACGCATGCTCAAATCCCCTATCCTCTATTATCTCTTTAACCTTACTAACTCTAGTCTTAAATTCCTCTAGAGACATACTCAATGTCACCCATAATACTCAAACCATATTAAACTCTCTAACTTAAAGTTCTAACTATAGTCAGATGTGATATAGAAAATACATGGATGGATCCTATTTGTACACTTTTGGGGATCTCATCGCAAGGGCTATACCGCTCACAATAGCTACTCCACCTATTATCTGTTGTAGAGTAGGAAGTAAGTTGAAGAATAATAGTCCATATAACATTGTGAAGAAGGGACTAAGTGAGTACAGTATAGCGAACTTGGATATCTCAATGTATTTAAAGGCCTCATAGGCCATAATAATAGTCAGGAATGGAGCTAGAAATGCGCCCAATAGAGCAAATCCTATTACTGAGTTAAAGTACTGTAGTTCTAGCCTACGAGATGCTAGTGAGTATAGTAGAAGAGTGATCGAGATAAATAGGGCCCTACCGAAGGATAGTGAGATAGGGCTAATCTTCTTAACGTATATTTTAGCTAAAATGTTCGATATAGCATATGAGAGTGAGGAAATGAGTAGAATCATTGTAGGGAACAGTAGTACCTTTTCATTGGAGTATGTTAAAGTGAGTACTCCACTAAATGCTAGTAGTGCACCTATACCTTTATCTATCGATAATCTCTCTCCGAGAAGGTATAGACCTAGAATGAAAGTGAAAATCCTATTGGTTTGAAGGATTAGAGCTACATTAGCAGGAGTCATCATGAGTGTACCCCAAAACCAGAAAAGCGCGCCTGAACACGAAGCTAGAGCCACGAGTACTACTTCTTTAACTACATGACCTATTTCAGTAAGTGTAGATCTCAGATGTCTGGTAATAGATAAGTAGAGCAGGTAGTAGGGAAGGCTAAGCGTAAACCATAGTAACACACTGGTTTCAACGTTAAGTCTCGATAGCATTTGCTTATTACAAAAATAGCTGGCACCACTAGTCATGCTAGCTAATATTGATAGTACAATTCCCTTTATTCCTGCTCTCATTTTAAGTAGATGATGTAATCTCGATATCTTCATGAACATGTACTCAGTGCGCTCTTCTCCTCTCAATTTTCCTCCTTAGTGCTATGAAGAGACATCCTAGTAATATTATAGAGAGTAGTCTCTCTATAAGAGTGAGAATATCTAAATCCGAGTACATTTGGAAGAATGTATAAGTACTCACTTCTAGGTTTTTAATGAATAATTTAATAAGATTTATTCGATCATGCATTACAAGGGGTGGTAGGAGCAGTTTAGGCGTCTGAATATATAATTTTATTATAGCGAATAACACTATGGTTATTACACTCCATATTATAGGTCTTGTGCAGCTTTCACCATAGAGGCATATATGCTTATAGAGGCCTATTATGATTTTTTCCAATCCTCTTTTTGATAACTTCATAGCCTCCATTTCACTTATGAAGAATTTTCCGGCAATCTCGTATTTTAAACTATTCTCGTAGTTTTCTCTAAGCGATCTATAGGTTATTAAGATCTCACAGAGATCCTGGTTTTCTATCCTCTCTAGTATAAAGTTTTCCCATGTCCTTACCTCTGTATTTAGAGCTTTCTCTATCTCCTTTATAATATCACTCATCTTTTCATCTAGCCCTTTTTCATCTAACTTGTATAGATCTCTAACAACTCTTCTAAGCTCTTCCTCATCGTCTCTCAATTTCTTAAGATTATTTAGAGCTCTTACTATATACCTATATCTATAATCTCCTTTCTTCTTTAGTAAGAGGAGTCTCTCTGGATATATGATATACCTATTATCATATTCGTCCCACTTTACATTCCTGAACTTAACCTTCGTAATATCGGTATCGATAAAGGAAACTTTACTCATATCAGTATTATCAAACACTACTTTCTCTGGGTCTTCAAAGTGTACGCTTTTGAACACTATACACTCATTTAAACGAAGCTCTGTGAGTGGGAAACCTGGCCGAAATAGTGTACTGTGGAAGACTACTTCACCGAGAAACCTCGTATAGTAGAACTCTGTCCTTCCTAAGAAGGTAGTATTAGAAAAGTCAACATGATCTGAGAATGTCGAATTGAGGAAGTTTACATGTCTTGAGATCACAGCTCTACTGAATTCCACAGGGCTTAGAAATCTAGTGTTCGAGAAATCTACGTCCGCTAGAAAAGCTGTTCTAGAGAAAGTGACATTTCCAAGAAATGTAGATCTAGGAAACTTTACCTCTCCTAAGAACATGGCATTTGAAAAGTCTGCGTTCCCTAAGAATCTAGCCTCTGAGAAATCAGCTTTTAATCTAAAGGTAGAATTTGAGAACACTGCTTTTTCTAAGAACTCTGTATTTGAGAAAATAGCTGTTGCTGAAAATAGTCCTTTAGAAAACTCTACGGTTCTCGAGAAGACTGTATTCGAGAAGTCTACATCCTTCAAAAACATGACATTCGAGAATGTTACGTAACCCTTAAACTTTGCATCTGATGAATTTAAATTTCCATTAAAGATCGAGTTCATAAAGATAGCATCTCCCGAGAAAGTGGTACCAGTGAGATCAGTGTCTCCTGAGAATATTGTCCTGGTGAAGTCTACGGTCTTAAGAAAAGTACTACCTGAGAAGTTCACATTCTTCATAAACTTTGCTCTCGAGAACGTAGTCTCTCCTGAGAACGTGGCACCTGAGAAGTCCACATTCTCCTGAAACACAGCTTCTGAAAAGGCAGCGTGCTTTGAGAAATCAGCTAAGAACTCAGTCTTTCCAGAGAACCTTACGCCTATAAAACTAACATTCTCATAAAATTTGACGTAAAGGAAGGATGCCTTACCATGGAAATGTGCATAGTTAAAGTATATAGCAACGTTTACTTCTTTCCCTGGAAAATCTATATCAGGTAAATGATATCCTATACACAATAACTTATCTCCCTTGTTTAGGGCCTCTCTTATTTTATCGTAAAAGGTTTTTCTCACTACATCTGGATGCCTACTCCAGTAATTAGGATGATGAAATATGCATAATCCATCTTCAACAGCCTCCATATCACAATTGAAAGTGACAAGTTCACTCGTGTCCAGGTCAAAGTACTCACTAACGTACCTACATCTAGTTCTGCTAGACATATGAATTTTCTACCGATTAGCTTTATATAGGTATACTCAGGAGTAGTGGAGCTAATAGCTAGAGCGTACAGTAAGAGTGTACTTCAAATTCTTTAATTTAATTAGGTTATTAATACTAGAATAGAATAAAAACTAAAATATTTTATTAAAAAGTTCCATAATAAATTTTCTTATAAGGTGTTTTGCTCTAAATATATCATCGTTCGTGAAGACAGTGACCGAGGTGGGTATTAAATCCATGTGATAAAAACTGGAGTCCTCTAGCATAAAGGCTAAATGTAAGTACGGCATCTCTTGTCCCTTATACCATACGATTCCTCGAGAGAGTTTAATCTCCTCTACTTCAGAACAAAATATCTCTCTTACCAGAGTCTTTAACTCTTGATATCTTATACGATCTATAGCATTTTTAAGCACTTCTACTTCTTCATCCTCTAATTGAACAATAGCGAGCACTCTTAAGGCATCTCCTATCGTATAGAGACTTATTCTCAAGCATACCTCCAGAGTAAGTAATGAGCTACTACATAATAAATCGAGCGATAAAACCTCACTACATCTAAAAGGAGCAGGGTGCTAAAATAAAAGGCTAACTAGGAGAGGAAGGAGACCTGTATTAAAGGTATAAGGGAATACTTCTTTACAAAATTGCTCAGAATTAGGGGTAAACTTAGTATTTCTAGATATTAAGTCCCCAGTTAGTATCTAAATATACATATATATTTAAATATACCAAGAAATTCATGAAATCATGACAATAATAGCATTTGTATTGGTAAGGACTGAAGCAGGTAAAGCTTTCCAGGTAGTCGAAGGAATTAAAAAGATAGAAGGAGTAGTTGAAGCGTACGCTATAACAGGAGAATATGATGTTATAGCCAAAGTTGAGGCAACTGATATCAAAGAATTAGGAGAAAAGGTAGTAACTAAGATACATGCTATAGATGGAGTACACTCCACAGTTACATCAATAGCAGTAACATAGTCCTAGTCTTTTTTCTTTAAATCATCTCCACTACTAATTTTTCACCCTCCCTTACCCTTCTCAGTACGTCCATCCCCTCTACAATTTTACCAAATACGTTTACAGGACTAGCTGGTCTAATTTCATCTATTGAGGGGCTTATGGGTGTTCTTCCGAAGAAGAGGCACATAGCTTTACCGGGTGGCCAGTAGGCAACATCCCCTATAGCTACTATCTCCTGTGGATTTTCAAGATCTACTTCAACTGGTGTTGTAAAGTAAACTTCATCACCCCATAGATTAGCTCTACTCTCGAAAGGTACTATCTCCAGGAAGGCATCTCTAGTCCTCGGATTTCTATTTATAAGCTCTACGATAACTTCTCCAGCATGTTCAAATTTAACCCTAATCCTCTGCAT
>Ga0190309_1000450_pt1 | contig 11672 bp, 11 predicted proteins | sample 48700767_MG_FD_161656 | JGI IMG/M metagenome (GOLD analysis project Ga0190309, IMG submission 161656) | Hydrothermal vent sediment bacterial communities from Southern Trench, Guaymas Basin, Mexico - 4870-07-6-7_MG | ecosystem: Environmental > Aquatic > Marine > Hydrothermal vents > Sediment ... | reverse complement strand
CTTATTTGCCAAAGATTTATTTAGAATGTACTCAAAATTTGCTCAAAAAAAATCTTGGAAATTAGAGGTGTTAAGTTCGCATCCCACAGATATAGGTGGTTTTAAAGAAATTATATTTTCAGTGAAAGGAAAAGGAGTATGGTCTGCATTCAAATTTGAAAGTGGAGTTCACAGAGTTCAGAGAGTTCCTATCACAGAATCTAGTGGAAGGATTCACACTTCAACTGCAAGTGTGGTAGTTTTAGAAGAGCCTAAAGAGGTAGATCTTCAGATAGATCCAAAAGATTTAAAGATAGAGGTCTTCAGAGCTTCAGGTCCTGGGGGTCAGCACGTTAATGTTACAGATTCTGCAGTTAGGATTACACATATTCCTACTCAGATCACAGTAAGTTGTCAAGATGAACGTTCTCAAATCAGAAACAGAGAAAAAGCTATGAGGATTTTAAGAGCTAGATTAATAAAGTATTACAAAGAAAAGCAAGAAAAAGAAATGTCAGCAAAGAGAAAAGCTCAAATAGGGACAGCTGAACGTTCAGAAAAAATAAGGACTTATAATTTTCCAGAAAATAGGGTTACAGATCACAGGATTTCTTTAACTCTTTATAAATTAGAAGAAATTTTAGAAGGAGAGTTAGATGAAATCATAGAGGCACTTTCAGAATTCGAAATTCAAGAGAAGCTTAAAAAATTTTTAAATGAGAATAGTAAAGAGACATAATTTCTTTAAAAAATTTGAAAGAGAGATATACTGGTTTTTAAAGGAAAAGTTGAATACTAAAGATTTTTTAATTTATGATGTAAAGATATTAAAAGAGAACGAAGAACTTATCAAAGATTTCTTAGAAAAAAGAGAAAGAGGCTATCCTTTCCAATATATAGTCGGGAATGTAGAATTCTTTGGAGAAAAGATTTTAGTAGAAGAAGGGGTCTTTATTCCCAGACCAGAGACAGAAATTTTAGTAGAAGAAGCTATAAATCTTTTGAAAGATAAAAAAGAGTTAATAGGATTGGATCTGTGTTGTGGTAGTTTAAATATAGGAATAGTTTTATGTAAGTATTTAGATATAAAAAGACTTTATGCTGTAGATATCAGTGAGAAAGCTATCAAAATTTCAAAGAAAAATCTACATATTCACAATCTTAAAGAAAAGATCTGTTTGATAAGGGCAGATTTATTAGAAGCATTTACCAAAAAAGAGATCTTTGATTTTATATGTGCTAATCCTCCTTACGTTGCAACTTCAGAATTAGGTTCTCTGCAAAAAGAGATAACTTATGAGCCAATCAAAGCTTTTATAGGAGGTAAGGACGGATTAGATGTGATTAAAAAAATAATTTTTCAAAGTTATGATCTTTTAAAAAAAGAAGGGTATTTAATATGTGAGATAGGTCACAAACATTCATCAGAACTCTCTAAGATCTTAAAAAAGCTATCTTATTCAAAATTCTGGTTCAAAAAAGATTTTCAAGATATAGATAGAATATTAATTTTGCAGAAATGAAGAAGTATTTAATTTGGGGGAACGTATCTTTAAAAGGAGAAGTTAAAATTTCAGGTTCTAAAAATTCAGTTTTACCTATTATGGCTTCGACCCTCCTTACTTCTGAAAAGTGTATAATCAAAAATGTCCCTCGAGTAGTAGATGTTTTTACTATGAAAGAATTATTAGAATTTTTAGGAAAAAAAGTGGAGTTTGATAGTAATACTTTAAAAATAACTCAAAAGACTACCAAACCCAGAATTCTTGCTCCTTATGAGATAGTGAGCAGAATGAGAGCTTCTTTTTGTGTTTTAGGGCCACTTTTGGCTAGATTTAAAAGAGCAAAAGTCTCTTTTCCTGGGGGTTGTGTGATAGGTGTGAGACCTGTAGATCTGCATTTGAAGGGTTTGAGTATGTTAGGGGTAAATTTTAGAATAAGATCAGGTTATGTAATAGGAAGTGCTAAAGAATTAAGAGCAAATAGAATCTATTTAGGAGGAGAATTCGGCTCCTCAGTTTTAGCTACAGCTAATGTATTAATGTGTGCAGTTTTAAGTAAAGGAAAAACCTTAATTGAAAATGCAGCTTGTGAGCCAGAGATTAAAGATTTAGCAGATTTTTTAAATAAGATGGGAGCCAAAATAAAAGGAGCAGGTACTCCTTGGATAGAGATTGAAGGAGTAAAAACTTTAAAAGGAGCTGAACACACAGTGATTCCAGATAGGATTGAAGCAGGCACTTTCATTATGGCAGGTTTAATTACAAAAGGTAAAATAACTATAAAAGGTGCTAAGATTTCTCATTTAGGAGCAGTCTTAGATAAATTAAATGAATGCAAAGCAAAGTTAATAACAGAAGATGAAAAAATAGAGGTTTTACCTTCTAATATTATAGCTCAGAATATGACGACCCTACCTTTCCCAGGTTTTCCTACAGATTTACAAGCTCAATATGTGAGTCTGATGAGTGTAGCAAAAGGTAGTTGTGTGGTAACAGAACGTGTATTTCCAGATAGATTTATGCATGTACCAGAGTTGAATAGGATGGGAGCAAAAATTAAAAGACAAGGTCCACATTTATTAATAGAAGGTACAAACAATCTTTTTGGAGCAGAAGTGATGGCTTCTGATCTGAGGGCGTCAGCTGCTTTGATATTGGCAGGTTTGAGAGCAAAAGGAAAGACTGTAGTTCAAAGAGTTTACCACTTAGATAGAGGTTATGAGAATTTAAAAGAAAAGTTAGAAGCTTTAGGAGCAAAAATAAAAATAGAAGAATGATACTAGTTATCGATAACTATGATTCTTTCACTTTTAATTTAGTTCAAATCATAGGAAAGTTAGGTAGAAAGTTTAAAGTATTTAGAAATGATAAAATTACTTTAGATAAGATAAAAAGATTAAAACCTGACAAAATATTAATTTCACCTGGTCCTGGAAGACCTGAAAATGCAGGCCTAACTTGTGAAATTATCAAAGAATTTTATAAAAAGATACCTATATTAGGAGTATGTTTGGGACATCAAGCTATAGGTTATAGTTTTGGAGCCAAAATCATTAAAGCTAAAAGAATAATGCACGGCAAAGTCTCAAAAATTTTTCATGATAAAAGATTCATCTTTAAAAAAGTAGAAAATCCTTTTATAGCTACAAGATACCATTCTTTAGTTATAGATAGAAATACACTTTCTAAGGATTTTGTTATTTGTGCAGAATCTGAAGATAAAGAAATCATGGGCATAAGGCATAAAAAGTATAATCTATTTGGAGTTCAGTTTCATCCAGAGTCAGTTTTGACTAAAGAAGGAGAAAAAATTATAAAAAATTTTTTAGAGATATGATAGAGAAAGCCATTAAAAAATTGATCTTAAATAAAAATTTAAGTTTTAAAGAGATGTATACAGTCGCAAATGAGATTTTAGAAGGAAAGACTTCAGATGTTCAGATAGCAAGTTTTATCACTTCTCTGACAATGAAGGGTGAGACTCCAACAGAGATCACTGCTTTAGTAAAGACTATGAGAGAAAAAGCTATTAAAATTAATGTGAGAGATAAAAAAAGAGAATTTATAGCTGATACCTGTGGGACAGGAGGAGATAAGCTTTCTACTTTTAATGTCTCTACCTGCACAGCTTTTGTAGTAGCTTCTGGTGGTATAAAAGTAGCCAAACACGGAAATAGGAGTGTGAGTTCTAAATGTGGGAGCGCAGATATTTTAGAAGCTCTGGGAGTGAATATAAGACTTCCTCCTCAAAAGACAGCTGAGTGCATTAAAAAAATCGGTATAGGTTTTTTATTTGCTCCTCTTTATCATCTTTGTATGAAATATGTGCAAGCTGTAAGAAGAGAGTTAGGTTTTAGAAGCATATTTAATATAGCAGGTCCTTTGAGCAATCCTGCTTTAGCAAATATTCAAATTATAGGGGTTTATGATAGGGCTTTGATTGATATTATAGTAAAAGTTTTAAAGAACATAGGAGTAAAAAGAGCATTTGTAGTATGGTCAGAGCCTGGAGTAGATGAGATATTTTTGTCAAAAAGAATATATGTAGGGTTTTTAGATGGTAAAAAGATCAAAAAAATGGTTTTAGAACCCAGAGATTTTGGAAAAAAGAAGATAAAGATAAAAGATATTCAGGTAAATAGTTTAGAAGAAAGTAAAAGAGTATTTTTAGATGTATTAAAAGCAAAAAGAATACCTCAAAGAGATGTAGTAGAAGTAAATGCAGGAGCTTGTTTATTTTTAGCTAAGAAAGCAAAGAGTTTAAAAGAAGGTGTAAAACTAGCTTCTGATTTAATAGATTCAAAAAAACCTTTGGAGATATTAAATAGATTTATAGAGTTTTCTCAAAGATGAAGTTTTTGGTTAAAATATTAGAGCTGACTGAAAAGAGAGTAAATTTTTTAAAAAAAACTCTCTATTATAAAACATATTTTAAAACAGAGAAAAGAGATTTCTTAAAAGCTATAAAAAGAGATAAGAATCTAAAAATAATAGCTGAAGTTAAAAAAGCTTCTCCTTCAAAAGGTATTATTATATCTTCTTATAATCCTATGGTGTTAGCTTCTCAATATGAGTCTTATAAAGCAGATGCGATTTCAGTTTTAACTGAGCCATATTTTTTTGCAGGTTGTGTTGAGGATATAAGGTTAGTTAAAGAAAAAGTGAGTTTACCTATATTAAGAAAAGATTTTATAATAGATGAGATTCAAATTTTAGAATCCAAGTTAATAGGAGCAGATGCGGTTCTTTTAATAGCAAGAATTTTGACTAAACAGAAATTGGAAGTTTTGTATAAAAAAGCAAAAGAGCTAAATTTAGAAGCATTAGTAGAAGTCCATAATTTAGAAGATTTAGAAAAAGCTCTTTATATAGATGCTCAAATTATAGGAATAAATAACAGAGATTTAGATACTTTTAAAGTAGATTTAAAGACGACTCAAAAGTTAATAAAAAAGATACCTAAAGATAAAGTAATTGTAAGTGAGAGTGGGATAAAAAGAAAAGAAGATGTAATTAGGTTGAAAGAACTAAAAGTAGATGCTTTATTAATAGGATACGACCTTTTAAAATCAGGTCCTCAAAAGATAAAGATTTATAAGGAATTGTAAAAAAATGAAGATAAGGATTAAGATCTGTGGAATAAAAAATTTAAAAGATGCTTTGTTGTGTGTAAATGAAGGTGTAGATGCCTTAGGTTTTATTTTTTATCAAAAATCAAAAAGATATATATCTCCTCAAAGAGCAAGAAATATCATTAAGAAGTTGCCTCCTTTTATAAGTAAAGTAGGAGTATTTGTAGAAAGGACACCTGTTCAAATCTTAAAAATAGCTAAATCCTGTAACTTAGATACTGTTCAACTCCATTCTTTACAATACTCTCAAAAAGATATAGATTATTTAAGAAAATATCTAAAAGTAATAAAAGTCATAAAGGTTAAAGATAAAAGTTCTTTAAAAGAGATAAATAAATTTGACACTGATGCAATTTTGTTAGATACTTTTTCTTTTAATTCAGAAGGGGGTACAGGTAGAGCATTTAACTGGGAGGTTTTAAAAAATTTAAGATCAAAAAAACCTATTATAGTTTCAGGAGGCTTGAAACCTCATAATATAAAAAGATTGTTCTCTTACTTTGTACCTTGGGGATTAGATGTTGCTTCAGGAGTAGAAAGCTGTGTTGGAAAAAAAGACCCCAAATTAGTAAAGAGTTTTATGAGAGAAGTAAAAAAGATTGAAAGTATTTTAGAAAATGCTTCCAGATAAAAAAGGCTATTTTGGAGAATTTGGAGGAAAGTTCGTACCTGAAACTTTAGTTCCAGCCTTAAAAGATTTAGAGTCTGCCTTTTTAGAAGCAAAAAAAGATAAGGTTTTTAAGAGAGAATTAGAATTTTATTTGAAGATATATGCTGGTAGACCAACACCTTTATATTTTGCAAAAAATTTGAGTAAGAAATTAGGATTTAAGATCTATTTAAAAAGAGAAGATCTTTTGCACACAGGAGCTCATAAAATAAATAATTGCTTAGGACAAGCACTTTTAGCTAAAAGAATGAGAAAACGCAGAATAGTAGCTGAAACAGGTGCTGGTCAACATGGAGTAGCTACTGCTACAGTTTCGGCACTTTTTAACTTTAAATGCACAGTTTATATGGGAAAGATAGATTATAATAGGCAATCTTTAAATGTATTTAGAATGAAGTTATTAGGAGCTGAAGTCAAAGAGGTCTTAAGTGGTTCACAGACTTTAAAAGAAGCTTGTTCTGAGGCTATTAGAGATTGGATAACGAATGTAAAGACCACTTACTATCTTTTAGGTTCTGTGGTAGGACCTCATCCTTACCCTTTAATAGTAAGAGATTTTCAATCAGTAATCGGTAAAGAAACAAAAGCTCAGATATTAAAGTTAGAAAAAAGACTACCAGATTTTTTAATAGCTTGTGTAGGTGGTGGTTCAAATGCAATGGGTCTTTTTTATCCCTTTTATAAAGATAATGTGAAATTTATAGGAGTAGAAGCTGGAGGCAAAGGCTTAAATACATCTGAACATGCAGCAAGTTTGTGTAAAGGTAAAGTAGGTATCTTACATGGTGCAAAGAGTTATGTCTTGCAAGATAAAGAAGGTCAGATTTTAGTTACCCATTCAATAGCTCCTGGTTTAGATTATCCTGGTGTAGGTCCTGAACTCAGTTTTTATAAGACTATTAAGAGATGTGAGTATTTTGCAGTAAAAGATTCACAGGCTATAAAAGGTTTTAAACTATTGTCTGAAACTGAAGGAATAATTCCTGCTTTAGAATCTGCTCACGCTATTTACATATTAAAAAAATTTAAAAAGAGATTTAAAGACAGAATAGTAGTTGTATGTTTATCAGGAAGAGGAGATAAAGATATTAACATAGTTAAAAAATGGATAGGATAAGAAGAGTATTTGAAGATAAAAAAAAGGTAAAAATAGCTTACTTAACCTGTGGTTTTCCAGATTTAGAATCTACTCTTTCACTGACATTAGCTTTGATAGAGACAGGTTTTGACATGATAGAATTAGGGATTCCTTTTAGTGATCCTTTAGCTGACGGTCCTATAATTCAAAAGGCAACTCAAGTCTCTTTAGAAAAAGGCACTAAATTAAAAGATATCTATAGATTAGTAAAAGAGATAAGGAAAAGGACTCAAATTCCATTAATCTTTCTTACTTACTATAATATAGTTTACAATAGAGGAATAAAAAGATTTTTGAAAGAAGCAAAAGAAGTAGGTATAGATGGTTTAATTATTCCTGATTTAATTCCTGAAGAAGCTTATGAGTATATGGAGGAATCGCAAAAACAAAATTTGGCAAATATTTTTTTAATAAGTCCTTTAACTTCTTTTGAAAGAGTAAAGTTTATAGATAGTTTAACTACAGGGTTTTTATACTATGTCTCTTTGACAGGAGTTACAGGTCCTAGAGAAAAGTTATTTAAAGGTTTGATTCAAAGGTTAAAGGATTTAAAAAAAATAACTAAGAACTATTTATGTGTAGGTTTTGGGGTTTCAAAAAGATGGCATATAGAACAAATTTTAAAATATGCAGATGGAGTAATTATTGGAAGTAAAATTTTAGAATTTATAGATAGTAATTTTGGTGATAAAGATTTTTTTAAAAAATTTAAGAGATTTTTGAAAGAGTTAATATGTTTGAATTAGAAGAATTAAAATCTGGAGTAAAGTTAGCTACATCTTTTATGAATGATACGAATTCTGTAGCTGTAGGAGTCTTTGTTAAAGTTGGTTCAAGAGATGAGCCTAATTCTAAAAAAGGGTTGTCTCACTTTTTTGAACATATGGTTTTTAAAGGCACCAAAAGATTTTCTTGCAAAAAAATAAAAATTTCTATAGAAGGTGTGGGAGGTTATCTAAATGCATTTACTTCTAAAGAAGTTACTTGTTTTTATGCTAAAGTCCCTTCAAACTATCAAAACAAAACTTTAGAAATACTTTTAGATATGACTCAAAATCCTCTTTTGAGAGAAGAAGATTTGGAAAAAGAAAGAAAAGTGATATTTGAAGAGATAAAAATGCACATAGATTTACCATCTTCTTATGTATTTTCATTAAATGAAAAGGAGATATTTAAAGGTAGTAGTTTAGAAGCAGATATAATAGGTGATTTTGAGACTGTAAGCAGAATAGAAAGAGAAGACCTTTTAAAGCATAAAGAAAAATTTTACACACCTTCTAATATGGTAATAAGTGTCGCTGGAAATTTGAATAAAAAGGAGATAAAGGAATTTTTAATGGATAAGATTAAAAGAGAAAGAAAAAAATCTGTTAGATTCAAAAAAGAGGAATTTAAAAATAAAAAATCATTAGTTTTAGAAAAAAGAGAAATAAATCAAGTCCATTTAATAATAAGTTTTTTAGGTTTGTCACGCTTAAATCCACAAAGATTCTTACAAGAAATGTTGCATGTGATCTTAGGAGCAAATATGAGTTCAAGGCTATTTGAGAAGATAAGAGAAAAGAGAGGTTTAGTTTATGAAGTTTCAAGTTTTACAAGAAAATACAAAGATATTGGTTTATTTGGTATTCATCTTGCTACTGCTCCTCAAAAAGTTACCAAAGCAATAGATTTAGTATTAAAAGAATTAGAGAATATAAAGAGTGATATTAAAGATTCAGAGATAAAAAGAGCAAAGGATTATCTTTGGGGAAATTTTTTAATAGGTTTAGATTCTATTTCAGAAAGAATGCTTTATATGGGAGATAGTGTGGTTTATGAAAATAGGATTCCTACTTTGGATGAGATAAAGAAAAAGATAGATGGGATAACTTTAGAGGATGTAAAAAAATTTTCAAAAGATATTTTTGATTTAGATAAAGTAGTATTTACTCTTTTAGGTAACATAGATGAAACTGAACTCAAAGATTATTTCAAAAAAGTAAAAATTGATATCCCAATTAAATAATATAGTAAATATTCTTAAAAAAAAGAAAGCTAAAGAAATAGTTATCTTAGATTTGAGAGGTTTAACTCAATTATGTGATTATTTTATAATCTGCTCTTCAACATCAGAAAAACAATCACAGGCTCTTTTAGAAGAGATTCTGTTATATACAAAGAGAAAAAAGATAAGTATTCATCATATAGAAGGAGAAAACACCGATTGGATACTCATAGATTTTGGAGATTTCATCTTGCATATTTTTTCTGAAGAAGCAAGAAATTATTGGGATTTAGAACACTTATGGAATCAAGCAAAGAAAGAGGTTATAGAATAATAGATAATTTAAAAAAAACTTTAGAGGAAGTTTTTGAAGAAAAGGAATTCATATTAGAATTTCCTCCTTTAGAATTTGCAGATATAAGCACAAATATTCTTTTTAAAGTTTCAAAAAGAGTGAAAAAATCTCCTCAAGAAGTTTTTAAAAACTATGAAGCTAAGTTAAATCAAGTCCTTAAACGAGATTTTGAGAAGATAGAGTTTTCTAAACCTGGGTATTTGAATTTTTTCTTTTCCAAAGAAGCACTTTTTAAGAATATTTTAGAATTATATGATCTTAAAAAATTAGACTTTGGCAAAGGAAAAAAAGTACTCTTAGAGTTTGTAAGTGCAAATCCTACAGGTCCCTTAACATTTGCTCATGGAAGACAAGCTTGTGTAGGAGATAGCTTAGCTAGAATTTTAAGATTTTGTGGGTTTAAAGTTATTACTCAGTATTATATAAATGATGAAGGAAGACAAATAACTCTGTTAGGAGAATCTTTAAGAGCAAGATACAGAGAACTAAGAGGGCTTTCTTTTCAAATTCCTGAAGATGGGTACAAGGGAGAGTATTTAAAAGAGATAGCCAAAAACTTAGAAGAAGGTTTAGAAGAAAAACCTATAGAATTTTTTTCTGAGATAGCTGTTAAAGAGATTTTAAAGGAGATAAAGAAAGATTTAGAAATTTTTAGAGTAAATTTTGATGAATGGATAAGCCAAAAAAGACTCAGACAGGAAGGTAAAATAGAGAGAGTTTTAAATCTCTTAAAAGAAAAAGGTCTTGTTTATGAAAAAGAAGGAGCATTTTGGATTAAGTCTTCTGAATTTGGGGATTCAAAGGATAGAGTAGTTGTAAAATCTAACAAAGAGTATACTTACCTTGCTCCAGATATTGCTTTTCACTATGAAAAATTTTCAAGGAATCCTGATTTGATAATAAACTTTTGGGGGCCAGATCATCATGGTTATATTGAAAGGTTAAAAGCTGCTATTAAAGGTTTAGGTTTGGATGATAACAAATTAAAGATTATAATTTGCCAACATGTGAGTTTATTAAAGGATAATAAAAAAATCTCTATGTCTACAAGGAAAGGTGAATTTTATTCTTTAAGAGAACTAATAAAAGATATAGGAGTAGATAGTGCGAGGGTATTCTATCTTTTAAGAAGAATTTCTTCTCCTCTTGATTTTGATGTAGAGTTAGCCAAAAAAAAGACAAAAGATAATCCTGTTTATTATATTCAATATGCTCATGCAAGAATCTGTAGTATATTTGCTAAGGAGAATATGAAAGACTTTAAAGTAAATTTAGAAGATTTAAAGGTTTTGAAAGAAAAAGAAGAGTTAGATTTAATGAGAATATTAGTTAGATTTAAAGAAATATTAAGACTGTGTGTAAGTCTATTTGAGCCTTATTATCTGTTAGATTTTTTGATGACTCTGAGTAATAAGTTTCATCTGTTTTATGAGAGAAAAAGAGTTTTAGATAATGATTTCCAAATAAGAAAAGCAAGGCTCTTTTTATGTAAAGTTACCAAAAATATTTTAAAATTGGGTTTAGGACTTTTAGGAGTAAAGGCTCTTGAGAAAATGTAACTAAATTTAAAATTTTTTAAAACAATGAAGAAAAACTGGGTATTTAGAGATTTTAATACGCAAGTTTATAATTACTTAATTAAAGAAGTAAAGATAGACTCAATAAAAGCAAGAATTTTAGCTTCAAGGAATAAAGATTTTAAAGGATTGAGTAGATATTTAAACTCTTCATTTGAAAATCTCCATTCTCCTTTAAATCTTCCTGATATAGAAAAATCTGTAGAAAGAATACTTAGGGCAATAGAAAGAAAAGAGAAGATATTATTATTTACAGATTATGATACAGATGGAGTATGTAGTGTATGTATATTAAAAGAAACTCTTCAAAAATTAGGATTAGACCCTCAAGTTTTCATTCCTGATAGATTCACTCAAGGCTATGGTTTAGGAAGTTACATTATAGATTACATTAAATCTAATAAGATTACTCTTTTAATAACTTCAGATTGTGGAACTTCTGATATAGAAGTAATAGAACACCTAAAAAAAATAGGTACAGATACTATCGTTATCGACCACCATTTTGTAAATTCCTTTCCACATCCAGCTTTCGGTTTTATAAACCCTAAAAGACCTGATTCTTATTACCCTTTTAAAGAGTTAGTTTCAGCAGCTTTAGTTTTTAAATTATCTCAGTTGATATTAAATAGATTCCCTTATGAATTTTTAGATTTAGTAGTTTTAGCTACAATCTGTGATTGCGCACCTTTAATCGATGAAAACAGAATTTTTATAAAAGAAGGTTTAAGATTTTTAAGAGCGACTCAAAGACCAGGTTTGAAAGTCTTAATGAATTTAGCACGCTTAAATCCTGAGAAAGTAAATATTTTTCATATAGGTTTTGTAATAG
>Ga0190309_1000448_pt1 | contig 11696 bp, 7 predicted proteins | sample 48700767_MG_FD_161656 | JGI IMG/M metagenome (GOLD analysis project Ga0190309, IMG submission 161656) | Hydrothermal vent sediment bacterial communities from Southern Trench, Guaymas Basin, Mexico - 4870-07-6-7_MG | ecosystem: Environmental > Aquatic > Marine > Hydrothermal vents > Sediment ... | reverse complement strand
GAAAAATATGCGAGCAGGTATTGCCTGCCCTTCACGATGGGCGTCGGGAACGCTGCGCATGTCATTCGCTTTTACGAGTTCCTGAAGAAGTGGGAGGCTTCAGGTAACCCCGTTGAGGTCTACCTGATTAACACCACAGGAAGAGTCGGCGCAGAATACGAGTGGGTCACCACAGAGATTCAGGGGGAGAAAATGGAAGTGCCTCGCCCGAAGTTCAAAGAGGAGAACGGGAGGGTGAAGCCCGTCGGAGGCACAGGACCCTCTATTGAGGAGACCGAGCTTTTCCTACTGCAAGCAGCAAGAGGAGCAGTAGAATACAAGCCGCATCCGATTTGGGGCGAGAAGGTGCTTGTGCCTGTCAGCGTTGAAGGGCTTCCCGCAGAACGCTTGAAGGAGCTTGACCCGTTCACTTACCGCACGATGGAAGAGATGCGAAGTCTGCTGCGTGTGCAAATAAAAATCAGCAAGATGCACCTCGACAAGCAGTGTCCCGGGCTGCCTCCTGAGATATACAACGCAATGGATTTTTGATTTTGAAAGTGTGCACTTTTACCATTTTTCGCTACGAAAGCAAGTGGGGTGGGGACAGGTGATGAATGACACGCTCAGTGCTCCTTTGAGGAAGCACGAATAGAGGTGAGGGGATGCGAGAATTGCCCCTTTCAGAGGCTGCGCAGGCATCTTCAGAAATTTATTCCAACTTTATAGCGGGAATCCAACAATCATATATCTTACCATTCACATCCACAAATGAGGTGCAATTTATCCACCCATTTGCGGTCAGTAGTGCATTTGTATGGTGAATTTGAGGATAAGAGCCTGTTATTATAGTGTAGTTATATTCCACATTTGCATATAACTTAAATGCTTCTGGAAAGTAGAGAAAGTGCCAATCTCTTTGATATCCTTTCCATGGTAATGTCTCAATACTCCAAGAATTATTGTAAATTTTTGCATATTTGCTGTGTCCTCCCGTTCCCTCGCAAGGATAAGTGTAGAGTCTGCTCACTGTTATAGTTTGAAGCGGTTTAATTGTTCCATTATGCGTGCCAAAAATGCTGGGATACTCTCCTTTACTCGTATCAAATATACCTTTAAGCAGATCATAACCCCTTTTTAAGAAAATATTATCTTGGATTGCCAATGTTAAATCATTCCTAATATCAGGGTCTATCTGCGCCCATCCTTCAGCTTGTAGAGCTAAATTCCATGATCCTTTCAGGTAATTTATCGTGCATTCACCTGTGCTCTTATTGACTCGCATACTTTCCATATTATTCAGAGGAGAGATGACTATTTTGTCTTTCAAAAACGCTGCATTCCTATCTCTTAAAGTCTCCCATACATGTTTTGCCTCCCTTGGTCTTATATCTGCGATCATTCCGGCGTAATGAAGCACAATAACTTCTCCATTTCCATCTTCTGCATCAACAATTTTTCCCCCTACTCCATACGCTACATAAGAATCACCCTCGGGGTTTTCAGCAGCAGAAAGTCCAAATAAACCCGCATCACAAAGATATTCATTGTAATGCTCTCCACAATACCACCCTATTTGTTTATCAGCCATGACATTCCTATATTCATCCCAGTTGTTACCCCAGCAATCTGTTCCCGAAAAGACAATAGGGTAATAGGCATTATCAATAAACCCCACACCGTTGTCACTGGGAGAGGATTCCATTATAGCAACTTTTCCCATAGCAGATGCGTATGCCCAATTCACTCCTATTGTTTCCATGCCAAATCTTTTCCACGAATATGGTAATAAATCTCCCTCATAACTATATCCATGAGAAATGCCCCCATCCTCCAACAATAGAGCTTCCCAATCAATTTCTTTTAGAAAATCCTCCATATCCTTCATTTGATCTTCGGGGTCTCCAAGCATCTGAAGGGCTGTAATGATATCTAAAGCAGCATAAGCGGTGTCCCCAGAGGACCACTCTGTATTCTCGACAATTTCTGTCCCCCCATTCTTTGTAAAATGCGGCCAAAGCGTGTTTACTCCATGAGGTCCACGGGGAACCACATTAATCAGTGTATCTGCAATCTTTGTAATAATCTCTTCTGCATCATTATAAGTTACATATCCCTTTTTATAGGCGTAATAAGTAATTTTTGCCGCCTTAGCAGTCGCTGGTATGTTCTCAAAGTCTCCTGACTTGAAATTGCTACGGTCCTGGACTATTCCAGTATTCGGATCATAATTTGCCATTAGCCAACTATACGTCCAATAAAATGCCTGCTCTTCACTTGGTAAATCCGGAACTCTCGCTTTTAGCCTGATTCTATCAATGGAAATAGAATCACCCACTTTCGCTTTATCTATAATCCACAAAATCAGCTTCACTTTTCCAATTTCTGAAGCATTCAGGCTGACATTATATGTCTTAGGATAACTGCCATGAATTAAATTAGTCCAAGATTTAGAATAAACTGTCCTTTCATTCTCGTCTTTAAGCTCAAGCCTTAACTCAATATCTTCATTATTTGAGGAAGAGATGAAATTACTTACAACTATTTCCGCCTCAACAATCTCCCCCTGATACTCTGATTTTATATAAGGTCCGAATATCGCACTGAAATTTAATGGAATATTGTCCCTATTAATCCTACCCAAACTATACCACATTCCCCCCCATGTCCCTAATCCTGAACTCTTAACGACTTCTGCCGTATAATTATCACCATCCCAAATATAATTTATATCATCCATGTTCAGCATTCCCCGGTCTCCCCCAGTGGGGTTATAGTACCAACCATCTGGTCCTGGCAGCGGCTTATCATGTTCGTCCACAATAATCCAGTATTCTTTCCATTTCTCCGCTTTAGCTTGACCTGTCCCCGACATAACTGCAAAGAATAGCAAGAAAATCAGTAGAGATATGTTAAATTTCTTCTTTATTCCATTATATACTACCCTCTCCTTGGTAATACCATCCCTCCTATTGCCCTCCCATCGGCACCCTCTTATCGGCATAGTTGATGATATGCTTTTATTTAAATAAACTGCTCGCAGCGAAGAGCGAAGAATGTTGTTGCAGCTAATTCACGCCAATATAGCAATGTATGCGTGTGGGAAAAGTATAAATTTATATAAGATTGCCTCTTCTTATATGTGTAGAGCTGAACCAGCCCGAAGTGAAGCCTGTGGACATCGGCGCCTCTGCCCGCACGGCTGAAAGAGCTTGCGGGTGAGCGCTGATGTATGAAGCAGGAACCGATGAACCTCTCTGGATGCCTCAGTGAGGTGAGGAGGTCACACAGCAAACGAGAGAGAAGAGAGAACAGCGAAGGATAACGGTGTGAGATGTGTTGCAAGTAGCTTGCATTAAGCTGAGACAGTAATATCTCTCCTCACTTCTATTTCCTCCCCTTTCTCCTCCCCTTATCTGACTTTTTGGAGAGAAAGGGATTTGTAAATCTCTTTTAGCGGCCATTCCAAGCAAAATACCTATCATTTCTAATCGTTTAAGCGTGTCTTTATAGGGTTTTAACCCACGATGTTTCAAAATTTGCTCACATGTCGCTTGGCCTCATCCCATCTCATTACTGACAAAATTCTTATCTAAACGGATAACATAAAACAAAAAACCGAAAAGCTTTTATATATCATTTTCCGTTAATTTTTGCGTGATGTCAGCGGTGAAAGCACCCCCGCACATATTCCGTGATAAAAATCAGGTAATGCACTCTACAGATACTTTAGAGGTCTTTAAGGTCTTTAAAATGAGGATGTTGTCTAGGGCCTATGTGCTTCTGCTACTGTTAACCTTAATGTTCAGCATTTTTCCGTTAACGAATCAAGCCTTCGCAACCGAAGAATATACTCTACCCAGATACACGAGGTATACGCAAACGGGTTTCCAAATGTACACTTCTGAGCTAGGATGGAGTATATCCTTCCCCCAAGGCTGGGTCATCTCCCACCACCTTACGCCGGAAATGTTAGGCGAAAACGCCGAATCTATTACGCTTGAACCTGAGAATATGGAGGAGTACGCAGGTAAGTCCGAACTTTTAGAGCAGGGAATATTCGGATTATGGTTAGACGTGAATGTCGAAATTCTCCCGTACAGCCTTGTAGAACGGCATAGGAATCTATCTGTGCGGGAGTTCTTTGAAGCTATGGGAATGACAAGACAAGCTGAAGGTCTCCCGGAGGGGTACAAGCTAGTTTCCATCGAGGAAGCGGAGATAAACGGTATACCGGCCGTTAAACATACGTGGTTAGATCAGCCGCCCACTGAACCAGGTGTGGTAACGATAGGGGTAAAGGTAATGGATGTCTGGCTTAAGAAGGATACGTTCGCCGCCGTCATCACATGTAGGGCTACGTCACCAGAATTCTTTGATTACTATTTACTGCTCTTCGACCAGATAGTTAGCAGCTTCCGAGCACCCTCAACCTTAATACCTGCACCGACCACGCCACCGACCACGCCTCCGCAAACACCATCTCCCACAGTCACATCTACATCGACTTACCCTCTAACGGCTATTGTAACTAGTACTCGAGGGCAGGTTAACGTTCAGGAGGAGGATATTCTTTACGGGGGCGAGGTTATCACTGGGAAGGATGGCTATGTTGAACTTCTTCTTGAAGATGGATCCATAATAGAGTTAGGTCCAAACTCGCGGCTCAAACTGGAAATAGACTTAGGAGAGATTGAATTGGATCGTGGCCTAATAAAAATAAAATCTGACTCCCCCTATAAAATATATACCCCAGTGTCTCTCATAGGTGTTCGTGGTACAGAGTTTACTTTAGAGGTTGAGCCGAATGGCACGACGACTGTTATTGTTTTGGAGGGGGCCGTGAACTTTTCTGACATAAATCTGGCAAAGACCGTTGTAGTGGGAGAATATCAAACATCTACAGTCCACCCTGGAGGCTTACCCTCAGACCCCTCCCCTATAGAGCCATCCCAAATCGACGGATGGTGGGAGGAAATCTCTGCCGAGGCGGTTAAAACCCCGACACCTATATCCACACCGGAGATTACCCCGCCTATGCAGTTTGCGACGACTCCAGGCAAGTTTGTTAAGATGTTTCCGGAGTTTTCGGCTAAGTGGACTGTAAGTAATCTAGGACCAGACGACTGGTATACCACAGAACCAGTAGAATATAGTCATAAGGTTGTTGGTGAAGAGGTAGTTGAAGGGGTGGCCTGCTGGAGAGTTCAGGTGAGAGCTCCAACGGAGCCGGGAAAGCCTCCAACAGAGGCGACTTACTGGTTCTCTAAAGAAACGGGCGAATGCGTGCAGGCTATGGTGGATGGTGAAATGTTCAGAGGGTTCAATGCTGAAGGAAAGGCATTAAAACATTTCGGCTTGATACTACTATGCTTCACCCATCAAGAGAAAGTTTATATTCCTTTTGCTGAATTAGCACACGCATACGCGCCAGGTTTCACCCATACCGGAACGGAACGAATAACCTATGGTCCAACAACATTAACAGTTGAGAAGTATAAGGTCTCGCTACCGCCAGGCGAGATGACAAGCCCCCCTGAATACATTGAGTTTTGGATAGCACCTATTGATGGTGAAAATGTGTTTGTCATGGAGTACGTATATTTCTCACCTGCGAAATGGGGTAAATACGAACTTTTATCGGTCGCTTTAACACCCGCACCCACACCAACTCCCGCTCCAATTACCTCAACTCCTGCACCTACACCCAAAATAACACCTACTCCAACTCCTACACCGGGATTCGAGGCAATACTTGCTATTGCAGGGCTTTTGGCAGTGGCATACATCATATTAAATAAAATGAGGAGGTGAATATGCTCGCCATATTTGGCAGGAAGAAGCAAGAAGTACATAAATATTTAGAGGAACTTATCCTTGCACTATCGGAAGGAGAGGTGCAGACAGCATTTCTTGCCTCGATAAGATTTAATTCATCGTTGATTCAAGCACACAAGAAAAATTTGGATGTTGATAAAAGATATATAGCTTTTGCTATGTTTGTAGGCGATATGCTTAACAGTTTGGCGCAATATGACTCATATAAGGACGTTATTTTGCCAGAAACCAATCTATCAAATATGACTCATAGTGATTTTGTCTTAAATGTGCTTGAATATATAGTTTCAGATGAAGATTTTGGAACTAGACCAGAATTATCTAAACTGTATGGCTTTACTCTTCCCCTTGATAGAGAGATAAGAAATGACCTTACCTATGCATTACTGGCGAAAGCCTATGCAGATTTAAAAATTTTTGATAAAGCTTTAAAAGCATGTAAGAAGGGTTTAAAACTATGCCAAGACTCCTCCTCTTCTATTGCAACAATGCTAATCGGGATTAAAATGGCAATAGAATCTGCAACAGGCGCAAAATCTTTAGATGAAGATTTAAAACAGGCAAAGTTGATAGAAACAGAGGCTATAGAACATGTAGAACATGAAGTGCGTAAATGTTCTGTTTGCGGGGTTGAATTGAGACCGAATGCAAAGTTTTGTCATAAATGTGGAGCAAAAATAGCTCCATCCACCGTTAGGCAGGTAGAAATAAAATATAAGATTGATGAGTTTGTCCGCAGCGCCTTTGAAGGACCTGCTTACTGTTATATCAAAGTTTCTCAGATAGGAAAACTTTACGATGCTTTGGCGAAGCAACTAGTAAAAAGAGGTATGGAGACTTCAGAGGTTGTAGAGCTTTTGGACGATAATATTTTAGGCCTATGCCCTAAATGTGGGGCAATGTTTGCAGGGGAGGGTATTGCACTTGTAGCTATGATACAGGATGGATCATTTTCATTTCGTGAAAAAATCGTCTACTCTGCCACCTCCCAAAAAGCCAAATCTTTGGTTGAAGGCCACTGTCCCAACTGTTCCAGTGAGAATATAATAATATGTTGGCGGATTGAAGAGGATCCAAGATTTTACGGCCTAACCCACGGTGAAGCAGGCGAAATAATTCGTCGATCCCTGAAGCAGTAGAGGTGAAGCTAGATGATATCCACTGCGCCAATTGCGGTAGAAAATTGAAGGAAATTAAAGAATGAGGGAAGATGGGAAAAATGAGGAGTTGCCCAAGATGTGGAGCCGAGCTAAGGGCTGGAGCGAAGTTTTGTCATAAGTGTGGCGCTCCAATTATTCATGAGGCCCCGCCACAAAAGCTGATAACTAAAAGGGAAAGAAAAATACTACTTCCAGTTGCTATAATTATTGTAATAATCTTGGCCGTATTCGTGGGATACTACTACCATCCATGGATGTTTAGAAGGGGGGAAGTTGTGGTACTTCCTCCAGATGAAGCCGTCTATTTTGAACCATCCAAGTATAACGGTGTGTGGGAGGGGACGTTAGAGGGCAAATGGGTTTTCCCGGCGAGGCCCGTAGAAAAATTGGCTACGGGATACCAGTCCACATGGGAATATAAAGCTAAGGTCAGACTCATAGCTAAAGATGAGGGTGAGGTCTGGGGAAACCCTATTCAAACAGACTTTAAAGGCATCGCGAATATAACCATCAGGCTGGTAGATTTAAAAGCTTCACCAGACATGAAGCTCACTACCACAAGCTTCGAACTTAAGAATGTTCCAATTCATGGATACATCATTGATTGTCCACAAGAATCCTGCTTGCTAAGAGAGCCTAAACAAATCCTCTTCAATCAAGATGTTTCAGTCGTTCTCGTCTTTAAAACACCCTACGAGCCGTTTACCCACACCATGCACCTAGAAACAGGATTCTCTGAGTCTCCTGGTGTCCTAAATGAATTTACGTTTATAGAAAAATCGAAAGACACCCTAGAACTTTCACACCTAAAAATAGAGCCTCCTCTATACGATACGGTGATCGAAGAGTCCGGTGTGTTGAGGAAAATTTCCCCTCTACCCCCTTACATAGTGGTAGACGGGCCAGCGCCCTCCTTCAAGATAGTTAGAGCCGGTAAAGAACTTCTCCTCTGGTGGGGTGCAAATCACACCGAAGACCTGAACAAGGGAGACCTGATAATAGGCGGAACAGATTGGGCCTGGATCGCTTTCCCGGATGGAAGTGTAGGAAGAATAGAGGAAGGCTCAAAACTCATGCTAGAAGATAATAACATTGTCAAGCTCATAAGTGGAAAGCTTTGGGTCTACGCAGCAGACTCTTTCACGGTGAAAACAGGAGCATGTATCATGGAAGCTAAGAAATGCGAATTTTCCCTAGAAACCTCAGAGGAAGGTGTAACCAACCTAGTTGTCATAGAGGGTACACTTTACGTCTCAGACCCAAACAAAAGAGAGATGAGACCTGTTGGTGTCCATCAAGCTTTAACGGTGAAACCGAATGAAGTTCTGCCAGGCCCCAGAACAGTTAGTGCCGAAGAAGTTGACAAATGGTGGGAGAGAGCCCCAAGCCTACCAATTTCAGATAGAGCGAGCGGACCTGAACCTGTCCCGCGATATCCAAGCTCAGTTATGTTGGGCTATAAAACATTTGTAGTTGAAAATGAAACCTGGGTTGATGTCGTTTATGGAACCAAAGAGAGCATCAGTATGGTTGCAGATTGGTATAAAACCCAGATGCAAAACGCAGGCTGGAGGCTGATGGAGGAGTATAGTGGGGGGATACATGGAGACTTAACCTTCTACAGGGGTAGGGAACAGCTTTACGTATCGGTGGGTTATTGTTATGGATACACCCTTGTAGAAATCAACTACTCTACCACAACACAGATTTATGGAGGTGTTCAATAATGGAACGATGTCCTAAGTGTAAAACTAAATTATCCGGTGACGAGAGTTTTTGTCCTGAATGTGGGACAAAGCTGTCAGGTAGGGAAAACTTCTCCGTGGTAGAACCCGAAATAGAAGCATACGAAAGCTACGGTCCCAAGCTCCTGCCACGGGAAATTCTGAGTTCGGGTGAGCAGCCAATATACGAAACACGTCCTCTGTTGTGGGTCCAGCTTCTCTCTCCAATCCTATTCCTTTTTTTCATAGGTATTCCTGGTATTGTCCTTTTTATTGTTGCCCAAACATATAAGCCGGGGCCATTCAATGCTGACGAAGCCCTTGAGCTGGCCATGATGAGAGGATTTGGATGGTTAGGCTTGGCTTTGTTTCTCATTGCGCTCATATGGATTGTAGGTAGATGGCTGCGATGGAGGTACACAACTTACGCCATTACCAATCGGAGAATCTTGCGTCAAACCGGCGTCATCAGCAGGTCTTATGTGGATTGTTCCCTTGGGCGAATCCAGAACGTATATGTTGACATCCCGATTCTGGGAAGGATTTTTGGCTACGGTAATTTAGGGATAACAACAGCTGGCACAGCCGGTATCGAAATTATGTGGCCAGGAGTGAGAGAACCAAGAAGAGTCCAGCGCCTATTAAACGAAGCCATCGAGCGATACGAAAGAAAGGAGCTCCGCAGCGCACACGCAACAGCCCAGGATAAATGTCCCTTTTGTGGAGCCAAAATACAACCCGGGGACACCTTCTGCGTAAACTGCGGAAAACAAATCAGGGCAGGTTTACCCAAGCCAATGGTAGCGATTAATAGATGCCCGTTCTGCGGCGTAGAGGTGCAGCCAGACGATATCTACTGCACCAATTGTGGTGGAAAACTAAAGGAAATTAAAGAATGGGAGGAGGTGAAAAAATGACATATTGTCCAAAATGTGGAGCTGAGCTGAGACCAAACGCAAAATTCTGTCACACGTGCGGAACAGAAGTTAGAGCAGGTATTGTTCCACATGAAGCTAAGATTGAGGAAAGAGGAGAGGTGGAAAAAATCCCCTCCGAGGAAGAAGCAAAAGAAGTGACACAGCCTCCTCTCGATCTTTCAGGGGAGATAGAACTTAAAAAATGTAAAAGATATGGTAGGGGATATGAGATCGTTTGTCCATCTTGCCATGAGACTAACATTATACAATCTTCTGCATTTACAAGTGATTTGGGTGAGAGGTCAAGAATGAAGATCACAGCAACAGATGAACGAATTCCGGTAGCTTCGGGAATCTGGGACTTTGCTATTTGGCCAATAATAATCGTATCTGCAATCTTAGCAACTTATATCGTTGGAATCCCGTTCGGATGGACAAAAACATACACACAGGTATGGCGTGATGCGTCCTTATGGTTTTTACTATTTTTAGTCTTTGGTTGGATTTTTTACAGCGTTATCAACTATCTGTCCCGTTTATTTGCTCGCAAGATGCCGGTCTGGCTTGTTCCATGTAAAAAATGCGGAGAAAGGATCGCTTTAGCATCAGATGGATCCAAAGCTTTCATAGTAAGAAAAAAGTAAAAAGGCTTGAGATAATAGGAGGAAAAAATGGGAATAGGAAAATTGAGAGAAGGGTCATTCGCTAAATTTCAAGAAATTATAACTTTCATCGAGCAAACGGGGTTGAATAAAGAAGTAGCTGAAGCTCACACCAGAGAGTCTTGCCCTTTATGATCAGGGCAGAAAGAAAGTGAAGGGGGCAAGTTCTTCAAATCCTGGGGCAATAATTACACTCTCTTGGACCCCACCGGCTTCCCAATATGTTTATATCGCGGTTAATCGGTTGAAGCCATTTGAAACAATAACCCTTGAGAAACCGATAACCAAATACACCTTGTCTATTGAAACTGAAGATGCTCTGTAGAACTTAAACCCAAACCATCATGGAGCACTAATCAGAAGGGCAATGTTGTCGAGCTATAAAGAACTGCTTTTTACATTGATGGGGGATTTTGGCTGAGTATTTACCTCTGCGTCCGGGCGAGATAAACCCTGCCGCCGGCATTCTTCAACTTCTCCAACACGGGTGCATTACCCATTTTTTAGAGAGAGGATACAACGACCTCTTCTTCAAGAACTTTGAAAAAGAGTTCAAAGAAAACTCATCTCGCGCCAATCTTACACTCAAAACCTTCAAGTATGCCTGCTTTTACGAGTGCGGACATGAACTTTCTTGTATTCCGCTATTTTCTCCACTTATTTCTTATCTGCTCCGAGCAATATTCCATTCAAGTCGGATTCGGAAACCGCATCACATCTCCTCTATTTCTATTTACTATCTTGTTCCATCGCACAAAGATGTTATCTGAAAGCTCACTCATTCCGATTATTTCCTTCAAAAGCCTGTTTCTGAGCGAAGCCCTTGAGTTTGGCGGTGTTATCTGAGCCTTGGAAAATCAGCGCGTTTGAAATAACTTCCGGTGGAGGTGCTTGCTAGGCGAGAAAAAGCAACCGAAACGCTCTGGGAAATTCAAACTGAAAGAGGACCAGCAGAAGAAACAGCGAAGGCGGCATCCGACTGCGAAACCCGTTGCGATGCCTCCGTAGGTGGCGGTTGCACATAATTATATTTCCGCTGTTTCCCTATCGCTCCCCTCACAACAATCCTCCTCGTCTCCTTTTGCCTTAAGGGTCGAACCTCGTAGAAGCAGGCGTCAGCATGGGCATGATGCTGCTACCTGCAACATTGTTTTTAAATGAGTGGGGAAGAAGGTTTTAGGACGCTTGGAGGGGGTGAGCAAGCATCGGCGAAAAGGCGTGGAAGGAAAGGAGCGGTAAGAAAACGAGGAATGTCCCTGGATGGGAGGATGCCCCTGTTCCTGCGTGTTTAGGCGGAGATGAGCGCTCGCTGACTTTTTGTTGTGACCCTCGCTCTCCGTTCGTGGGTATGCCATTCAACTGCAGGCGAGATGAGCTGCTTGCGAAAATCAGGCTTTCTGCGGAAGATTTCGTGCG
>Ga0190309_1000447_pt1 | contig 11709 bp, 10 predicted proteins | sample 48700767_MG_FD_161656 | JGI IMG/M metagenome (GOLD analysis project Ga0190309, IMG submission 161656) | Hydrothermal vent sediment bacterial communities from Southern Trench, Guaymas Basin, Mexico - 4870-07-6-7_MG | ecosystem: Environmental > Aquatic > Marine > Hydrothermal vents > Sediment ... | reverse complement strand
AAAAGGGGAAGATGAGAGAGTAGCCCTGAATTTTTTAGAGCAAGAAATCGGCTTGGCGCCAGTTTCAATTAAAAATGTTAAGCGCGGCGACATCATTCGTGGAAGAATAGTTTCTTCTAAAAGTAGACTTGAATTAAAGTTGGATTTAGGAGTTTATAAGCCGGAAATGATTGATGCGCTGCTTCCCTTGAGGCATTTGCAGGCTCAGCTTGCTGACGGGAAAAAGCTTGCCTTAAAAACCATAGTTGAACTTTATGGTTTATATCCAAACCTTCCGCTGGAAGTTAAAGTTCATAAATTAGATGTTGAAAGCGAACTAATAGAAGTTCAGCTTTCTGAAAGGCAAATAATCCTATTTGACCGTTGGATTAGGCAGACGCTAGAGAGACTCCTAATCTTAGGAGTAACACGCGAAGAAATAGAATATGCAATAAAATCCCTCAAGCTTTCAAGAGACATATACGCAATAGAATCGCTAGGCCTACTCGAACACGCAGTAATATGCAAACTAGGAACAGAAGCCAAAGGATTAATTCCAAAACTAGGCCCAAAACTACAAAACGCCATCCTAACACCATTCACACCAACAAAGATACAAAAAACAATCGAAAGAAAAACATTAAACTAACATCTAAAGAAAAGCAACAATTCGAAACCCTTAATTCACCATTTTATAAAACTTCAAATTGACAAGATAGGGGCCGTCGGCTAGCTTGGTCTAGGCTCCGAGACTCGGGCTCTCGGGACGGGAGTTCAAATCTCCCCGGCCCCACCATATTATCTTATTTAGTGAGAAGTCCTCTTGGAAAATGCTTAAAATAATGGATGAATTTTAGGATGGTGCTCCGGCCGGGATTTCAGCACTAATTTACCGGTAAAGTTTTCACTGGCATTGTTCAGCATATACGAATGGAAGTTTGTTACAGTTAGTTATTTCGTTGGAAGAAAAGAAGTAATTTTATGTTTACGGTTTTCTGAAGTTGTGATGTGGTAATGTCCTTCGATGTAGAAGACAAATGTTCTTTCGTGCACCACCCTCGGGAAAAAGCAAGTTTCTTTTAAAATGACATATATTTTCTCGTTATAATTGAAAATTCTCGGATCTTCGGAATAAATTCACTCACATACGAATCTTCATAATAGAGAGGTACGGTTTCGGTAGACTTGAAGTTTATCAATATTTTTCAGGGATATTCTGCCCACTTATAGTTTATATCACCTATCACGGCTACCGAAAGACAGAATCAAGAATGGCTCAATATAACGATGTAAATAGCGTGTGTTAACGTCTCTATGTAGCTGTTATATTTCTGTCGGACATAGTACAGCATAACTATAGGCAGAGATTCAATAGGAATCGCTACGACAATAATTATATTGGGTCGCAACGAATGTTAAATAAGTAATCGTCAAAAATGGGAACTAATGAAAATCAGTACTCTTTTGCTAAAAATAAGCTAGAAATAAGCTCAAAATGATAAATTGGCACTGAAATCCCATCTCCGAGTGCCGATTTACGAAATATGCCTTTAAGGGCAAACGTGCAGTATCCGTGTCTTCCCTTTGTTTTATCCACTATCGATAAGTAAGATGGGAACCCTTAAATTGAAGCCATTTATGTCTCGGAATATTGTAGATCCATGCCTTACTGTGTGTTAATTTAAGGTCGACAATTAATTCGGCCACCTTAATGGTTGAAAGAAGTGGATCGATTACGGGGACTTTCAAGATTTCTTGAAGTTTGTTATGTAATCCTATCATTCCTCCGCATCCCAGAACTATGATTTCGGCTCCAAAGTTCTTTATCGCGTTTTCCGCCTCATCGACGAGCAGTTTTATCACAGTTTCTCTGTCTTCATCCAATTTCAAAACTGGCAATTCAATTCCACATGAATAGGCTAGTTTCCTATATAAGCCCATTTCAATCATTTTCCTTTCATAAACAGCCCTAGAATTTCGCCCAGTCGAGATTATGGCTATTCTTTTTCCAAGAATAGAGGCGATTATTATTGAAGTTTCGCCTATCCCCAGTACAGGTATCGAAACAAGTTCACGTGAAGCATCTAACCCTGGATCCTCAAAGCATCCTATGACAGCAGCATTGTAACCTTCCATTTCAGCTTTAACAATAGCGTCAACTACTAGTGAAGCTACTTTGGCAGAGTCATAGTACGTTTCAATGGACGTTGGTGCTCCAGGTAAATTGGTGACATGAACTTCGGTAGCATCAGAAATAACTTTTGAGACGCATTCCTTAGTTTCTTTGACCCATTTTTCAGTTGAAACTGGAAGAACTACGAAAATCCTCCTCATATTTACCGCTTCATATCTCTTTTAACAGATTTTCAATAGGAATGTAATCATAATCGAACCCGAAGTGTCTAGGTCCGAAGAGTTCTAAGCCCTTCTCTGTACGCCAAATTTCCGGGGCTCTGGCGCCTATTACATTAACTTTCATTCCGATTTTTACTTCACTGTTAGTTATCCCATAACCATTTTCATCAATTAGACATATTAGATCGGGAGGCATAACGGCGACCTTACCATCTTTCCATCCGATTATATTCTCATTTTTAACCCAAATCCTAAAAATGCTCCCTTTCCATTCATCCGTCCCTTTAATTTCCACTTCTCCAACAAGGAAGCCTTGCTTAACTTTTAACGAATGATTCATTATGAAGCCGCTAAAAACCTTGAAGCCATCCAGAAAATCTACAGCAGCCTCTACAGGGTTTTTCCCATACTCTTTAGCTTTCATAATGGCTTCTCCAAGATTTATGGCTCTTGAAACAGTGTTATTAACCGCTACTCTTCCGGCTTCTTTGACTGCTACCGGACTATCCATCACAAGAACAAAGCCGCCAAAAGCTACGGCTAAACTACGTGCAATAGACTCGTAGCTTGAAACATCCACATAATCTTCGACAACTACTATGTTCCCGCACGGATCTAGGATAATCGAAGGCACAGCTTTAATTCCATGTATTATATACGATGATTGATTAAGTTCAGGGGCCGAACGCCCTACTTGATCACCATCTAAAGTTGGAACGCCAAGTATTGACGCCAAATGTAAAGCTACGGCGGTGTTTCCTCCCCCGATTTCCGTTGGAATTATAGCTGAGATTCTCCTGCCCAATCTTTTTTCCATAATCCTTAGTCCCTTCATCATGCATCCCTCGTTAAACACTAAACGTTTCTCCTTTTCTTCTGGAGCTGCAATTGAACCGCAAAAGTAAGCGCAAATTACTAGGGATTCAGGATCAAGCTCCGATGCCTCCGCTAATTCTAATTTTCTTCCAGAATTTATGTCATCCATTAACGTTCTAAGTCCTTCCTTCGGGTCTCCTCCCCCACCCGTCCCAAGAATTGTCGCACCTATTATGAGGTTGTTCACATCCTCCTCCTTCAAGATTCTAACCATTCACTACCACCATATTTACGCTTTTCCAAGTTTTTTGGCAAGAATTGACAGTTCGGGGTGTATAAAGACTCCTTGATCGGAAATTTTTTGTCCATCCATCCATATTGAAGCATTTAAGCATATGCCATCCGTGTGCGATTTGGCGGGACCAGCGTTCCCCTTGAAGGATTCGGCTTGGTGACCAAGCCCCCATTCCACGGATCCCCAAACTCTCTCATCCTCAACTATGAATCCGGTTAGCTTTGCCCCAGGGTTGCATCCGTAGGATATGTGAGCAATATTATACATTGCTCGATCGTTGAAGCTTTTCAGCCATTTCTCAAAAATTGTTGCTTCTCGTCCACCATATATTTTCTTAACAACTCCCTCCTCAACTTCGAGGCTTATAGAGGTTCTTAATATTCCTAGTTCTTCTGGTGGCCACACAGAACCATCGAAAACTATCGTTCCATTTATTGACTGTTCAATTGGAGCCCAATCGACTTGACCTATAAGCATGTACTCCCCTGGTTTTTCTTTAACTATTCCCTCACAAAATATTGGTCTTTCAGGGTCATTCTCAAATTCTACATCCATCCCGGCAGGCGATGTGATCTTCATTTTTTTTGCTCTTTTTGTGAGTTCAGCTATTTTTTCCTGAAACTCAATTAATATAGGAATGTCAACGCTCCCTATACATCGAATCATCATATCTGATGTCATCCCGGATAAACATAGGTACCGAATCCGATTCGATTCCATAGCCTTCATCCAAGGAGTTGAATACAACAGATACTTGTTGGAAAACTCTATCATGATATCGCAATTTAACATGGCCGCAGCTAGTGTTTTGGGAATATATGGGTCGGCGGCTTCCGCAACGCCTTTGGGCGCAGGATATAAGAGTATGCTAACTTTTCCTCCGGAGTTATAGACGGCTTTTGCTGTTTCTTCAACAACTCTCCAATCACTTTCAGTATCAGCGTAAATTAAAACTTCTTCTTCAGGTTTAAGCTTAATTAGTTCTTCTATAAGAATTTTTGCTGATTTTGCTAGCTCTAAATCTTTATTCACTATATCAGCTCCTAGTGTTCGAGTAAACAGCTGTTTTTGATATACTGCAATAAACTTTATAAACATTATATAATAAAATGGCTAAACTGATGGTGGAGGAAAATATGAAAGGTATTTTGTCTAAGCAAGCAATAACAAAGATACAAGCAGTCATAATTGCAGTAATAATAATAGTGGCTGCTGCAATAGGGGTTGCATATTTTCTCCTACAGCCATCTCCTGGACCTTCAATAGCTGTTTATGCATACGCAACAACGGACGTCGTAGTGTTTTGGGATCCAAGCGAAACTTACTCTAATGAGGTAGTAGTGTTTAATAATGTGTATGAACAGCTTGTACGTTATGATCCTTTCCAGGACAAGTTCATACCTGTCCTAGCAACAAGCTGGTCAGTATCAGATGATGGTCTAGTCTACAATTTCACATTAAGGAAAGGAGTTAAATTCCATTGTGGACATGAAATGACAGCATATTCCGTTAAGTATTCAATTGAACGAAATATGCAAGGGTGGGATGGTCAAGGACCTAGAGGAGCGTCATATATCTGGGATCCCGTAGAAGAAATTAACGTTATAGATAATTATACTGTTCAGTTCGTCCTAAAGTATCCTGCCTCTCTACTTACTATAGCCTCGGCTGCCTACTGCGCTCATATTTACTGTGAGCAATGTACAGAGCAGTATGGACATGATTGGTTCTATGAGGGACACGAGTTAGGAACTGGCCCCTACATGATTGAAAGCTATGATAAGGAGAAAGACATGGTTGTGCTCACCAAGTTTGATGACTACTGGGGTGGATGGGAAGGGAAACATTTTGACAAGGTAATTATAAAGTCGGTGCCAGAGTGGTCGACGGCGAGGATGCAGTTGGAGGCTGGTGAAGTGGACATTGTGGACAGATTACCTTACGAGGATATAGCCGCGCTCGAACAGAATCCAGATATAGAAATTGTAAGAACCCCAGCATATCAAAACATGTTTGGATTCTTCAATACAGAAAAGTACCCATTAAATATTACGGAGGTAAGAAAGGCTATCAGTTATGCTGTGCCATACGACGATATAATAAATACGGTCATGAGCGGAAATGCCCGGCAAGCCAGAGGACCTGTGCCTTATGGATTATGGGGTCATAGCGAGGACTTGCCACAATACAATTACAACTTGACTAAAGCAAGGGAACTCTTACTACAAGCCGGATTCAATCCAGATGAGCAATGGTGCACCTTAGTATATACATATAACGCAGGAGACGAATATGAAAGAAGAACGGGCGAGTTATTAAAGTCCGAATTAGCCAAGATAGGAATTAATCTTGAATTACATGGAATGCCATGGGAGGAGCAGTGGGGACTTGCCCAATCAGAAAATCCCGAGGACAGACAAGACATCTTTGTAATGTATTGGTGGCCAGACTATCCAGATCCTTACACATTCCTAGGACCCATGTTCCACTCTGAAGAAGAAATAGTCTTCAACCTAGCGTACTACGATAATCCAGAATATGACCAATTAATTGATGAGGGATTCGCAATTGCAGGAACAAATCGAACAAGAGCTGAAGAACTTTACATTCAAGCCCAGAGAATACTAATTGAAGATTGCCCAGCAATATTCTTCTTCGACATGCAATATGTTAGGCCTAAAAGGGCTTCGCTGAAAGGGTATGTTGACAATCCCGCCTATGCTCATGTCGTCTTCTGGTATGACTGCTATCGAGAAGAATAACATTTAAACACCTTTTTTATATTTTATTTAAAACGTAGCAAAAGCGTGTAGGACGTTGAAACTAAGTCATTTCATAATCCGTCGGGTACTACTTTCCACAATAGTTTTACTCGGAGTTTGCGTAATCACGTTTTTTATAGCGAGAATTATTCCGGCTAATCCCGCTGCAATGTGGGTTGGAGCTCACCCAACTCAAGAGCAGATTGAAAGAGCCAGAAAAGAGCTTGGACTCGATAAGCCTTTGTACATTCAATTTCTGATATATATGAATAAGCTTTTACATGGAGACCTAGGAGTTTCAATAAGAACTCACAGACCAGTACTTAGCGATATATTATCATTTGCTCCGGCTTCACTGGAGCTTGTGGGAACCAGCATTATCATAGCTGTCTCAATAGGGATTCCACTGGGGGTAATTTCAGCGACTAGAAAAGATTCTTGGGTAGATAATCTAAGCAGGCTTTTCTCCATAGGTGGTGTCTCCATATTCACGCCTTGGCTGGGCATGATAGGGCAACTGTTATTCTTCAAGTGGTTAGGACTACTTCCAGTCGGAGATAGGATAAGCACAACTGTTAGCATTCAATATCCCATTCAAAGAATAACTGGATTCTACTTAATTGACTCACTCATAACAGGAAACTTCGTGGCATTCCGAGACGTTCTGGCACATTTGATACTTCCAGCCTTTGTTGTAGCAGCGTACCCCATCGGGCTAGTTACGAGGATGACTAGATCAACTATGGCCGAAATCTTGGAAGAAGATTACATAAGAACAGCTAAGGCTTATGGAATCCCCGGCAGAACAATAGCATATAGATATGCCCTAAAAAATTCATTAGGTCCCACAATAACAGTGTTAGCCCTATCATTTGCCTACTCCTTAGTGGAAACATTCCTAGTAGAAATGGTATTTAATTGGCCTGGGTTAGGACGTTACGCCGCGTTCTCTATAATCTCGCTTGATTATCCAGCCATAATGGGAGTTGCAATTTTCATCGCTCTGGTTTACATTGTACTTAATTTAATAGTCGACATATTGCAAGCTGTTATAGATCCACGGATAAGGTTGACATAAGATGGTTAAGTCGGCATCCATACTCAAAAATGAGAAATTGAAAGCACAGTTAAGGGAACTACGTTACAGTCTATATGTTTTTAAAAGAAATAAGCTGACATATTTAAGTTCCATCTTCATACTTCTCCTTGTCATAATAGCATTATTAGGACCATATATTGTTCCATATCCTGAAGATGCTTATGGTGCTGTCCATCCTGAAAAGGCATTTCAACCTCCAAGCCTAGAGCACCCATTTGGAACAGATGATGCAGGGAGGGATATCTTCAGCAGAGTAATAATAGGTGCAAGAATCTCCCTCTGGATAGGGGTTGTTGTAATAATTTTAACGCTTTTAATAGGGGTTCCCCTAGGCCTTATTGCAGGCTATGTAGGCGGAATAATAGATGAAGCAATAATGAGAATAACAGATATGTTTCTAAGTTTACCCCCACTATTGTTAGCCTTAGTCTTCGCAGCAGCCATGGGTCTTCGAGGGCAATCATTTACCAATGTTTTGATAGCAATAGCTATAGCTTGGTGGCCGTGGTATACGAGGTTGGTCCGGGGACAAGTTGTTTCAATAAAGGAGCGACCATTTGTTGAGGCTGCGAGAGCCGCTGGGGTGGGCCCGTCAAAAATAATGTTTAGGCATATACTTCCAAATTGTCTAACTCCCATCTTGGTTCAAGCTTCGCTTGATTTTGGCTCCGTAGTTTTGACGGCTGCGGGATTAAGTTTCCTCGGACTTGGAGCTCAGCCACCAACTCCAGAATGGGGCTTAATGCTAAGTATAGGAAGATATTACTTCCTCAACTATTGGTGGTTAGCCACCTTTCCGGGTTTAGCTATCTTTGTCACCGTACTTGCATTTAATCTGATGAGCGACGGCTTGAGAGAAGCGTTATGTCCAAAACTTCGGAGATTTTAGGTGTATGCCATGCTTGAAGAACCACTATTGGAAATTAGAAACCTAAAAGTAGACTTCAACACTTACCAAGGGATAGTCCAAGCAGTCGATATAGATTATTTCTCGATAGGTAAAAAAGAATGCGTTGGACTCGTCGGCGAAACTGGATGCGGAAAAAGCGTCACCGCACTATCCATTCTTGGACTTCTGCCGCCATCAGCCAGAATAAACGGCGAAATAATTTTTAAAGGAGAAAATCTTTTAAAAAAAGACCCAAGTGAAATGGAGAAAATACGTGGAAAGCAAATTTCAATTATCTTCCAGAACCCATCCTCATCCTTAAATCCTGTTTTCACAGTAGGCGAACAAATTACTCGGATACTAATGCTTCACCAAAATTTGAGGAAGGAAGAAGCAAAAGAAAAAGCCATAAAAATGTTTAATCTAGTACGCCTTCCAAATCCAGAAAAACTGCTAAACAGATATCCCCATGAACTCAGCGGAGGGATGAGTCAACGCGTAATGATAGCCATGGCTCTCTCGTGTAATCCAGATTTGCTCATAGCCGACGAGCCAACAACAGCTTTAGATGTAACAATACAAGCTCAAATATTGAAATTAATGAATGAATTAAAGGAAAAAATTGATGCATCTATCTTGCTTATAAGTCATGATTTATCGGTTGTGGCTCAGCTCTGTGATAGAGTAGCTGTGATGTACGCTGGTAGAATAGTTGAACGCGGAGGCATCAGAGATGTATTTAAGAATCCGCTACACCCATATACGCAAGGTCTTTTAGAAGCTATACCAGTAGCAGGAAACAGACGGAAGAAACTTAAAGGAATATATGGATTTGTTCCAAATATGCTCAATCCGCCGCCAGGATGCAGATTCCATCCCAGATGTCAGTACGCCACTGGAATTTGCAGGACAAAGAAGCCTACTCAAATTCAAGTTGAAAATGAACATTTTGTTTCGTGCTTTTTGTATAGTGGTGAAGGAGAGGTACAATGCCAGAGTTGCTGATAGTGGAGAACTTGAAGAAGTACTTTCCAGTTAAAGGATTATTCGGCAAAACTGTTGGCTGGGTGAGGGCTGTCGATGACGTGAGTTTCAGTATATTTGAAGGAGAAACTTTAGGAATTGTCGGAGAGTCTGGGTGTGGAAAAACAACGTTGGCCAGAACTATACTTCGGCTCACCGAACCGACGGCAGGGAAAATAATCTTTGAAGGAGTGGACATAACTAAACTTAACAAAAAGAAGCTAAGGGCTTTGAGGAGAGATATGCAAATAGTGTTTCAAGATCCTTACTGGTCTTTAAATCCAACAATGCTTGTTAGGGACATAGTCGCAGAACCTATAGAAGCCCACTTGAAGAGTCAGAAAAAAGTTGAAGAAAGAGTAATTGAGCTTCTTCGACTAGTTGGTCTACCTGAAGACGCGATGTGGAGATATCCCCATGAATTTAGTGGGGGGCAAAGACAAAGAATAGGAATAGCCAGAGCTTTAGCTACAAATCCAAAATTTGTCGTCCTCGATGAACCTACCTCCTTTTTAGATGTTTCAGTTCAAGCCCATATAATAAACTTGATAAGGGAACTTCAGCAAAAACTAAAACTAACCTACATGTTCATTTCACATAATCTAGGGGTAATTCAATATGTTAGCAACAGAATAGCCGTAATGTATCTTGGGAAAATAGTGGAAATGGGTTCTGTAAATCAAATTTTCGAGGAACCGCTTCATCCATACACCCAAGCTTTACTGGACGCGATACCCGTACCTGACCCAGACATAAAAAAGGGGCAAATTATTTTAAAAGGCAGAGTTCCCAGTCCTGAAAATCCACCTTCAGGATGCCGTTTCCACACGAGATGCCCATACACGATGGATATTTGCCAAAAGACTGAACCACAACTCTTTAATGTGGGGAAAAATCATGTAGTTGCTTGTCATCTTATCAGCTAGGAGGATGTAAAATGAAGAAGATATTGGTAATAAATCCCGTAGGTACGGATAAATGGGATAAAAAGGATGAAGAATACCTAAAAAAATTTGCGGACAAAGGCACAGAAATTAAAATTTTGAGTTTAAAAAGCGGCCCAAAGTCCATTGAGACCTTTGTAAGTAAAGCAGTTGTTTGCAACGAAATTATAGGGCTTACAGAGCAAAACAAAGACCAATTTGACGCAATTATCATAAATTGCTTCGGAGACCCTTGCATTGAGGCAGCCAGAGAAGTGTCAGACATCCCTGTTCTAGGCCCAGGAGAAACTTCAATGCATATTGCATGCCTTCTTGGCCACAAATTCTCAGTAATCTCTCCAACTAGAAAGACAGCGCTCCAAGTGGAATTAAATGCCAAGAAAATAGGCATAAACAACAGATTGGCCGCTATCATTCCACTAGAGATAGGTGTCCTTGACCTTGAAAAATCCCCAGAAAAAACTATAGAGATAATAATTGACAAAGCAAAGGAAACTATCGATAAGGACGGTGCAGATGTCATCGTCTTAGGTTGCACAGCGCTAGCATACTGGGCGGGAGAAATTCAAAAAAGATTGAATGTTCCTGTCATAGAGCCAGCGTCCACAACACTAAAAGTGGCTGAAGCTTTAGTAAACTTAAATTTAGGGCATAAATAAGAATCACGAACAACACAAATCATAGTTCCATCAGCAATTGGTGCGGGGCGGGATTTGAGCATAAATTTACCGGTAAATTCATTTTTCCGAGTAAGACCTTAACGCTTTAAACTCCCCTCTAGCCCTTGACCTCCATTTCTGTATTGCCTTGAGTATGGCCCAAACTACGGCGAGAAAAGCGAAAGCAACAATCAACTCAAGAAGCAATATGAAAATGAAACCCTGCACCACTGCTATCCCTTCTCCGGCGAAATGGTGACCTTGGGCTATTATCAAACTGTTAAGATGCATAAGCATATATACCGAAATTTCAATTTCGCATTAGAAAAGGTCATGTAATCAGATACATGAAGGTCGACATTGAGTCTGGTATGCTGAAAAGCGCTTATATTTCCGTTCAGAAGATGCTGGACTATCTCAGTTTTAGGAAATCTAATAGTTGCCAAGCAAGCGCCTGTACTTGCGGGTATTGTATGGCTTCTGTACATTTACAGGGAAGAATCTGACCAGCTCGCTAAAATAGATCCAGCTACAGCGAGTAAATTAGTTCAGGAATATGGTGATGAGCTTAGACGTAGGCAGTTGAGTATAAGAACCATAAATACTACGATGGCTCAACTAAAGCTGTTTTTCAAAGTTAATGGTATTCCAATAAATGTCCAGAGTTATTACTGCCCATCAAGATATCGAAAGAGAAAAGAGTACATCCCTACCCAAGACGAAGTTATTAAAATGGCGAACTGTTCTGGAAATTTGAGAGATAGAGCGCTTATTTTGACTCTAGGTTGCACCGGCCTGAGAAATTCAACAATTAGGGCTTTGCGTTACAGAGATATACGTGAGGAGCTTGAGGCTGGAGAGCAGAACATTTTCAAGAGCTTTTCTGAA
>Ga0190309_1000446_pt1 | contig 11720 bp, 12 predicted proteins | sample 48700767_MG_FD_161656 | JGI IMG/M metagenome (GOLD analysis project Ga0190309, IMG submission 161656) | Hydrothermal vent sediment bacterial communities from Southern Trench, Guaymas Basin, Mexico - 4870-07-6-7_MG | ecosystem: Environmental > Aquatic > Marine > Hydrothermal vents > Sediment ... | reverse complement strand
TACTTGTTTCCACACGAAGCATACCCCTCATTTTTTTCGGCACTTGCCAATATCGTATCCTGCATTATTAGGCGGGGGCGACGGGGGGACTGGCTCGGCTCGTGCTGACTGTGCGACGCCATGTGTTGCTAACACATGCATTAAACAGGTTCAACATTCACATTTTCTATATAGAACGCAATAACATATTTAGTGTCTTCAGGAGGGTCTTTAAAAGGAGTATAGTAATCTTCAAGCATTTCAAGGAGGTTTCTATTTAAGGTTCTCCAATATTTGAATTCTTCAATAATTTTTTCTCGCAAAACTTCATAGGGATAATGCTCTGGGTTTATTTGTAGCCAAACTCTGCAAATTGACTCAAAATTGGATTTAAGCGGGACTAATGGGCCACCGCAGTCTTTGCATTTAAGGCTTATATGTCTTTGGACTTTCTCGGTAGAATCCACATAACGCCTGAAAAATTGTCTTCGTTTTCTGCATGAAAAGACGCTAATCCATGAGTAAGTAGGGAAGTGTTTTTCAATAGTTGAACCTGCTGCGTGAGTGAGCAAATAATAAACGAGTTTCAATAATCCTTTAATGTTTTTGTTATATCTGCGAGGTTTTCCGTTTTCGTTTGTTATTGTCTTGTAAATAAACCATTCTCCTCGCTGTGGCTTCTCAAGCCAGCCGACATATCCTATGAAGTGGAAATGCGGACTGAATTTGACATAGTCCTGCCAATTCTTCTGTTCTCTTATCCACGCCCATTTTTGAAGGTCTTGTAATTCATCGTCGTCAGAAAACCGCTCTGCGTTCCCTCTTTCCTGATAGTAGCGTTCATTGGGTCGGAAAGCGTGAAATATCAACACTCCTGCGATTCTACGATTACTTTTAGTTATAAGATAATTAATAGCATACTTTCTAAGTTTGGGGAGAGGCATATCATAAAGTCGTGGGTCGGGACTGACGACGACATGCAATAACCGCTGTCTTCCGAAATGGCGTTTAACCTGTCTGTGAGTAAGTTCCTTGACGATAAGGCTCACTCTGTCTTTTATCCAGTCCTTATAACATTCTGGGCAATTTTTAAGATTGCACTTGTATTGAACATAATGGCTTTTAAAGCAAGCTTGGCAAGAAAATGCTGGAATGACTTTTCCGCATCTTTCTGGACGCTCACCTTTCCCGACCAGAATTAAATACTTTGCGTATTCTTCAAGCGGTGTGTAATGGAACGAAACCTTTTTAAGTTCAAAAGCATTACTGCGATATTGCGGGCGGTGCGAGGCTACTGCGGGCATGTCCTCTCACCTCCCTCTCGCCTTCCCTTTCTATTTTTTCCGAACATCCTGAAAACAAGCATGTTGTATAACAGCATTTTAACCGCCTTATAGTGATAATGAGCATTTCTATGCTTTAGCGTAGGAGACGGTTGGCTCTGGTTCTGTGTATTTTCTGACCAAGTAGTTATCAACAGCACCTGTGTATGAGCCTCCTGTTCTCACGCCTGCATAACCTTGTGAAAGTGGTGAAGCATCGGAATATGTTAATTCATCGCTGTCTGGCTCTAAAACTTGTAATTTAATTTCTCCGTTATTGAAAATCACTCTAACTTTATACCAGATGTTTGCTTGTGCTGAAAATGACTTTGATGCTACCAAAGAACCTTGTTTATGAATTCTTAACTCGCCGTTATAACCTATAACATACATGTAACCTTCATCTCCACCGTCTGCTCCGTCAGGCAGATGTGTTATTATTTCAGTCAAATAGCCTGTGTCTAAGTGTTTCAGTTTGCATTCTACTGCGAATGCATTTAATTGAATTTTGTTATTTGTTCTTGCCCATGCTGAATTTTCAGAACCTTTCTTTGCGAAAATTTTGTTTGTGTCTTCTTGGTCTATTTTCCACCCTGCGTTTCCTTGTGTCCATTTATCAGATGGGAAATCGCCGACATTATAGGCTTCAAAATCATCGTAAAAGTCAAAGACATTTTCGGGATTACTCAAATCTTCTGTTCTGCTTGTGTTTATTTTCAGGTAGATTGTTTTAGTTGAGTTTGCTGGTATTGAAGGCACTTTAATCCAAATTTTAGCGTTCTTATTCGTAACATCAAATTCTTCAACGAAATGGTTGAGTAATGTTGATTTATCGGTGTCGTAAAATTCCAAATACTTTTGTTCGTTCTGGCAGTCTTCAAAGAAAGTGCTATCATTAACGATTTCAAGTAGGACTTGGTAATCGGTCAAATCATTAGAATTAGCGGAATTGTCAATAGTGATTTCATACCAAACTGCACCTATCTTTTTGGATATGCATTCACGCATGAAGGCGTTATATCCGCTTATGCCTTGAAGCGTTCCTACTATTCTCCATTCTCTTTTTTCGCTTTCACTAAGTTTATTCCATTCTTCAACGCATTGACCGTAAGCTTTTCGGACTTTTTGCTGTGCTTCTGTTCGTGGATTAAAAGGTATGCGTTTTTGAGAGAGTTCAGTAACCTTATTCTTTCTGCGTCTGAATTCTGCTTTTTTCACTTTTCCTCTGACTTCGGTGAAGAGCCACGATTTAACTTTTACCATTATCCGCTCCTCCTTTCTCCTCTCTTCTCATGAACGAATAGTATAATCAGGTTCTCAAAGAATTTGCGGATTTTCTCGTTGTTGTTTGGCGATTCTGCGATTTTTCTGATTTCTTCTGCTAACTCTTTTTTGAACCAGAATTCGGCTTCATTTATCACTTCTTCAAGGGTTATGCCGAGCCATGTCTCTCGCATTTCCCCGTTCTTCTCTTCCTCATTCGTATATTTAAGCATTTCGCTTTCTGTCAATATATTTTGAGTGATTTGCATTTCGTTCTCACGCTCCTTTAGTTCAGATTATAGTAAGTGTCTTTTTATCAATTTTACCGTGCCATCTTACTTCTTCAAGACCTCCTCCTGATGGGCAAGTGCAAATGTGTTGTTTTCTGAAATAGACATGGTTTGTATAACCTCCGTCTGTTCCGTAAATTTTGACATCGTAATATTCGTTATTGACTTCTTCAAAAGTAATCCACACATCGTTATAGTCAAAATCAGGATTAGGCTGTCCCTTCATATCTTCAAATTTGAGAGCGATGTAATGATTAAATTCTGGGTCTGTGAATATGGCTACTTCAGTCCATTTAGTTTCGCATCCGTTAATCCACTGTCCTGTTGTTTCAACATAAATATCAAAGAGAGAGCATAATTCCGCAATATCTTTCAGGTATATCAAACCGTGAGTATTGATTTTGACATCTTTCCAAAACTCACCTTCAAATTGACCTTGTAATTCAAAGTGTCCTTCTGCATCCAATTCGCCTTTTGCTATGATTTCACCATTATTTTCAAGCCAAATCCACTGTCCTTCAACGAATGCTTTAGGATATTTTGCTAATTCAGCATTTAGAGAGTATTTTTCAAAGGCATAGTAGCATTGAATAGCAGTTTTGATAACAACCCAATCTATTTCAATGAATGGATTTAGCACAAAAATCAATTCTCTTGGTATGTTGAACAGGAAAGCGGGGTAATCTGCTTGGGAGAATTCTTGAAGGACATGATTAACGAAACTCATAGGGTCTTCTCCTAATGCTTGCCAAAAACTGTTTATTGTATCCCAAATTATGTTGAAGAAGTCAAATATGCTTCCGCTTTCCTCTTTCCATTTCTTGAATGCCTTATCGCCTTCTGGCAAGTATTTAGCGACATTATCAAGTAGTTCCTCATCATACCCCGTGAAAGTGTAGGGAACGCCTGACGCCTGCAATTCCAGATGTTCTCTTACTGCTGGGAACTGCCAAAAGTAGTTTAGGAGAACTTCATCTTTCATTATTTCTTCACCGGCGTAAGCGACTAAGATGGGAAGCGGAATGATAAAGCAATACGCCTTGATGAACTTATCCATGATTTCCATGTATTCATGGATTTTATCAAAAGCGTCTGCTTCTTCACAGAGAAAACCTGAAAATAAGCAGTCGGAAATCCAGTCCTGCAAATTAAATATGATGTCCTCCCGTGCTTTTACTATTCGTTCTATGAGTTCAGGTGCGAGTAGAGATATAACGAGAGGCAGCACCATATCTTTCGCTCACCTTGCTTTAGTTTTGGCTTTTCTATTCCTCTTCTTTCTTTTCCGTAACTTTCAGGTAAGTTTCCATTAGTTTCTTTGCACTCTTAAAGAACAAGTCGTAAGCCATGTTCATAGGATATATTAGCGTTCCTATCCATGCATTAGTGTCAATTGCTGGATTGATTAAGTTATCTAAGCACCAATTTGCCATATTCCTGACATCTTCTTTCATACCCGCCTTATTCAACAAGTAACATGCGAAAGAAGCGGACTGTATGGCTTCTTCAATAATGAAGAAATAGAATGTCATCGTTCCTCTGACATCCTCAATTATATCCAAAGCGATTTGCCAGATTGCCATTTCTTCTCTCCCCTCCTCACCTGTTATGCTATACTAAACCTTGAATTAGTATAGCATTATCGTATTGCTCTGCTTTCGCTTGTGCTGAACCTTTCCTGCAACGCCTGCAAAGCATCTTTATTTATAATCCACCCTTTGGCTGTGATTTTACCGTCTCTAATCACGATTTCATCTATGAGATACCTTGCTTGCCAATACTCGTAAAAGAATTCGCCTAAAGCGTTGTCCCAAAGCAATTTTAGCCAAAGAGCGAAGTTATGGTAACCCCACCGTTTCTTTTTCCAGTGTGTCTTTCGTTGTTTTTCGGTTTTACCGACTACATACATTCCACTCTTTTTCAGCATTTCGTAATACTCTAACCATTTCTTTCGCTGTCCCCAGCTCATACCTGCGTATAGTTTATCGGCATAGCAGAAGAATTCCTTTTGATACTGATATTTGCCAATTAATGCTCGTATTTCTGTTGGTCTCTCGCCTACTACTATTGTGTCTCCGTATTCTTTGAAAACGCAATTGGCTTTTTGTCCCAATTCTTGAAGTTGTGTCTTTCGGTTAAATCCTCCTGTCGTCCAGGGCATCCACTCACTCTTTATCTTTGCCATGTTTCTCTCACCTGTTCAATTGCTTTGGTTTCTTTCGTGTTGTTTTCACTTCAACATAGACATAGTAGTTTCCGTCCTTGTATAGAATATCATATCTTCGTCCTCCGAATTCCAAACTGTAAGGTTGTTTCGGTATAGTTGTTTCTATGTGGTCGTAGTTAAGGATTTCCTTTCCCTCTGCGAGAAGGGCGACGAGAATATCGCTTAATGCTGCTTGGTGTGTTGTCTGGATTTTGCTTCTCACTCTGTAATTCAGGAACGGTATGTTTATGTCCCTTATCATGCTTAAGAGCCTTCTTCTTCCGATTTCCATTTCTTGTAATATTGGCGAGTGGCTATAAAAACTATTGCTCCGACGATGCTACTAAGTAGAGTTCCGTCAATATGAGTGGTCAATAGATTGACTATTTCCAGAGCAGTAATGCACACAATTGCACATATTTGCAGAGCGGTTTTCTTCATACGGCATCAAAAGGGAAGGAATAAAAAATAATTATTTGCGACCCCTGTCTCGCAGGGTTTAGAAAAACTCGGTTCTTTAGGATGGTGTTGTTGCTTTCGCTTCCACTGCGACGCCGTTTGTGGTGTCTGGATACCACTTTGTAATCGCCTGATAGAATTGCGGACTGCTGTCTCCTTCCTTGAGGACATTTTTAGTAGCGAGGAAAACCTCGTATGTTTCGCCTGCTGTCTTTGTGATTTCAATAGTGTTTTCCCCGCTCTGCAAGCCGTCTGCTGGTGTGTCATCCGACCAACCTTCTGTTGCGTTGTAAGTATATAACCGTGCTTCACTCAAAGGAATTCCACATTTATAGGTAACTTTGAGTTTTCCGCTGGCACTTCCAGGCTCGGCTTTCACATAACTTGACCTACCCCATTTCACGAAAAGGTTATACCCGCTTATGAGGTATTCTAATGCTCTGGCATTCCACGCACTCTTTACTCCCTCTGTTGCTGTGATTTCTTGAAATCTTTTAACGAGGTTCGCAAGGACTTCTCGGTGTGCTTTCTGTGCATTTGTTCTTGGATTTGCTGGTTTTACCCAAGACCTGAAATATCCCCGACCTTTCCACCTGCTAAAGACAACGCTGTCTGCTATCTTGTTTCTCATATCCGTAAAAAGCGGACTTGTCCATTTTGCCATTCTTCACACATCACCTCCTATTTCGTTTTTAATGCGGTAATTGCACAGACATATATAAATATGCGAATGGTTCTTTTCCCTCGTTAGAGATGCGGAGTGAATTCGGAGAAGTAAGTGAGCGTCAAAAGTAGGATGATTTTAAGTTTGCTTCTTTTGTATAGAATTTCCCGTAAAGATTAACTGCTCCGCATTTCTCGCAAATATAACCGACCCGAAGCCATGTTAATTTGCACTTATACAAGCCAAATCTCTCTTCGTCTGCTTCCCAAATCTTGCATCTTGCATATAGAGGTTTGGCGACGCTCCCGCACTTCTCGCACTTAACCCTTCTCATGTAATAAGCGACATTCGGACATGTATATAAATGTTAGTGAAGTGAGCGAATGCCCCTATAATGCGGTAAGAGAGGTATTAGAGAGGTTTTGAATGTAAGGCACGGCACGGCACGCCCCAGCACGCCCCCGCACAATTGCCCCCCGACAATTCCGTAATAAATTATAACGCCTCCGAGCCGAGTGTTGAGCCATTCGGAACTCCCGCCACGCCAAACGCTCACCGCTTCCTTAAGAATTACTTGTTTCCACACGAAGCATACCCCTCATTTTTTTCGGCACTTGCCAATATCGTATCCTGCATTATTAGGCGGGGGCGTGGGGGGCATCGGCTCGGCTCGTGCTGACTGTGCGACGCCATGTGTTGCTAACACATGCATTAAACAGGTTCAACATTCACATTTTCTATATAGAACGCAATAACATATTTATCATTGTCGGGAGGGTCTTTAAAAGGAGTATAGTAATCTTCAAGCATTTCAAGGAGGTTTCTATTTAGAGTTCTCCAATATTTGAATTCTTCAATAATTTTTTCTCGCAAAACTTCATAAGGGTAATGCTCTGGATTTATGCGCAGCCAAACTCTGCAAATTGACTCAAAATTGGATTTAAGCGGGACTAATGGGCCACCGCAGTCTTTGCATTTCAGGCTTATATGTCTTTGGACTTTCTCGGTAGAATCCACATAACGCTTGAAAAATTGTCTTCGTTTTCTGCATGAGAAGACGCTAATCCATGAGTAAGTAGGGAAGTGTTTTTCAATAGTTGAACCTGCTGCGTGAGTGAGCAAATAATAAACGAGTTTCAATAATCCTTTGATGTTTTTGTTATATCTGCGAGGTTTTCCGTTTTCGTTTGTTATTGTCTTGTAGATAAACCATTCTCCTTTTTGTGGCTTCTCTAACCAGCCGACATATCCTATGAAATGGAAGTGTGGTGAAAATTTGACATAATCCTGCCAATTCTTTTGTTCTCTTATCCAAGCCCATTTTTGAAGGTCTTGTAATTCATCATCATCGGAAAACCGCTCTGCGTTCCCCCTTTCCTGATAGTAGCGTTCATTGGGTCGGAAAGCGTGAAATATCAACACTCCTGCGATTCTACGATTACTTTTAGTTATAATATAATTAATAGCATACTTTCTAAGTTTGGGCAAGGGCATATCATAAAGGCGAGGGTCAGGACTTATGACGACATGCAATAACCTTTGTCTTCCGAAATGGCGTTTTACCTGTCTGTGAGTAAGTTCCTTGACGATAAGGCTCACTCTGTCTTTAATCCAGTCCTTATAACATTCTGGACAATTTTTAAGATTGCACTTATATTTGACATAATGAGATTTGAAGCAAGCTTGGCAAGAAAATGCTGGAATGACCTTTCCGCATCTTTCTGGACGCTCACCTTTTCCGACCAAAATCAAATACTCCGCATATTCTTCAAGCGGTGTGTAATGGAACGAAACCTTTTTAAGTTCAAAAGCATTATTCCGATATTGCGGGCGGTGCGAGGCTACTGCGGGCATGGTCTCTCGCCTCCCTCTCTCCTTTCTTTTCTATTTTTTCCGAACATCCTGAAAACAAGCATGGCACACTCACTCATTTCAACCGCCTTCAAGCAATAATGAGCATCGCTATGCTTTAGAGTAAGAGACGGTTGGCTCTGGTTTTGTGTATTTTCTTACTCTTATCCAATCCCAATAACCTTCATACGCTTCTCCTGTATAACCGTCATCTGCTCTTCTGCTCAACAACACTTTTTCATCTGAAACTGTATTTGACCAATCTCCTTCATAAACTACTTCATTTGTGTCTAATCTTATCGCTTTTATATTTACTGTGTGTGAAGTTCCATCAAAGTATGCTGTGAATATCAATTTGCACCAGACATTACTTGGCACTAATATATCAGCCAGTCCGTTCCATGTATCATCATTTCTTATGTAATCTCTCGCTTCGTGCAACAGGTAAGAAATACCGTCTGTTGTGCTTTTCCAGAAACCGCCTGCTGTGTAGCCGTCCTTTGCTCGTGAAACGCATTTGATTAAGAGTTCCAGCATGACATTTTCGGAGAATGTTTTTATGCTAAGTATTTTCACATCGGTGTTTGTGATTTTGAGTAATCCGTCTGCGACTTGATATTGTGTTCCAGCGACTACTTCCCATTTGTTTGTATCTAAGGCATCGCCTAAGAAATCATCGTAGAGGTCAAAGACGGCATCGGGATTACTCAAATCTTCTGTTCTTCTTGTATTGATTTTCAGGTATATAGTTTTTGAAGCGTTAGCGGGTATTGAAGGCACTTTAATCCATATTTTTGCATTTTTATTTGTGGTGTCAAATTCTTCAACGAAATGGTTGAGTAATGTTGCTTTATCGGTGTCGTAAAACTCCAAATATTTCTGTTCGTTTTTGCAGTCTTCAAAGAAAGTGCTATCATTAACGATTTCAAGCAGGATTTGGTAATCGGTTAAATCATTAGAATTGGCTGAATTGTCAATAGTGATTTCATACCAAACCGCACCTAACTTTTCAGATATGCATTCACGCATGAAAGCGTTATATCCGCTTATGCCCAGAAGTGTTCCTACTATTCTCCATTCTCTTTTTTCGCTTTCACTAAGTTTGTTCCATTCTTCAACGCATTGACCGTAAGCCTTGCGGACTTCTTGCTGTGCTGGTGTTCGTGGATTAAAAGGTATGCGTTTTTGAGAGAGTTCAGTAACCTTATTCTTTCTGCGTCTGAATTCTGCTTTTTTCACTTTTCCTCTGACTTCTGTGAAGAGCCACGATTTAACTTTTACCATTATCCGCTCCTCCTTTCTCCTCCCTTCTCATGAATGAATAGTATAATCAGGTTCTCAAAGAATTTGCGGATTTTCTCGTTGTTGTTTGGCGATTCTACGATTTTTCTGATTTCTTCTGCTAACTCTTTTTTGAACCAGAATTCGGCTTCATTTATCACTTCTTCAAGGGTTATGCCGAGCCATGTCTCTCGCATTTCCCCGTTCTTCTCTCCCTCATTCGTATATTTAAGCATTTCGCTTTCTCTCATTTTCTTTCACGCATAGCGTTCAAATTATTTCGTAAGTGTGTTTATCAATTTTGATAATGCAACGGGGGTTGTGATTTGGGACATCGGGGTGGAATGGGTGGCAAGGGTCGTCTCTTGGAAGAAAGCATATAGGCTTGTCGTTATAGTAATACCAGTTATCGTGGTCTGATGTAGTTCCGAAGATATGAACCTCAAAATAATCATCGTATTCAAAGATGCGTAAGAAGACATCGCAACCGTAAAAGAAATCATCATAAGCCCAATATTCGTCTTGTGAAGCGACATCTGCGACATGGCGGAAATCTGGTAATGTGAATATTCGCACATGGTTATATTTCACATCATCCATAGGTATGACTGTATTAGTGTCGCATTCTACCCATTTTGAGCGTCTGCAAATTTCCATGATTTCATCCATATAGATTAGTCCGTGTGTGTTTAAGCGGATGTTTGTAAATTTTTCGGTTGTGATATTACTTTCAAGTTTAAAGTGTCCTTCTGCATCTAATTCGGTTTTTGCTATGATTTCACCATTATTTTCAAGCCAAATCCACTGTCCTTCAACGAAAGCTTTTGGATATTTTGCTAATTCAGCATTTAGAGAGTATTTTTCAAATGCATAGTAGCATTGAATAGCGGTTTTTATGACTACCCAATCTATTTCAATGAATGGATTTAACACAAAAATCAGTTCTCTTGGTATGTGGAACATGAAGGCTGGATAATCTGCTTGTGAGCATTCTTGAAGGACATGATTAACGAAACTCATAGGGTCTTTTCCTAACGATTCCCATAATCCGCTTAATGTATCCCAAATCATATTAAAGAAGTCAAATATGCTTCCGCTTTCCTCTTTCCATTTATTGTAAGCTTCTTCACCGTTTGGGAAGAACCTTGCGACATTATCAAGTAATTCCTCATCATACCCCGTGAAAGAGAAGGGAACGCCTGACGCCTGCAATTCCAGATGTTCTCGGACTGCTGGGAACTGCCAAAAGTAATTGAGCAGAACAGGGTCTTTTGAAATTTCTTCTCCCGCATAGGCGACTAAGATGGGAAGCGGTATGATAAAGCAATAAGCCTTGATGAACTTATCCATGATTTCCATATAGTCGTGGATTTTATCAAAAGCATCTGCCTCTTCTGCGATAAAACCTGCGAATAAGCAGTCTGAAATCCAGTCTTGCAGATTAAATATGATGTCCTCCCGTGCTTTAACGATTTTCTCAATGAGTTCAGGAGCGAATAATGATATAAGGAGAGGCAGCACCATATCTTTCGCTCACCTTACTTTAGTTTTGGCTTTTCTATTCCTCCTCTTTCTCTTCCGTAACTTTCAGGTAAGTTTCCATTAACTTTTTAGCGGACTTGTAGAACAAATCGTATGCCATATTCATAGGATATATTAGCGTTCCTATCCATGCATTAGTGTCAATTGCTGGATTGATTAAGTTATCTAAGCACCACTGAGCCATATTCCTGACATCTTCTTTCATACCCGCCTTATTTAAGAGATAACATGCGAAAGAAGCTGACTGTATGGCTTCCTCAATAATGAAGAAATAGAATGTCATCGTTCCTCTGACATCCTCAATTATATCCAAAGCGATTTGCCAGATTGCCATTTCTTCTCTCCTCCTCTTTCTCTCTCACATTATACTAAACCTGCATTAGTATAAGATTATCTGATTGCTCTGCTTTCGCTTGTGCTGAACCTTTCCTGCAACGCTTGTAAGGCGTCTTTATTTATAATCCACCCTTTGGCTGTGATTTTACCGTTTCTAATCACGATTTCATCAATTAGATACCTTGCTTGCCAATACTCGTAAAAGAATTCGCCTAAAGCGTTGTCCCAAAGTAATTTTAGCCAAAGAGCGAAATTGTGATAACCCCACCGTTTCTTTTTCCAGTGTGTCTTTCGTTGTTTTTCGGTTTTACCGACGACATACATTCCACTCTTTTTCAGCATTTCGTAATACTCTAACCATTTCTTTCGCTGTCCCCAGCTCATATTGGCATATAGTCTGTCGGCATAGCAGAAGAATTCCTTTTGATACTGATATTTGCCAATTAATGCTCGTATTTCTGTTGGTCTCTCGCCTACTACTATTGTGTCTCCGTATTCTTTGAAAACGCAATTGGCTTTTTGTCCCA
>Ga0190309_1000445_pt1 | contig 11729 bp, 14 predicted proteins | sample 48700767_MG_FD_161656 | JGI IMG/M metagenome (GOLD analysis project Ga0190309, IMG submission 161656) | Hydrothermal vent sediment bacterial communities from Southern Trench, Guaymas Basin, Mexico - 4870-07-6-7_MG | ecosystem: Environmental > Aquatic > Marine > Hydrothermal vents > Sediment ... | reverse complement strand
GATCTGCGGCCAAGTTTTTCGCCCAGCTGCCAAGGGCGCATACTTGGCGATTACTAGCGAGGTTGTAGGAGCTATTAAGTTTTGTTTCGCTGAACCTGAAACCACATACCCTGCAGATGTAGCGTTGAATTTCACCCTGCAAAGTGTAACGTTTCCCATCTTTCCATATTTTGAAGCTCCCACATTTCGGACAAAAGATCTTCCTAACTTTCCTTAGCAACCCTAGAGCCTCGCTAAATCGGGAGTTTAATGATTTCCCTTAACTGAGCCAGTCGGCTCCTTCTCCCATCTTCTCCTTAGCCGTGATTCCGGAGGAAATGGGAGAAAGTAGGTGAAATGAGAAAAGAGAGCTACCGAAAATCGTTTTTTTTATAACATTGTTATAACCTGAAACAAAAAAGAGGAGGAGTTAGTCAGAGCTTAAAGCTCTTCATCTTTGCAGAGGAGGTAGTAGCGTCCATCCTCTGTTTTCTCAGCAACTTGCTCTAAGTATACTTCCCAAACTTTGATTTTTTCCGGTTTAACAGCGGTTTCCGGTGTGAAAGCACCTACTTCACTGAGTTTTCTTTTGGCATTTTTTATGCCCCGGAACCAAAAGTATAGCCCTGAGAATATTGCTATTATTGAGAATATTATGATTAACATCTCATACTCCTCCACTAATCTTCTACGAATATTGGGAACACTAAGCATATCTTTAACTCTACTGGCAACCACTCTCCGTACTCGCCTGGTGCGTCTGGCGGTGGATTATTGTAGAAGAATGGTAACCAGAGCCTTCCCCGCAAGTCGATAGTCCCCCTGAAAAGCTCACACCAACTGCTCACACACTTTTGGTAGATTTATAGTGTGTGAGCTTTTCAGAAAATGTTATATGTTGTTATTTGACTATATAATGATATGGTGAAGTTGTTGAGTAAGTATGTGACTATTTCGGTTCCAGACGATGTTAAGAGGTTGCTTGAAAAGGCTAAGGGTAAGGAGGATTGGGGAAGTTTTTTGCTTAGGCTTTATTTTGAGGCTAGGAGCTTGAAGGGCAAGAGGGCGTTTGATGAGTTGACAAGTATTCTTACGGAGGAGGATTTGAGGGCTATTGTTGAGTCGAGTAGAGAGTTTAGGGAGAGGTTTCAATTTAGATGATGTTATTTGATACAGATGTAGTTATAGAGATGCTACGTAAGAGGAGATATGAAGTTGGGGCGATCTCAATTATAACTTTAATTGAAGTTTTGAGAGGATTAAAGGCTGAGAAGCGGAAAAGGGTCAAGAAATTGCTGGAAGAAAGCTTCGATATCGTTAACATAAATAACCAGGTTATTGAAACATACTGTAGCATATATCGAAATCTTAAAGAAAAAGGTCTACTCATACCCGATGCGGACACATTAATAGCTGCGACAGCCATATCTAATAACATGACCTTAAAAACAAGAGATAAACATTTTAAAGAATTGAAAAAATTCGATTTAAAACTGGCACAAATAAAGTGACTGTCTCTTATTTTAAACCGAATTTTAAAATGTTTATCTCTTGTAATCCATTACATCTATTTGAAACGTCTCCAGATGTGACTTTTAACTCTGTCAGTGCAGAGGTTTAGTGCGCGTGCGCTCTTGTCAACCAACGGTGAACCTCAACTTCGCTGTTAATTAGATACTCGACAGTAGCCGTACTTATTAAGAAAGAAAAAAGAACAAGAATATTTAAAATAGGGTTCATAAACTCACTTAAATTACGTTCCAAAAAGGCAGAAATTGGCACAGAAAACTCGGATCTGCAACTATTCAACACCGCAAGGGATAAAGCAGCCGTTAGAGGTTAGATTCGGGTATATCTGCAAGAAGGACAATTTATTGTTCTTCCGAAAAAGAAAATAGATAAAATGCTGAACATTAGAAGTAGTTGAGAAATGGAAAGTGGCCGGGATGAGGTAGCCTGGTAGCCTACGGGCCTGTGGAGCCCGGCGCTCGGGTTCAAATCCCGATCCCGGCCCCACAACAATAAGGTTTAAAGTTTGAGGCCTATTGTTAGAAAGTAAGCTTTCAAGAGTATAAATGGCTGTTTTAACCTAAGAGTGCCTTTCTTTTAAAGATGTAAGATTCAGATTCTCAATTCATACGGATTAAATAAGCATTTTTGAAAAATGTGACGTGTGATTTGTAATGCATTCAGGTGAGCGTGTTCCAACGGGCGTTAAAGGCTTAGACGGTTTAATTGAAGGTGGCTTTTTAAGCGGCGACGTAATTTTGCTGGCTGGCGGGACGGGCAGTGGCAAAACAATTTTCTCAACACAGTTCATCTATAATGGAGCTGTACAATATGGTGAAAAGGGAGTATATGCAACCTTCGAAGAGGATGCAAAGACGTTAAAGCGGAATATGCTCAGGTTTGGCTTTGATCTTGAAAGACTCGAACGTGATGGCTCCATTAAGGTTATTGACCTTGAAGCATTGAAAGGCGAGGGGGTTAGCGCCAACATGCAATTCATTCTTAGCGTGTTAGAAGAGTTAAATGGGAAAAGATTGGTTATAGACTCATTAACTGCATTTCTTTCAGCGTGTCCGGGAAAGTTTGAGTATAGGATGCTTATGCATTTGTTTTACAAGGTGCTCAAGACACATGGTGTCACGACTATTATGACTTGTAGTATTCCAACGGGCGCCCGGGTGCTTGGGCTTGGAATAGAAGAGTTTGTAGCTGACTCCGTAATAATTCTTGAGAATACGGTTGAAGGTTTGGAGTTGAAAACAAGACTTCTAATACGTAAGATGCGAGGTACAAACCACAGCAGAAAATGCCACAGAGTGATAATAACAGATAAGGGCTTGGAAATCGTGCCGTTCACTACGGATTTAGGAGGGGGACCTTTTAGGTGAACTTGATAAGTCTTGTTCTGGTTCTCGGATCATCCTATTTCGCCTACCTTTTGCTATTCAATTTCCAACGTCAAAAACTCTCCTATTACTATAACATTCGAAGCCTTTTCTATGCATGGTGTATTCTCTTCATTCTTGTGGCTTACTTAAGAATTATTTTTTCCCAGCTCGATCCAATAGAAGGTGCAGTCTACAGAACAAAAACTTCAATTGCAATTAGTAGCCTAATGACTATGATATTCGGCTCTTTAGCCGCAATTTTGGGTCACTACACAGACACAAAATCTCTGCGAGAATTCCTTTCGAGATTATGGAAACAACCATATCTTCCAGTTATAGTTTATTATGCCATTTGCCTTCTTTGGGCAGTTTTAGGAGTGTTCACTACACCTTTTAGTATAATCCAGCTTAAAAGCATACTAACAGGCGATATTGAATACGCAGCAATTTATGAACCTTGGTATAAAAGTCTGATGATTCTTGTGGCAATTGCTGTTTTCATGTACCCGTGCTTCACACTTTTTAAGTCATCTAGGCAAATGAAAGATAGGAAGGTGAAGAAATCATTAAGGATATTTTTTATTTGTCTGGTGCTTTATACTATAACATCGCCTCTTCTCACGTTTATTAGAACATATGGGTATTCTGAATATGAACTGATCTATTTTTCTCATATGATTCTCCTCGCTGTTATGTGGTATGGCTTTAAGGAAGCAACAGTTTTTTCAGAGTTTTTTGAGAAAATGCGCTACATTTCGTTTGCCAAAGGAGCCCCAGTGAATGTTTTTTCACGGTCTTTGGGATTAAAACATGAGGAATTGGTTGGCAGAAAGATTCTCTTAGAGTTTGAGGCAACATCGGACTATGAAAGGGTTGTCCACGATTTTGTCATTGAAGCTTTATCTAATAAAGAGTTAGTGGCAATCTTCACGAGAAGGGGTAGCTCAATCTACTCTTCTTTAAACGAAGAGAAAGGTGTAAAGTTTTTCTGTTTGACACAACAAGTGTCGGTTCCAACACGGCTTTCCGAGACAGAGACGCTCCTTTCCTCAAATGACACTTCCGTAATGCTCAGCCTCCTTAACGAAATATCACAAATAAAGGACAGTAAAGTTGTCAACGTCGTTTTTGACAATCTATCTGATCTGGTGCTGACCATCGGTCTTGAAAAGACCTATTACTTCGTGAAAAATGCAGCTGAAATACTGGCTTCTCCAAAGATCACAGGTCTGTTTTTGGTAAATGCGCTCGCACACAGCCCCGCTGCTATATCCAGCTTAAGGGGGCTGTTTAGCAACCAGATTTACTTTGGCAAAAAGGGAATGCAAGCAATCAAATTGGAAAGAACAGTCCGGCATGGTGAGTAGTCATGCAAGACGAAGAAAAGAACTTTGAGAAAATTTTCATGGAAGCCGTAGATGAGGCCCTAATGGTTTTGGGTGAAAGCGGCAAGCATATGGTTTTCTTCCATCTTGAAAAAAGTTATTCAATTAAGAGGGATGAAATCCCCAAAAAGCCAGAAGCCTTCATAACAGGCCTGCGGAAAATATTCGGCTCAGGCGCCACCGTTCTCGAAAAACTCATTTTAGAAAACTTATGCTCAAAGCTGGGACTTCAATATGAAAGGAAAGATGACTACACGCTTGTGGATTACCTGAATTATATAAAATCTCAGCAAAAGTAGAATAAATAGTTAGTTTTGTCTACGCAAAAATCAAGCTTTTAAGCATTTCGTCAAGTAAGATATTACAGAAGCTTGTTAAGACAAAATTGAGAATAGAAACTTTAAATTTAAAAACCTGCCGAGAAGCTAATAAGGAGAAGGGCCGGTAGTTCAGTTTGGTATGAACGCCGCCTTCGCAAGGCGGAGGTCGCGGGTTCAAATCCCGCCCGGTCCACCAAATTTTTAGTTCAAGTATATAATTTTAAGTTGGCTAATTCTTATCGGTGTGAGGTGTGGGAGACGAAGTATAGCTATATTTTGCAGGATGTTAGCATTAAACGTTGGTACGAAGGTGTTGCCGGAGGTTCAGAGGTTACTGCAGACATTTATCCACGTGAGAATTTTGGATAGGAACTCCTAAACTTAACCAGTTGACTTTGATAAAATATTTTCAAGCATTTCCATAGCTATACCATAGCTAAACTTCCATGCACCATTCTTATACATCTGATAGATTTCAACATTGTCCCAAGTTGCATGTGCCAAATCTCCAAGAAATAGACATGCATTTTTGAGACATCCTATTTCAGCCAATATCTTTATCGAGTTTCTCAAGTTGTAACACTCATAGGCGGGTATCACGAAACGAATAAATAGCTCATCTTTTCCAAGCACTTTCTCATAAGCAACGTTATACGGAAAGTAGTTCAGTCCTGCTACGAATTTTCTGAGATTTGAACTATTTTGGAAGGTTAAATAGTACATAATTAACAATACAGTCGGCCCCGAAGTTGGGAATAAATACGCCCGGTATCCTCTAATTAGATTATGTGGTTTAATTCTTTCTCTAATCCTACGGGATACAAGAGGAATGAATTTTTTATATTCGCTTTCATTAAGAATTCTTGCCATTTCTCTTACAATTTCTCGCTGAGTCATTCTTGCATTAATTTCTAAACATCGAAGAATTATTAAATCATAAATGTCAAAACGTATTTTTTCATAATTTATTGGATCCTCTAATTTTTCTTCGGGAAATGAATCATATTCTTGTAACCATTTATCCCAATTGAAAATTGGAATTTTGCCTTTTTCTGCATAAAAATCGAGGTTAAGCAGAGGATAATACGGGCCAGTGGTAGAAACAATAGTAAAATCAGAAATTAATTCTCTTTTCTTCAGCTCAGCTAAGAAAGCCTTAAGATCCCTTTCTTTATCTAGGGGAATAGCATAACGCACATAACTTCCATGTTTCCACCCTTCAAGGAGGGCAAGGTATCTCCATAATGGAAAACATGTTAGTGCACGACTAGAGAAATTCTCCCTATCTGAGGGAATGCTGGCTAAGATAGAGTAGCTCTTTAAACCTAATTTGGGTTCATTGATTATAGCCCTGAAATGAACAAGCTTTTCTTCATCAAATTTTCTGACTCGGTAACTTAAAGTTTGTTGAGGGACACCAATTATTTTAGATAGTCTACTTAGGTTAGAAACCCCATACCTGCACATATTCCTGATAATTTTAAAGTCTAACGAATCAAGCTTACTAAACTTATCAGCATATTCAATAAGAGATGGTACTAAGCGTATGTAGCTCAATTTATCACACCTTAAACTTAAATTGTTGCAACATATTTAAATATTATTACAATTAATTTGTTATTTGTATCTTATTTGATATTTTTACCAATAAATTTATAAAGGAGTTAGATATTATATCAGAAGGGAATGAAGATGAAATTAATAGTAGCCTTATCATTGATACTGTTATGTTTCTGCATTATTACTCCAGGGTTAAGCATTTCCTTGCAATCGATTGGTACCACAAAAGTTTTGACCACATCTACTACTGATTTGATTTTTACCGGGCTAAACTCTAGCATTATCGACCCAAAGGACCCTGGAAGTGGTGGAGGAGGGCAAGGAGCGATTTAACTTATGGTCATTACGCGACAATTCAAGGCCCAATCATCTAAAGGATTATTAAAATTACCCATAATATCAAGAAGTGTCTGGAGAATAAGCAACTTTCAGCTTTTTACAAAATGTGTTTTGTCACTTCGAAGAAGCATAATCAGAAGAAGAATCTTAGAATTTCTGGCAAGCACAGGTTCACAAGGTGCATATTTAAGTGAAATTGCAAGAGCTACTGGAGCGAGAGCCGACCAGGTTCTTATGGCCCTTAAAGGTTATGGTGATAAGTATAGAAAGGATTTATCTTTGCTTAATCTAAAACTGGTTCAATTTCATATAGATAACGGTGTTAAACTTTATCGCATTACCGATTTAGGAATTGAGATTTTAGCGGCTTTAAAATCAAGTATTTAAATACGTACAAAAGCCAATTATAATACTAATTGTTACTGGTTATTATCTGGTCTTCTACTAATTTCTTATAAGTAGGACATTTAACTAAGAGTTCTTCATGAGTTCCTTCGGCTACTATTCTTCCATTATCTAGAACAACTATTCTATCTGCTTGCAGTATAGTTGAAAGCCTGTGAGACACTATAACAATAATGGTCTCTTTAAAACGAGATACCATTTTCTTGAAAATTCTCGTTTCAGTATCAGAGTCTAATTCCGATAACGCTTCGTCAAGAAGGAGAACGGATGGCTTTCGAATGTAGGCTCTTGCTAGAGCTATTAATTGTTTTTGACCCCCGGAGAGATTAGAGCCTTGTTCGAATACTACAGTATCAAGATCGCCGGGCAGTCTATGGAGTTCACAATCTTCTATTACATAAAGTATATCTTCTCTGCTAGGTTCGTATCCTAGAAGGACGTTATCCTTTACGGTGGAATGAAATATAAAGACATTTTGCGGTACTAGAATGATTCTATCTCTTAAACTCTTAATATTATATTCAGATAAACTTTTTCCGTTGATTAAAATTCTTCCACCTTTTGGAGTATAAAAGCCAGCTATTAGCCAAAGCAATGTGGTTTTTCCACATCCACTTTTACCTACAATGGCTATTTTCTCCCCTTTTTGGAGTTTCAGGTTAATTTGTTTAAGTACATTATTTTTTTCATCGTAAGAAAAACTTAGATTTTCGATCAGAATTTCTCTAACTTCATTTAATTTTTCTTTACTGTTATGTTTAATGGTTCCTAAGTGAAGAAGTTCAAGAACTCTATTTATTGCTGGCGAGGCTTGAGCAAGCGCTCCAAAGTTTCCTGATATATTTGATATGGGTTCATAAACGCTTCTTACAAAGGTAAAGATGGCTATAACCTTTCCTATGGTTACTAATCCTAAACTTGATAGGTAGACACCTACTCCAAGGATAATTAATGCTACCACTGAGCTGTAATACGAATAGATTGCGATGTAAAGTCTCCTTGTCCAAAGTACATTTTTAATTTTTTTAAACCAGTTGTCAATACTTTGTTTGAGTCTTTCTCTAAAAAACTTCTCTGCATTGAATATTTTTGTAGTTATTATTCCTTCGATGTTTTCTTTTACCTTCTCAAAACATTTAGTATATTCTTCCCTTTCTTCAGCTGATGTTTTGATAAGTATCGATGAATAACGACGAAATATAAAGTAATAGGGAAGCATGGAAATTATGACTATTAAAGCAAGTGGAACATTTAATAGCAATAGAACTGATGATAGAACAAACAATCTGATGAAATTTACTATTAATGAAGGAATAAACCCTCCAGCAATTCCTCCGAAGATCTCGCAATCTGAAGACATGCGGGAAAGAACGTCGGCAGAAGTATATTTCCTAATATGTTTTATATCAACTAATTGCAATCTTCTGTAAATTTTCAACCATGTATCTAACATAACACGCTTATTTAGTGATTGAAAACCATATTCACTGAATAATCCAAGAAGAAAACCAGCGCCATAAAGACCAAAGAGAAGTACTATAAGTTTGATAATTTCATTAATAGGTCTATAGGTTACCAAGCCATCAATTAAATCAGATAAGATAAATGGTGATAGCGCATTTACTCCTACGATACTTATTTCCAGAACAAATAAAAAAAATTGGTATTTAATGTATTCTTTGCTATAAGGCAGAATTTCTCTGAGCGATTGTGCGTAGTAATTCATTGCTGCGTCGGCTATGTATATTTATTATAGTGTATGTTATGTATATTTTACGATTTGTAATTTTTCTTCTTCTGCGGTTTTTGTAAACTTTTTTACATTTGAAACGAGGGTGTTCCATTTTTTATTGTCTTCTCTGCAGAGAACTATGTTTTTAACTATCACTTCCCAGATAAATGTGGAAAACGAAACGAAATCACGTGTGAACTTAATGGTTGGGTAGGAATCGTGAGCAGTAGTTCCAGCTGCAGGACATAAACTTTGGAATGGACAGAACCAATATTTTTGAAGTAATGGGAGTATATTCACTGATTTGCTAACAACTTCCGAAACTTTTTGCCAATTTCTCATAAGTTCCTCTCCGTTAATATTGTTTATTTGACCCATGTAACATGTTTTGTGTTTTAGAAGATGACACGTATAGAGATCCCCATTAGGATACACACTAATATACCTTAATGTTGGGCACGCATGCTGTTTCAGATATTTTGTAACGAGCGCATATAGCCCTTGCATTACGACTTCATCATAAATAGGCTCCTTAGTGCAAAGTTTATCGATTATATAAGCGAAGTATTCTTCCATTAGCGGGTAAATACGTGGGTGTCCAAGAACGTCGCTTCTGTTTGCCAGTCTATGTTCAAGTAATTCAAATGAAGTAGCTGGTTTGAATAAAACGCGGTTGGTAAATTTGGACAAGTATTCCACAATATCTTTTAGACTAAATCCTAGTTCTATGGCTTCCCTTGTATAAGTAGCTTCAATTGGAAATTTTATATCATACTTCTCTAAAAGTTCAATGGTTTTAATAACCTTTTGATGGGTCCCTTCTCCATTTTTTGTAACTCTGTGATAATCATGGACGAGTTCAGGTCCGTCAAGACTAACCGTGATTTGAATATCATAGTCCTTAATAAACTTGACAACTTCCCTTGTCAGTAAGGTGGCATTAGTCGTTACTCCGAAGTGGATATCATTTGACTTCGAACTTGCATATTCGACAATATATTTAATTGTATCAAAGTTGAGGAAAGGCTCTCCGCCGAAAAAGTAAATATACATTATTTCGAAAGTATCAAGCAGAGTATCTAAAGCTTTTCTGGCAACATGCTTGTCCATTAGTGCTGGATACGAATCTCCGTAGTTTCCCTCAGAAGCAAAACAATAGGAACAGCTCATGTTACAACTGCCAGCAACTAAGAACCACAGCATATTAGCCTCTCCTGCTTTCACAACGCCTACTGGTTTCTTCTCGATAAGATTGTTGTGAACATCTTCAATAACCCATTTTACATAATCAACTGGTTTCTTAAGTTTCTTAGCTATTATTTTCTCGTCAAATCCCTCTTCATAGAGTTTCAATACCCGGCCTTCATCGCTATCTAAAGAAAAAATGGATAGAGAATACGGGTGAAATGCCATCCAGTCATTCGAACTCATTTGTATTACATGGTAAGAAAGTCTATATGTAGGGATATTAAGTGCCTTAGGCATTGGACGGCCCTACCCACACAACTGATCCGTGTCCACCACAACCTATAACGCCAGAGCACACAAATGGATATTGATTGAGGTTGCCTACGTAGAGTTCTACTTCTTTCATTTACTTCCCTCCCATTTATTCACATAAGAAAACGCTATCACAGTTACTTTAAATTGCTTTTTTATAGGTATGTACATAGGTGCATGTTCATGCTTTTCCAGGATATACCCAAAAAACCGCAATAGACATGCAATTTCACTCTACGCATGAATTCTAGCTAGTTATCTATAAACTCGACAGACTTGAACCCAAGATGATTTCAGTCGCACTTGCTTCATTAATTTTCGACAGATATTTTATCTTAGGCTAGGATACTACAGTATGAGCAATAGCTGATTGGAAAGGAATGTAGATGACTATACTTAGTTTGCTTGAAAGATGCGCCTTAAAAGTTAGGGAAGCGGTTATTCCATTAATGGGTGAAACCTTAGCTTCGAAACCAGTTGGGCGTGGAGCTGGTGGTGATTTAACAAAAATTATTGATTTAAAGGCTGAGCAAGCAATTATGAATGAGTTAAAGGAAGCTGGAATTTCTTGTACTATAATAAGTGAGGAGGCTGGAATAGTAAGGATTGGTGCAAGTCCCGACAAGCTTTATGTGGTGACTGACCCGTTGGATGGGACGACAAATGCTACTCATGGAATTCCGTTTGCGGCGACTTCTATTGCTGTTGCGACGAAGCCGTTTTTTAGTCATTTAACAGCAGCGGTGGTCTTGGATTTGGTTCATAACGTTTTGTATAAGGCTGAAAGAGGGAAGGGGGCTTACCGTAACGATGAGAGGATAAGGTCTTCGCAGAATGATGACGTTGTGAATTCGGTTTTAGGAGTTGATGTCAACATTTACAAGGCTTTAAATGGCAAATTACGTGAAAAGCTTGGGAGAATTCTTTCAATAACTAAGCATCCGAGGTATTTTGGAGCTAACGCCTTGGAACTTTGTTTTGTTGCCGCTGGAGTTTCAGACGGATTCGTAGATTTAAGAAGAAAACTTCGAGCTTTAGACATTGCTGGTGGATACTTGATTGCGAGGGAAGCTGGAGCAATAATAACAACTCCGGACGGCAAAGAAATTGAAGCTGAAATAACCCCTCAAACTAGGATAGCATTAGTGGCTGCTGGAAATAAGAAGCTTCACAAGAAGATTTTAGAAATTTTAAATAGGGAAAAATGATGATTAAGCCAATTCAGCCCTTTCCAGCACTTCTCATAAAAAGAGGGAAGAGAAAAACCCTTGTAATAGCTGACCTTCACATAGGATGGGAAGTTCCACTCTCTGAAGAAGGAATACATGTACCTTCACAAACTCCTAAACTTCAACAAAAACTTGAAGAAGTAATAGCCAAGGCGAAGCCTCACGACCTCTTGGTGCTTGGAGATGTAAAACATACCATAGCAAAAGCTGAAATCGAAGAGTGGAGGGACGTACCAGAATTTTTCGAGTCATTAAAAGGAAAATTTCAAAATTTCTATGTGATTCCGGGGAATCATGATGGAAATTTAGAGCCTTTACTTCCCGAATATGTTGAAATTTTACCTTCAACAGGAATAAGAATCGGAGACGTTGGATTGTTCCAT
>Ga0190309_1000444_pt1 | contig 11743 bp, 10 predicted proteins | sample 48700767_MG_FD_161656 | JGI IMG/M metagenome (GOLD analysis project Ga0190309, IMG submission 161656) | Hydrothermal vent sediment bacterial communities from Southern Trench, Guaymas Basin, Mexico - 4870-07-6-7_MG | ecosystem: Environmental > Aquatic > Marine > Hydrothermal vents > Sediment ... | reverse complement strand
TGAAGTTATTATTTTAGGTAAAAAGCTTTTAGAAAAAAATTGTATTCTTACTTTTTCTTCTTTAAGAATAGATGCACTAAATGAGGATTTTTTAGAGCTTCTAAAGGAAACAAGAAGTGTGGCTATAGCTCCTGAAACAGGTTCTTCAAAACTTAAAAGAGTTATAAATAAAAATTTATTAGAAGAAGAAATATTTTGGGCATTAAATAAATTTCAAGAAAAAGGTTTAAAAAATATTAAATTTTACTTTATGTTGGGATTACCATTAGAAACCAAAGAAGATTTAGAAGAAACTGTAAATTTGATAAAAAAGATATTAAAAATGAAATATAGATTAAAATTTTCTTTTACCTTCTCTTTTTTTGTTCCTAAACCCCATACTCCTTTTCAATGGTATGCTTTTTTAGATTTAAAAGAACTTAAAGAAAGAGAAAATTTGATAAAAAAAAGACTTGGATATGTAAAAAATTTGAAAATAGAATCACCAAAAGAAGCTCTTCTTCAGGTTTTGATAGTAAGAGGGGATCAGAGATTGAAAGAATTTTTGATTTCCAGAGCTCAAGGAGAAAGTTTTAAAAAAGCTATGAAAAAGATTCCTAATATTTTAGAACTTTTAGCACCGAAAAATTCCTTAGATACTGTTTTTCCCTGGGATAAAATTGATATAGGGGTAAAAAAGGAATATCTTTGGAAGGAATGGCAAAAGGCTTTGGAATTAAAATTAACACCTTTTTGTAAACCAAATAAATGTAAACTTTGTGGAGCCTGCTAAAAATTAAGAATTTTGATGTAAGATTTTATAAATAAGAAGAAGATAATCTCTTAAATGGCGAATAATTAAAAATCTATGTCTTACTCTTTCTTTAGCATGAAAACCCATATTATCTCTAAATTCTTTATTTGCAAGAAGCTGTTTTATTCTTACTGCAGCTCCTTCTACACTATTTACAAGATATCCAGTAACCCCATGAACAATTTGTCTTTTAATCCCTCCAACATTTGATCCAACCACAGGTTTTGATTTCCACATAGCCTCAGAAACTACTAAACCGAAGCCCTCTTTTAAAGATTTTTGCACCACCACAGTTGCTCCTCTTTGAAAAGCATTAATTTCTCTATGACTATCAGGAGGAAGATTAAGCACAAAAACATTTTTTTCATCTGAAGTGATATTTAAAAGGTCTTTATAAACACCCTCTCCTTCTGGATCATCTGAGGCTAAAGAACCTACAAGGATAAGTTGACAATCATATTTTTTTCTTACTAATTTGAAAGCCTCAAATACTCCAAATGGATCTTTTAATTTATCAAAACGAGAAACTTGAACAATGATAGGTTTCTCAGGATCTATTCCAAATTTGGTTAAGGTAGTATTTATTTCTTTTTCTGATAAATCTATATTTTTAGGATGTAAAGGGTCAATAGATGGACGAACAGTATAAGTAGGAATTCTTATTTTTTCATAAATAAATTCAGGCATATGAAAAACACATGCATCATAAGCATTTAGAAAATTTTCAAGAAAATCCCAAGCTTGGGGATCAGGAGTAGAGGTATCTACATGACATCTCCAAATCCATTTTTGTCCTGGTCGCTTTTTTATAATTAAACCCATAGGCTGAGGATCATGAATAAATACAATATCATAATTTTCAGTATTTATTTTTTTAAAGTTTTCATAAGTGATTTTTAAATAATAAACAATTTCTTCACTATCAATACATTCACCACAAGGTATATGGAGTAAATTATGAAGTTTTTTAGTAAAGGTAAAGAATTTATCATCTCCTTCAAAAACTTTCCAATCCGTTTCTATTTCAAGTTCATTCATGAGGGGAACCATTCTATGTAAAATTTCAGCCACTCCACCACCTTTATAAGTAGAATTGACATGAAGAACTTTTATTCCTTTTAACTTTTTACTAAGAAGATATAATTCAAAGATAGTTTCTTCACCAACAAAAGGAATATATTGTTCTAACATGTTTCGTTTTCCAAAATTTTTATTATTTCTTTTTTTACTTCATATAAATTCATAATATAGAGATCTAATTTATTTATTTTTTCTGCTTTTTTAGCCTCACCTATACTAAGTAACCAAGATGAATAATCATTTACTAAAGTTTTATTTTCTATTCTTGATGTTATCAAATGATAGAAAAGAGAATTTATACTTGATTTTTTAATACCTTCTATAAACTGATCTAAAGTATTGGCAATTCTTTCACAATCTATGATCTCTCTTTCAGCTTTTATAAAATAAAAAGGTGTTAATTTTTCTTTCTTATCTAAATCTTTATTATAATTTTTTTCCAAAGTTTGCACCAGAGCATTTCTTAAATCATCTAAATCATAGTAATCTAAGGGATCAATTATAGAGATTTTTTCTGCTAATAAAAGATGACCATTTTTATAAAACCAAAAAGAAATACTATTAGTATAAAAAGTTGGTAAATTATGATAATTAAAAATATTTATATACATGTGATAAAATATAGAAAATTTATCAATTATTTTTAAAGTTTCTATAAATTCCCTTACAGAATAAACCCTTATACCCGTATATCTTGGTATCCATAACTCTGATTTAAAAATAAAAGGTCTGCTCATTATTTTATTAAGGTTTCTAATAAATTTCTAATATCTATATAAGATTTTGCACTATATTTAGCAAAAGATTTTCCTATTCCAACTTTTATAGTTATTGCATTTTCAGGAAGACTTCTAAATAGATCCTCATCAGTAGTATCATCTCCTACAGCAAGTATAAAATCATAAGGTTTTTCTTTTAAAAATACATTAGCTGCTACACCTTTATCAATACCTGCAGGTCTTATTTCTACCACTTTATTTCCTATAATTAGATTTACTTGCATATTACCAGTTAATATTAATAACTCATCAATTAATTCTGTAACTCTTAAACTTGCAAGCTCAGGGTCTGCATTTCTATAATGAAAAACTATAGAAAATTCTTTCTCTTCAATAAAAGACTGAGGTAAACGATCTACATAAACTTCCATAATGTTTTTAATAGCATTTTTAAAATCTGGTGATACATTTACAAGACATTCCCAATCTTTATCATATTTTTTAATAAATATTCCGTGCTCAGAAATAAAATTTATTTTAATTCCATTAAACCATTTTACTAAATCTTCTTTTTTTCTACCAGAAATAATTACTACATCAGTATTAGGAATTTCAGAAAGCATTTGTAAAAGATTTTTAAGATCTTTATCTGGAGCAGCTAAATGAGGTTTGGATACAATAGGAACTAAAGTACCATCATAATCTAAGAAAAATATTTTATGAGAAGCCTGGTTAAAAGATTTTTTAATTTGATTAATTAGAGGCTGATTTAATAATTTAGTAATAAGTTTAATTTTTTTCTCATTAAGATATTCTAAAGTAGATAGAAAATCATTTCCCCATTTTACTATATTATATCTTTTTAATCTTTCTTGCATAAGTGTAATTCTTTCTCTTTGTTCTTCTTCTGGGATTTCTAATGCTTTTTCTAAAGCATATGATAATTCATTTACAGAATTAGGGTTTACAATAAGAGCTTCTCCCAGTTCTCTGGCACTTCCTGCAAATTCAGAAAGTATTATAACTCCTTTTTGGTCTTTTCTTGAGGCTATAAATTCCTTAGCAATTAAATTCATTCCATCCTTTAAAGGAGTAACTAAAATCACATCAGCAGCTAAATAATGAGCAACTAACTCTTCAAAATTAAGAGATCTATAATAGTATAATACAGGAACCCAGTGTATTTTTCCAAATTTTCCATTAATTTCACTTATTTTTTCTTCCAATTGTTTTTTCATTCGTTGATAGTGTTCCACCCCTTCTCTTGAAGGGACAACAACCATTATTAAAACTACTTTTTCATGAAGATCAGGTCTTCTAAATAAAAGTTCTTCAAATGCTAAAAGTCTGTTATAAATCCCTTTAGTATAATCAAGTCTATCTACAGAAAAAATAATTTTTTTATCTTTTAACTGATTTTTAATTTTTTTTAAGGAGTTTTTTAATTTTTTTCTTTCGCAAGCATTATAAAATAAATCAAAATCGATTCCCATAGGAAAGGTTTCAACTTTTATGAATCTATTCTGATATAAAATTCCTCCCATTTTATGATCTATTCCCAAAGTGCGAGAAAGAGTTCTTAGAAAATTAGTAGTATATTCATAAATATGAAATCCTATTAAATCACATCCTAAAAGACCTTCAAGAAGTTCTTTTCTCCAAGGAAGTTGCATAAAAAGTTCAGGTGGAGGAAAGGGAATATGAAGAAAAAAACCTATTATTGCTTCAGGAAATATATTTCTTAACATAGAAGGTAGAAGCATTAAATGATAATCGTGAACCCATATTAATGAATCTTTGGTAATGTATTTAGCTACTTCTTCACAAAAAAGTTTATTTACTGCTACATAAGTTTCCCAATAACTTTCATCATAAACTACATAACTTGGAAATCCATGAAAAAGGGGCCAAAGTATTTTATTACAAAATCCATTATAGAATTTATCTAATTGTTTAGCAGGAATAAATATAGGATAACTTTTATATCTTTTGGCTTTTTGCTTAATAATTTTGAGCTTATTCTTGTCAAAATGTGAACCAGCCCATCCAATCCAGATATAATTTTTAATACCTGTTTTTTTTAGAAAAGTTTCTAAACCCGAAACTAAACCTCCAGGACTTTTAGAAAAACTTAAATCTGATTTTACACTAAAGGGTAATCGATTAGCTACTATTATTATTTTTTTAAAAAAGTTTTTCATTAAATTAAATAAATAATAAAACCTTTTAAATTTAAAGATTAAAGCAAAATTCTAATTTCGTCAAGTTTTTGAATTTATGACAAATTTTGCAAAAATTTAAATTTTAATTCAAGTTGCTATTAAAAGGATTCATTGTAAAATGGTGTTATGAGTGTATTAATAGGGATTAGTATTTTTCCTTTGGATAAAGGTGAGAGTGTTAGTAAATATGTAACAAAAGCTGTTGAAGTAATTGAAAATTCAGAATTTCCTTATATTTTAACTCCTATGGAAACAGTAGTTGAAACAGAATCAATAGAAGAAGCTTTAAAGATTATAGAAAATTGTTTTAAGACTTTAGAAAAAGACTGTAATCGAATTATTGTTAATATAAAAATAGATTACAGAAAAGGAAAATCTGGTCGTATTCAGAATAAGATTAGATCTGTAGAAGAAAAGCTTGGTAAACCTCTAAGTAAAGTTTAGAGGAGGATCTTTTTTGAAACCTAAAAAAATAGTTTTAGCTTATTCTGGTGGACTTGATACTTCTGTTATTTTAAAATGGCTTATAGAAAATTATCAATGTCCTGTTATTGCTTTTTGTGCTGATCTTGGTCAGGAAGAAAACTGGGATGAAATTAAAGAAAAAGGAATTAAATGTGGTGCTGAAAAAGTAATTATTAAAGATTTGAAAGAAGAATTTGTAAAGGATTATATATTTTTCGCCATAAAGGCTGGAGCAATTTATGAAAATTGGTATATGCTTGGAACATCTTTAGCAAGACCTCTTATTGCAAAAGAGCAAGTTAAGATTGCAAAAGAAGAAGGAGCAGATGCAGTAGCACATGGAGCAACTGGAAAAGGAAATGATCAGGTTCGGTTTGAATTAACTTATGTTTCTCTTGCACCTGATTTAAAAATTATTGCTCCTTGGAGAGAATGGGATTTTAAAGGAAGAAGAGATCTTATAGAGTATGCTAAAAAAAATAAAATCCCTATTCCTGTAACTCCTGAAAAACCTTATAGTATTGATGCTAATCTTTTTCATATAAGTTATGAAGGAGGAATTTTAGAAGATCTATGGCAAGAACCCCCAGAGGATATGTTTATTATGACAGTTTCTCCAGAAAAAGCTCCTGATCAACCTGAATATATAGAAATTGCTTTTGAGAGGGGTGAACCTATTGCAATTAATGGAAAAAATTTAAATCCTGTAGAATTACTCTCTGAACTTAATAAAATAGGTGGCTCTCATGGAATCGGAAGAATTGATATGGTAGAAAATAGATTTGTGGGAATTAAAAGCAGAGGAGTTTATGAAACCCCAGGAGGAACAATTCTTCATATAGCTCATAGAGCTTTGGAACAGATTACTCTTGATAGAGAAGTTATGAGACTTAAAGATACACTTATACCTAAAATTGCAGAGCTTATATATTATGGTTTTTGGTATAGTCCTGAGTTTCAGAGTTTAAAAACTTTGATAGAAAAAACCCAGGAAAGGGTATCAGGAATAGTAAGACTTAAGCTTTATAAAGGAAATGTAATGGTTGTTGGAAGAAGGAGCCCTTATAGTCTTTATAAAAAAGAACTTGCCAGTTTTGATGAAAAAGATGAATATAATCCTAAGGATGCAGAAGGATTTATAAGACTTCAGGGTTTAAGATTAAAAATTTATCACCTTTTAAAAGGAGGAGATTTATGAAGATCTTTGTTGATACAGCTAAAATTGAAGAAATAAGAAAAGTAAAAGAATGGAATATTCTTGATGGTGTTACTACAAACCCTACCCTTCTTTCTAAAACAGGAAAACCATGGAAAGAAGCAGCTTTAGAAATACTTAAAGAAGTACCAGATAAACCTGTTTCCTTAGAGGTTATAGCTACTGATTTTGAAGGGATGATAAAAGAAGCAAGAGAACTTGCTAAAATGGGAGATAATGTAGTTATTAAAATTCCTTTTACTTATGAAGGAATAAAAGCAGTTCAAGCTTTAAAATCAGAAGGAATTAAAACTAATGTAACTTTAGTTTTTTCCTCTCTTCAGGCTTTAATAGCAGGAAAAGCTGGTGCAAATTATGTATCTCCTTTTATTGGAAGAATAGATGATATAGCTTATAATGGAATGGAAATTTTAGAAGAAATAGTGCAAATTTATACTCTTTATAATTTTGAAACAGAAGTTATTGCTGCAAGTATTCGTCATGTTGATCATGTTAAACAATGTGCTCTTTTAGGAGTTGATATTGCAACTATCCCTTTTAAAGTAATAGAACAAATGTTTAAACACCCTCTTACAGATATCGGTTTAAAAAAATTTTTAGAAGATGCAAAGAAAGCTAATATAAGCATATTTTAATGCTAAATTTAGATATATTTTTATTCTATTTAATAAATCATTTTAGACTATCCTTTTTAGATAACATTTTGCCTATTTTTAGTAATTGTATTTTTATTGATACGTTTTATATCTTAGTTAGTTTTTTTTTATTATTAAAAAATCCTCTTAAGAAATATTTAATTATTATTTTTTTTATGATTGTAGGATTTCTTTTAGTTGATTTCAGTTGTGCAAGGATTTTGAAACCTTATTTTAAAAGAAAAAGACCTTTTGTAAGTATTCCTAAGGTTTATTATTATTCTAATAATCAATTTAAATACCTTAATACTCCTCAAAAAAAAGAAGTTAGTTTTAGTTTTCCATCTTGTCATGCTTCTAATTCTTCCTTTGTATCTTTTTTTCTCTCATTTTTTTATTCCAAACTAATGTTTATTTTAATTTTCTTTTTTATTATGGTAGGATGGTCTCGTATCTATTTAGGAGTCCATTTTCCCTTAGATGTATTAGGAGGATGGATTTTAGGTTTTATCTTAGCTTTTGTATTTTATAAATTCTGTAATCTAATTTTAACTAAAATAAATGCAAAAAAGGCATAATATAAATTTTCTAATAGTTTTTTTATTTCTTTTCTTTTTCTTTATTTTTAAATTTATATATCTTTATTTTTTAAATCTTCCTCTTTCTTATGACGAAGCCTATTATTGGGATTGGTCAAGAGCTTTAGATTGGGGCTATTATAACAAACCTCCCATGATAGCTTGGATTATCCGAATATCTACTGAGATTTTAGGAAATTCTGAATTAGCAGTAAGACTACCAGCTTTGATTTGCCACATTTTAACACTTCTTTTTTCTTACTTTTTAATTGCTAAATATTTTGATAAAACAAAAGCTTTTTTTCTTTTAATTACTATTTCTTTTATACCTATAATGACAGTTTATAGTTTTATAATGACTGTAGATTCACCTTTGATACTTTTTTGGATTTTATCTTTATATTTCTTTTGTGAATACTTGAAAAGTCCTAACTATAGAAATGCTTTCTTTACTGGACTTTTTATAGGATTAGGACTTTTAACTAAACAAACCATGTTTGGTTTTTTAATTTTAGGTTTAGTTTATTTAATAATATTTAATAAAACTTTTCTTTTTAAAAAAGAAACATTTTTGCTTTTTTTAGTAGCTCTTTTAATTTATTTTCCGAATATCTACTGGAATTATACACATCAATTTATTTTATTTAAACATACAGAAGAACATTTTACTCGAAAAACATTATCTTTATATTCTTTTTTAAAATTTTTAGTAGGATGCACACTTGTTTACACACCTTTATTTTTAGTTTTTTTTTATTTAGGAACAGCTTATACAAAAAATTTATTTAAAAAACAATTTTCTAAAATTTTGGATTTTTTATATTTTCTTTCTTTTCCTCCGATTTTGGTTTTGATTTTTTTATCATTTTTTATCAGACTAAATGTTAATTGGATCCTGCCATTTGTTTTAACAGGTTTTATTTTTTCATTTGCCTATATTTCTTTTTCTCAAAAATGGAAAGTTTTAATTTTTAGTAATTTAGTTATAGGTATTATTTTATCAAGTTTAGTTTATCTTTTAGGTTATTTTCCTCAAAAATTTCCAGGTTCTTTACAAATTCTTTTAAAAAAATTTATAGGATGGAAAGTGCTTGCAGAAAAAGTTGAAAAATATTATAAGCCAGGAATTCCTATAGTAACTAAAAATAGATCTGTAGCTTCATCTCTTGCTTTTTATATGAAATCTCATCCAAAAGTATATGTAATTCAACTTGAAAAATTTCCAGAAAACCAATATCATTTATGGAGAAAAACAGATAATTTAGCAAGAAAAAGAGTTATAGTGGTTAAAAAATGGTTAGATTCTCCTTATTATTTAGAGAATGCAAAAAAACTTGATGAAGTAATAATAAAAATAACCGAAAAAAGATATAAATATTTTTCAATTTGGGAAGGTATTTTTAAAAAATTAAGGTGATTTATGACTTATTATTGTCAAAATTGTGGATATAAAAGTTTGAAATGGTTAGGTAGATGTCCAGAATGTGGTTCCTGGAATTCTTTTGTTGAAGAAAAGGAAAGAAAAAGTAAAAAAAATAAAAAAATATCTTCTGAAAAAGCAAAAGCCTATAAACTTTCTGAAATTACCTTTGAATTGCGAAAAAGATTAGAAACGGGTTTAAATGAATTTGATCTTGTTTTAGGAGGTGGTGTTGTTCCTTCCTCACTCATTCTTATTGGAGGTGATCCTGGTATAGGAAAATCAACATTATTAACCCAAATAGCAGGACTTCTTTCTGAAAAGGGTATAAAAGTAATTTATGTTTCTGCAGAAGAATCAGTGGAACAGGTTAAGTTAAGGGTAGATAGATTGGGGATAAATAAAGATTTTTATTTTATTTCTGATACTAATTTAGCTTCAGTTTTAGAGACAATTGAAGATATTAAACCGCATCTTTTAATTGTAGATTCTATCCAGACTGTATATCTTCCTGAACTTGAGAGTTCTCCTGGTGGAGTATCTCAGGTTAGAGAATGTGCTAATGTTCTTATGCGTTTAGCCAAAGAAAAAGGTATTATAGTAATATTGGTAGGACATATTACTAAAGGTGGTATTATAGCTGGTCCAAAAATTTTAGAACATTTAGTAGATGTAGTTCTTTATTTGGAAGGAGAAAAAGAAACTGGTTTTAGGATTCTTAGAGCTGTGAAAAACCGGTTTGGTCCGATAAATGAAATAGGAGTATTTTTAATGACAGAAAAAGGATTAATTCCTCATTCTCAATATGAAGACTTTTTTCTTTCAGGAGAAGAAGGAGCTATATTTTGTATTATAGAAGGAACAAGACCTCTATTAGTTGAAGTGCAGGCTTTAGTAACTAAAAGTTATTTTGCGGTTCCAAAAAGAACAGCAGTTGGATTTGATCCAATTAGACTTTCTCTTTTAGTTGCTATTTTAGAAAAAAAATTAGGATTTAGCTTTAGAGATCAGGATATTTATGTTAAGATAGCAGGAGGATTGAGAATAAGAGATCCTTCTGCTGATTTAGCAATTATTATGGCACTCTTATCAAGTCTTTTGGAAAAGCAGTTACCTTCTAAAACTATTTTTATTGGAGAAGTAGGACTTTCTGCAGAATTAAGACCTGTAAGAGATATAACTCTTAGGCTAAAAGAAGCGGAAAAAAAAGGATTTCAAAAAGCTTTTATTCCGAGTTTAGCTAATATTAAAAAGAAAGATTTTAAAATAGAAATTTTTTCCTGTAAAAAGGTTTCAGAGGTTTGTAGGTATATTTTTTAGAAAAATGTTTGAAAATTTTTTTTCTTTTTGGAATAATAGAGAGGAATTAAGAATATTTTTAGAGAAATATCCTTATTTGGGTCCAATTTTATTTATTGCTTTTCAAGCTTTACAGGTGGTTATAGCTCCTATTCCTGGTGAAGCAGCAGGGTTTTTAGCAGGGTTTTTCTTTGGGGTTTTAAAGGGATTTTTAATAAGTACTACAGGAATTATGATAGGTTCATCTATAGCTTTTTATATAGCAAAATTTTTTAAAAAGAAAATTTTAAAAAGATATGAAAAATCAGTCCATTATTTAAAAATAAGAAAGATTTTTAAAAGATATGGAGTTACTGGAGCTTTTTTTCTTTATTTATTTCCTGGTTTTCCAAAAGATATGTTAAATTACTTTTTAGGATTTATGCCTCTTTCTTTTAAAGCTTTTATCTTTATATGTAGTCTTGGAAGAATACCAGGAACATTTGCTCTTTCTTTACAAGGAGACGTAATTTATAGAGGTCATCCTAAAAAAATTCTAATTGTTTTTGGATTATTTAGTATCACCTTTGTGATATTTTTTATTTTTAAGAAAAAACTTGAAAGCTGGTTAGAGATTAATTCTGAAAATACTACCACTTAATTCTTACTTTAACTCCTTTTTTTGCAAGGTAATCTTTTATTTCTTTTATAGTATACATTTCATAATGGACCATGGAGGCAATAAGTGCAGCATCAGCTTTTCCCTTAGTTAAAACTTCATAAAGATGTTCTGGATGTCCTGCTCCTCCAGAAGCAATAACAGGAATATTTACAGCCTCTGCTATCATTTTAGTAATAGTTAATTCATATCCTTCCTTTGTTCCATCTGCATCAATAGAATTTAGACAAATCTCGCCGGCACCAAGATTTTCAGCTTCCTTTGCCCACCAGACAGCATCTATTCCCATAGGTTGTCTTCCTCCCTTAATCCAGACCTCATATCCTGAAGGAATTTTGGAGGAAGGTTCTACTTTTTTAACATCCATCCCAAGAACAATACATTGAGAACCAAAAGCCTTAGCCCCTTCATAAATAAGTTTAGGATTTAAAACAGCAGCAGTATTAATTGAAACCTTTTCAGCTCCTGCAAGTAAAACCTCTCTCATATCATCTAAGCTCTTTATCCCGCCTCCTACAGAAAAGGGAATAAAAATACGTTCAGCAGTTTTTTTAACTACATTAATCATAATTTTTCTATGTTCTGCACTTGCTGTAATATCATAAAATACTATCTCATCAGCACCTTCTAAATAATACTTCTCAGCCATTTCTACAGG
>Ga0190309_1000443_pt1 | contig 11793 bp, 8 predicted proteins | sample 48700767_MG_FD_161656 | JGI IMG/M metagenome (GOLD analysis project Ga0190309, IMG submission 161656) | Hydrothermal vent sediment bacterial communities from Southern Trench, Guaymas Basin, Mexico - 4870-07-6-7_MG | ecosystem: Environmental > Aquatic > Marine > Hydrothermal vents > Sediment ... | reverse complement strand
GAACAACATGCTGATAATAATGCATCAAAACATGATCGAGCAGTTTGCCGCGAAGAGCGATGTAGAGAAGCTCAAGATGGTTGAGGACGCGGTTGGAGCATCCCACTTCAGGCGGAGGATAATCGAGGCGGAGGCGAAGCTTAGAGACATCCAAGCCCAAGAGAAGAGCTTGAAGAGATCCTTACAGGAGGCGAGGGCGGCGGTCGAGTATTGGAGGGAGGAGTATGAGAAGTTGTTGGAGAAGAGGAGGCTCGAGGATGAGAGGAGGAGGCTTGAGCTCGAGTATGCTTGGGCTCGCGTCTCCGAGGTCGAGGCATCGATAAAGAGGATTCAAGAAAAGATTGAGGGATTAAAGATCAAGGCGAATAAGCTCTCAGCCGAGGCAGATTACCATGAGGCCGAGGCGGTTAGACTCCGATCAGAGCTTCTAAACATGTTTTCAAGGGCGGCTGGTGGGGGACATGTAGATGTTCAAGAATTCGAGAAGAACCTCGATCTACTACTCGATGAGAGGGTTGAGGCCGAGATCTCAAAGTTTAAGCTAAGGTTGAATGAATCCGAGATCAGGAGACTCCGATCAGAGCTTAAGAGGCTTGAATCGGATCTAGCCGAGAAGAGGAGGAACGCGGTCGCGCTCGGTGAGAGGGTTGAGACTAGGGCAAAGCCTCAAGACATACTTGAGGAGATCAAGGTGATAAACCTCAAGATAGCCTCGCTCGGAGAGGTCTTGGAGGAGGCCGAGGACATGTATCTAGTCGCGGACTCGAGGTATCGTGAGACCGAGATAAGATCTAAGGAGGTCGAGGAGAATCTACGCAAAGCGCTTGAGGAGGTTGAGTATAGGAAGGAGCTCTGGAGAAGGTTTCTGAGAGAGCTGATGAGGGAGGTTGAGCCCCAATTCAACTCAATCCTCTCAACGGTCGAGGGAACTGGAAGAATCGTGTTAAAGAATCTAGAAGATCCGGAGAAGGCGAGCATAGAGCTCTACGTCGGGTTTAGGGGGACTGAGCCCATGCTCCTAAACGCCCACACCCATAGCGGCGGCGAGAGGATAGTCGGAACCCTCGCATTCCTCCTAGCCCTCCAGAAACACGTAAAGTCCCCGTTCAGGGCGGTCGACGAATTCGACGTCCACCTCGATCCACTCAACAGGGAGAGGATGATGAAGCTCCTAATCTCAACGGCTGAGAGCGAGGCGAGCACACAATACATCATAATAACCCCTGGGCGATTTCCGGTTGAGGGAGATGTCAACGTGCTGCTCGTCCAGAATATTGGTGGAAGATCCATGATAGGATCGTTGGAGTGAGGATATCGTCGAGAGAATTCATGTCTATCCTCACCCTATCTTGTCTCCTCATCAAACTAACACTTAGTAAATGGGGATAATGGATGTAAGCGGTCTCTATACCGATAAATGGGATGAGACTGTGCTTTACTCTCTGCCAAATTTTCTCAACGCCTCTTTATACCCACTTCTCAGGATCCTCATATCGCTCATTAACGACACGAACCTAAATCCCTTTGAGATCATTTCCTCAGCGTTCTGAAGACTAACCGCATAAATTCCCGGAGCTACATCGTATTCCCGACATGTCTTCAGAATCCTTTCTAATGCTTCCTTAAAGGATGGATTATCGTATTGGGTTGGTATGCCGAGATTTGTGGAAAGGTCTAGAGGGCCGACGAAGGCAACATCAATACCTTGAGTTGAGAGGATCTCTTCCAAATTTTCCAAGGCTTTCCGAGTCTCTATCTGGACGACTATCACCCGCTCCTCTCCCTCAAACTTATCATAGTAATCCAAGAAACTTCTCTCTCCATATCGAATACATCTCCTAGGCCCAACCCCCCTCAAGCCTCTAGGCGGATAGGATGCATACTTGACGGCCGCCTCCGCCTCCTCTCGACTACTCACCCATGGCATTATTATCCCCTCAGCCCCGATGTCAAGCGCCCTCTTTATCATGACCATGTCGTTCCATGGAACCCTGATTAAAGGCGTTATCTCCGTGTTTCTAAGAGGCATCATCAAGACCTCTATATCCGAGATCTCTAGCGGCGCATGCTCCATATCAAAAACAAACCAATCGAATGGCAGATCCGAGAGGGCGTCGACCACGTCGGGATGGTTGATGGTGATCCAAGTCCCTAGGGCGAGCTCTCCAGACTTTAAAATCTTTTTTAACCGACCCATGTCCTATTCTAGGAGGCCATCGTTATAATAAACCTTCTAACATGGTTTGCTCAGCGAGCCATCGAGTTCGGAGAAGGGAGATCAAAGAGGTTGAGGAAGCAATATGCTGGGACGAGGGAGATGTGGAGGTTAGAGCTCTGATTTTTGCTTAAAGAAGGATCTAAACTTGATTGAAGGTTTTGCCTAGAGGAGAAATGCGCGGAGGCACCTCGAAAACTATTGAGAGAGGAGCGGGCTGAACAGCCTTCTTAAAAGCGCGGAAAAGATAAATATGGTCGGAGGAGAATAAGCCATGACAAGATGATTTTAATGAATCCCAAACGGTCATTCGAGGTTTACTCTCCAGAAGATCTACGGGCTTTCTGCGAGGAATGTTTTATCAAGGTCGGTGTTTCCGAAGAGCATGCTAAATTGATTGCAGATCACCTCGTAACGGCGAGTCTTAGAGGAGTGGATTCTCATGGGATAATTCGGATCCCATACTATCTAGAGGGGATAAGGAGAGGATATGTGAAGCCTAAGGCGGAGATAAGAATCCTGAAAGAAACCCCGAATTGCGCTCTGATCGATGGCGGCATGCTGTTGGGAGTAATCGTGGCCAAAAAGGCGGTGGATATAGCGATTCAGAAGGCCAAGAAATCAGACATAGCTTTAGTCGCTGCGAGAAATCTTGGGCATGTGGGAATGCTCGCCTATTACACGAAGAAAATAGCGGAAGAGAGATTGATGGGCTTGGCATGCGCAAACGCTCCCGCGAGAGTTGCTCCATGGGGAGGTGCTGAAAAAGTCTTTGGGACGAATCCGATAAGCATAGGGATTCCCGTCGATGATGGCCCGCCCATAGTGATAGACATGGCCACCAGCGCGATGGCATCCTTCAAGATCAGAATCGCCCTAAGACAGGGAAAAAAGCTCCCGCCAAACATGCTCCTAGACAAGCACGGTCGACCGACTACCGAGCCTAAGGACTATGTGGAGGGAGGCGTCTTACTCCCCTTCGGAGGGCACAAGGGATACGCGCTAATGTTGGTGATCGAGATCCTGACAAGCGCGTTTATCGGTGGACCGATAAGCAAAGAAGTCATAGACCATTCCTCAACCCAGGGAGGCTTCCTAGTCGCGGCCATCAAGCCGACGCTTTTCCGAGACTATGAGGAATATACGAGAGACTTGAAGCGGATCATCCACGAGATCAAGAATTGCAAGACCATGGAGAGCTTCTCCGAAGTCCTCCTACCGGGAGAGCTCGAAGAACGTATATACGAGGAGAGAAGGAGGAGCGGGATCCCGATAGACTCTGATGTCTTAAGATCGCTGAAGGAGGTCGCTGAGAGGCTGGATATACCATTTCCGAAGAAGATCTCTTAAACCTTTAATCAGGGTGAACATGCAACTATTCATGGCATCGTTAAGATTACGAAAGCGGGCAAGAGAGGCGGAGAGTTTTCCATATAATTTCACAAAGAACTTGCCTACCCATTGGTCGCGTGACCTCAGAAGATAACCTTGATCTATATAACGCTCTCGATCACAGACGCTTCAGATCCTCTGTAAAGTTGGGAGGAAAGATGTCAAGCTTAACATTAAAAAAGTCCGGCATAAACAGTCTTTAAATCCGAGTTACTGGTCTTGGAGCTTATCACCTAATATTACATATTCATTCAGCAATTTCAAGAACTTCGTATAAAGCTTGTTTAGAACGATACTTCTTGATGGATCAGGCTCGAACGTTTCAGGCTTATAGTGCAGGTCTTTTAGCACATTATGACCAAGTGCCCGTAAAGCTAGTATAGTGTTGCCTATCAACCCGGCTTCAATCGTTTCTCTAGACCTTAGCACAGGGAGCTGCAGTGTATCAGCTAAGAGTTGGACGATAGTATCTGAAGCAGCTCCCCCTCCTCCTATTCTTACTTCATGAAGCCTTATGTTTTGATTCTCTATCATCTCTTTTATTTTACGGAGTAAGAAGAGTGTCCCTAGTAAGAGCGATGAGGCGAGCGTGCTATCGGTATCTGAGGGTTTAAGTCCATAAATCAATATGCCCGAAAGCTTTGATAAACTTGGCATTCTCTCAGGCGTTAGCAAGGGGATTACCACCGGAGTATCTTCTGAAATTTCTCCCAAGCTAATTGAATCGATAACTTTAGTTGTGCTCTTTCTCAGAATATTTTTACCGAGCCAGTCAAAGATCATTCCAGCATTATTAATACCAGCGCCAGGAATCCACATATTACGCCATAGATAATGCGTTTGGAGTTCCATGTCTTCTACATTTAATATGGGTCTTTTTACAATGACCCTGAACATGGCACTGGTCCCAAGATGTGAGAAGCCTATTCCCTCACTTAAACCACCTAAACCTAGCACAAAGGCTGCTCCATCATAGACGCTAGGCACAATAACCACGTCTTTAGGTAGACTTAACTCTCTGCGTATTTCAGGTGAAATATCCTCGAGAATTGCATCCCCTTCTAGGAGATGTGGTAAGAAGCTTTTATCAACCTCGACCATATTTAAGACATTCTCATCCCATCGAAGTGTATGAATGTTGAGAAACTGTGTTGTTGACGCCGTCGACAGATCGGAATATGGTTGGCTCAGAAGCTTAAATAAAATATAGCTTTTTGGATCGAGAACATATCTAGTCTTCTCAAGTATATGTGGAGCATGTGATTTTATCCACATGATCTTTGCGAGAGGGTAGATGTATAGAGGTGGGCATCCCGTATGTTTATAGATTTTCTGGTAATCCAGCTTCTTTTCCGCGAGTTTTAGACCCTCAATTCCTCTCTCATCAAGCCAAGTTATGATGTTCGTAAGCTCATTACCTCGCTTATCAAGGAGGATCACGCTACTGAAGAATGTGGAGAAGGTTACGGCGCGGATCTTATGCATTTTATCCTTTCCTAGAACCTTAATAAGTTTAAGGAATTTTTTGAATAGCAATTGAGGCTTAACCTCAGCTCTCCCTAATTTATTAAGCAGTGGAGTTCTCTCCTTACATACCTTGTATAATTTTCCATCAAATGATACGAGACCAGCCTTAATGTTGCTGGTGCCTATGTCCAAGGAGATTATAAACTCCCTCTCACCATCCACGCTACCATTCCTCCGAAATATTAAAGGAACGTTCATTTTTATGGATGTATACCTACTTTGATGACACTTAGATCCTTATCATATCTTTCAAATGCCTCTTGAAGACTTGCTAACGGATATTCGCATGTAATCAACGACTTAACTTCTAAGATACCCTTTTTTATTAGATCAAATCCCTTTTCAGCCCATGGCATTTTCTCTCTATAGCTAGGTATCTTTAGAATCTTTGGATTGATGTACTTTACATGCCATTGACATAAATCGACTTTTACAGGCCTCGTTACCCATCCAAAAAGACCCAGTATACCACCTTTTCTGAGCATTCTCGTTGCTTGATCAATGGTCTCCTCTTTACCTACCGCCTCAATAACTACATCCGCTCCCTTGCCATCAGTTTCTTCAATAACTCGCTCCACCGGATCTTCCCTTTTAGCATTTATCACAACGTCTGCTCCTCTCTTCTTAGCTAACGCTAATTTTGAGTTGTCGAGATCAATTCCTATGGCTGTATTGGCTCCGAATTTTTTTAACCCTTGTAAGATGACTTGCCCAGTATAGCCCAACCCTATGACGACGGCTGTATCTCCTAGCTGTAAGCCACAATTATAGATTGCGTGGACGGCGCATGCTAGCGGCTCGGCTTGACATGCTGTATCCATGTCGATCCATTCAGGAACTCTCTGTAGACAATAAGTCGGTGCTCTCACGTAATCTGAAAAAAGAGGGTCGGCTCCGCTAGGAGATATTAAGACATCAGCGTAAACTATGACTCTATCCCCCACATGATATCCTGTTACCTTCGATCCGACCTTAACTATAGTTCCGCCACCTTCATGGCCGAGACATATAGGAAGTTTAACATACGATGGATACTTACCGCGATAGTAATGTAAGTCACTTCCGCATATGTATGCTTTATGAACTCTTACTAAGACTTGGTCCTCGGCTATATCTATATCTCTAATTTTTAAGGTTATTTTACGCGGCCTTTCAAGACATCCCACTCGTGTCCTAACCATAGATTACTCATCAATTCCTTTTACGTCACTTTGTTAATAAGTTTATAGGCTTCTTAACGCGTTTAGATTTCTCAGGTCAGCCATAAGATCTCCAATATTTTCAAAAATCTCCAATATTTCTAAAAAATTGCTAGCTTCCCCGATCCCCTCTCAGAGCAAGTATGCTCCAATATTCTTTTCCTTAGTCCATTGATGTAAAATCAATTCATTCTGAAGGGCTTTTAAATTTTGTAAGGTATGTATATATAGAGGCGACAAAAGACAATTTTACGTGAGAAGAATGAATTTGAAAAAAGAGGATTCTATTTTAAAGAGAAAAGTCAGTAGGAGATATGCTCTCTCGACAGCTGCTAAAATAGGCATCTCGGCGGTTGTTGCAGGTGTTGTGGGGGGAATTATAGGATACACCATCAAGCCTACAGCGCCTCCTGCAACCACAACGGTGACTAAAACGGCTACTGTGACTGGTCCGGCCACAACTACTACCGTAACGAAGGTGGTGACTAAGACTGTAACCGCTCCAGCTACGACGATTAAACGAGTAGCTATATCTGATATATGGGGACCTGGACCATGGGATAGTATAAACTGGGATAAACCGCTGGCATGGCCTGAGAGATTAAGAAGGGTTAAGATCGGAAAGATCCCTGATCATTGGATTGATAAGTTTCCATTCCTCGAGACATATAGACCCGATAAAATAGCGGCTATCGGAGGATACGTCCCACCCGAAGGCTGGAAAGAGGCTGTTAAAGGGGTCGACAAGCTGAGGTTCTTGAATTATGGAGGTATGCCTCATGATCCTGCGACTGCTATGGGCTTTGCTGCTTTTGAAGATTTGACCGGGATCACCATTGAATATGAGGAGATGGAGGAGTTAACCCTTTGGGAAAAGACCGTCTCAATACTAACGGCGAAATCCCCAGAGATTGACATCTTAGATCTCACTGCGGTCTACTATACTGCAATAGTGGCTAAAAGGCATTGGGCGATGCCTTTGGACTTCTTCTGGCCTGAAGATGTGCTAGCCCTCTACTCTCCTGCTGTCAAGGATATCGGCATGTATAATGGGCATTGGTGGAGTGGTGCATATATTTCAACTAAGCCATTCATGCCATTTATCAGAAAGTCTTGGCTTAAAGAGGCGACCGGCTCAACAAGGCTCCCGAAGACATGGAAGGAACTAGTATCCGTGCTAAGGAAGATCTCTAAGTGGGCTAAAGAAAACTTAGGAGAGGGATACTATGGATGGGCTGTGCCGGGGAAGGACTATAGATATATGTGGAGAATTTGCACGGTCCCGTTCTTCTCACTTGGCGGAGAACTTGTAACACCCGATGGTAAGATAAACGTGACATCGAAGGAGTGGAGAATGGTTAACAAGATGCTCGTTGACTTATTCAAAGAAGGGGTCATTCCTAAAGAAGCCTTAGGTTGGTCATGGACAGAGGCGCCTGAAGTGTTTGGTAGAGGGAAAGCGGGCTTCGTCCTCGCTGGGACGGTACAAGCTGTAAGATTCTCAAATCCGAAGCTCTCACCAGGGATTCAAAACGATTGGCTACCGATGGAGCCACTTTCTTGGGATGTAGGCTATCCGAAGGCAACATGTGAGGAGTCAAGCCAAGCTTTGATGATAAGTCCATTCATATCAGATGAGAAGAAGGCGGCCGTTTTACTATTCCTCGACCTCTATAGAAGCAATCAAGCCCAATGGAATGAGGTTGCATATGAAGGAAACGAGACGCTAAATGTACCACTATATGAGAGACCCGACGTTACAGAAAGGCTCGTAGCTGGGAGAGAGAGGCGGTTAGCAGTACAGTATTCGCGTGCGGTCATGTATCCGCCAATTATAGACATGGCTATGAAGATCTGGCATGAATGGTTCCAAAGGGCGGCTCTTGGAGAAGTCTCTGTAGATGAAGCATTAGAAAACGCTCAAGAGGAAATCAATAAGCTCTAAGCTAAAACATCCTATTTTTTGGGATCGCGAAATGAAGAAAATTCCCTTTGGTTTTTTACTCTCACTGCCAGGAATAATATTTCTCGCGCTACTGGTAATATATCCATTTTCAATGCTCATAAGCATAAGCTTCTTGAGGTATGATTTTATAAATCCGATCAGACTTATCGGTTTTAATAACTATCTCAGGATTTTTACTGATAGACTCTTCTGGCTGTCCCTCAAAAATACAATAATATACTCTGGAGGGGTGACCGCTTTAACAACGATGGTTGCAATTCTTTTAGCTGTATCTATTGCTAGGATAAAGAAGTTTTCAACAGCTCTCCGAACACTACTGATACTTCCATGGGCAGTTCCTCTAGTTGTTTCCGGTCTAGTTTGGAGATGGATGCTTGATCCAGGCGTCGGTGTTTATAACTATATGTTTGTGCTTTTAGGCTTGACCGATAAGCCAATAAATCTTTTCGGCGATCCCACATTAGCCATGCTTGCATGTATCCTTGCTGACAGCTGGACAAAGATTCCATTCATGTTCGTGCTTGTATTAGCTGCGATCAAATCGATACCGCCTGAACTTTATGAGGCAGCGAGAATCGATGGAGCAACTATGATTGATACCTTTAGATACATTACTATCCCACTATGTAAGAAGAGCATATTATCGGGGGTACTCATAACAGGCATGTTCTCGTTTAGAACTATAGATGCCATTTGGAGTATGACTAGAGGAGGGCCGGCAAAAGCCACGTATGTGCTAGGATATTACTTGATAGACTACCTTGTAAACTATACGAATTTAGGCGTTGGATGCGCCGTAGGGGTGACGATGTTTATCCTAATTTTCCTCTTTGCAGGAATCTTAATCTACCTAATATTGAAGAAGGAGTGACAAGGTGATGAGGGCTAAGGACTTTATTATAAAAGTGATTGAAAACAAAGCAACCCCCTACATTTTCTGCGTAATAATGGCGTCATTCATGATATCGCCGATCATCTTGATGACCTTTAACGCCTTTAAAAGCTCGGCCGAGACATATATTTGGCCGCCAACGATATTTCCAAGGAATCCTAGCTTAGATGCGCTTATCAGAGTCCTTAACAGCCCAATACCAATCAATATGAGGAACTCCATTATCATAGCATTATCGACGACAGCTATCGTGCTTATGATATCAATCCCATCCGCGTATGGACTGAGTAAGTATCCATTTAAGGGACACAGGATATTACTTCTCAACTTCCTCGGTAGCAGAATAATTCCGCCCCTCTCCCTCTTAATCCCATTCTTCATAATGTTCAGCAACCTCAGACTCCTTAACACGTTAATCGCGTTAATCATAGTTAATGTATATATGTCATTTCCATTGATTACTTGGATATTAAAAGGATTCTTCGACGAATTTCCACAAGAGCTCATAGATGCCGCGATCATAGACGGGTGTAGCAAGCTTGGAGCCCTTTTAAGGGTAGTTATTCCTGTCTCCGCACCCGCTATAGCTGCGGCTGGAATAATAACCTTCTTATGGACTTGGAACGAATTCATATATGCAATAATATTAACCCTTAGTAAGGATGTATATCCTATGACTGTAGGAATATTTTACTTCGTTGGAGATGTAGTTATAGAGTGGAACTCGCTTTGCGCCGTCGCCGTATTCACAAGCTTGCCAGCTATAATCTTTTTCGTGGTCTTTCAGAAACATATAGTCGAGGGACTCGCCAAGGGAGCGATAAAGTTATGAGAAGCTATTTCGTCAATCTACCTTAATCAAAACCTTTAACACTCTATCTCTGTTCTCAATTATGTATCTAAATGCTTGCTCCACATCCTTCAACGGAAATATCTTTGTAATTAATCTCTGAAGACGATCTGAAAGTTTTTCTGCAAGCTTTATCGCTTGCTTGACATCCCACGAGATGTAGACCCTTGAGCCGAGGACTTCCAGCTCTTTCCCTTGAATATGGCTTACCTCGACTGGTACCGCTCTTTCAAAGAGTCCTAAAACTACTACTCTACCACCCATTCTCGTCAGCTTTAGAGCTAAATCGAGAGTCTCGGCTGTATGCCCAACACACTCAAAGGTTGCGTCCACTCTTGGAAATATTTCCTTAATCCTTTTAATCACATTTCGCTCGGTTGTGACATTAATTACGTGCTTTGCTCCACAAAACTCGGCAACCCTCAACTTCTCGTCAGAGATGCCAACAACAAGCGCATTAGCAGCGACTTCCCTTGCGACCGCTGCTGTGAGTATGCCTATAGGCCCATCACCTATGATTACTATATTATCATCGGCTTTTACACCACCCCTCCTTATCGCATGCACTGCAACTGAGAGTGGTTCAATTAATGATGCCACTTGAAGCGAAAGAGTATCCGGTATTCGATACACTCGCTCAGCTTGAGCTACGAATGCCTCGCAGAAAGCGCCATCAAATTGACATCCCATAATTTTTAGGCTTTCACACTGGTTATAGTTGCCAATTCTACAATTATAGCATTTTCCACAAGTCTTCAAGGGTTCAACTATCACTCTATCTCCTTTCTTTAAGCCCCTAACAGACTCTCCAATATCTTCAATTATTCCCGAGACCTCATGGCCCAATACAATCGGCGGATGAACGAATGGGTTTTTGCCTAAGTAAGCTGCAATATCTGATCCACATATTCCGCAAAAACTAGTTTTAATCAAAACCTCAGATCTGGTAATCTTCGGCTTTTCATACTCCTCAATAACTATTTTCTCGTAATCGATCAGTCTGGCTCTTAACACAGACTTAGCTCAAATTACTCTTTATTAAGTTTATTCCCCCTTGATGAGCCACCAAAATCCTGAGAGGTTTGCAATTCTAACCCGGCGGCTTCGGGTCTAGGGAATCGCTCATATTATTCAAGTGAGGATTCATAAGAAAAAATCTTAAGATCATATACCCAATTCCAAACAGTCTTGATAATCTCTCCATAGGGTCGAACGCCCTCAATCACCTCCCCGGAATATCTATAACCCTTGAAATAAGTGGATAGGGATCTTCCTAAGCCATGTGCCTAAGATAAGGGTTATGGCTCGTTTCAGAGGTCAATGCGGGCTCCTATAAACGATCTAAGCGATGTGGCCAAGAGGGTTGAGCGCATCAGACTCTTTTTTGAATGTTGGATTTTTAGGCTTAAAGGTGGTTTAATGATTGGAGAGAAGGTTCGCGCATTAGTTATCTCACCTTATTTAAGACTTTTCCCGAAGGCGCTAATATATACCGCAGACTTGATAAGTCTATTAGAGGCGCGTTGAGCAGATCGCTGGGGAGGCATGCGGATGAGGAGGGTCGTGGTCGCTAGGGAGGAGCTTGAGCGGATAATCAAGTTATGTGAGAATATCGAGAGGAGGGGTTTGGATCCATTCACCGTGAATGTTCGAGAGTTGTTGGAGAGGCTTAGGAGGATGGTTGAGGAAAATCCGGATCTAGATCACTACGTCATCGACGCCGAAACCCTCTATAGGATCTCAGCCCTAATC
>Ga0190309_1000442_pt1 | contig 11800 bp, 5 predicted proteins | sample 48700767_MG_FD_161656 | JGI IMG/M metagenome (GOLD analysis project Ga0190309, IMG submission 161656) | Hydrothermal vent sediment bacterial communities from Southern Trench, Guaymas Basin, Mexico - 4870-07-6-7_MG | ecosystem: Environmental > Aquatic > Marine > Hydrothermal vents > Sediment ... | reverse complement strand
ATTAAAGAAGAACAGCAAAAACTCCTCTCTCAAAGAACTCTAACCTCAAAAAACTTAAAAGTATATGCAGACACAGAAAAAAAAGCAGTAAGGATTTATTATAAAGATTTAGAAATTACGAAAAACAGAGGGTTATATACAGCGATATGTTTAAAAAATAAAAGATGGATTCATTCTTTTGACTGTTCTTGGCAGATAGAAAAAAAATCTGAAGAAGAGTTGATCTTAATTGTAAAATATAAAAAAATTCTTTCAGAAGTTTGGCGTTTAAGTTGCCAAAATAATATTTTAGAAATTAAAATTGAGCTAAATCCAATGGTGCCCTTTGTTTTGCTTAATAGAGATTTGAGATTAGAGATATCTGATGAGTATGAAAAATGGATTACTGCTTATGAGGGAGGAGATTTTTTAAATCAACATTATGGCGGTATAATTCCTGTAAGACTAAAAGATAATAAGGTTTCTAAAATAATGCTGAAAACAAATGATGAGATTTCAGCTCCAACTTTGTATTTTGAGACTTTATGTCCACATTATGGACAAATTTTGGGAATATATAAAAACAAAAAAGATAAATATATTTGTCTTAATTTTTCTTCTATGATTTCAAAAAAAGAAAATCGATTTTATCCTGAAAAATATATTTGTTTTTTATCTAAAATTATTTTTAATGAGAATATTGAATTAAAAGAGACTGAATTTGAAGAAAAAGTTGAGATAAGTAAAGATAATTTAAGGTTTATTTTTGATAGGGGGAAAAGTCAAATATTTTGGAAAGAAGAAAAAATAACCCAAGCTTTAGGAGTTTACACATCTTTACGCTCTTCTGGTATCTGGTATGATTCTTATCAAGCAAAGTGGGGAATAATTAAAAAAGAAAAAGATAGGTTGATTTTACGTGGTGATTGGATATACCTTCCTATTTCACAAATTTGGAATATAGAACTAAGAGAAAAAAATTTAATATACTGGAAAGTAGATATAGAAATTCATGAAGAAATTGATTTAGAGATAGAGCAAGCAGGTATTATGCTTTCTTTAAAATATGAAAATTGGAAAATACCCAGATTAATCCAAAATAAATTTCTTGATGAATTCCCACAAGATTATGATATCTTGCCTTTTAGGTTTTGGTATGGAAAATCAAATAAGATAGAAGTTTTTAGTGAAACTGAAGATTTTCCAAAATTATTGTTTGAATGTAAATCTGAAGAAGAATCTTTTAGAGCTGTAGTAGAAAATAGTGATTATTTTTATAAAGCAAGATTAATTCAATATCAAAGATCAAATATCCAAAAAAGATTTCCAGGTAAATATTCTTATTTTGAAGGAGTAATTAGAGTTGAAAATGGATGAATTAGTTAAGGGTAGAACAAAAATAGTTTTTGCTCAAAAAAGTATAAATATTTTCTGGAATAATATTGAAATTACAAAAAATGTCGGCCTAAATGTAGCAATTAATACTGCAGGTTTATGGACAGATTCTTCAAAGGCAGATTGGAAGATAATAGAAAAAAAAGGAGATAGTGTTGTTTTGAAAATAATATTTAGAGAGCTACCTCTTTCTCAAATTTGGAATTTAAAGTTCTTTACAGAGAAAGAAATACATTGGCAGATAGATACACAGATAGAGGAATGGATCTTTATAGATGAAGTAAGAATTTTATGCTTACTCCAACCTTATTATAAAAGTTGGATATGTGATTATAAAGAAGGAGATTTTGTTAAATTGAGCAGAAATTGGCATGATCTATACATTAGTTCATCTTCATCTTCTTTGGTAGGAGCAAGATTTTGTGTTCAAGAAAAGTTTTTACCTTCTTTTACAATGGAATCTTTGGATAAAGAATTCTTCTCATTTGTCCAAGTATCTCCCCAGATAATAGGTGCATATGTTATTGGATTTAGAAGTAAAGATATGAAAGAGTTTTTACCAGGGTATCATCATACTTTTTCAGGAAAACTTAGTCTATTTGAAGAAGAGAAAATTTTGGATGAAAAATTAGAAATACCCCGCAGTTTAAAAATGGAAAAAGATTTAAGAAAAAAAGGATTTAAAAAGGAAAAATTAAAAGTTTTACTTTTAAATCTCCCTTGGCAAAGAGAAGGAAAATGGGGAGTAAGAGCAGGTTCTCGCTGGCCACATATTAAAGATGATTCTGAAGGGAATTATTTACCTTTCCCCTTTTTTTTAGCTTATGCAACGAGTCTTTTAAAAAAACATAATATCGATGCACATATAATCGATGCTATTGCAGAAAAAATAAATTTTGAGGAGCTTTTAAAAAGAATTATAAAAGAAGATTACAACATTTTTGTAATTGAGACTTCTGTTCCTTCTTTCTATGATGACTTAAAAATGGCAGAAAAGCTTTCTTTTTTAGGAAAGATTATTCTTTGTGGACCAAATGTGTTAATTTACAGTGAAGAATTTTTAAAGAATACTCCTTTTGTTGATTACGTTATTTATGGAGAGTATGAATTTACACTTTTAAATTTAATAAAAGCATTAAAAGAGAAAAAAGATTTAAGAAAAATTAAAGGGATCATCTTTAGAGAAAATTCAGATATAATAAAAACTTCACCTCAAGAATTAATAGATATAAACTTACTTCCTTGGCCAGAAAGAGAAGAACTCCCTATTTATAACTATTGGGATATGCCAGGAAACATTCCTTATCCTTCAATTCAGATGCTTTCTTCACGAGGCTGTGTTTTTTCTTGTAATTTCTGTCTTTGGCCTCAAGTTTTGTTTATGAAAAAATACAGAGCAAGAGATACAAAAGATGTTGTAGATGAAATGCAATATGTAGTAGAAAAATTTGGATTTAAATCTATTTATTTTGATGATGATACTTTTAATATAGGAAAAGAGAGAGTTTTGAATTTATGTAAAGAAATTATAAAAAGAGGTTTAAATAAAATTCCTTGGGCAATAATGGCAAAGGCAGATTTGATGGATGAAGAATTATTAGATAACTTAAAAAAAGCAGGTTTATTCTCTATAAAATATGGAGTGGAAAATGCTGATCAAGAGATTGTAAATAGATGCGGTAAAAATCTTAATTTAAAAAAAGCAGAAAAAATGATTAAATACACAAAATCTTTAGGAATAAAAATTCATCTTACTTTTAGCTTTGGACTCGAAGGTGAGACAAAGGAAACTATAAAAAGAACCATTGATTATGCACTAAAACTTGATCCAGATTCAGTTCAATTCTCTATAATTACTCCTTTCCCTGGAACAAAACTTTATGAGGACTTAGAGAAAGAAGGAAGAATTTTAACAAAGAATTGGTCTCTTTATGATGGGCATTACAGTTGTGTATTTAAACCTAAAAACTTATCACCAAAGGATTTAGAAGAAGCAAAACAATATGCTTACCGAGTATGGAAAGATTTTCAAAGAAAGAAAAGAGGATTTATTGGAGATTTGAAAAGATTTTTAAGTTACGCAAAAGAAAGAGGATTAAGTTATGCTTTTTATAAAAGTTTTGGCTATTTTAAATATCTTCTGTTTTACAGAAAAAAGTTTTTAGGAAAAATATAAAAAATGCCTATATGGAAAAAATTCTTGAAGGAATAGATAAGGAAAAAGTATTAACTGGTCCACGAGTAGTCCAAATCGATTTAACAGATAAATGTAACTTAAATTGTATTTTTTGCTGGGTCCACTCACCTTTGCTCGATAAAAAAAAGATTTTTCCCGAAGGATTGAAAGAATTATCTTTTAAATTAGTTAAAAATTTAATAAAGGAATTAAAAGATTTAGGAACAGAAGAAATTATTCTTTCAGGATCAGGTGAACCTTTTATGTATGATAAAATTTTAGAAGTTATAGATTTAATGAAATCTTATGGTTTTTATTTGAATATTATTACCAATGGTTTACTTATAAATGATAAGATAGCAAAATTTTTAGTTGAGAAAAAAGTAGATCTCCTTACAGTAAGTGTATCTGCAGCTAAACCTTCTACATATTTAAAACTGCATCCTCCAGCTACTTATGATGATTTTTTAAAACTTAAAAACAATTTAAAAAAAATATCTAATTATAAAAATGAAATTGTGACGATTTATCCTCATACAAAAATTTATAATGTGATTTGTAATAAAAATTACAGAGAGATTGAAGAGATGATAGATTTTGCAAAAGAAGTCGATGCAGATTCTGTTGAATTTCAAACAATAGATATAATTGAAAATAAAACAGAATTTTTAGCTTTAGGTAATAAAGAAAAAGAAGAAATTTTTGAAATATTTAAAAGAATAAGAAAAAGAAAAGATTTAATAGATTATGAAACTCCAAAAGGAAAAAAAATAAAAGATTTTATAGAAGAAGAATTTTCAGATTTTGGAAAGATATGGAAAAATTATAAAGAAAATTTTCAACTTACAAGATATGCAAAAGAACTTATATGCCCTAAAGGTTTTAATGGAGAAAGAAAAATAATTTTTCATACACATTCTCCTTATGCAACAAGAGTTTCTGATTTTTGGTATAAGTTTGATTTCAACAATAACTGTAAAGAATGCGAGTTGAAAAGAAAATGTTTCAATGAGAAAGAGGAAGTTGGAAAGGTTGATGTGAAGCTGTTAAATCTTTTAAATGTGGAAAGTTTTTTAAGAAAATTAGTTAACCTGGATAATCAGAATTTTACTTATAGAAAAGATATTGATAGTATCCCCTGTTATATAGGCTGGTATTATGCACGAATTTTGACAAATGCAGATGTAATTCCTTGCTGTAAAGCTTATAAATTTGCTTTAGGTAATTTATACAAAGATTCATTTAGCCAAATTTGGAAATCAGAAAAATATAATGAATTTAGAATAAAAGCTAAAAATTTGTCAAAAAAAGATAAATATTTTTCTTTAATAAACTGTATAAAAGAATGTGATAATTGGGGAATGAATATGGAAATTCACAAAAAATTTATGGAATATAAAAAAGAAAAGGATATAAGAGAAAGATCATTTTCTTTAGTAATAAATGCTGATAAATTTTTTGAAGGGAATTTTAACAAAGGCAATCATGAGTTTGGTGAAGGGTTAATAATAGATGGAGGAGAAAAAAGAGGGTATGCATCATATTCTATAACTATAAAAGAAAATGGAAGATATGAATTATGGTCAAAATATGCCTCTTGTCAAATAAGACCAGTTAAAATTTTTATTGATGGAGATTTAATAAAAGAAGATGGACTTTCAAAAATTACTGGTGGCTGGAATAAAGTTTTTTCAAAATGGTTTAAGGAAGGAGAAATCTATCTTAAAGAAGGAAAGCATATTTTAAAAATTGTAGCAGATAACTGCATTCCTCATATAGAGAAATTTGCCTTTTTAAAAAAAGAAGGAAAGATTAATTTATTTAATATCAAAACTTCTTATCTTGAAAAATTTAAAGATATTCTTAAAAAAGAAGGTTTAAAAAAAGCTATTTATAAATTATTTTATAATCTTACTCCTTCAAATTTAAAAGATAGATATTTAGAGATTTTAGGAATTTTAGATAAAGAATATGCTTATAAAGGCCCTTTTCATGTTCAGATAGATTTAACTAATGATTGTAATAGTAATTGCATTGCCTGTTGGTGCAATTCTCCTTTATTTAAAAAACCAAGATTAACACCTGAAGAAAAAAAAGAATATCTTTCTTTTTCTTTAGTTAAAGAAGTTTTAGATGAATTGAAAGCAATGCATACTACAGAGATTTACTATTCAGGGAGTGGCGAGCCATTTATGCATCCTAATATTTTAGAAATTTTAGAGTATACAAAAAAGAAAGGATTTATAACTCATGTAAATACAAATTTCACTTTAGTTAATAAAGATGTAGCTGATAAATTAATAGATATAGGTGTAGATTTTTTAACAGTAAGTGTATGGGCAGGGACTCCTCAAGTTTATAAAAAAGTCCATTTAAGAGATGAAGAGGTTTTTTTTAGAGTAAAAGATACTCTCCTGTACCTTAACAAAAGAAAAAAGCAAAAATACAACAAACCTTTAATTAAAATATACTCTGTAATTTTTAATATGAATTATCATGAGATAGAAGAAATAATTAAATTTGCAGAGGATACTTTATCTGAATCTATAGAATTTACTTTGGTCGATACCATACCAGGAGTTACTGATATATTGCGACTAAATGATAAGCAGTATGAAGAATTAATTTATAAATTTGAGAAGATTAAAAGAAAATTAGATAAAAATAATAGACTTCCTTCAGGTTTACTTTTATTTCAATTTGAACAGTTTTTGCGAAGGATTTCTCAAAAAAACAATGTAAAAGAAGCAAAGTATGATAAGAATATAATTGATAGTATGCCTTGTTATATTGGTTGGCTTTTTGCAAGAATTATCCCTAATGGAGAGGTTCATCCCTGTCTTAAGGCTCATCGTATACCTAGTGGTTCTTTATATTTAAATAGATTTTTTGAAATATGGAATTCAGATAAGCAAAAATATTTCAGAAAAAAGACTTTAGTCTATGAAAAAAAGGATTCCTTTTTTAGATTAATAGGAAATGACCCTTTTACAAAAGAAGCAGGTTGTTATAAAGTTTGTGATGATATTGGAAGAAACATGTGGATGCATTCAAGAATAAGTATGTTAACTTATCCTGAAAAATTATTATTAAAAACAGCAGCAGCTGGCATAAAAATTTTAAGAAAAATAAAGCCTAAAAAAGAAGAATATAAAATGTATCATAAAGACCCACTTATTGCAGGTATTCTTCATGGAAGAAAAGCATTTAGAGGTCCTAATCAGGTAGTCATTGATATTACAAATAAATGTAATTTAAATTGTATTGTTTGCTGGCTTTACTCACCTTTTTCAAAAGTGGATAAAGATTGGCTTAATGAAGAGATTTCCAAAGATACACTTTTTAGATTAATAAAAGATTTAAAAGATATTCATACAGAACGTATAAGATTTACAGGTGGAGGAGAACCTTTTATGTGCAAGTATTTAATAGAGGCGATTGAATTTGCACGGAAAAATGGTTTATTAGTGTCTATTACTACAAATTTTGGGTTAGTTTCAAAAAAAGATATAAAACGTTTAGTCGATTTAGAGGTTGATGAATTATGCATCAGTATTTGGGCAAAGAACAAAGAAACTTATTTAAAAACTCATCCATCTGTTTCAGAAAAATATTTTGAGAATTTAAAAGAAAATCTTTTATATCTTAAAGAGATTAAAAGAAAAAAGCCTCGAGTTACATTTGCAAATGTAATAATGAATTTGAATTATAAAGAATTTGATGAAATGTATGAATTTGCAAAAGAATATGGTGCTGATGCAATTTATTTTACTCTTCCTGATGTTTTTAGAGATGAAATTAAAAGGTTCTTATTAAGTGATAAAGAGAAAGAATTTTTAATTAGAAAAGCAGAGAAGATGAAAATGAAAGCAAAAAAAGACAAAATCGAACTTGAATTTTTTGAAGGGTTTATAAGAAGATTATCTAAAAAAGAAGAATTTACAAAAGGAGAGTATGATAAAGATGATATAGATAAAATCCCCTGTTATGTAGGATGGATATTCTCACGCATTTTAGCAGATGGAAATGTGGTTCCTTGTTGTAGAGCTGTTAATAAAATAATGGGAAATGTAAATAAGACCTCTTTTAAAGATATATGGTATTCTCAAAAATATAATGAATTTAGAGCTAAAGCAAAGTTTTTAAAGAAAACACACCCCTTTTTTAAAGACATAGGATGTATAAAAGAATGTGATAATTTTATGCATAATTTAGAAATTCATAGAAAGTTGAATAATGTGTTAATATAAATTAGGAGATCAGTTTTTGGATGAAAAACTTTATTTTTCTATTTTCAAAGCAAAGTTTTTACTAAAGGCAGAGAGTTTAGAGAATTAAATGAAGTTGGAAATAGTATTACCTGTATATAATGAAGAAGAGATTTTAGAAAAAAATGTAATAAGAGTCAAAAATTTTTTTAAGAAGCATAACTTCAAATTTATAATCTCTATTGTAGATAATGGATCCACAGATAACACTTATAAAATTGCTAAAAATTTAGCAGATAAAAATGATAATATATTTGCTTTTAAATTGAAAAAAAGGGGTAGAGGAAGAGCATTAAAATTTAGAATATTAAATTCTTCTTGTGCTATTTTGGGATATATGGATATAGATTTATCTGCAGACCTTTATGATTTTTTGATATTGTATAGAGAAATTCAAAATGGGTATGATATAGTAATAGGTTCAAGATTGTTACCTGCTTCTTCTGTAAAAAGATCGATTCTTAGAAAATTGCTTTCTCGAGTTTATAGCAAGATGGTAAGGAGAGTTTTGAATTTACCTTTTTTTGATTATCAATGTGGTTTTAAGTTATTTAGAAGAGAAAACATTGTTTCATTAATACCGTTAATAAAAAATAATAATTGGTTTTTTGATACAGAGCTTCTATTCTATGCATATAGAAAAAATTTAAAAATAAAAGAAATTCCTATAAGATGGAGAGAAAGAAAATACGGAAGAGTAAAGTTACTTCCCACAATTATCGAAGATATTAAAGGAATAATGAGATTGAGATTTAATAGTGTGGTATAGAAGACCATTTTTGATAAGTGGTATTTTATTTCTGCAGTTTTTAATAGGATGGTTTAATAACAAAAATATTTTTTGCATTTTTATAAAAGCTTTTTTTCTTTTTTTCATTCCTGGAGGATTTTTTCTTTTTTTCTATAGGAAGAAAAAAATATCTTTGGTGGAGTTTTTATTAAAAAGTTTTTCAATTAGCTTTGTGTATATACTTTTTTCTACCTTTCTTATAAAACTTTTTTGGGGACCTTTGACAGTTATTAAAATATGTATATTTAACTTCTTATTTTTCATAACTTTTTTAATATTTTTTTATAAAACTAAACTGAAAAGTATTTATGTTTCGAAAAGAGATGTAAGAATACTTTCTGTCAGTATAGTTTTTACTGTTTTTCTTATTAGTTATTTTAAAAATTATTTATTTACTTCCTTGGAAAATGCAGGGTATAAGTTTTATTTAAATTCTGTTTCTTTTCCTAAAAAAAATGAATATGAGCCAATTTATATTTTTGGAAAGCAATGGGAAAAAAGAAGAAAAGTTTATTTTCTCGAGAAAGGACGAAAAGGAAATATATATTTTATAGACATTCTTGGAAAGAAAAAATTTATAGAGGTTAAATTAGCAATAAAAGGCCGTATAGGAAGTAAGGTGCGGATTTCTTGGGGAGGTTCTCTTTTAGGGGAGTATCTTATTCCTTGCCAGGAAATGGGAGAATATTTTAAGGATTATATAAAATACTCAAAAGAATACGGAGTAATTTTTCTTAAGTTTAAATTACAAAGAAAAAATAGAGCAAATGTATTAGAAGTAAAGACTTTTGGAACCGATATTTACTGTGAAGTTTTAAATAAGAAGAAAAAGATAAATACTTTTTTTGTATACTTTCCTCGAATGTTTGACATAATTGAAGTTTTTAAGAATAGCGAATTGTTTTTAGAAAGCAATAGATACATAGCTTGGCAGCCCCCTTTACATTATTATTTTGGAGGTATAGGTTTTTGTTTTTTTGGTAAGAATTTTAAAGGATTGTCTTTAGTATTTATAGGTGAGTTATTTTTCATATTGTTAACGTTGATAATGTTGATAGAAAGGCAAGATTTTTTAACTTCTTCTGAAGAGAAATATATTCTGTCTTATTGGAATTCTTTTGGTCAAAATATTTTTCTTATAGGAATAAATATATTTAGTTGCATAATATTATTTTTTTATCTCAGAGATTATATTTTTTCATCTACATTTATTTTTGGTGATACTCTTTACACATTAAGTTTTTTATTATTTTTGTATTTTTTACTTTCAAAAAATTATTTTTGGAGTGGTATTTGGATGACATTTACTTCTCTTGTGAGATTTCCAGGATATATTTTATGCAGTTTGTTTTTATTATTCTTTCTTTTATTTTTTAATAAATATATAAAACCGGAGGAGATAAAAATAATAAAAAAGATTTTCCTTTTTTCTTTTATGATAATGATTATTTTTAATGTAGTGTATCCTTCATTTCTTCATGGATTTTCTTCATGGATATATGCCTTGTATTTTGAAAATATAGGCGAAGAGCATTTTGGTAAAAATTATACTTTTTCTCTTAATCACATTTTTGTTTTTATTTTTCAAATTTTACGTTATACTTTTTTTATACCTCTTTTAACTCTATTTAGAAGAGATAGGATAAGCAATTTCTTAATTTTAAGTTCAATTCCTTATACGCTTATATTGGCTAGTGTAAAGCATCATCAGATATATTATATGTTTCCTTTGATAAGTGTAGGTTTAGTTTCAGGGATAAGAGAAATTCAAAAATTAGTAAGAATAAATAATAATGAATAGAAAACTTGATGAGATATTCTTATTATATAGAACGTTATTAAATTATATAATTTTATATCCAAAACTTATTACTTTAAACTCTATCTATCAACTACCTTTTTTATTATTTGGTAAAAAATATACTCCAAAACCTCTCACCATAAATTTTCTTATTACTCACAGATGTAATCTGAAGTGTAAAATGTGCAGTTTCTTTGGAAGAAAGACTTATGAAACCGAAGAAAGAGATATGGAATTTGAGGACGTTAAAAAAATATTAATAGGTATTAAAAAAATAAACCCAATCATCTCTTTTGGTGGTGGGGAGCCATTTTTAAGAGAAGATTTTGTTGATATATTAAAATTTGCTAAACATGAGTGTAATCTAAAAGTAACAGTAATTACAAATGGCACTTTGCTTACTGATAAGGTAATAAAAACTATTGATAAACTGGATCTAATAGATTATTTCATAATCTCTCTCCATGGTCTTTTTAATTTGCATGATGAGATAGTAGGATTAAAGGGAGCTTTTGATAGAGTTGTTTCTAATATAAGAAGATTCTCTAAGAAGCTTAAATCGAAGGTAATCATTTCATCAGTATTAATGAGAGAAAATATATTCTTTTTTGATGATTTTATAAGATTCTTTTTAAATGAGGGTATAAGAAAAATAAAAATAGAGCATTTAAACTTCTTAACAAAAGAAGAAAGTAATTTTTATCAAAAAGAAAATATTTTTATGCCTTTTACATTTATAAGAAAAGATTTATTCGAGAAAGAATTTATTGAAAAAGCTTGGCATACACTTATTAATCTTAAAAGAAAATATCGTTCTAAACTTATTATTAAACCACCCCTCTCTCGAGAACAGTTTTATGAATGGTATGGAAAAAAAATTGGGAATAGCAATGAATTTTATAGGCTTAGATGTGTTTTTGTAAGACATTCTTTATTTATCGATCCACAAGGAGAAGTAATTCCATGCCAGTTCCTTCGTAATTGTAAGATAGGAAATACCAAAAACAATGATCTTCTTAAATTGTGGAATTCTGCAGTATATAAGAATATAAGAAAAATAATAAGTAAAAGTAATTTTCCTGTTTGTTTTAGATGTTGTAAATAGTTTTCATTTATGGCAGACTTCCCCAAATACCTTTCTATTCAAACTACATCTTTATGTAATGCTTCTTGCGTGTTTTGTCCCTACAAAGATATAAAAGATTTATTTCCTAAAAAAATTATGGATATGAAACTATTTAAAAAAATAATAGATGAATGTTTAAACTATAAAGTTGAAAGATTAATCCTTTACATGAATAATGAGCCTTTAACTGATCCTTATATAATAGAAAGAATCAACTATGCAAAAGAAAAAATACCTTGGGCTTGTGTTCATATTTTAACTAATG
>Ga0190309_1000440_pt1 | contig 11820 bp, 10 predicted proteins | sample 48700767_MG_FD_161656 | JGI IMG/M metagenome (GOLD analysis project Ga0190309, IMG submission 161656) | Hydrothermal vent sediment bacterial communities from Southern Trench, Guaymas Basin, Mexico - 4870-07-6-7_MG | ecosystem: Environmental > Aquatic > Marine > Hydrothermal vents > Sediment ... | reverse complement strand
ACTTGGCTGAGATGGAACGCGGCGAGGTTAAGAGGCTCTTTGAGATGTTGAAGGGCAAGACGATCGTAATAAAGGATATCGTCGAGGCTTCAACCCTCTCAGAGTTCTTGAGGAAGAAGGAGGCGTAAGGCGACGGTTACCCTCCGAAAAGGCCAACCTACGCCTATTGAAACCTCCAAGGCTATGTCAAGCCTGTTCCCTCCGGTAACCACGGTCTTCCTCTTAGCCCTCCTGAAGCATCGCAAGGCTACTTCAGGGGTCATGGCTCCGACAAGGTAGTGCTCAACCGGTTTCGAGAGGAAAAACTTTCCCGCATAGAACCTCTCCACCTAGTGTTTCAGCTACTTCCTCAACCGTCGGAGCCTTGAGGGCTCTAGACTCCGTATGACTCACATATCAATTTTGGTCTGACCTTCGACCTTCAAAAAGTTTATATTTCCTAGCAGTCTTTTTTGTGATAAAAAGTTTCGTAGTGAGGGAAAATGGATCGGAAAGCCATACGATGGGTTGTTGAGGATCCCCAGAAGAAGAACGTATTCTGGCCTTCGGAGGAGATGAAGAAGAGAGCATGGGTTAGCGATGAATCGATATACGAGGAAGCCAAGAGGGATCCAGTAGCTTGGTGGGCGAAGCTAGCGAAGGAGGGAATAGTATGGTTTAAGGAGTGGACTGAAACTTACAGATGGGATCCGCCATTCTACAGGTGGTTCATCGGCGGGAAACTTAACATATCCTATAATGCACTCGACAGGCACATTAACACTGCCAAGAGATATAAGGCTGCGATCATCTGGGAGCCCGAGCCAGTAGATGAGCAACCGAGAACGCTGACATACTATGACCTTTATAGAGAAGTTAACAGGTTCGCAAACGTCCTTAAGAGCTTAGGGGTTAAGAAGGGAGATCGAGTAGGCATTTACCTCCCGATGATCCCAGAAGTTCAGATTGCCATGCTAGCATGCGCTAGGATAGGAGCGGTTCACAGCGTAGTCTTCTCAGCATTCAGCGGCCAATCTTTAAGGGAGAGGATGATCGATGCTGAAGCGAAGGTTCTAATTACGGCTGACGGCTACTACAGGAGGGGAAAACTCATCAACCTCAAGAAGAACGCGGATGTAGGCGTTGAGGGAACTAAGATAGAGAAGGTAGTCGTTGTTAAGAGGGCTGGAAATGAGGTTAACATGGTTGAAGGTCGAGACTACTGGTGGCATGAGCTGATGGAGAACGCTGAGCCGTACTGTGAACCTGAAGTCCTAGACAGCGAAGACATGCACTTCATACTGTATACCAGCGGAACAACCGGGAAGCCTAAGGGAATAGAGCATCACGTCGGCGGATACGCGGTTCAAGCATATTGGACGACAAAGTGGGACTTCGACCTTCACGATGACGACCTATTCTGGTGCACGGCTGATATCGGATGGATCACCGGACACACGTACAACTGTTATGGACCATTAATGAATGGAGCCACGATCCTCATATATGAGGGGGCCCCCGACTATCCGGCTCCTGACAGGTGGTGGCAGATAATCGAGAAGTATGGAGTAACCGTCTTCTATACTGCACCGACGGCTATTAGAATGCTAATGAAGTATGGAGACGAATACGTCAAGAAGCACGACTTGAGTAGCCTAAGAATACTCGCGACCGTAGGGGAGCCTATAAATGAAGAGGCATGGCTGTGGTACTTCAACGTTGTAGGCGGAGGAAGATGCCCAATAATAGATACTTGGTGGCAGACTGAGACTGGAGCGACGCTGATAAATTCTCTGCCCGGAATAGGACCGTTCATACCTACCGTTGCCGGAAGACCGTTTCCAGGAACATCATTTGACATCTTAACTGAGGATGGAAGATCAGCTGGTATCGGGGAGAGCGGGTACCTAGTTCAGAAGTCTCCATTCGCACCTGGAATGCTGAGGACCATATATAAGGATCCTGAGAGATTCAAGAAGCAATACTTCGGAGTTTACGGCGAGAAGTTCTACTATACGAGTGATGGAGCATACTATTATGATGAGATGGGAAACATCAGGATAACTGGCAGGGTAGACGATGTTATGAAGGTGGCTGGGCATAGATTGTCAACGGCCGAGGTTGAGAATGCCATAACCCAGCATCCCGCCGTCGTTGAGTGCGCGGTCGTCGCCGCACCCCACGACATTAAAGGCGAGGTTCCAGTGGCCTTCGTAACCCTTAAGCCCGGATACAAGGCATCAGAGGATCTTGAAGCCGAGCTTAAGCAGCAGGTAGTTAAGGTTATAGGTCCAACGGCAAGGCCGGAGAGAATAGTGATCGTTGATGACCTACCGAAAACCAGAAGTGGAAAGATAATGCGAAGAATACTCAAGGCTTTGATCAGGAATGAGTCTATAGGCGACGTTACGACGCTAATGAATCCGGAGTCGGTTGAGGCATTAAAGGAGAAGGTCGGCTACAGGGGATCCTAAGAAGCCTCATTCAAAGTTTTTATTCTTTTCTGACCTTTTTGTAGAACCTTATCTGCCCGTTCTAGGCTGAGGGATTTAAGCTCCTCGGTTGCCGGTATTCCATTCTCATCCCAGCCCATCATCTTATAGTATTCGCTTCTCATTCGCATGCGATCCTCCCTTTTCGGAGCGGGTTCCCTTTTTGAACCTGATGGGAGAGAGTCCCGCCTAACATCCGGCCCTCCCAAGAGCAGAAGGCCCTCTTGGCGGGAAGGCTCCTATAACCGCTACCGACCTAGGAGGAGAAGGCTCTCCCCAGCCATCCAGCCTAATCCCCCGAGACTATTCTAGAACCCGCTAAATAGAATTCGTGGAGTGTGAGGTCGCTCACCAGCAAAAAGGGAGACTTGTTGAGAAGAACCCTTTAATCGTAGATTAAAGGCATCCACGCTACTTTATTATCCCGTATCCGATGAGTCTCCACCTTCCAGATATCTTCCGGCTTATTGCAACTCGGGAGCCTTCTTCAGCGCAGACTGGACGGGCGAGCTTAAGCTCCACAGTATCGCCGGCGCGGGTCACGGTTCCGACGGTTATCGCCGTCCCCACGTCGAGGAGGAGGCTCTCCCCAACGTTGATCCTCTCAACCTCGACGAGCTCCTTAGTCCCGACTGCCCTCTCGAAGAGGCTCATCTCTAGGGTTAGGTCGAACCTCGTCGGAGGGAGCTTGCCGGGCCTTCCGAGAACGTTCCCTATGAGCCCGTCCGCCTTGGTTAAGGATGGGTCTAGAAGAGTCCCAACGCCTACTAGGCCTCCGCACCGGGCCTCCTTAACCGGGCCTCCTCCAGCGTGGAGGCTCACTATCTCCGTCTGGAGCGGAGTATACTCGACCCTGCTGCCCTTCGCAACCCTGATCCCGGGCCTTATCTCTAGGTCGTCCCCAACCCTGAAGACCCCTTGGATTATAGTTCCACCGATCACTCCCCCCGTGAGCTTCTCAACGGGGGTTCCGGGCTTATTCACGTCGAAGGACCTGACTGCGTACATTCTCGGAGGCTTCGTGAGGTCCCTCTTCGGCGTCGGTATCACCTTCTCCATAGCGTAGAGGAGAATATCGATGTTAATGGAGTGTTGCGCCGAGATCGGAATTATGGGGGCTCCTTCGGCGACGGTTCCCTCGACGAACCTCAATATCTCCTTGTAGCTCTCAACCGCGCGTTTCCGGTCAACGAGGTCGATCTTGTTCTGGACTATGATGATGTTCTTCACGCCGATTATCTCGACGGCCGCCAAGTGCTCCCTTGTCTGAGGCTGGGGGCAAGGCTCGTCAGCAGCTATAACAAGGATCACCCCGTCCATTACGGCCGCGCCGGAGAGTGTCGTCGCCATCAGGGCTTCATGGCCGGGTGCGTCCACGAAGCTGACAGCCCTCACGAACTCCGTTTCTGAGCCGCATCTGGGGCAGACATTCTTCGTCGAGTAGTTGTGGGGAGGCTCGCATCTTGGACATTTATAGATGGGGGCGTCCGCGTACCCCAGCTTTATGGTGATCCCCCTCTTCAGCTCCTCACTATGCCTAGCGGCCCAGACCCCCGTTATCGCCTCGACCAACGTTGTCTTCCCGTGGTCAACGTGGCCTATGGTGCCGATATTAACCTCCGGCTGGCGCGGTATCCTCCTGCCCTCCGACATTTCAACCTAACCTTGACAACCTTTAGAAGAAGATTAAGATCGAACCACGTAAATAAAGGTAGTGGAGGCCCAGCAAGGGATAAATTCCGCTGGGCTCCCATTTAATGAAGGTGCGGCTTAAAGCTGTACCCGTCTTAACCCCGGAATAGTGATTAACGGCCGAAGAGGTTTAATCTGTGAAAAGCCGCGTCAAGATTCTTCAACCCCATGAACAAGATCGTTGAGGTTGAGGAGGGAACCATCCTCCTCGACGCGTTAGAGAAGCTGGAATAATGATCCGAAGCATCTGCGGGGGAAGAGGGGGAGTGCGGAACGTGCAAGGTCATACTTGACAGAGGCAGGGTCTTCAGCCCGAAGATCCTCCTGAAGATGAAGAGCGTGATCGAAGTCTTAACCCGGCTGTCCGAAAGTATCTGATCTATCATTCCAGCGTGAAAGACCTTCAGAACAGCTATTTCACTCTTCAGCTCTCCCACTTTAATGTGGATGCCTTTTTCTCAACAATTGAACACATTTACCTTGACAGAATATCAACATAGAGCATACACGATAATTAACTTTTCCCCTTTCCGAGAAAAAGGCTTTACATCTCCCCGATTCGCCGGAATTTTAACGGTTCAGCTTTGCAGGTCTATTCTAGTCGTTTTCTCCGGTCGTGACTGGTGAAGGTTGATGTTCTCCGGCTCTTCGACTGTTAGGGGCTGCTCTTTCACCTTAACTCTCCTTTCCCTCGGCGTTGGGATACACCGTTTGGAGACTCCACGATCCAAAGGGGATAGACTCCTCTATATTTTTGGCCTCCTTCAAGGAGGGCGGTTCCTTTTTCAAGCGTAGACCTTCAGGCCGCGAGACTTTAGAGGGTTAATTATGTTGGGTCTGCTCATAACCTTGAGGAGGGCGAGGCCTATCACGGCGAAGGCTACCGTGCTACTTATTGTGAGGCTGAGCATGCTGAGGGCCCAAGGAGGCCATCCCGCGGGAAGCGTGAGCCCAAAGATGTTGCTGGGTGGAGGGAACAGAAGCCAGAGGTAGCTCCCCACGATGAGGCCGACGGTTACGGCTCCAAAGAAACATCCTAGGACGACCCTTCTCCTAAACTTGAAAATTATTGCGGCGGCTATCAGGTTGGCTAACGGTCCAAAGACTATGTCGTAGAGTCCGTACGGGATGGACGCTGAGAAGTAGGCGTTGCTGACGAAGCATCCCAGTGATACCCCTACTATCACCGGGGGGCCGAAGATGGCGGAGAGGGGTATAAGGCAGTCTGCTATCCGCAGCTGTATAACTGCCGCGGCGCTAATTCCCTGCAGAATCACCATAGCAGCGTACAGAGAAGCGAAGACAGCTGAGAGCGCCAAGTCTCTAATTTCAAACCTCGCATCTTCCACCTCCTAACCCGGGGTTTATAAGGCGGAACGGGTGGGGTGGGCCCCACTCACCCGCCTTCCCTCAAGGGTTCCAGAGGGTACATTATAAAGTTTGCGGTTCCAACACGCCGTTTCTCAGCCTCTCTCGAGGCAAAAGCTATTTATCTTTAGTCCATGATGAGATATGTGAAGGTGTCGGTGGTTCTGGTGATCGGTTATGGAGGAGGAGATTAAGCCTTCCTATCAAGCCCATAATGTTGTAATTCGGGGAACCGTTGAAGGGTACAATGTAGCCTCGCTCGATGACCTGAAGAAGCTGGCGGAGAACCTCCAGAACTTACAAAGAGAGATGAACGCTCTGAGAGAACAGTTCAACGATGTCCAGAGAGCCCTCAACGCAACGAACGCGAGGCTCGAGAGGGTTGAGAACTTTCTGAGGTCCTTCAAGTAACTGCCGGAATCAGATTCTTCCAGTAGAATTCCGCTCTTCACATTAGAAGGTGGATTGATGCCGTGGAGTCAAAGTCTTAAGGGGGAGACAGTCTCAACCCTTAAACCTTCGGGTTACTTCCCAAAGCCGCGTCCAAGTGATCAGGAGGGTGTTGGAGGGAGACGGTGCAGGCGGGTGCATGGGCACACCCGACTCCCGCTGGTTCACCTGCTTGGGAGAGGAGAACTCTGTGGAGACCGTCCGCCGCAACCTTCCCGTTTTCCTCTTCAGGTTTCTCTGATAAATCCTTTATGAACTTGAAATTCGTAGAGAAAAACGTTGTTAATTGGTTGAGCCTTAGAGGCGGAGGTTATGGGTTACGAAAGAGCTTTAAGGGCTGTAAACCTCAAGCCTACCGATAAGATACCTCTCCTCGGAACCATAGGAGATACAAGATTTGGAGAGAGACTGACAGGTGTCAGGAGCTCCGAGGGAAACAGATACCTCAGAGCATTATATGAAACCCTCGACGTTGACATGATCTACGTTTTAGAGACCCGCATAGACCGGAAGCCTATCAAACAGGAAGAGGACACAGTTTACGGCAAATTCGAGGACTTCGAGGACTGTTTTCCTTACTATGACTCCTTCCACATAGCATATAAGGGGTACACCCTAGCCCGCACGAAGACCGCCACCCAACTCTGGGTCGTTGAGCGCCCCTTCAAGACGTACAGGGAGATGCTCAAATACCTCAAGAACTACGACCCCAGAGAAGACGAGCCTAGATCGGCCAAAGAAATCGCTGAATACTGCCGAAGGACATACCAACATTACCAAGGGATTCTGAAGGACTTAACCTTAGTGGCGGGAGAGACCTACCTAACACTCTTCACGTTCTTCATCGTACGGGTAGGGTGGCGGCTCCTAGCTAGGCTCATCCTCAAAGACGCGGATGTATTCGACGAGGTTGCGGAGAAGTACGCAGAGGTGACAAGGAGACATACCGAAGCTTGGGCGGAGTCCGGGATCAAAGTCTTCGTCTGCCACGACGACATCGCCTTCCGGGAGGGCCCCGTAATGTCGCCAGAGTGGTTCAGGGAACACGTCTTCCCGCTCTATAAGGAAATTTGGCGGCCGCTAAAGGATAAGGGAATAAAGGTCTTATTCATCTCTGACGGGAATTATCTTCCCTTGATCGACGGGCTGATCGAGGCTGGGGCTGAAGGGTTCAAGATTAACCCCGACGCGAGGCTGAGCCGCAGGGATATTGAGAGGCTGTGCGCGGAGTACGGTGGCAAGAAAGTTCTGGCGCTTAGCCCCCGCCGGGACATCCTCAAGAATAGAGGCGTTAAAGAAGCCGTTTCCGAGGTAGAGTTCATCACGGCGCTGGCTCGGAGATGTAACGGCGTATTCTTCCACGGGTTAGGTGATACGCCCCACCTTGAAGCTTGCTACCGGGCATGGATAAGGAGCCGTGGGAGGTGGAATGCTGGCCCTGAACCTTAAGAATAATCTTCTGGTAGGGGTAAACGGCGTCTTCTTAATAAGAGGGTTAATCTTTACTCTCATCTGGGTTCAGTTTGTCTCTACGCGGACTCTTGGAGACGGTTGAGGAAATGAAGCTGACGAAGCTTGAGAGGGAAACCTACGAGTTCATAAGGAGACGCGGGGAGGTCATGACCGTGAATATACCTCCCAGAATGAGGGGGGCAGTGCCAAACCTCAAGAGGAAAGGGTTAATCGAAGTTTACAAAGATTATACGTCTCCGTGGAGCACAAAAAAGATGAAGTTCGTAAGGGTTAAGGATCATCCGAACGTCCAAGAGCTTGACAGCGGCGGAGAGAGCGAAACCCCGAGTTTCGATCGCAACCAAACTAAGCCTTAATATTTCGGCTCCTCTTAGTATATCTTCTTGGGTATAAAGTTGACTGGCACGTATGAGGATTCAACCTTCATCCGTAGGTACTGGGTTTGGCTTCTACTAGCCCCCATCCTCCTCATAGTCACTTTAGAAGTGCTTCACACGTGGCTCAACTGGTCGATAATGCAGAGCCTATACGAGAAGAAGGCGGGCTTAGACTGGTTCGGCATAACCTTTTACCACAACCAAACATTCATAGTCGCCGCCATACTTGCACTTCTAGTCATTAACCCCCTCCGTGGACATAGCGACCTCTACGAGGTTTGGGAGACGATCAAGTGGCTCAGCAGGATCGGGCGTGAACCGACACCCGCGGAGATTCCAGTCTTCTCTCCGAGAACCCGGAGAACCTTCTGGGCGGTCTGGCAGGTTTTTAAGTGGCTCTTAGCCTTCTCGGTGATCTCCTCAATCAACGGCATACCGTTTCTGGGTAAGGTTACCCCGATCTTCAGCATGGCCTTGGAGGGTATTGGGAGTTGGAGCCTCGTCCCGAGAGTCTTCGTTCTCCCGATCATTCCGGCCTCCAGCTCCGAGCTGATCTCCTTGATGCCGACGATTGAGGTTCAGTACCGTCTGGTCTACATGGTCTCGACGGCGATACTGGCCGTCGTCGTGGCTAGGATGTGCCTCAAGCTTATAAAGCACTTCCTCAGGGAGTCGCAGAACGTCTGGGTTCGAGACTTATTCGTGATCTTAGCCTGCATCATGACCGCCATAATTTTGGGGGCGCCATACTGGGTTATGGACATAACGACCCCCTTCAACTATTTGATCTGCGTCGTCCTCCTTGCAAGCTTCCTCTTTGCGGCTCTCTTCTCCCACTTCATCGGCTTCGGAGGGGGCTTACCATTCGCCAAGAGGAAGAGAACAGTCATCTTATCCATAGCCATGGCCTTAATAGCCGTGCTCATAACCAACGCTGTTATCGTCGCGGGTTTCCGGCTTAACTGGAACAACAACTGGTTAGAGTACGAGTGGAACCCTTTGACGAGGAAGCAGATAGCTGTAACCCGATGGGCCGCGGGCATCGACCATATACGGAGGCTCCCTCTCTCAGCCCTCCCCGAAGGGAACGTCACCGAGACCCTGATGAAGGTTAGACAGTGGGACTCTAGGGCGGCTTACACTAGGATGATAAATAGGATCGGCTCGAACTGGATGACCCTAGCCGACTCGGATATCATATACGTGGGAGGCCGGGAGTACTGGGTTGCCCCCACAACAGTCTGCTATCCCAGCATGGACTGGATAAGCGTCCACCTGATCTACACGCATACATCCCGCATAATCGTTATCGACAGCCACAGCGGGGAATACGTAAACTTAACGGATGTCTTTGGGATTCCGGAGGAGCCCCCAATCTATTATGGGGAGGGCTTCGAGAACCCTGTCTACGTCGGCGTGAAGGGGTTCAGCGAGGTTGAGAACGCGTCATATCCGGGAGAGCCTGACTACGTACTCTCCGGGTGGAGGAGAACCCTCTGGTTCCTACTTCAGGGGCAGCTGGGATTCGCCTTCTCGCCTCCACAGGACGAGATCAAGATGCTCTACAACAGGGACGTGGTCAAGAGGGTGAGTGACATTCTGATCTACGGGTTGAAGATCGACCCGGATGTCTACCTCGTGAGCGACGGCGAACGGCTATACTACGCCGTCCAAGTCTACATAGACTATCCCATGCATTCAGGCTTCGCGGCCAGCAGATATCTCCGCTACTTCGCCGTTGTCCTCGTCGACGTCGTGGACGGAAGCATGAAAGGGTACATCGTGGGCAAGCCGGACGGTTTCCTCGTAGACTTTTACACACGGTACTACTCGGAGTGGAAGCCCATAACCGACCCAACCGCGGAGTGGCTTAGACCTCAGCTCCGCTACCCAGAGGCTCTCCTCGGCAAGCCGGACCAGCCGGGCCAGCTAGACGTGGACTTCATGTTCCACGTGGACGACCCCTTCACTTGGAGGTCTGGAAGCAAGTTTTACGAGAGGCCTCCGGGAACGGAGGTTCTCTACGTCCTCTTCGTCGAGAACAACCAGACACACTTCGTCGGAATCCAAGTAGTCGAGTATAAGATGTCTGAGAGCAAGAACTTGGCGGCCGTCTACTTGGCGTATGGGGGGGAGAGGCTGGGCGAGATCGTTCTCTACGAGGCGCCTCCCGAAGCTCAGCTCTTAGGGCCGACCTCCGCGGTTGAGTCGCTCAAGGCCAACCAAGAAGTCCAGGTTAAACTCAACCTCTACGGGTACCCGGAGACTTCGAGTTTAGGCAACATCCTCCTCTACCCGATCGGAGGCAAACTCTACTACTTCATACCGTTATACGTGAAGGGAGCGGTTATGGTTACTATGCCGCAGATAGGAATCGTCGACGCGTCGTCTGGTTCCTTGGTGGCGATGGGTTCAGATGCGTCTGAAGCCTACTACAACCTTATAGGAGCCACCGTTGAGACTGGAGCCCAGAGACGCCTCGAGAGGCTTAAAACCTTCTTCACGGAGGCTGGATACGACCTGCTGGAGGTTTGGGCGATACACCCCGACGTCGAGGTTCTCGAAGAAAACCTCACCTACCTAAGTGAGAGCCAGTGGAGCGAGGTTGAGTCCGCGTTAGAAGCTTTCTTGGAGAGGCATCCCCCAGAGAACGGGAAGGTCTTCATGTGGAGCGGGGAGGAGGGAAACGTGAACTTCGGGGTGCTGACCGTGGAAAGCAACGGTGTCAAGTACTTATACTTCATCACGGTTAAGTATAGGTGATCTCCATGAAGAGGGAAGAACGAGAGGTCTTAATGGAAGAGTTCGACGTGTGGTTGAAGACTAGGTTCGCTGACAGGCTAAGGATCGGAGGCCACAGGTTCGAGAAGGCCGCAAGGGGGGAGATAATGATCGACGGCGGAGCCTTCACGAAGGAGGAAGCCCGATTGCTCTTCCAGATGTTGACCTCCCGCAACCCTCTAGAGAGGATCAACGCCGCCATAATAATATGGGACAGGAACGGAACCCTAGTTAAGATCGTGGTGGCCTTGGCGATACTCGCCTTAATCTTGGTGTACTTCTGGGTTAGGAGATAGAAAGGCGTAAATCCTCCAACTTACAGAATTATTCTTGGATGCGGGTGGTCACTTTGGAGATTATAATCCAAAAAGACACCTCGGAACCCCTCTCGAGGAGGCTCTTCGCCCAGTTCTCAACCGAGGTTCTGAGCCTCGAGGACGTCATTCTTGCGCTCAGCTGGATCATAGATGATGAGGCTGAAGGCTATCACAGGTTGCCGTTTCTAAGCGCCGAGAGCGAAGGTTTGGAGCGGCTGGACGTGTACACCTCGATCAGGAAGAGGAGGGCTGAGAGGGCTTATGTGGTCTCGAACGGGAGGAACACGATCTACATACTCGACTACGTTGTCAAAGCGAGGAGAGTCTACCACGACCCCGTCCTCTGCATAGTCGGGCCCGAAGCCGAGAGGATAGCCGAGAGAACCCTTAGGAACCTTAAAAGGATCCTCCTGCCCAAGATATGCGACATGAGGATAAACGATCACGCCTTAACGGACTTCGCGAGGCTCATAGGCGCGAAGAAGACGGACATCCTCAAAGAAGTCTCCGAGGTCTTGGAGGAGGCCGAGGTAGCCCTCAAAATGAGGCTCCTAGAAGGGCCTGAAGAAGACGCGGACGGTGGGGAAACCCCCGTTAGGGGTGAAGGGAGACTTTCAAGGGAGCTCCTAGAAGACCTGAAGAGGAGACGTCCCCTCCTCATGGAGCAGATAGACATCCACGAGATCCTCTCCTACGGGATCGTGATCCTCTTCCTCGTCCTCATGCTCTTCGCAGCTCTCTCGAAACTCTTGTGAGGTTGTGGGGGATCGCCTTGATCATAGATGCTCACGCCCACATCTGGTATCCGCCATCCTTCTCGCTGGAGGAGTTCCTTAAGTGGGCGGCTAAGCTCGGGATAGATAAGCTCTGCGTCTCGAAGCTGCCTTCCCA
>Ga0190309_1000436_pt1 | contig 11849 bp, 15 predicted proteins | sample 48700767_MG_FD_161656 | JGI IMG/M metagenome (GOLD analysis project Ga0190309, IMG submission 161656) | Hydrothermal vent sediment bacterial communities from Southern Trench, Guaymas Basin, Mexico - 4870-07-6-7_MG | ecosystem: Environmental > Aquatic > Marine > Hydrothermal vents > Sediment ... | reverse complement strand
TTGCGATTTGTAAATTTAGCCGGAATTTTTCTTTTTTGGTTTTTAATTTTTTCCCTTCCGAAAAATTCTTAAAAATCTTGGGCCGGCCCAGAATTTCAGTTGGCACAGCAAATCTCGGGAAACCTATAAATGGAGATTTTGGAAAGGAGGCTTGCCCCCTTCCTTGGCACGGAAGGGTTGATAAGGGCGGGGAAGGCGCCCTTATTGGTTGCAGGATGTGGAGGAATATAGGGGTGCAGGGGAGAACTCCCCGCTTTGAACTGGGGTCGCAGCCGCGTCAGGGCTGCATGCTGCCGCTACACCACCGGCCCAAGCCAGTTATTCACTATTTTATATTTTTTCGTAAAGCTTAAATTTATGTCAAAAAGATTTGTTAGGTGGGATTCATTTAAACTTAAGAGATTGGGAACTAAGTGGAGAAAGCCCAGAGGAAGGCACAACAAACAAAGGTTGAGAAAAAAGAGATGGAAGCTTATTGAAAGGATTGAAGAAGGGAAAATAAAGCACAAATACATGGAGGCTTTGATAAATGCCGCTTATGGAAAATTACCGAGCATAGGAAGAAAGAAATCAAAAGAGGAGAGGGGCAAAATTAATGGTCTACTCCCAAAAAGGGTTTTTAATTTGAGAGACTTAAAAGGAGTGGACAAAGATAAGGAAATTGTGATTATAGCAAGCCAGGTGGGAAAAAAGAAAAGGCAGGAAATTCTGAATTATTGCAAAGAAAATGGAATTAAGGTTTTGAATTAAACAAAGTTATTTTTTACTATTCTTTCTTAACAAAAACACCCTGAACAATTCCGTATTGTCCAGGCCTTGAAGTAACCCTAACCAAACCCTTTTCTGTTTTTAAAATAGCACCTTTTGTTATTATGCCAAATCTCGCAAATTGCCTATTAGCCGGGTTATGCTCAACACCCAAAATCTTTAGTTTTTCTCCGTTTACAATTACATAGTTAGTTGATAGCAGTCTTATTTTATAATTCCCTCCCCTAACCCTAATTTTCTTTAATTTAGGCTCATCAATTTTGACAGGAATGTAATCCCTTCCTCTTTCATACTTTCTTTTTTTTCTTGCCTTTTGCCTTATGCCTCCCGAAGGCTTCCTTTTAGATACCGAATGCCACTGTGCCATAAAATAGTCTAGAAAAAAACTTTTAAATTGTCGCTTCCTCTTTACCTTCTCTGGAAAGCCTTCTGGCTTTTTCCATAATGTCTGGTAAGAATTCTTTTAATGCCTTCTCCAAAACCTTTACCTTTATTTCTAAATTAGACACCTGATCCGAGAGCTCTGCCAGATTTTTTTCCATATTTGCAATTTTCGAATTAAGCTCAGAATAATTTTTTTCAATTATTTTCTTTAATTCCGACATTTTAAACTCTTCATCCTTTATTTTACCCAAGAATTCATCAAATTTGGTTGAAAAATCCTGGATTTTTTCCTCTACCACGCCCTCAACCACCTCTTCCAGCAAATCCAGGGTTGAAAATTCCTGAGTTGGCCCAGGACTTAAAGATGGAATCCTCATACTCCCAAACCTTATATTTCCAGATTGCTCCTTAGGAGATATTTTCTCCAAGGTCGGAAGGTTTATTTCTCTGCCAAAATCTTGTTGCTTTTCTTCGCTCGGCTTTTCCTTAGAAATAGAACTTTCTTTTAATACCTGTAACATTGCCTTTTCTATTTCCTGAAATGTATAACCCTTATTTTTCAACTCTATAATTATATCCCTGTCGCTTTTTCCTTGGCTCCTTAACCTTCTTACTTCTTCAACAGGAACCTCTCTTATAAACGATTCTTCCCTTTCCTTTTTTCCAAATGGTAAGCTAAACTCTACCATACTTAATTTTAAATTCTTCTTTTATTTTATCCAACTCTCTTTTCAGCTCACCCCAGGTAACAAATTCATGCTTTAAAGGAGAGATTATTTCCAAAAATTCAGCAAGCTCCTCAAGCTCCCTTTTCTTAGCAAACTTTTTTGATTGCTCTTCCAACCTGGAAATCCTTTCATTTACCTTAAACAACTCTTCCTTTATGCTATTCGCCTGCTCAGCCAGTTTTTCTATTTTTTTATCCAAATTTTTTTCCAATCTCGATTTCGCATCCTCCAAACTGTCAATTTTTAATTGAAGGCTTTTTATTTTCTCATCGATAGCGCTCAGCCTTTGAGTATGGGAATTCGCCCTCCTAACCAATTCCTGCAAAATAATTTGCAATTGCTCCGCCGATTCCACCATAAATGTAGTTTATTTTTTATATAAAATTAAAATTTTTCCATTCTTTTAAATTATGACGGATTTTAAATACAGAGGAAGGGATCCTGAAAGTTTGACTATAGAGGAGTTTGCAAAACTAACTACATCAAGGATAAGGAGGACCATTTTGAGAGGATTTACTCATCCTCAAATAAAGCTATTGGAAAAATGTAGGAAATATAAGGAAAAGGGGCTGTTCGACAAAATGATAAAAACTCATTGCAGGGACATGCCGATTTTGCCTGAGATGATAGGTTTAACCATAGGAGTTTACAACGGAAAGGAATTCGTTCCGGTTAAAATAAAACCCGAAATGCTTGACCATTATCTTGGAGAGTTTTCTCCAACCAGAAAGCAGGTACAACACGGAGGTCCCGGAGTCGGTGCATCCCGCTCCAGTAAAGGCCAGGCAAGGGCTAAGAAGTAATTACTTTTCGGGTTCTTCTTCCTTCGGCCTAAAAAATACCGAAACTTTTACACCTATTTTTCCTGCAGGCGGACAAGCGGTTGCAAAACCCTTTTTCACATATTTTTCAGCAAACTCCCCGCTTTTTTTCATGCACCCACGATAAAACCTAAGCCTTTGCGATTTTGAACCCCTTACCTTCCCCTTTATTATTATCTCTGCTCCAAGCACATCCGGATGGGAAAGAATCCTTTTCAAATAAATATCGCAGAGCGCTCCAACATTTTTCTTATTTTCAATTCCCTTTGCTATGCTTTCAGCAATTACCTGAGGGGCAATAGTATCTCTATCCAATTTTTTAACATCTATCTGCGGATTTTCCAATCCAAATACTTTCTTTATTTCCTCTGTTAGTTCATTTACCTTTTCACCTTTCGGCCCTATGATTAAACCAGGGGTTGGCGTATGGATGATTATTCTTGTACTTGCGGGTAATTCCTGAATATCTATGTCTTCTATCCTCACATCCTTCAAATTTCTTTTAAAATAGAGCCATAACTTATCGGCAAGCTTACCCCTTTGTATGTATCTAAGCTCTTTCATTATCTAAAAAAGAGCAAAAATTTAAAAAGGTCGGGGCCGGGATTTCCAGGGTGCAGGGAAGGATTTTATCTAAGTGAGAAAAATGGGGGATTGGAAAGGGAGCTTTGCCCCCCTTCCAGGGTGCAGGGAAGGATTTCCCGCTTTGAACCCGGGCTGCGAGATCCACAGTCTCGTGTGCTAACCAGGCTACACCACCCCGACCACAAAATTGACTTGTTTTTAAATTTTAAACAAATATTTATCTTATGGCAATAAAGGAGAAAAGGTGCACCTCCTGCAACACAAATGTTATTGCGGATGAAGGTTATACAGAGTTTAAATGTCCGAGTTGCAATTCTACCGTAATTATAAGATGCAAGACATGCAGGAAAAATGTTGTTCCATACAGATGCGAGAAATGCGGTTTTGAAGGTCCTTGAGCTCTACTTTTTCAAAACCTTTCTTAATCCGAATTTCTCTATTATTCCCTGCTCCCTAAGTTTTTTCTCTATTTCTTCGTCACTCGCATTTTCCCTAATCTCTATTTTATATCTTGTCGGCATTAAATGTTTTATATTGCAGAGCCTTCTCTTACACATATAATACTTCCTTGCCCCAGAAATTAGCACTTTATTTCCCTGAGGATTTGAAATAATTACGCATAACCTACCTTTCTCCCTTCCCGCAGTCTTTATACAAATCCTCCCCAAGTCAATAACTTTTTCCATAACAAAAGCTTTCAGAAAAATTTTAATTTATGCTTGAAATAGATTGCTCTTTCGGAGAGGGAGGAGGTCAAATAGTGAGGAGCGCCATTGCTTTATCCATCTTAACAAAAAAACCCGTCCATCTTTACAACATAAGGGCTAAGAGAAGCAATCCGGGTTTAAGGGAGCAGCATCTTAAAGGAATATTGGCGGCTAAGGAACTCTGCAACGGAAGGGTAAAAAATGCCTTTTTAGGCTCGAAGGAGCTTTGGTTCTATCCGGGAGAGAAACTGAAATCGTATGTTAAAGTAAGGATAGAAACTGCAGGTTCTGTAGGCTTGGTTCTCCAAACTTTGCTGCTAGCATGCTTTCGCACCGAAAAAGAGATAAACATAGAGATAGAGGGCGGAGCAACCTACGGAAAATTCGCTCCTTCCGTTCATTATTTGCAAAGGATACTTTTGCCCTTACTTGCAAAAATTGGTTACAGGGTTGAAATTAATGTAGAGAGGCACGGCTTTTACCCTAAAGGAGGTGCAAGAGTTAGGGTTAAGATTTTTCCCGTAAAGAAGTTAAATAAACTCGATTTAATGGAAAGGGGAGAGCTAATTCAGGTAAACATATTGAGCATAGCAAGCGAAAATTTGAGGATAAGAAAGGTTGCAGAAAGACAGGCCGAAAAAGCTAAGGAAATTCTGAAAGATTATGAACCGGAGGTTAGGATAGAATATGTAAATTCTGTTTGCCCCGGCTCCGGAATCCTTTGTTTTGCAAGCTTCGAGCATACCATTTTAGGCTTCGATTCGGTAGGAGAGATAAAGAAGAAGGCTGAAGAAGTGGGGAAGGAAGGGGCTATTTGCCTGAAAAAAGAAATAGAAAGTAAGGCAACCTTAGACATTTTTGCAAGCGATCAGATTTTGCCTTACCTGGCTTTTGCAAAAGGCTCTTTTTTGGTTAGGGAGCTTAGCTTACATGCAAAAACAAACATGGAAGTAATAAAAAAATTTTTGGATGTTGATTTTAAAATCAGAGAGGTAGGAAAACTTTTAAATATTTTTATATGTTAATATATTTATATGAAAGAGGCACTTAGAATATTCAAAGCATTGGGCGATGAGACGAGGTTGAAAATAGTTGAGTTTCTTCTCAACGGAGAAAAATGCGTTTGCGAAATAGTAAGACGTGTTAATAAAAGCCAATCCGCTGTTTCCATTCAGCTGGCAAAACTTGAAAGTTTGGAGATTTTGGAATCGAGGAGGGAAGGAAAGAAAATTTATTACAGAATTAAAAATAGGAAAGTTATAAAGATACTGAAGACAATAAGAGGTGATAGAAGATGATTGAGTGGATGTATGTTTTAGTTTTATTAATTACAGGTGCCTTGGTTGGTTTAGTTTCTGGTATGCTCGGAGTTGGAGGATGTTTCATAATGATTCCGGTGCAGTTCTGGATTTTAACGGCTATGGGTATAGACCCTACCATAGCTATAAGGGTTGCATTCGGGACAAATTTGTTGGTTGTATTTCCCACAGCACTGAGCGGCTCCCTAAGACATCATAAGAAAAGCGCGGTTCTCTGGAAGCAGGCGGTAATTTTGGGTTTAACAAGCGTTGCCTTTACTTTTGCCGGAGCATGGGTTGCGAGCAATTTGCCTGGAAGCATTCTCAAAATTATTTTCGGTTCTGCTATACTCTTAGGTGCTTTGAGAATGGCAACCGCTCATCCAATCAGAGTTAAGGGAGAGCCCCATTCAAATTTTCTCACCTATATTTTCCTTGGTATGGTTTTTGGTTTTGTTACCGGATTGATAGGGATAGGAGGCGGAGTTTTAATGGTTCCTTTAATGGTAATTTTCTTAAATTATCACATGCACGAAGCTGTTGCTACCTCAACAGCGGTAATGGTTTTCACCAGTTTGGGAGGGGCAATAGCCTACATGCTTTACGGACTAAATGTTTCCGGTTTACCTCCTTACTCTGTAGGCTATGTCAACCTTCTCCAATGGGCTTTGCTTGCATTTGCCAGCATTCCCATGGCTCAGGTCGGAGCGCATGTAGCACATAAGATTCACCCGAAATGGCTGAAATGGATTTTTATTGTGGTTATGGTTTATATGGGAATAAAAATGATAGGAATTTTCTCCTGGCTCGGCTTGCCGATATAAACCTTTGGCGGTATTTATTTTTTAAAACATATAGATAAAAAAGAAAAATGCAGTAAATTTGAGTTATGTCTAATTCCGGCCGCCTCGCCGAAATCGGGTGTTGTACTGCAGAATTGTTGGGTTAGAATAAACGCTATATACTCCAAAAAATACTGCTACAATACTTTCTAATATTTTGCAGGGTCCGTAATAACTGTATAAAACAAAGGTTTTATAAATAATTAAAAACAACTATGTTTATGTAAAACTCAAAGGTGTCAAAATGAGAAAAGAAAAGCGGGTTATTGAAGGTCCAGAAATAAAGATTTCTGGCAAATTAGGAAGATTTGAAATTGTAAAAGTAGTTGTGTCTTCTTTTATTGAATTTGAAAAGGATAAGAAAGGAAAAGGAATTGAGTTTAGATATCCTGTAGAAAAATTATCTAATGGTGAAACTCTATATATTCATCGACCCGGTGTAAAATGGAATTTTGACTTTAAGGTAGAAATTCCGCCAGATTGTGGGCTTGAGGAAGGAAGGCACGACCAAATTGCATTAATTCTTAGAGAAATGAAAAGGAATGATAAAGAAGAGTTTGAGAAATTATGGAAAATGATAGATAGCCTTTATCATTGTTTGAATAATGATGTTGATGCTATGTTAAAAGAAACTCCAATTTCTTACAAAGATGAGGTTGCTATAGACATATTGTTAAAGGTTATAAAATGGTTGTTTATAATGGAAGACATTATCTATTGGCATTATGAAGGTAGAGCTTTTTTGTATAATTTCTTTGTGTATGCCATCAATGAAGAAGATGAGACGAGATTTCAAGATACAATCTCTAAAATAAGACAAAGGAAGATAAGACCTGATAACATAAAGAAATTACTGAAAGAGTGTAATATAGAGTGGAAACTTCCCTAAGTTCGGTAAACTACTCAAATTTAAGAATTTTATTATCTTTTTCGGAAAATATTGCTTTAAGTTCTCCTATTCCTGCTTCGGACTTAAAGAATTTGGTATGTGAATACAAAGGATCTTTTCTTTTTTCATTTATTTTTTCATTTACTCTTTCAATTATATATGAATAATATTTTTCAAAATTATTTAAAATTTCGTTAAAAAATGATTCAAGATAGTTTTCATCATGAAGTTTCGTTTTGTCAAAATACACATGATAAAAAAGGGATAAAATAAATAAGTCGGCATGCAATACCCAATCTTTTTGAAGTATTTCTTGCGGCGGATTTAAGTTTTCTAAATGTTTTTTAATTTCTTTTCTTTTTTCACTTATTTTTTTAAGTAGTAACCAAGGAAATAGTATCTCCTTGGCTAATTTAATATTTCCAAACACCTCCTCATAATATCCACCAAATTGTTCTTTTACTAGTAAAAGAGATTTGCTTCCTTTTGCCTTTGCTGGTTCTTGATTAAAAAATGCCATAATTGCTTGAGCAGCATCTTCTATTTTTATCACTTTTTCTGAATAATTTTGACCAAACTTTTCTATCTTTTCTTTTCTGGACGGATACAAAGAGTTGAACATACCTCTTTTGTGTTCATAGAAATATCCTAACTCTTTCAACTGTTTATGAAACATTACTTGAAGAGGTTCGTTACTTATAAAATCACTCATTTTGATTGCGGATTGCGAATTTGTATACAGTGTTATTTTTTCAACAAAATCTTTATCCGGCTTCTCAATAATTTTTACGAGTAAAGTTACATCATCTCTAAGAATCCCCTTTTCTAATGCTTTAGCTAAAGTATTTACTGTCTGGCATCCATTAACAATCTGAAAATTTTTCAGTTTTATTTTAGTAATTGGTTTGGTTTCTCTATATGTAAACTCATCACATGTAATCACAATACCATTATTATAAAACCAGAAGAACCTACTTTCGTTAACATTAGAAGCCGTCCTAAGTATTTCCTTATTTATTTTAATATCCCCTAAGAAATATCTTACATTTCTAGAATAAATAGAATATCCATATTTTAAATGCAGCTGTGCCAATTCTTTACCATTTACAGTTCCAACGATTGTTCTTATATTGTCTTCCTCATATTGATGGGGTTCTCCAATTAATGTTAGAGTAGCTTCATTCTCTTCTTGTTGCATCAATCTTAACCGATATTCATGAAAGATTCTTTTTAAATCATATACATCAACATAATAAGTACTTTCTAATTGATTCATTTCTTCCAAAAACTTTTGTATTTCATTATCGTTGATAGGACCTTTAGAAGTCGTGATAAAAATAATATTCACTTTTGGGAAATAAGTAGTAAGAATGTCTCGGAATTCTTCGCCTTTTTCCTTTAGTATTGGATTTACTTTAGATAAATCTCCATCTCTTAGCCATCTAATACCATTAAAAGTCTTGATAAGTTTGGTTTCTGGGAAATGTCTATCAAAATTTTCAGTAAATCTTGCTTGAAATATGTAGATATTATTTTTCGTTATATAGATTCCATCTATGCCTTTATCTTCGGCACCATCAACTATACAGTCTGTGATATCTTCCTCATCTAGTCCAAATATCTCTCTTAAAAACCAGTACAAAAATGCCTGATGATCACTATCAATCTCAGGGTTAATTCTTTTAATTTCTCTCATTTCTATTTTTAAGTGAGATATAAACTGTTCTTCGTTCATGGTATTACCTCTTTTGGTTTTTCTAAGATAATCACACTTTCAGTCCTTATATTTCCAACGCTTGTTTTTTGTAATTCTCTTTTTATAATAATGTCCTCTTTGAATCCGACATGTTTTGCTAAATCCAAAATAACTTCATCGTTAGGGATTTCTACATATTTATCATGAACCATAAAATGATTATTCCCTATAATAATTACACATTTAGCACCTTTTTTTAACACTCTGTACATTTCCTGAAGAGTTATTAACATATCAATGAAAAATTTATAAACTCTTAATCCTGCCGATTGTCTTCCGTTATTTAACAATAAATCAACATATTTATGAGCAACAGGAGACATTTTTAGAGGGTCTTTCTGTTTATCTTCAACTAGTTTTAGTAATTCTTCTTTATCATAATTTACTCTAGGATTTCCCATCATATCTTTTTCTAATTTTTCCATATCTTCAACTAGTTTTAGTAAAATAAGCTGGGGATAATCATTTTTAATATAGTCTAATGCTGTAGAATATGGCGGAGAGTTTACAATTCCGTCAATTGATTCATCTTCTATCATATACATATTTCTTGTATCAGCGCAGTAAGTTTTTGCATCTTTTATTTCAATTTTAAGAACTTCGTTCAACTTATGAAACAAATAAATGCGCAAATATAAATCCTTTATTCTATCTCTTAGAACCTTCTCAAATTCATTTTTTGTTCTCCTCATTATATCGCTGATAGTACCGCTCAAAGATAAGAGTAAGAATTCTTTTATGTCTTTATCTTTAAAGAAATTTAGTAACTCTCTAGCTATGATGACTTTTTGAACTACGAACTCTTTACCCTTAAAACCATTCATTTTTTCTAGCTCTTTTAGAAGCTGTTTAGACTCTTCCTTTATGCGTTCTATATTTAGTTTATTTTTTATCAGTAAAGTTTGACCAGAGTTCAAATTGGTAAAATAGTTTATTTCATCTTCAACCATTGAAAGATATTCTTCTATAGCCTTCTTCAGTTTCTCTAAAGGAATTTTCACAGAATGACACTTTACATTGCTCATTAAAACAGACAAAGGATTTATTTCTACGCCTAAACTTTTTAATCCCAAATATCCTGCTTCAACCAACAAAGTGCCACAACCAGCAAAATTATCAAGAACAACACCATCATCCTTAGGATAGATATAATTTAATAAAGCCCTAACCATTTTGGGATGAAACTTCCCTTTATACGGATGCATGTAATGGTTTAGGTAAAGAGAAGGTTCCTCTCTGATAGCAAAGTAATCTTCTAATCTCTTGCCGATAGTTAGAGTAGATGAGGCAGGAATTCTATAATTATTTTTGATGAGATGCGAAAAAAGTATTTTGACATTTCTGTCAACTTCTTTTTCGTTTCTGCTCAATTTAGAAATATATTCGGACTTTTCTAAAAAATATTGGTTTGTTATAAATCTAAATAATATAAAATCGCCTTCAACAAAAAACTGCACATTTTTTCCGATTACTCCGTTAGGAAAAATTTGTTTTAATAGATTTTCCGGCTTTTCTTTATTTTCAACAACTAAAAAGATTTCTCTCGTATAAGCCAACCTTTTCACAAGCTTCGTTACATTAATAAGATTTTCCTTTACTCCATAATATCCCTGAATTTTTCCATAAGGTAATTCGTGTGTAATGATATCCTGAATTCTTGTAGGTTCTTTTGTGAAGTGTTTTAGTGGTGTATTAAAAAGTACATCAAAAAAATTACGAATTGGCTTTACATCTCCAAATAAACTTATTAACTCCAACATTGCGAAATCTTTAGCTTCATGCTCACTTTTGATATTATTAAACAGCTTGAAATAAAAATGAACTTTCATTTTCTCACCTTTTTCTTTAACTCATCCCTCATAAACTTTTCAACCATCTTAGAGAGAATAAAACCATTTTCCTCACAATATTTTTTATATTCGTTATAAACATCTTCGTCAATGCTTAATGTAACTGTCTTTTTATTATTTCCCATTTCTTTCACCATAAATATGTATATTTATGATTATTTATAAAACTTATTAATAGAAGTTTGTTAAATTCAAGTAGAAAATCGGCGGCTCGGCGGCGGAACTCAAATTGCTTTGCAATTTGCACTAAAGGGAGACATACCAGCAAATATGCGGTTCCGCAAACAGAGATTGCTTCACCCAAATTCGGCAAAGCCGAACTTCGCATATTTGCATATGTTTTTTGTTTATCCCTTTGAAAATTGGTAAGAAAAGTACATATATTATTGCTACCGTTATGCCAACAAGCACAAACTTTTTCTTTTATGAGTTTTACTTCCAATTCCAGCAAAAGGAGGATTTGAGAGTATAGAGATGTTGAATGTCACCCAGGAAGAAACAAAGACAAAAAGAAAGATTTTGATTGACATATATTTTTTCTGCTTTTTATTTTTAAAGACAAAGAAAAATTAGGGGCGGTAGCTCAGCCTGGGAGAGCACACGGCTGAAGACCGTGGAGTCCCGGGTTCAAAGCGGAACCACCAGCGGGTTCCTGCACCTCCTGCAACCAGGGAAGGGGGCTTCGCCCATTTCCAATCCCCCTGACTTCCATGCACTTTTCGCCAATTTTCCAAACCGCCATTTTTCTTCCTTTTAAAAAAGCAGGGTAAGGTTCTTTCCTCTTCGGCGTCTTTTATAACTTCTTCAACCTCTTTATACTTCTGGCATCGACATGAAAATCCCGGCCGCCCCAAAGAAAATAAAGTATGTATTCAAACTACATATTTTAGGATATATTCTTTCATTTTTGGATTATATTTTAATATTCTAAATCCTTGTTTTAAGAAGAAATTAATTGCACGAATATTGCCAATTTTTACTTCACAAAGTACATCTTTTTCTTTAGGCTTCTTTTATTGCAAATTGTTAAATATCTGAATAAGATTTCTCTATTATTCTTTTTTCTCTACTTTTTCTTCTTCCTTTACCCTAACCTTCTCTATTATTTTCTTAGCTTCCTCCTCATAATCTCCGAAATCTAGGATAGCAATTGAGGATGCCGCAACCTCTATTCCAGCCCTCCTTCCCAACTCATGCTTGGAAGATACATAGGCATAGGGA
>Ga0190309_1000435_pt1 | contig 11851 bp, 20 predicted proteins | sample 48700767_MG_FD_161656 | JGI IMG/M metagenome (GOLD analysis project Ga0190309, IMG submission 161656) | Hydrothermal vent sediment bacterial communities from Southern Trench, Guaymas Basin, Mexico - 4870-07-6-7_MG | ecosystem: Environmental > Aquatic > Marine > Hydrothermal vents > Sediment ... | reverse complement strand
AAAAGCGTATCAACCAATACGGTAGCATACCTATTAAAAGATAGAGCAAAGCAATACCTATCAATCACACTAGCTGGGTTAATCAGAGTTGCCGATGAATTAAGCGAGTTCGGGGGCGCAGTAATCATCGATGACCTAGGTGCAGAAAAAAGCGAATGGAGCCGCACAGCCACACTAGAAGTGTTGGCGCATTTAACGTATAGTCATCATGTCGATAAAATAACGCAGACCAGTCGAATACAGATAAGCGGATTCTACGGCTCAGCACACGTAAACATTCAGCCAATAATGATGAACTCACTTGTACAGGCTCCATCATGGGTAGCCGTAGTCAGAGATAAAATAATCAGATATTATCACCTGATACGACCAGCAAAGCCAAAGAAGTCAATACCGGCTGTAGAAATAGATTTCAGTATGCCCATATCAGAAGTAGCGCCGCCAAAACACAAAGGACGCCTATGGTATCAACTAATAATGATAGGGTTAGTACAATGGAGCTATGCACGATGCCTAGAACATATACCAGATATGCTTCGAGCATGTGCAGCCCTAGACGGAAGAAACCAAGTGAACCTTTCAGATTACCGACTGTTAGTCAAATTAATGAAGCCGATGCAACTGGAACGATACATACTAACAAGCTACAGCCTGGAAGGAGCCAGAACATTCCAAAACGACCTATACTGTTTATTAGTCGAACTGGCATCATTCGGCGAACCAACACTAGACACGATTGCAGAGGACTATAAAGTACATCCCGAAACCGTTAGGCGCATAGCGAAATCGTATCCAGAATGGATATGGATAAAACAGAATAGTCCGACAAGATTATGCCCGACGGAATGGACACAGAAAGTATTCAAAATATGCGGAGTGAATCAGCGATGGTGAAACGCAAAACAATCACACTAGATGATGATGTCTACAGGGCAATACAAAGGTACAGAGCCAAAAGAATACTAGAAGGAGAAAACATGAGCTTCTCACGAGCAGTAAATGAACTAATAATAAAGGCGGTAGTTGAAGATGGCGGAAACGCTTGAAATGTTCCTACGAAACCTACAGTTAGCGCGCGGAGTCGAACACATGGCAATCCTGCGGCATCTAAGAGAATATATCGACGCAACACCAATAGAAGACATAATAAGACAAATAAACGAAATCAAAGACAAAATGCTACTAAAATACCTAATCGAAGCAAAACCAATCAAACCAATACTAGAAGCAACTTTACGCAGATACGACGAACTAACAGAAGAAGAATTAAAAGGAGGCAAATAAATGAAAATAGAAATAGTAAAAATGCAGGAAGTAAACGTAATCATACTAAACGGCAAAAACATATACCTAACCGTAACAATACCGAAAAATGAAGAAATAGAAATAACCCAAACAAGGAGGTGGAATGATGAAAGTAAAGATATTTTACGGACATCCAGAAGACGTAGAGAAAAAATTCAATGAATGGGCAAAAGGCAAGGCACTAACCAGAAACGTAATAATCCACACGAATTATAGCGAAGGAGCCGTACAAGGCTGTATAGGCGCATTAGTAATCGCAGTATACTATCCAGAAGGCATGTGGGAAGAAGAGGAGGAAAAACAATGACAAACAAAAGAAGATGTCCATTAAAACGAATGCCAAACGGCGCATTCGGATGGTGCTACAAAGAAGAATGTGCATGGTACGACATAATTGAAGAAGAATGCAGCATAACACAGATAATTAACAACCTTGAAAGAATAAACGATAAACTTACAAAAATACTGGAGAAATTGGAAAAATGATGCTAAGATTCAGAATAGGAAGATGGCGATTCAGCCTAAACGTAGTGCACGTAACAGACGTTGCAGGCGTAAACAGCATCCTACCAGACGGAAAACACATACTGATGTGGGACTTCGACGGCGTAACGCCAAAACAAGTCATAGAAAGCCTAGCGGAAGTGCAAGCCAAGTACAAGCTTCCAACCATATATATTCTATACACAGGCAAAAAAGGACACTACATGGCATACTGCTTCAAACGATGCGAATGGCAAAAAGCCATAGAAATAATCGCCGCAACAAAATATGTGGACATGACGTTTTTCAGATTCGGCGTGTGGAGAAAGAAGTTTACCTTACGAATAACACCAAAAGACGGCAGAAAAATACGCCTATTCACGAAGCTAATTTCACCATATCCAGAGGATGCCACCATAGACGAACTAGACAGTTTTGTACGATACGAAACAATATCAGACGTATACGAACCAAAATGCAAAGTGAGGGAATTCAACATTGGCGTTAGATGAGCGATATGAAGACTTTCTGAACCGCATGGATGTGCCCATAGAAGCATGGGAAGACAAGGAAAGGCTAAGAGAGCACCTAAGAGAACAATTAGGATACGAGCCATACGACACGCAAGTAGAAAGCCTATGGAAATACATGGAAACACAAAAAGCAGAAAAATGGGACGAACCATACCTACGTGAACATGGCGTACGCAGAGTAGTAGTACATTATCCTTGGGGCACACAAGTAAGATATGCAGTACAAGGCTTAAGAGGATTATTCGGCAGAGAATTTGTAGAACGCCTAAGAGAAGAAGAGGGATGGTAAATGCCAAAACAAAACAAAACGAAACCAAAAATTCGTGAACGGCTATACTGTCCAGCATGCGGATACATAACAGACAAGGAACTAAACAGAAGATTCTGCCCAAAATGCAACAACCCACTACGAAAAGCATATTACGTAGAGAAGGAATAAGAAATGCGGGCTTGTCCATATCAGCCAAATGTGATATGCCAAAGAAAACGATGCTACGTAAACTGTCCATACAGAATCAAACAAATACGAAAACACACAAAATACACACTACCAATCTGCACATTACCGCAACCATGCAAATATAAAGGACAAGACAAAAAAACAAAACTGCCAATATGCAAATTCTACGATAAGCAGACAGGACAACTATTACCATGCAACAACCAACTAATCATATCAAAAGCATGGATAACAAGACACAAGCCAGACATAGAAACGTTACGTAAGCTATGGTGGAAATACAAAAAAGCAGGAGTAATATAAAAATGAAATGCTGGATAAAAGCATGTAAATATAATAAAGAAGGCAAATGTACGAAATATAAAAATGAAGAAGAATTAGTAAAGGACTTCAAACAAGGCGGCGGATGCGCATTAACATGGTTTTTCACTGGCAGAATACCTAAACAAGTGAGCGAAAAATGATATTAGATGCTACTGCTGGCAACCGAACAATGTACGAAACAAAAGACGTAAACAAAATAATCTACATAGACATAGAAAAACAACTCTGGCGAAAACCAACCATATTCGCCGACTGCACAAGAACACCATTCAAACCGAAAACATTCCATACTATTTTTTTCGACCCGCCACGCACATATCGTGCCAACCATCCAACATACCTAAACGTATCAAAACGGATAAGAAAAGCAATACACAGATACAAACCATTCGCAGACGTATACTACGGCTGGGACAAATACAAAAACAGACAAGAACTAATAGCATTCATCTACCGAGCACAAAAAGAATTTCTAAGAATCCTACGGGACGATGGGCTGCTACGGCTAAAATGGTGTGAAGTAGACATACCATTACATAACATACTGGCAATATTCCAAAATTGGCGTATATTGCTTAAACTAAACATAGAGGATCCGACACATACATTCGGAAAAGGCCAAACCTACTGGATATGCATGTGCAAAAAAGAAGGATACCAAACGGAACTGTCAGCGTTCCAATCCTAACTTGCCGATGATAGTGCGCATCTTATTCTCAACCAACGTCAGCTTATTAGCGATTTCAGCGATTTTCTCTTCAGGCGCCCCTGTCTTTCTCAATCTATCCAGTTCTTCCTTTAGTCTACGCTGCTCCTGCTCAAGTATAATCAATTCATCTGGAATCTCCTTAGCCGGCAGTCCTCTAGCCTTCTTTTGCAATTCGATTATCTTACGCATCTCCCAATATCCTTCGGGGTCGCCCGCTTCTACTACTTTGTATATCGCCAATAGATACCATGCCTCCCATTCATCGTAACCTAAATCCATCAGTAGATATACTGCCTGTTGCGGCGTAATCACACCAGCCTTAACACCCTTAATAATTTCGCTTTTAGTCAAATCCCGCTCCTTTCTTAATCGCTCTGGCTGTTCGGCCTTGATGAAGTTCATGGCCATCTCTGTTAGTCTAGGCTCAGGAATACCCAGCTCCCTCAATCCTTCAATTAACTGTTGCTTGTTAATCCAGCCGTTACGATACAATGTTCTAAGCTTCGGCACCTCATACTTTAGATAGACAAGCCTAGCCAGCAGTCTGGCGTCTTCTGGGCTATAGCCGGCGTCTAAGTACCATTTTTCAACAGAATGTTCAGCGTACCATCTAATCTTATCCGGCGGATAGCCTGCTTGGCGGTAATACTCCTCATCAGCATAAATACCGTACAAGCCGAACTCATAAGCATCAATAACATCGCTTTCGGATAATTTCCTAACTTTTGGTTTCTCTTCTTTTCTAGCCCATTCTTCCTTAGCCAACTGTATCAATTTGTTAGCGTCTGATTCAGTATATCCTAGCGCTATCAGACCAGCCTTCCATTCTGTTTCTGTGATTATACCGTAAAACGCCAAGTCCTCTAGCTTGGCCTCAGATAGTCGCTTGGGCTCTGGCTTTCTCTCTTCTTTTCTTCGTTTAGATTGCTCAAGATAAGCTTCGATAGCCTTATCTGGATAGCCTAATTCCTTCAACGCTTCTCTAAATTGCTCTTCAGTCCAAACATCATGCTCAAACAACCATTGAGCCGTAGAACGTGTAATTGAAAGCGGCTCATTTGCGGGCGTAGCCTTAGTTGTCCTACGCTTGTACAGTTCCGCCCTTTCAAGCCAAAGCGGAATCTTGTCTTTGGAAGTTTTCAGTTCCTCAAGCTTCGCTTTGAAATCTTCTAATGTAATCTCGCCTCTAGCGTAAGCATACATATATTCACGTCGTAAAGCCTCTCTTTCTGCTTCGCTTCTATAGGCAACCATCGCCTCAGCCGCTTTCTTAGCATCCTCAGGCGATAAGCCCGCAGCCTTCCTGTACCATTCAATATCTTCTTTAGTATAAACGCCCACATCATATCCATAGCCAAGCTCTCGTATAGTCGGCAAATCATACATTACTTTCTCATCGGTAAGTACAGCCCTGTCGTCTGGATGAATATCCGCATACTTAAGAAATGTTTCCAATTGTTCCTTGCTGAATCTTCCACGATAGAACGCCCGCCAAGCCTGCTCAACGCCCATACGCCTATAATGCGCAACCCAGTACCGTCTACTCCAAACCTCACTAAATCCTTGCTTGCGCATCCACTCGATAAATTCCGGCGGCGTTTCAGGAGCAACCCTCTCGTAAACTTCAGGCGTGAAAGCCTCACGAACACACATAGTTATAAGGTCTGAAGCCGGCGGAATACGCTCAGCCAAAGCAAGCAAACGGTCGGCCGCTTCTTCACTATAGCCGCTCCACCTAAGCCACCGCGCAAACTCTATATATGTAATCTTTCCGCGCCAATAAAGCTCCAGGAGCTGGCTGATAGACGGCCATCTCAGCTGGCTTTTAGCCCAAACATCCGCCCAGTCGCTAGACAAACCATACTCAGCCATAGCCGAATGCAGCTTTTCCGTGCTAATCAATCCTTTCGCCGCAAAATCCGCCAACCTATAAGGCTCGGGAACTTCACCCAAATATTTAGAGTACCAGTACCTGCGAAGATAAGGATACAGGCCGAACTGGAAATGGCTATAATATATCTGGTATGCAATATTCATCGCTGCCTGCACATACGGAAGCCTCCAAACCTCATCTATCGAGTCGCCAATACTTCCAAAAGGAACAAGACTTGCAAGAGTAACCAAACCTAGCAGCTCGCCGCCGCCAGTATTAAATTGGCCAGCAACATCAAGCGCATGATTGACTACCTTCTCGGGCGTACGAGCATCAGTCGCAACCTTACTTAAATCAAGACTTTCATACGCATACGTGGCAAGCGCAGGGCCTGCACCGAACCATCCAGCCTTAACCAAAGTTTCCATTACAGTCTTTAAGGTATCACCTATCTGTCTGAGTAAATCACCATTATTCGCCACTGCAGTTGTTAATGCTTCCGTTATGCCCTTGCCTATTACGCCTGCAACCGGACTCCAAAATCCAGCCGTAGCGTCCGTTAAGAAGTCTAGAAAGCCCGGCGGGTCCGCCTCATCTATCTTCTTTTTGGTCTTGTTTTTAGCCATCCTAACTCCTCCAATACAATCTTATCCGGCCAAACTGGGCTATAGACTTGCTTAAGTGCTATTCTCTTAAGTTTACTTTCTCTTTTTTCGCTCATAGTATTCAGCCGCCATACCGTCTAGAATCTTCATTATAACATTCCATATCGGCTTCAAATCAATGTCAATATCTGGTATTAGCACCATATCAATTGGTGGGACACGTATTCCTATGCCTAAAATTGAAATGTCAAGTAGCTGTCCGGCCGAAAGCTTTAAGCCTGGAATCTTAAGGGTTGTATCTTCTATGGACATTTCTTATCATTCCTCCTCGGTTTCTTCCGTTTCTTCTGTTTTCGGCTTTTTGCCTGCCGCTTCAAGCCATAAATTCACTATCTGCTCCAACAGACTAGCCATCTTCTCCAGTATTTCCGCTTGCTTGGCCAACGCATCTGAAATTTTCTTAAGGTAACTTTCACGTGGCAAACGTTACACCTCTAAACCATATATAGAAAAAATGGGGGAATTTAAGATTTTTTACGTGGCGGCTGTTCTGGCGGCTTCACGCCTAGAAACGTCATCAGGAACAGCACTACGTTGATGATGGCGCCGACAAGTGCCGTATAGTAGTCTAGCTCCGTCGGCATTTTGCCGCCCTGAAGTATCTGATAGATTGGTGTCAATAGGCTGTTCAGGAATATCAGTATGCAGAATATCGCTATCTTCACTGGCTTCGGGTCCTTGTTAAAGCATAGTTTTCTCATATCGCCTCGCCTGCTATGACCTTATCGTTTCATACAGCATCTTAAACGCCGCCACAAAGCCGCATGTTCCAAGCGCTATGAGGAAGTACGAAATGGCTTCCTCAAACATTTTTTCACCTCCAAACGTTTTATTGCGGGGCCGCGCGCAACGTCACGGCCCTATCGCTTAGAGACTGGCTGTATGCTCCGACGCTTTAGCGTCGGGGAGCAGCCAGCTTATACTTCTAGCCATAATATTCCGTCCCAGTAGCATGAGCCTGAAGTTGGAAGCGGCTCTATGCCTCTAACTTTGTAGCAGTATCTTCTTTCTTCCGACACGCTTATGCTGACCGTGTTGTCTATGTATTCTGGAACTGAATGGCCAGCTATTATTTCGGCAAGCAAATAGTCGTTTCCTAAATCGTCGTGTAGATAGATGGCCATTCCGCCCTGGTCTAGACTGTTTGATATTACCACTAGATTGTAGCGCGTTACCGTTCCGGACGGTATTCTGAGCAGCGCCTGGTCATCTATGGATGCTGTTGAATGGCCTCCGAGAGCGTAGAATCTTGTTCCGTACGAGTATACCCAGCTTCGGCGTGGATGCCCAATAGGTATCGTTACTGGTCCTGCTCCGCTTATGGATTGATTCTTCCATTTCTGCGCTGTTCCATCATATACTAGTGCTTCTCCATCCGATGGACTGACTATCTCAACGTCTTCATGGTCGTTTATCGTTTCCTTATGCTCGTCTAGCTGCCATTTCTTAACTAGCGGCATTTAAATCTGCACCGCCCTTATCCAAATTTTCACATCTATATCCGTCGTTGGCACACTCACCGCAAAGTATGGAAATGCATTAAAGTCCCAGTCCGTATACCAGCCTGCACTTGTCATACTCTTAGTCCATAATGTTGCATAGTTGGCATCGTCGGGACTTGTCATTATATGTATTTCGGCTGCCCCGCCAACATAAACCATGAACTGTACAAGCTGTGCGTATCCCTTGTTTAGCGTAAGCGTGTATCCCGATGTGTTTTCTGCCGCTGCTATTTCTCCGCTTGTTTCAGCTTCATACGGCGTTATTGTACGGTCTTTTTCCGCCTGATATACTATTGGTTTTCTTAGTATTTCAATATGCGTTATTCTTAGTTCGCTGCCGCTGGTTTTATTCCAGAGGTCTACGGCTAGTATTGGGCTGTTTCTTGTAGGCTCGGCTGTGTATAAGTACCATGTTCCGCCATAAGTTGCGGTTGCTGTGAACTCTTCTATGTTGTTGTCTGCCGTTAAAACCCTTATTTTTAGCTGTCCGCCGTCAATTTGATGTTTAAAGTAGACTTTTATTACGGTTGTTGCCGCTATTATTGGTGGGGTGTGCTGTGATATCCAATCGTTCTCGTTTGGTAGGACGCAGACGTAATCTTTTGCTGAAGTGTCATATTCTACGTATACATTTGCGGTATAATTGCTCCATCCATCTAAATTGCCGGTTCTAAACGAGCCGTTCTGTATGAAATTCGGCACTATTCTTGCGTCGTGTATCACTTTTATCTTGTCTATCGTGTTTATTGTGTCTACTGTGTTTATTGTGTTTATCGTGTCTAGCGTATTGACTGTTTCGATTGTGTTTATTAGTTTTATGCGGTCTATTACTACGTTGTCTGTGTTTTGCGGGTTAATCTTCTGTATCGTTCCAACCGTGTTGATTGTGTCTAGCGTGCCTAGATTTGTTATGTTGTCTATTTGCTCGATTTGTTTGATTAGGTTTACTGTGTTTATCAGGTCTATCAGGTCGATTTTTTTGCCTCGTATCCAAAAGTCTGGCCATCCTTCCGACAAGCTAGGCAGACCCCCGACAACGTCGTTGTCGGAATCTACAGTCCATCTCTTTCGACTCCGAATATTTCTTTAAGTAAACTTAGGATTTCCTTTAATAAAGTTGTTGGCCTAGCGTATTCCAATTCTTCCGTTCGGAACCATAAATATATGGTGTGGTCGTATGTTGTGTCTTCGTTGTAGCCTTCAATTGTTAATGTTAGTTTATGCTCGGGCATCTTCCAGTTTAAAGGCACAAAATCACGAATGTTGTCGCCTGTATCCCATGCATCTTCATTAGCCGGATGCAGTTGATAAATTCCGTGTAGTATACGATAGTGTGCGAGTCCAGCCCAGCCGGGCGGTATAAGCCTGAAGAATCCGACTAATATGTCGCCTTCAATTTCAATTGTGGTAGAAACAGGGGAAGATGAAGGCGTGTTCGCTGGAATAGTTAATGTTGCAAAGTAGTCCGCCATTAATATCACGTTGTTTGTTTTGTTTATGCTAGTTGGCGCATTGTTCCGTCGTAGCATTTAATCCAGAATGTGTTGTCATCTGTATTTTGTACAATGTCGCCTATCTGCCAGTTTGCCGCTGTCGGCGGATTGCCGGCTCCTGCTGCTTCGCGTCCATAACCGTTTATTACTGTGTTTGTTCCTCCGTCGTATACTTCTCCGCTTAGGCATCCGACTATTCTGTTGGCTCCGCCTATTCGTATGTTGTTTCCTGCTTCTATGTATACGCCGTATCTTGTAACGTTTGTTCCTTCATGGTCTGCCCATATTGAGTTGCCTTCTATTGTAATGTCGTTGGCGTTAACTATGTGTATCGCATCATATGTGTCTGATGATGAGTACCCGTTGCCTCTAAATGCGTTTCCTACTACTACCAGTTTTTCTGGAGTGTTAAGGTAAAGTCCGTGTTTCTGATTGTACCAGAACACGTTTCCGATTATTGTTGCTGGTTTTCCGTCGTAGTAGTGTAGTCCGTAGTAGCCGCATTCCGCCAGCATGCAGTGGCTTACGTATGTTTCTGAGCCGTTTATCCATATTGCATGATAGCCGCAGTGTTCTATGCAGCATCTGTGTACTACTGCGCCCCATGCTGTGTTTAAGCGTATGCCGTAGTATGGGAAGTGTGTTATGAACATGTTTCGTATCTGTATATCGCTTGAGCCGGCTTCCTGATTTATTGCGTGCCCTGCGGTGTTATTGTCGCTGTTCCCGTATAGGTACATATTTTCTATTGTTTGAAAATACTCTGTCGTTGTTGTGTTTTCAATGTAAATCATGTCGTCATTAACGTTATCTTTTAAGTACAGTTTTGTTTTATCCATGTGTTCGCCACATAGTCTTATTCTCTTATCTATTGTTAGTTTTGAGCCTATATAGTATGTTCCGTTGCGTATGTAGATTGTGCCTCCTTCTGGAATATTATCTATGGCTTGCTGTATGAGCTTTGCATCATCGCTACCTTCAAATTCTATGTGTCCTGTTTCGCCGTTTTTTGCATAGGTTTTCGTTCCTTTCTTGAAGATTATGTACGAGGCAGTAGCAGGCGGCTGTTCTATTGGCATATGTCTTGTTACTAGTTCCCATGAATCGTATATGTCTACGCTTGGCACTTTCTTGTATATGTCGTTTGGTACTCTAGGCGTTTTATTGCACCTCCTTGTATCTTATTACGTAGAATATTTTTGCGCCTGAGCTTAGTCCGCTCCAGCTTATTTGTATTGATTCGTTTGTTCCGCCTGTAAAGTGTACTGGCGATAATGTTACCATCGTATGCACAGCACAGTACAGCTTGGCCAGTAGCGTGCCTGATGTTGGGAATTTCGCCTCTATTTCGCCTGATGTTGAGTCTGTGTATAGGAATACTGCCCTAGTATCTAGTTTGTATCCGCTTGTCGGCGTAAGTACAGTTACTGGGCTTGTTGCTGTTGCTGTATCGATTTCTCCGCTTACGCTGCTTTCTGTTGCTAATGTGTCCACATCTCTTACGAAATGTTTATGCTGGCTCATGTTTTTACGCCTCCTTTTCTATTGTTATGATTGTTACGTTTATTTCTCCTGTGGTTGGAGCCGTAGCCGCTTTGGCTGTTACATATATGTATGGTAGCCACCCTGTCGTTTCGGGCGTTAGCGTATAGCTTACTGCTGTGCCGGTTGATACTGTGAAGGCTGATACGAGTTCGACGCTTCCCATCGTTGTTTTTTCCTTGTTGCCTCTTATTGTTACGGTTAGGTCTTGGTCGTGCCCATTCTCAATATATATTGTTACGGCTTGTAGATGTGGCCATTCGCCTACGCCGCTTTCATGCGTGGCTGTATCTCTTATTTCGTAGCCTAAAAAAAGATGTTGATAGGATACCGGCATGCTAGGCAGACTCCCTATGGTGTCCAGCACTCAAGCACAACGTAGAAGCTTATAGCGGAGCCTTCGTTGTTTGCTAATGTTATGTTTATTAATGAATGGGCGGGCACTTCTATGTTTAGTTCTGGCGTTACGTTTCTTTGCATGCCTAGGACTACGCATGGCACTACGTCTAGCGTGTAGACATCTTCTTTAACCTTAAGGTAAAATTCGCTCTTGTATAGGTCGCTTCCAGCCTTGTTTACGATGTATATGCGCTTGATTATTATGTCTTCATCTGGATACCATGTTGTTGAGTAGGTTGAGCCGTCTGCTAGGCTGTCTTTTTCGAATGTTTTAAAGTATTTGAATGCCATGTTGTTCGCCTCCTAGCTTGTTTAGAGTAGTTCTACGACTACGCCGACAGTTACAGTTGCCGTAAGGCTAGTTCCAGATGATGGCGACTTTGATGCGCCTGAACTGTTTATCATTGATACCACAAAGCTTCTTCCAGGCTCTATTTCTGGCGGCAGATTAGTCGGCTTAAACGGCTTATAGTAATAATTAGTGCCATCGTTCCAGTAGCATTTCCATAGGTCTACGCCTAAATCGCCCATGTTAGTACTTAGAATGTCCCATGGCGCGCCTT
>Ga0190309_1000433_pt1 | contig 11867 bp, 15 predicted proteins | sample 48700767_MG_FD_161656 | JGI IMG/M metagenome (GOLD analysis project Ga0190309, IMG submission 161656) | Hydrothermal vent sediment bacterial communities from Southern Trench, Guaymas Basin, Mexico - 4870-07-6-7_MG | ecosystem: Environmental > Aquatic > Marine > Hydrothermal vents > Sediment ... | reverse complement strand
CAGATAATATTCTGAAAATTTAGGCTCTAACAAAACCTTTAATTAACCTTATATACTTAAATACTATATTCGTGGTAATATATGGATGAGTATCTACAGCTAATTCTGCTGACGGTGGAGTTCATACTACTTATACTAACAATATTCCTATTGTATCTAAGTAGGCGTGAGCTTAGTGAGAGGCGTAGACTTGTGGAGCATATGATTGAGATGACTAGGATATTGACGAGGGCACAATATTTTAATGAGGTTATAAATGGGATTAGGAATGCTAGGAATGAGATATTCGGGTCTATTACTGGGGCTAAGCCTAAGGAATCCAAAGCATATTTTGATAAATTGTTGATTGAATTAGATAGAGCTCTAAAGAGAGGCGTTAAAATTAGGTATTTATTCCCTATGGATAGGGATAGGTTGTATGTAGGATATTTATATAGTCAAATAGGTATTGAGATAAGGTATCATAGTGGCCTAGTGGTGTATGATCTTAGGCATATGGTTATAGATGATTACGTCGTTGTATTAGGCTTCCCCGAGAAGACTGGGTATGAGCAGCCTACAAGAGTGGGGATTAAGATAAAGTCGGAGAGCCTCGCAAGGATATTTAGGGATAGGTTTGAAGCATTATGGTCTGAAGCGATTGAATATGAAAATTATTTAAATAAGGTGATTAGTGAGTATGTTAAGGCTAATCCAGATATATCTCCAATCTTAATATCTAAGGAGCTAGGTGTACCTATCGACGAGATTAAGAAGCATCTATAGAATAAATATTTACGTTAGGCGGATAAAGTAAATTATGTTATGAAGTATATTGTCTCGTCGGTTGTCCTTGAGGGCGAGGAGGAGTATTCATACTCCATCTGGATTGAGACTGATTATGGGGCGGTTATAGATATGTGGAGCGACTATATCAAGGGAGATTTAAATACAGTCTACGAGAGTCTAATCCGTGAGTTTATCATAAAGTTATCGAAGATCATTAGGGAGGATTCTGAGGTATGGATCTATGTAGATGATGACAGGCTATATAATTTTTATATGGAGAAGCTTAGGGATGTAGGTAGATTATATGATGAATATGGGGTTAAGCAGACGCCGTATAACATCACATTCTTCATTGAAAAGAAGGATAGAGAGTTTCTTAATAGAGCGTATTCACTCGCATCTACTTCATTGAGGATTAAGGGTAGGTACCCACCCAGACTATAGTATGTATATTGATTCAAATAAAGAATAAATTTTATAATATTATTTCAAGTGTATAGGTGTATCAGGATGTCACTATGGAGATTAAGGTTTTCAATGCTCGCCGCTGTAGCCTTACTCATCGGGCTATCAACGCTATTCATTACAGTAGTACTAACTTTAATTGGGATAACAAACCTTTATCTAATACTCGGGTTCGTAATTATATTCAACCTACTCCAGTGGCTTATCTCCCCCTACATCGTCGATGCATTATATAGGGTTAAGGAGGCTGATCCAATTAGATATAGGAGGCTACATGAGATTGTAGAGAATTTAAGTAGGAAGAGTAGGTTGAAGAAGCCTAAGGTTATGATAGCTGATATACCTATTCCAAATGCATTTGCATATGGTAGTCCATTAACTGGGAATAGGGTAGCTGTTACCCAGGGGCTGCTTAATATACTTGATGAGGATGAGGTCGAGGCGGTATTAGGGCATGAGGTAGGGCATTTAAAGCATAAGGATATGCATGTAATGATGTTCCTCAGCGTATTACCAGCTATATTCTATTACATTGGATACAGCCTATACCTATCGGGGATATTCTCATCTAGTAGGGAGGAGAATGCAGGTGGACTAGTCATATTCGGAATGCTATCACTATTAATCTACTATATATTAAGCCTAATCGTGCTATGGTTCAGTCGATTGAGGGAGTATTATGCAGATAGCCATAGCATGTCTATAGTAGAGAATGGAGGATATAAACTAGCTAATGCATTAGCCAAGATAGTCTCATACAGCGGTAGGTTGAAGGCCAGGGGATACGACACATCGAGATTCAGCGGCTTAAAGGCCTTATTCATAGCGGATCCAGATAAGGCTGTCGACGAGCTTGAGGAGCTGAGGAGGAACGGTATAGTCGGAGATACAGTATATAGGATAGCTAGGAGGAAGCTAACATTCGGAGAGAAGATCCTAGAACTATTCTCAACACATCCAAATACCGTTAAGAGGATTAGGAGGCTACTAGGTATAGAGAAATAATCTAATCTATTTATATTTAGTAATATCAAGCTTCTTACTAGCTATTTTAAATAGCTTCTCATCTCTATGTGCAGCGAATATAACTATCCTATTCATCTCCCTATACTCCCTAATCACATCCCTTATTATATCTGCAGACTCCTCATCGAGATTCGCTGTAGGCTCATCCACAATCAATACCTTAGGATCCTTGATTAAAGCCCTAGCCAAGTCAACCCTCTTCCTCTGCCCAGTACTCAAATCGCTAGGTCTACGCCTATCCAAGCCGGATAGGCCGAGCCTATCTAAAATCTTGAGGGCATTCTCCTTAACCCTCGATAATTCACTCCGGCTAGCATATGGATAGTATGGGATTAATATATTCTCAATGACATTAAGGGAGGGTATGAATATAGGCTCCTGAAAACTATATCCAATGTAACTCCTCCTAAGATCAGATAACCTAGTCTCATCAATCCTAGTGACCTCGATATCATCAAAATATAACTCGCCTGAAGTCGGCTTCATAATCAGCCCGAATATCTTTAATAGGGTAGTCTTACCAGAACCACTGGGCCCGATAACGGCTAGGATATCGCCATCGGATAGTTCAATCGACACACCCTTAAAAACGAGATATTTATCATAACTTTTGCATAAGTCTTTTCCAGTAATGTCCACCATATAACTATACCTCCTTCAAAGCATTCTCCAGAGGAATACTTAAATATACCAGTATAGATATGAAGGAAGCTACGACTGAAATTAGAGCCCCGATAAATGGATTAAGTATAAGCATGTATGTAGGCGGTATATTTCTTGTCATATAATTTACAACTGTACTAACTTCATACTCTATAAGACCATGACTGGCTATATTCACCTTTAGAAGATCAATCAAATATGGTTTCAAAGCCAATAGCGTGATTGAGGCGAATCCACCAGCCAACAATCCTATCAGCAAGCCTGAAACCAAATTAAATATGATAATCGTATTCTTATACCATCCAACAGACCTGAATAGACCATACTCCCTCCTCCTCTTAACAACCTCAAACACCCTAGCAAGGAATATAACTGATATTGTAACACCCGTAGTTAGGTAGAATGTGAGGATTAAACTAGTTTCAATACTATTCAACAATCTATAAGCTTCGCTAGCAGCCTGCCCAGAGAAATAGACTCCGGCACCTGGGTACATCTCCATAATCTCCTCGGCAACAGCTTTAACATGCTCTGGGGAGTCGACTTTAACAAATAAGACAGTATATAGAGGCAGTTTATCAAGTATATCCCTACCTCCACCCTCACCCAACTCAGTTTTAATAATATTTAATGCAAATTCATAGTCTACAACCATATCATCGAAAACATGTGGGCTTTTGAAACCCACGAGCTCAACCTTATAGCATCTATATAACTCTCCCCCCAATACTTTATCATTCGTAAATAGTAATTCAAGTGTATCACCTAAGTCAACAGAACTATTACATGCTATAACCTTTTTCCCAATTACATATCCGAATCTAACTTTATCTACAGATATCGCCGTCTCATTAGAACCTGGATTTATAAATCTGCCATCAATTATATCGTTAAAATATGATGATACACCCTCCAATTTATCAGTCTCTATTCCCAATAAATTGAATCCCGATGCCAACCAGCCTTTCAACTTATTCTCCACAATTTCATCAATAGACAAACCAGTCATACTTGCGACTTCCCTCAATCTAGAAATAATCTCCTCCCTAGTAGTGTCGGGATACTCTGCTTTAACGATTTTAATGTAGAGTTCAGTTAAATTAACTTCATCCTTATTTGGAATACATTTGGAGTAGCCGGGGAAGACTCTTACATGCAGCTCTACACCCCTTATCACATCCGTGACATGCGTGATATTCATAATCCTCTCAACATCAGTCTCATTAAAGTACTCATTATAATTAATGGTAACTGGTACGCCAGGAGGAAACTCCACCCTCAAAGTATTATGTATTTGCGCCTCCGGACGCACCTCTATAAGCGTAGTTGTCTGATTAATGTATCTAGAAGCCATGACACCAATAAACTTTGTCAAGGGATAGATCGTGGAGAATGCTATTAGAATAATTATAATTAAAATGATGTGAGCTGAAGACCAAACCCTTTCCCTAACAATCTTTTTAAGAGATAATAAAAATATATTATAAAATTTCATGATTTAACAATATAAAAAAATAAATAAGGGTTATATATATGTCCAGTATATTACGCCCTCATAGTCGACACCATAATTAGGATCGCTAAATGGTGCCTTGATGACTATTAATGCTTCGCCTCCGTTTACGGTTATTGTAGGAGATCTTCCGCCAGCAGCTAAGTCTCCTTCCCATTTGAGATTGCCATTCACGAAGATCTTTACATGTACATAGTAAGGTTCTACATAGAACCATAGACCCCAGAATGGGTCATATTCATATAGATCGGCTTTATTTATTTTTACGGATACCGTATATGCCCCAGTACTGCTATATGAATCACCAGGTTTACCACCTTTAACGAATCCGCTTATTGGCTGTGATACATGTATTGCTTGAATCTCAACTGCATAGGAGTAAGATGATGAAGCAAGTAGCAAAATTAAGATTAAAATTGAAGTTAAAAGATAACTTAATTTTCTCATATATAATTAAATTATAAGTATAAATATTTTTTTAAAACAACATTTTTACATCAAAAAATTTAAAAAAGTTATATAGTAGTAATTAAGGATATGATTATTGTATAAGTATAAGTGATTTTATTTTTAACTTGAATACTAGTCTAAATATGTTTTTCAATTGTTTATATGTAACATCACTATGCTTCTATTATCATTCATTTTTAGCATTTTATTCATAGGATAACTCTTATCAAAGAGATATTTTGGAGAGGGAATTATGAGGGCGGAGGTTAAAACTATCCTCTATAATATAATATCCCGGATACCGGATAAGACGTTACTACTATACTCGCCTATATTAGGTATAATAATTTACGTCATAGCGAGTATATTCAACACACTATATTATCTGCATATATCGCCGTCTGAAGTATTAAAGGAAGTCTAGAAGCTAACGAGCAGAAGATTCTAGGTTTTAGTAACCATCAATACATACAATATATATTATTAAAATTTATAGTTAGACACCATCGTTTAAGCTTATTTTCTATAGTTTATCAGTACACTTAATAATTTTATCGTTATGATATTTCATTCTGAGTAAGCTATAGATCAATTACTAAATCTTTTAATTATTTGCTCGGTAGATAGAATTTTTTATTTAAATCTAGTATCTTATTGATTACATTGTTGATTAGTTTAAATTGTGAAAGAATCTATGTAGGTAGGATAAGATTTAGATTTATAGGGCGCGTAGGTCGGATTAGGGTGTATCTAGATGGCCGTGAGAGTATAGATAGAGATAGGGTAGGTGATGAGTCTAAGACTGTAATAAACATTATTGAATAGCGGTTATGAGGCATCAACACTCAATTATTAATACTTATTGGTATAGCTAGAGAATTAGGGTTATGGCCTCCGGAGAATGCTAGTGAAGTTACCTTAGATACTGCCAGGAGATCCTCTAAATGTGTGGTATTATCCTAGATTAGCTAAAGTAAAGATACTGGCTCAAGATATAGAGTCTAGGGAAGTAGTTACAGATACAGTAGTCTCCCCGTAGCCATTGAGGCGCTGATAAAATGATATATCTAAAAACTATTAACTCGTTCTCTATCCTCTAGTAAATTCTAATAGTATATTCAGATTAGGGTTGGAGTGTCGATTTTTATAACTTCCGACCAATTTTTATGCTACTTTATTGATTAAGAATGTCTCTGAAAGGCATAATCAAATTAAGAATCTTCAGTAGAGTAGTCTTACTAGAGCCACTAGGACCGATAACAGCTAATATATCTTCACTAGATAAATCTATAGACAAGTCTCTAAATACGAAATAATCATCGTTACCCTTATGTAAATACTCGCTGGCAAGAATCGTCATAAACCATATTACCTATATTAACTACCAACAATTTCTAATCTATCTCAATTTAACCGAAATTTAATTAAATTAAATTCCGTATATTAAATAAATAAAGTATAATAAGGTATCCTTCAATATAAAATATATGATTACACTTCTTTTAATGCTGTGCTCGGCTCTAGCCTGAGATAATATATTGTTGTGAATATACTCGCTAATATGAATATCGCTATTCCATAGATCGGTGCTAGTAGAGTGAATCTTATATCTGGAATATTGTGTAGTATGATCGATAATACCGCATATGCTTCAGCCTTAGCTTCACCAGAAAGACCTAATCCAGTTGGATTAATTGCGAATAGTCCTCTAATATATGGCGCTAAGAATATTATAGCTAATGTAGATACTAATCCACCTAAAAGCCCTATTATTATAGTCTGTATAATTATATAGGTTATTATATGTCTATTCCTCCATCCAACAGCCTTGAGCAGACCTATCTCCCTCCTACTCCTAATAGTCTCCAAAGCCCTAGCTATAAAGAGAGTTGATGCAAATGGTATGAATAATGCAGTTGAGACGATATTATAAATATTTCTAAAACTATTTAACGTAGATGTTAATATTGAAGCTGAGACTATATTATATTCTACGCCGGCCTCAGGATATAGCTTCATAATCTCATTACCAACATCATATAGACTCTTGATCGAATCGACTTTAATATATAGGATATGGTAGAGGGGGAAGCTTCTCTTTGCAATATATTTATTAACCACATCTCCATAAACCTCATTAAGAATCTTAAGCATATAATTGAGGTCGACAACAGCACCCAGTTCAACAGGCGGCCTAGGCGTTAATAAAACACCTGTCACATGAAATGTATAGTTTCTAGGGGGGTCTCCGATAGGTATAGTGATATAGTCTCCGATCTTAACGCCTGTATAATCTATAGTTGCCTTTGATAGTATGATCTCGTTTGATCCAGGCCTTATAAATCTACCCTCGAGAATATTCTTGAAGTCGGCAACTATATCACCAGCCTTATCAACCTCAACACCTAAAACACCTATTTGATAATATATTTTCACTGAATGCCCATGCAACCCTATTTCCTCAGCAAGTTTCTTCTCATACTCACGCCATTTCTCAGTATTTGGTCTCCATCCTACCTCAAAACGTATACCCTTGACAATCTTCTTTACATGATTAATACCTTCAATCCTTATTATATCGTCAATAGAAAAACATAACGTTTTATTAGTAATTACCCTGCTGAGACTTTCGTTAAAACTATTGGGGTCTCCTAGCATAACACGATCTAGAAAGTGAATATTTCTATTAACTTTAATTACCGTGGATGTTAGGTTACTGAATTTCTCTATACTTAGATTTATAGTTGCGTTTAAAGGTATTATAATCGATATAGAGACTAGGAGAGAAGCTATTATCAATATATAAAATGTAGTACGTAGGTAATCCCTATATAATCGTCTAATAGATACTGATAAAAAATTTTTAGAGAGGGGCATATATTTCACCTAGTATAAGTAGACAGTTATAGTGCCTTTATATTGAACTGTCTCATTGTTCCAATTCGTGATTATAACTACAGTATCCCCTCCTGTATCTACCGTAACTGCATCGCCAGTCGTCATCCCGCCAGACCAAACTACAACTCCATTTACTTTAATAGTTACAGAAAGTATTCTATTATTCGTTACGCTACTAAAGTATATTGATACTGCATCGGTATATCCAACACCGTATCCATGTGCCTGATATGGATTTAATATCCCAGATATAGGGATAGGTATTTTAATTAAGTCTGGCTGTATGTCTGCTGCATATACATATGGGGTTACTGATAATATTAATAGTAATGTTATTAATATTGTAGATACATATGGATGTTTCATCAATTTTTTTTAAAAAATTATTATATTTAAATCTTTATCCAATATAATCATTAAATATATTCAAGGATCTATTATAATAGAGCTCATCAAGAAGTTGATGGAGTGTTGTGTTAAACATGTTAATAGTAATATTAAAGTTATTTGGGGGTTTAGGGATAACTGCATAGAGCATAGAATTTAATGAGGTTAAACTACTAAAAGTAGTTAATATGACGAATATAATTTTGTTTACTTTTTGTTTACAGATTGTATATATGTGTTTAAATATTTGATTACATTCTTTAGTTGTGCTATGTCGGTCATTAGTGTGAGGATTGATAAGCGTATTAAGAAGATTTTGGAGGAGGCGGGTGTAAATATTAGTGAGGAGGTAAAGAAGTTTTTAAATGAGTTAGCCTGGAAAATTGAGGTTAAGAGGAGAATCGAGAGGTTTAATAAGGTTATAGAGAGTATTAAGTCTGCTGAACAAGGTTATTCAGCCGATTCTGTGAGGAAGGATCGTGAGAGTCGTTGACGCGTCATCCCTCGCAAAATATATTAACAGAGAACCTAAGTGGGAGGTTATCGAAAAATATCTTATAGATGGTTGTATAACTATTGCTCTCGCCATTAAGGAAGTAGTGGATTTAATCTGGAAAATGAGATTGAGAAACGAGTTAAGCGGTGACGAAACTTATATAGTATTTAAGGGATTTATAGAGAATTTAATGGTTAAAGTCGTTGATCAGAACGATGTTTTCGACGAAGCTTTTAAAATATCGTTAAAGCATGCTATTACAATATATGACTCTCTATATATCGCATTAGCTAAGCAAATGAATACTGAGCTTATAACATCAGATAAGAGACAGGGAGAGATCGCAGTAAAAGAGAGCATAAAGGTAATATATATTCCGTAAGTTCTTAAATCTGTGATAATCGTCTTATACACTATAAAGTTAAGATTGAACAATATATTTATCGATATTCTACATAGTGTAATTTAATAAAAGCTAGGTTGCAAAGTCTATAGTCTATATAATTGCATTTTGATACATAGAAGTTAGTATATAAAGAAAAATGCGTGTATAGGCGGTATTATAGAGTAGTTGGAGCTATTTAATTAGTTTTCTTAGATCATTTATATCAAGGATATTTATATCCTTATCTAAATCATCTGAAATTCCCTTTTTATCCTGTGTGATCAGGAGTTTTTCGCAATCATATTTAGACATAACCTCGTTTATTTTCCTGGTTTCATGCACTCCTATTTTTCTCCTCCACTTAACCTCACCAATCATCTTAACCTTCTTAAAGCTATATAGAACTATATCTACATCATATTCCTTCTCAATTATTTTACCCACTTTCAATCCATATATTTTTGAAAGTAACTCTCTAAAGAAGTCCTCTATATGAAACGGTATCCTCTCTTTCATCACAGCCTTTACTTCCTGCATAGGTATATCTACCTCTGAAAAACCATACTTACCATCTAAATAAAAATATAGGTCTAGAATAGGCGATGAATGGGTCAGGAGGTCATACTTCTTATTTATTACTGTTATCTTCTTCAGGATTCCAATGCTTATTAACGTCTTTATATATGACTGGATTATACTTGGATCATCTTTAGGTATCACCTTTTTAGAATATAGTATGGAGGATATTTCTGAGGACTTCATCTTCCCCATGCCTATAGCCGATAATATTGCGAAATATGTCTTTTTAAGTTCTCTCTCCTCTTCTCTAAATACTTCTCCTATAAGTCTTTCAATCGTATTCTTATGCTCTACTAAAACTCTAGCCATGTTATTTATTGTACTCTCATAGCTATTGAATATCGGTATTAACCATGGTTCTCTAAGATACACTGCCGCATTAACTGCCTCCACATCTTTAAGATGTTTAAAGGTATATCTTAGGATATCTCGTTCATCAATCAACCCCATTTTGAACTCCTTAAATATTCCTAGTAATGGCGAGTCTTCAGCTAATATTTTTCTAGAGAGCCATAGAGTAGATGTTATAAGTCTAATTTTACCTAAACTGTCAGAGTATGCATGTAAAAAATCTAGAAAATCTCCTCCAAGCCTATGAAACTCATCGATAACTATAATAGCATCTCTATTCCTTAAGATCAAGTCCTTCAAAGTATCATATGAGATTTCACGAAAATTTCTAGTATCTAGTATCCCGCCATCCCTCTTAACAAAGAAAAACTCATCCCATTGAGTGAAATTCTTTATAAAAAAGCTTTTTCCAACCTTCCTTCTCCCATATACAAGGATTTTATCATTTACCCTCTTCCACCTATCTATATCTGCTTTTCTCTCAACTATATTTCTCACAAGTATATTTATAAGAAGTATATTTATAAATATTTTTACTCTTCGGCAGCGCATACAATTTAAAGTGCAATTAATATGGAGTTTCTATAGGCTAGATTCTAGTATATCTCTCTTTTCTTCATATAATATCTTTACATTATCTCTTCTAGCTAATTCTGCTAAAAATTCTCTACTGTCTAATATTTGTTCAGGGGGATATGCCCCTGGTTTATTATATTTTCCCTTGGCGAGCCAGTATCCGACTATCGCTGGTGGAGCGGCTGTTAAAGTGCTTCCAGTACGCCAATTTATCTCTGCAATCGCAGAGACTCTTATCAAAACCTCATCTTCATCCCTATATCCCTTTACCTCAGCCTCTAAAAGCTCATATCCCTCCCATCCTTCCCATGCATCCGGTATTCTCTCTAGGAGTTTTATAAGTACTTTCCTTGGTGAGACCGTAACTCCATCGACCTCTATAGGATCATTCTTAGCGAACCCTAGCTCAGCCAGTAACTTCCACTTCATCCCTTCTTCCCATGGGAGGTTAAATGCATCTATCTTATACCATATCTCCTTTAACCCTCTATCTCTGAAGGTTCTTGCAAGAGTCTCTACCTCATTATGATAGATATAGAAGACCTTCTTAACTCCGATAGGCTCTGGAAACTGCCTCTCCTCAAAGCCTGTTAATGGAGGGACTCTAATAAACTTTCCATCCCTATATATTACCGCTGGCATTGTAGCTTCATCTAACACCGTTTCAGGCGAGTATTTATATCTGATAGGTGCATTTACATTCGGCCCCTTAACCTCTTCATTCACATCATACAGATGTATATACTCAACATCATCAAGCGAGTCTACACCATATTTAGCTAAGATATTAATTAGACCGGGTGCGCCCCCAATATCTAATATAGCTGGTACGCCAGCCTCTAAAAATGCATCATGATACCTATATAATCCACTACCCAAGTCCAAGTACGGTATCCCCGTCTTTAGAGAAGCTTCAATAGATATTCTAGCTAACCCATAGTATGTAGCATTTATGAATGAATCGCATCTCCTGATAACGTTAATAACCTCATCCAATTTACTTGCATCTACCTTAACAGGTGTAATTCGTTCAGGATCTAATTTAGATGCTTTAACAGCTTTATCAAATATAATATCTCCTACAATAATCTCGTCTATATCACTATAATATTTGATGAGATCCTCTACAATAGCATAACCTACACGGCCAGCTCCCAATACAACAATCTTCATATGGGAACACCCCAGAGAAGTATATCATATGATGCCGTTTGCTAGGAAGTTAAATCATATTTAAAAAGATGTATATATATCTCTATCAATTATATTTGGCTAGTTAAAATCAAGTAGAATAACTAAATTGTACGATT
>Ga0190309_1000432_pt1 | contig 11867 bp, 18 predicted proteins | sample 48700767_MG_FD_161656 | JGI IMG/M metagenome (GOLD analysis project Ga0190309, IMG submission 161656) | Hydrothermal vent sediment bacterial communities from Southern Trench, Guaymas Basin, Mexico - 4870-07-6-7_MG | ecosystem: Environmental > Aquatic > Marine > Hydrothermal vents > Sediment ... | reverse complement strand
TCTCAAACTATCCTGTGAAACTCGCAGAAACGGTAGTGAAGAATCTGAGTGCTGGGATTAGTTCGCTGATTTCACTGAAGAAAGAGCTGCAGGACAAGCTGCTCATCGTTGATAAAATCGTTGCAGCAGAAAACGCAAATGTATCGCTCAGAATTCAAGCAGATGTGTGGAAAGAAGAGACGCCGACGACAAACTTGGGCAACGATTTCTACCTTTACGCTTTTTCCCTTTTTGAGATAAAGGCGGTTGCGTCCGCATCAGTGACGAATTACACGCTTCTCTGCTCGCAGGTATGGCAGAAGCCGACCGTTGCACATAAAATGCTCTTTGACATGACGCTCACCGACGAGGAGCGAGAGATTGCAGAGACGATGAATGTGGAGGAGAGCATAGAGCAAGGAACGCTGCCTCTGCCGTTTGATGTCTTCGTGAAGCGAATAACAAAGACAAAGAAAAGGGCGACAGTGGCAAGAAGCGATTCTTCCACTGCGCCTGTGTCAATTTTCCCACTCTCCGATGAGGTTATAATCCTGCGGAGCGTGCAGATTCCAACAGATGCATCGTTGCAGATAACCGTTGACGGAAAGGATATATGCACGCTTGATGGAAGGGCTTGCGGCGCATCAGATGTTGAACTATATGTGATTGCGGAGGACGAACTGCGTTTGATATACACGCCGTCTGCGACGGCAGAGTGGAGATTCACTTACGAGAGGGCGAAACTCACCGACTACATGCGAATGCTCTTGGGAAGGCTCACAAGGGCGCATGACGAAGAGCTCTGGATGCGTGTCAGAGCGGGAATCGTATGACTATGAGGGCAGAGAAGCTTGTTGCGATTTCGCAGTTTCTCCCCGCATTTCCGAAGCTGTTTGATTGGATTCACGACAGAAAGGATGATGTCACGGTAGGCGCTGGCGAGCTCGTTGAACTCGTGAGATATGAGAATGTCAGGGGACTCCTCTTGGATGCGACGCTGAAGACAACCTCCGATGTGATGGTCATCTACTTCACGATAGACACAATCACCTTTGAAGTCACGCCGAAGATGCTCTGGGAAATGGGTTTAGGCAAAGAGGAGCGCCGGAACTTCCGCATCATCAGATACGACCCCGATAACAAAATCTTCGTTGGCGGATTATACCCCGACCCGCCGTATCCGTTCACAGAAAGCATATCGGTGAGCGTGCTGAATCCCACCACAGAGGATGTCATTGTGTCGTGGCACATCTACTTCCTGCAATACACTGAAGAGCTGCTCGCAATGATAGATGAGATGATGCGTGAGAACGAAAAGAAAGAAGGGGCGGAGTGAGGGCGTGAGGGGGTGAGGAGAAAAGAATGACGCCTGATGAGCTCCGCTTTCTTCTGCGAGAAACTTTCAACGAGCCTCGCACTTTGCGAATTAAAGATAAACCTTACATAGTCAATTCAGGCGAAGAGCGGAATTACGACGATGTCCACGCCGATAATTCGTTCATCGTCGCAGGCGTTGCTCGCATCTTCGGCGATTTGATTGTTTATGATGACGGCGAAGCCGTTGTAGAGGACACGGGCGAAATAATCGTGTGGTAAGAATGGTGATTAGGAATGGATGTGCTGCTCGCAACACTCGGAAGCTTCGCAGCCCTTGCGTCGTTCACGCTCTCCCTCACAATCTGGCTCTGGCGTCTTCGCAAGAACGAAATCGCACATTTATATAGACGCTTGGAACAAATAGAGAAACGCATAGAAAATATTGAAAAGGACTTGACGGAGCTGCGTGAGCGGGTGGCAAGATTAGAAGAGCGTGTTTGAGTTTGGGGAGGGAATGAAAAATGGCGAAAAGGACGCTTGTGAGAAGGGTGGACAATTCAGCAAGAATCTCTTACGATGATTCCACTTCCGAAATCATTTTTGAACGCTACAACACAGAAACGGCAGCATGGGAAGAATCGCTGAAGATAAATCTGCCAGCGAAGCGCATAACATTAATTGCAGATGTTGATGACGACTTGAAAATCAATTTCGGCAGAACGAACAAGTATGCGTTGCGATATGACAGTGCAAGTGATGCGTGGGTGCTGAGCGACGAAGTAAACGACAAGGACTGTTTGAAAGTCGGGAGGAACGGGGCAATACAAGTTATAGGAAGTATAGAATTCGTCTAAAGGTGAGTGAAAAATGGGCATCAAAATTGAGAGCGATAAAATCATGTTGAAATTCACCGCAGGTGCTGACATTACGAAGGGTCAAGTTGTCTATGTAAGCGGTGATAATGAGGTTTCACCAGCAACAGATGCGAATGCTGCAAAGTGCGTAGGCGTCGCCGATAACGACGCTTCCGCTGGCGGAGAAGTCTCCGTAATCGTTTATGGCAAGGCAACCGTCGTCGCCGATGGCGCAATTTCAGCAGGAGATAGAGTTAGAGCAGCACCAACTGCTGGCAGGGTTGTAAGCGAGAACTCTATGCCTGCGCATTCGCACATTTCTTTCAAAAACTCAGGCACAGATGCATCGCCAACAACATCCGCAACTCAGAAAGTAGTAGGCGGTGATGGCTCCGAAGCAACTAATGTCTTCGTGACTGTTGAATCGGGTGCTGCAAGTGAAAACATCAACTCTTCCGCTGAAAGCGCTGGCGAACACGGTCGCTGCATCGGCATCGCTTTAACAGCAGCATCCGCTGCTGGCGAGTCTCTCACCATACTCGTGACGAAACTATGAAATGAGCGGGGGGAAGACGCTCTCAAACACCTGTTCAGTTGCAGAAATCGTAAGAATGGGCGAGTGGTTTGATTCTACTGCTCCGCACAGAGAGGATACAACCGCTCTTCGCCCTCACGAGAGATGGGATTTGACCGTATGAGCGAGGTGTATGTGAAATGTTTGAGCGAGATGACTCACCCTGGGGTTTCAAGCCTCACAGATACAAATGCCCAATCTGCGGACACTGGCGAGTGGTGCATCTTTCAAGCATACAAAAGCCCGTCACTGGAGAAGGATGGTATTGCCACCTGACCTTCAAATGCACTCATTGCTTCTCCACCGCCATTCATGCAATTCCCATCAGCGAGGAATACAAAGAAGAGCTGCTGAGACGGCGAAACGGCGAGACTATTTATGCCTCCTGGCATCAAGACGAATTTCTTGACGAAGAGTTCACGGAAGAGGAGAAGGAAGAAATAAAGAGAAGGCTTAAAGAATTGGGTTACTTCTAGTGATGAGGGAGAATGCTCGGCTCTCGGCTGCCCGTGCTGCTATACAGACCACAGCTCATCGCAGAAGTTCGTGGCAAGAGCGTAAGTGCTGACACTGATATATTTGATAATGATTTGAGAGCGCCTGACGATGGCTACTGGATTATCAGAATTATGACAGATACTGCGGGCTACCCTAAAGTGAAAGAGACTAAAGAAGGCTCTGCTGTTTCTGAGATAGGAGCGCTGAACGAGGCTAATGCGCTCGCAACGGATGCATGGTATGAGTTCTGGATGACCGCTCACGCTGGTGATTTGATTAATGTGCAATTCAGCGCTGCTGCGAAAGTAACCGTGAGGGTTTTCTTCGTGAGGATGACATAATAATGAAGAGGTGATGGAAGATGGGCTATACGCCACCGCAAGGGGCCGGTGGGAGAGGGTTGTCTTGGGAGCAGATAAAGTTCAAGCTCAAAGAAGAGGGGAGTTTGAACAAGAAGTATGATGCTGATTTGGACGGCTTAGATGACTTGGCAGCATCACATGCGTCAAGGCACGAGGCAGGTGGGGAGGATGAAATAAGCAAACTCACTTTTGTGTCAACATCTCTCGTTTTAGATTCTGGAAAGACATGGGAAATTCCTGCAAACCATCATGTAGTCTATGTTTTAGGACCTGGACAATACATCAAGGGCTCAGACACAATTCAAGGCGATGGAACTCTAATATTGTTCAGTTTGGGTTAAGGAGCTGACCTCCTCCCCGCCCTAAAGGGCGAGGGTTCCCCATAGGGGAACCGGCTCTGCTCTGCCTCACGGCAGGGTCATCGCCTTCGGTTGGTGTCATCAGGCCGGGTCAGAGCGACCCTCTTAGGGAAAGATAAGGGTAGGGGAATAAAAATGTTTCGGTGGGCTTTCCCCCTGCCTTGAAAGGGGAGGCTTCCAGCCCGCAGGAGGTGTGATGTAGAATGCCAAAAGGAAAGATAGATAAGGAGGAGCTGAAGGCACTGCTGAGAGAGCTTCTACCAGAGCTAATGGCAGAAGGTATCGTGAAGACAATAAAAGGTGGTGACCACACATACTATCTCACAAACGATAGGTTACACCTCGCAGCAGCCACACCCCGCATACAACTCGAAGGAACAGAAACAGACGGAAAAAATCTGAGTATCAGAGAGAATGCAGGGAAAATAGACCTCTATGACGAAGCAGCAGCTACTGTTTTAGCATTCCTTGCGAACACGGCTAAAACCGTGTTTACAGTTCCAATCCCAATTCCTGATTCGCCGCAATCAGGCTTAGCAGCAGACAGCACAGGTGTAAAATGGACATCCGCCTTCAAGTTAAAAATTAATCCTACAAACCTGAGCAGTGCAGTAATCAGAGCGACATGGACAGCCTCGAATACAGACTCAGTGACAGCAATTGAAGTTTACGATGAAACTGCTGATAGCGTCTTAGGTTCAGTAAGCGGCAATACAGGCACAAATGAAGAAGGCTCAGTAAGTGGATTCACAGCAGGGAATATCGTAACTGTGAGATTGAATGTTACGACAGCATCTGCAACATCTGGTGCTACCACAGATTTAACTTATGCTGTGCTTGAGCTGACTTACGGAAGCGAATAACTGAGGAGTGATGAAAATGTTTGAGCGAGATAATACACCTTGGGGCTTCAAGCCTCACAGGTATCGTTGCCCCATCTGCGGACACTGGCGGGTCATCCACATCTCAGACATAGCGAGACCTTTCGCAGCGAAAGGCTATGTCTGTCATCTGACATTCAAGTGCGTTCACTGCTTCTCAACAGTGACGCATTCAATTCCCATAGATGATGACTACAGGGAAGAACTCGTGAGAAGGAGAGGTGGTAAAACCGCTTATGCACCTTGGACTGATTACTGGAAGCAGTATGATGAGAAGTTTTTTGATGAGGAGTTCACGGAAGAAGAGAGGGAAGAAATAAAAAAGAGGTTGAAAGAATTAGGGTATTTCTGAAATGATAGACCTTAAAAGCGACTACTGGAGGAAGAACATAGGCGACATAGCAATTCAAATGATGCGTGCTCCTTTAGATGTAGTAATGGAAAGACTGCAAAATCAGTTTAATATTGACGAAATTGCTCATATCATGGATGACCCTGAAATGGCAGCAGATAAAGCTGCAAGTATATTTGATAACCTCACTGAAGCAAAACTACAATCAATCCTCGATAACACGAACCTCTCAATCCAGAAAGGTCAAGAGATCGTTGATGCAATGTCTGACCCAACAAAAATCGGCACAGGTGGCAGAAGAGGCGTAATAGGAGATGACTGGGAAGATAATAAACTAACAACAAGAGATAAAGCAGCAACAGTAGCAACTACATTAAGTAGAATATCTCAGAAATTCAGACCTGAGTGGGATACTACTAACGCTAACACAAAAATTAGTGTTGAAAGCGGGCATATCAAAATTGTTGCAAGCACAGATTATAATAAATACATCAAAATAACAGACAATATTGCAGAGGGAACTTGGAAAATAAAACAAAGATTGGGAGCTGTTAATGCCGCTCGTGGATATAATCATACTTTGAGTTTTATGTTTATAGATACAGACAACTTCTATTCCGCATATATTAGTGGTTTCGATAATTATGTTAGATTTGACAAATTTGTAACTGGATCGATTACACATCTTATAGCAGGCAGTATTACGAGAGATACTGACTGGCATGAAGTCAAAATCACGAGGGATGCAGATGGTAATTTCGAGTTGTTTTATGATGGAACAAGTAAGGGAACCACAACGGATACAAGCCATTCAAGTGGAGATTTGGTGATCGGACAATTGAGGGAGGTAAATGACGAAGACGTTTATGTCGATGATTTGGAGGTGTATTAAATGAAAGTATGGATTAAAACTAAATTTATTGCGGGAGAAAAAGGCGATAGAGAGCCCTACTTAGCGGGGCTTAAACTCAGTTACTCGCTAATAGATTTAGGAGATGTATGCTTATGTCGTGTAGCAGGCACTCCCGACCAAATCTCCACTATTCTTGCAGATGCGAAAATAACGCAGCTAACAGACGAAGAAGCACGAAAAATAATCAAGTCAAAACACCCGAACAGCGACTTAGAGAATGTAGATGTCGCAGACCCTGAAATTGACGAAATAGCGAAATCGATTGGGATAGAACCTCAAGCAAGAGCAGACATTCAAGTTCCAACGGTAGGTCGCCAGATTTTGCAAGACCAAGAGAAACACTTACTCTCTCTAATCTCAGAGCGATTAGGCTTAACAAGAGAGCAGTGGGACACTTACGCAAAAGAGAAATTCGGGAAATTAGGCATAGACATTGACAGAGAAATAAGAGAAGGTAAAAACGAGGCTCACGAGATTGTCTTGAACATAATAAGAGAGGCGAAGAAGGTGAAAGATGCAGGACATGTGCCGATGCTTGAGGGTGCGAAACTGGTCTGCAAGAAGTGCGGAAGTGTTCTGAAAGAACTATAAGAAATATATAAGTGAAAAACTAAGGAAAAGTGAGAAGAAATGCTCGGTCTCCGCTACACATCGCTTCTCACAATAAAAGGCGAAAGGACAGAGCCTGAGAGGGTTCTATCAGCTCAAACAATAGACGCTGCATCGCTCGCAGAGTTCACGGTCAGCGGTGAAGGCTATTCTGCTGTCGTCGTGACTGTGAGAGCAACCTACGATGCGAGCGCCACTGCTGGCGTCAGAGTGAGGTGGCTTTATTCTCCCGATAACTCAAACTTTGACTCGCCTGAGGACGCTGAGGATGCGGGCAATTATGCCGACTTGACATTCTCGGCGGGTGCTACAAGACAGAGAACAGTTTTAATTCCGCTGCTGCAAAAATACACAAAGGTGCAGATTGTGAATCAAGATGCGGATTACGCTGTGACTGTGAGTGTGTGGAAGGTGCTGATACGCTAAAATGCACTGGCTCGTCGCCAAGTTCCTTGCGGAGTGGCGCAGTAACAGAAATCTCGCCTTCCTTGCGAGGACAAGCGTAGGAGACATGCTCGCATATAAGCTCGCTAAAATTGGCTTCATAATTGATTCCATGACCTTCAAATACAGACGAAAAATCACAATCACCGAGCAGTCAGGCTCTGATTTGACTGATTATCAAGTCCTCATAGAACTCAACAGCACGAACTTTGACTTCTCTCACGCTCAAACAAACGGTGAAGACATAAGATTCACTGATGCAAGCGGTAATCTTTTAGATTATTGGATCGAGGAGTGGGATGCTGTTAATGAAAAGGCGAAGGTATGGGTGAAAGTTCCTTCTATACCAGCGAACTCTGAAATTGAGATTTACATGTATTATGGTAATCCTGAGGTTGCGAGTGCGAGTGATGGCGATGCTGTTTTTGAGTTTTTTGATGATTTTGGAGGGACGGAGTTAGATGCAAGCAAATGGGAGGTTACAGCAGGTAGTGTGGGGGTTGAAAATAGTATTTTGAAGCCCACGGCGGGCGACTCAAATACTCATGTGCAAACATTAAATACTGTTTGTTCGTTAAATGCTATACTTGAAGTTCGTGCTCAACCACAAAACGATAGTGACTTCTATTGGTTAGGCACAAAGGATACGGACGAGCTAAATAGGATTTGCAGGCACTTCGACACACCAACAAAGAGAGCCGAAACTTATGATGGAGCTTCCACAACCACTGATATAAGTTCCTATTGGCCGGATGCAGGTGTCTGGAATATTTGGGGGATTAAGAGAGCAGGAAATTCTAAGGTAATCTTTACAATGAACCGTGCAAAAATAGCAGAACATACAACAAATATTCCCACCTCTTCTCATAAAATAGCTCTTCGGCTAAGTGGAAACGCTCCAGGAAAACTATGGGTAGACTGGGTCTTAGTCCGAAAATACGCAGACCCCGAGCCCTCTTACGAAATAGAGGGGGCTATTATCCCCGTTCTCCCATGGCCAATGGTCGGATTCGATTCACAGAAACGGAACTATAAGCCAGAATATAAAGGGATTATTACAACGCCCGGAACGCTCTGGGGATACGACGCTTCCGATCACGTCATGCCGTGTATATGTCTCGATATAAACGATGATGAAGAATTGGAGGTTTTATATGGCATCTCCAATAGTGCATTAGATTGTCGCTCCGCAAGCGATGGCTCTCTCCTCTGGAGTTTCTCTGTAAGCTTCAGCCCATATCATCCTCATGTAGGTAACGCCGTTGATGTAAATGAAGATGGAAAACTCGAGATGCCTGTTCCTGACACCGATGGAGCGGTTCATCTTATTGATAGAGATGGAGGTCAGGTCTGGGCAAACGACGTTGCTGCTGATATAGCGTATTATTGTCATATTATAGATGTAGATAACGATGGAAATTCAGAAGTTATAATGGGAAGCAAGGATGGCCATCTTTATTGTTTAGATAAAGATGGAAACTTGAAATGGTCCTATGATACGGGTCTCGTCCTTGATAATGGTTTAACGATAACCGATGTTAATAATGATGATTACCTTGAGATTTTAGTTGGAGGATGGTCGTCAGGAGCGACTTCCTTCCATTGTATTAAGCATGATGGAACTCTACTTTGGAGTTACGACACAGGCAGCACTGAATGCCAAGGATTTAACTGTGTTGAAGACATAAACGATGATAACATATTGGAAGTCTTTGTCGGCACAGATAACGATGTAGGTGACCATATATGCTTGAACGCTAAAGATGGGACACTTGTATGGTCAAATCATCTGGGCGGCGATACAAAAGCAAGCGGGCAGAGCTGTGGAGATATGAACAGTGATGGCGCTAAGGAGGTAATCTGGGCAAGTGAATACGGAGAAACGAGATGCATGGATAAGGATGGAAATACTGTATGGACGGTAGAGCCTTCAGTTCAGGAGAATGCCTTCAGTATCCCGCCAGTATGCGACATAGATAAAGATGGAACTCTCGAAGTATTAAGATATGACGCATCCACAAGACTATTTTGTCTTAATGCCGAAACAGGCAATGAAGAGTGGGATTACACAGATGGTTTCACAGATTATCCTTCCTATGGCATATTAGTAGCCGATATAAATAAAGATAATAGAGTAGAATTAATTGTTGGAGACAGAGGAGGTCATCTTCGCTGTGTCGGACCAGCTTAGGAGGTGATGTAAAAATGTATAAATGCACGGCTTGCGGAAAGGAGTTTGAGCGAGGTGCTCGCATCATAGGGAGAAACATATACTGCCCCGATTGCAGCGAGGAAATCGAGAGTATAGAGAGAGAGTTCGAGGTGGCTTACATGGAGGCAAAGCTGTTCCAAAGCGTTGACGGCAAATATATAGAGAGGTTGAAAGATGCACTCAGCAGAAACGACCTGACTGAAGCGAAGGTGATTGTTCAAGAGCTTGAGGCAGCTCTTAAGGCAAAGCCGAATATCAACGATTACATCGCAAAGAATAAGAGCAGAATAGAAAAACTCAAACTTTCAGAGAGCTGGGTTAAGCACAGAATCCTGAGAAGATGTATAGAGATGGAAAGACCACGAGTTTGAGCGCCCACGCTCAACGCTATGAGAGAAAAAGGAGTGATTGTAGCGTTCTGCTTGGATGCGGTGGATGAATCTGCGAAGAACGCCGTCGTAACAACATACAAGGAAAGCGCTGGCGCCGTTCAAAAAGTGGAAAAACTCATATATGAGGAAGAAGGAAAAATCGTCGTCAAGGATTTATGAAAGAGCTCTTAGCACTCATACCTGAAAACCGCAGAAATTTTTTGGCGTTCCTATGCGAAAACGACGCACCGCATAGCCTATCGCAGATTTCGCATGAATTGCGACTGTCGCATCAAACGACAAGAAAAATCGCTTATGAGTTTGAGGCGTTAGGATTCGTTAAAATCTACGACATCGGCAAAGCTAAAATCGTGATGCGGACGAAAAAATTGAAAGAAGTGTGTGATACTCTCACTCAGTAGCCTTCCAAGATGCTCCTCGCCCTCTTTTCTATTCTATCCCACTTTTTCCACACCGCTTCGCATCCTCTCTGTTTCAGATTTCTATGAGTGTGAAGCCACTTCTCTCTGAACTCCGCAACGAGTTCTGATGAGAGGAAACGCCTGATTTTATCTGCGGAGAGAAAAGGACAGAAAACACAGTTGCACGACCATCCGACACGCTCATAGAGCGGGTTCACAGGCACTCTTTCTCTTCGGATGTAGGATTCTATGTCTGTTGAAGTCCAATTTAAGAGTGGTGCTGCAACGATGCGAGCCCATTTGTATCCGTTTGTTTTCGTTGGCGTGAAGACAAAACTGTTGTAGCGATGCATTCGCTTTTGACTCTCATAACGACGCACCCCTATGAGACCAGCACCACAACCCTTCGTGACTTTCGCAATCACTTTATCTTTGAATTGACCCAAGCACCATCTGTTGCGACATGGATAGCCATACCTCTGAAAGAGCGACCAGAAATCAGTGTCATCCCTCCTCACGATAAAGAGTTCGCAGTCATAGCGTTGCGTAACCTCAAGAACATATTCGTCGCAGAGCGGATGCGTGTTCGCAGGTATCGTCGCATACACGACTTTGAATCTATCAAACACTTTTGACGCTAAATCCAAGAGAACTACGCTGTCCTTGCCTCCAGAGAAAGAGAGCCAGACATTCCAGCCTTTGAAGTGTTGCAGCACTTTCTTCGCTTCGTTGCACTTTTCCTCTAAAGCATCTATGAGATATTGCATCTCAATAACCCTCTATGATGCTCCTCGCCCTCTTTATCATCTCACGAGCCTCCTCTTCCGCTTCTTCCCTACCAGCTTCAGCTTCAGATGCCGAAGACGACGCTTCCTCTGACGACGCAGATTCCGAAGACGAGGACGACGAAGACGATGAAGATTTCTTCTCTGCGAGCTCCCGTGCATATTCTTCTCTGAGCCATCGCAACACTTCCTTGAACACCTTTACGAGCACAAACGGCGCCCTTTTCTCATTCATCAGCCACATGTATATCTCGTTCTCCGAGATGCCTTCTCGCAGGTATTCCATTATTTCCTCACAAACTCCACTCCGCTTCCGCAGCCATCTCTTCAATTCCCCCGCCTGCAATCGCTCTCTCCGCCTTCTCCTCAACTCCCCTTCCTCCTTCATGCGCCTCTGTAGCTCTTCCATCCTCTTGCGACGCTCCTCACGCTCACGCTCCTCTTCCTCAATCTCTCGCTGAAATTCCTCCTTCACAACCTCTACAACTTCCTCATTCCGAAGCACATCCTTCGCCGAGACGCCCTTCGAACGAGCTGCCAACGCTAAGTCCAAAGCCCTTCGCACAACTTCCGAAATGTTGATGCCCGCCTTCTTCGCTGCCTCCAACTTCCACTTCTCAACTCGCACCGAAGTGACGACATACTCTTCCCCCGCCATACAACTTCACCCCCTCCGTAATAGTAGTATATTATGATAATATATATAACTTCGCTTCGCTAAAACCTTCGCTACGCCTTTCTCTTTCTCTTTCTCTTTCTCTTTCTCTTTCTCTTATTATATATAATATAATACACACCTTCTATAATAGAGAGAGATTTTAGTGGAAATAAAGGTTATTTAAAGCTTATCCCAATAGGTCTATGTAGGCATTCATATTTAAGCACTCTACCGCCGTGCGGGCGGGCACTCTTTCATTTCTCCTCACCAAAAAAAA
>Ga0190309_1000430_pt1 | contig 11875 bp, 21 predicted proteins | sample 48700767_MG_FD_161656 | JGI IMG/M metagenome (GOLD analysis project Ga0190309, IMG submission 161656) | Hydrothermal vent sediment bacterial communities from Southern Trench, Guaymas Basin, Mexico - 4870-07-6-7_MG | ecosystem: Environmental > Aquatic > Marine > Hydrothermal vents > Sediment ... | reverse complement strand
TAGTCCCCCTCTTCTGGTCTCAGTTTCTTCACCTCAAAGTCCTCTACTACGGCTCTGAGGAACTGTGATATTCTCAGGGGGTCATAGGTCTGTACTAGGAGTACTGCACTGTGATTGCTCTTTCTAGCCAGTAATAAGTCTGTTATCCAGTCCCTACCATTCACCTTTCCACCCGATATTCCACTCGGTACTCTCCCTTAAATGATTGCCCTTTCACTTTAGATCGGATACTGGGATTAATAGAATAATATAGTGATTAATAGTTGCCATCATATTCAGATTGCATTCAACAGATAGTATTTGCTTATATATTGGGTTTAAAGAATTAGTATATTTCTTCCTGAATTGACATACAAAATGAGCGATTATAGAGCGATCTTTCTGAGAGTATTATGGTTTGCTTTGCTATCTGGATATGCTGGGTCGTGTGAATGTCGGAACCGTATATCCGCTTACTTTTTCATAACGGATAATATTATGAGAAGCATTAGTATTTCTGGGTTATTATTTCAACTATTACCTTGTACCCCCGATACCTCTTGCTGAAGCCGATTACCGTAGTGTTCTCTCCCCTGTGGATCTTATGCTCCCAATCCCTATGATCGCACTCCTCCTCTACCACCATGAACTCTACACTCTTCAATTCCGCCTGTCCGCATACTGCACGGACTAGCTCCTCCACACTCTCCCTGAGCTCTCGGCTCATGGAGTTGAGCGTGTAGTGGGATAGGGCAAATGCCCTCCCCCTCTCGAACCCGACCATGTGGGGAGGGGAGCCAAACACGTCTATAAATGCCCGCCTGACCAGACCGCTTCTCTGCTCTAGTCTTAGTGGTCTCCTAAGCTCGGCTAGGACTGATACCAGCCGTGATACCAGCCGTCCTAGTTCCATGTACCCTACTCCACTCTCGCTGTGATCTCTACCTCGATGTGTGTACCATCCTCTACCTTATCGAACTTGAGGATTAGGGTCGAAATCCCCTGAAACTGGCTGAGGTTCCACCCCTTACTCTTCTTCTTCTCCTCACTTTCCCTGACCTTGAGCTCAAGGGATACTACTTTCCCACTCCCAGCCACATACGATACCAGCTCTTCCAGACTGGATACCAAGTTCTCATCCATATCCTTCCTCGTCAGGAAGGCAACCGCCTCCCCCACACCCTCCCGCACCACTACACTCTGTGGCTGAACGCCGAAGACCGCCTGAAACTTACTGCCCACGAGCTCCTTCTTCTTCCCAATACCAAGTACATCCTTCAGTTCTTCCAGAACCCCCTCAACTCCCTCTCTTCTCTTCTCCGATGGTGGATCAGATGGAGGAAAAGCATACTTCTTCCTACCCGCTTCAAGCTTCTTCTGTTGCTCCTTAAACCACTCCTCAACCTCCTCAGGTCTCATACTCGACCCGAATAAAAAAGACGGAGACGATTAAATTAGTTGTGTACATTCCTTGATATCAACCGATTACAAAAGACCCGAAAAAATGTTGAACGATTGACCCAATTTCCTAATTTCCTTAGAGGAGAGCCAAGATCACTATGATGTCAATGATTACAAATAGCACTAAAGATATGTACATGATCGCTTCGCCAATAGTCGTCTTTGATTCTCGGTATGTTGGAGTAGTGATTGCCTTGATGGAGTCAGCAAAATTGATGAACTCTTCTTTAGCTTTACTCCCTTTAATCGAGACATAGTAAGTTGAGCCTTCCCCCTTGGTTATTCGGATCTCAAGTCTCTCATTCAAAAGCCAGTAAAGGAATAATGAAAATACCGCTAAGAGGTTGATAAGTAGGGTCAGTAGCCAAGCCCAGTTGAAATCCTTACCATCTTTTGCACCGATCTCGTAGTCAGTCCATCTCCAAGTCTGCCATCCCTTTCCAGAGAAGTGGTGGGAAAATTTGGCGAAGAATTCATTGGTCTCTAACTCGGTCTCCAACCTGTAACCTCTCAACTCCATTATCCCACCCCGAAAAATGATCTATCTCTCCCCCAGCCCTCTCCAGTAGATCCATCAACTTGAACGCTAGATCACGGCACTTCTTCGCCAGTTTTCCAGTGAGCTCGGTGTGGTAGCTCCTCTTCTCGTAGTTCATTAGATCCATGAGAATTCTCTCTATACGGTTTAGCTCGGGTTCGATGTCCATAGCACACTCCCTAAGCTCCTCATCGCTCATCTTCGATAACCTCTCGACAGTCTCCTCGATCTCCTTAATACTCCGCTCTATCTCGCCCAGATAACGCTTAGCCATAACTTCCCTAAAGTAAAGACCAGCACTACCACCACCCTTAAGGTAAGCCTCAATAAGCTCCTCTATCTTCTCACTCATAGTCTTCCCCTCCCTCATCACCCTAACCTTGAAGTCGGCTAGCAGATCCGCTGGGAGGTAGATCGTACACTTCTTCTTTCGGAAAGCCTCAACTTCGCCCTCCGCACCCAAATCCGACACCCGAGAAATTGCCGAATCGAGAAATAAAAACTTGACGGTGAAACGTCAAGACGTCTCCCTATTATATACCTAAATATATAGAGATATTATAGATATAATAGCGAGCTGTCTTGACGGCTTGCCGTCAGCGTCGGCGATTTTCGATTTTCGCCAATTTTCGGTCAAATTATCCTTTCCGCTTCCTCTGGTGGTAGGTAGACGATGAGTTTCCTGAACTTCTCTGGGTAGTCCCTGCGGATTTGAGCGAGCTTCCTCAACCCTAGTAGGTTGAGTTCTCCGAGTTTCGATGGAGAGAAGTTGAGCAGATAGTATGTAGCATCTCTCCATCCAAGTCTCTCAACATCGTTGACAATCTGGTAGATGATGTGACCATCATCAAGCTCTGTACCCCTAATCCTCTTGATCACTTTATTGAAATCTATCACCTTAACTTCTTCGTCCAATCTTCCACCCGAGATGGCACTCCCCTCGCATCTGTTATCTGTTTTACGGTGTAGCGATGTAGTGAGGGAAGGGGCAACTGCCCCGATGAAAACGGAGATGAGAGATATGCGGATAAAAGTTTATGAAAAGTCTATGAATATGATATGGTGAATAACTGATAATTACAAATAAATATATTATAATTAAATGGAATAGCAAAAAGTAGAAATTGCAGATTTTCACACAAATATTTAGGTATCGATTTTCTCCCTGATCTCTTTGAGTGCCTTTATAATCTCCTCATTCTCGAAGTACAAGTGCGGGTACTGTTCAATCAACCTATCCAGAGCCCTCTTCAGCTCCTCCCTCTTTCCACTCCTCTCGCTCTTCACCACATCCCTCACCAGTAGGAGGAACACACGATCATTTTCCTCATGCGGGTAGAGATAGGGAATAACCCTCCTCTTATCCAAGAGTTCCGTGAGGGCGTGGGATATGGGGGCTTTCTCGGGATCGGGAATATAGTCCATCGTGAGCTTCATGCTGGAGAGCTCGAAATCGTACTCAAACCCATCCTCGTATACTACCTTCTTCTCTACGAACTCAGCCAGAACATCTACCTTCCTCTCATCCACAACCCTAACCGAGCAGATCCTGTAGGTGTATATCTTGTATTCCCAGTTCCCATCGAAGAGACCATCTACATCCACCAAGACGAAAATATCGCCCAGAGGAGAGAAGCCGTACTTCTTCAGAGCACCCTTAATCTTTTCCTCCACAGCCCACTTCATATTCTCGATTATACTGCTCGCAGAGACCTCTATCTTCCCAACCTCCTCAATAATCTCCTCCTCATCCCTACCATCCTCCAGATCTTTCAGCCTACTCATACACTCCCTCCTCACAATATTGACGACCAACGCCCATGACAGAAGCCAGTGCTCTATTTCACTAAGAAGGCTCTTCGGTATCGAGAATATCATACTCTCCCACCCGAGAAAAATCTGGTATCTTCTTTAAATTTTGTATTGTTTGCTACCCTACTTTTCTGGGACGACAATTTCGTACTTCTCTTCTACCATCATATCTACGAGGCAATCGGCACAAAGTCCTGCTCCTTCCTCCTCGTATAGTCTCCTAGCCTCTTTTTCGTCCTTAGCTATCACATATAATCTGCTAACCCTCCACAGACAGGAGGGACACTTCAACTCTCCATTATCCTCGGCTATTGCGAAAATCCTCATTAGTCTCACCCGAGAAAAAGATCTATTCCAACTCTCCAAATTCGGTTTCCTCAATTATTATTCTGCGAAGCTCTAGCCTACGTGTGTACTCGTGCTCGTCATAGTCCCTGTAGAATATAGCGGTAATCGCTACATCCTTTCCATCAACCCTAATTGAACAGACCTCATAGAGTTCCTCCTCTAGGTACGGTGTAATCTTATATGCAGTCTCGAAACCTAGCGTGTCGAAGAATACTATCTCATAGTCATACTTTTCAATAAGCCTCTCAATCTCTTCAGCAGTCTTAATGAATATCTCGTTCTCCCTCTTCTTCCACTCCCCCTCGATAATCCAAATCGCCCTATCAATCTTCTTCCATCTCTCCTCCTCCTCCAACAGCTCATCCCATAACTTTAACAATCCTCTTAAACTCCTCGAATAACGCTCTGCTAGTCTTGTTACCCCCTCAGCGAGGCTCTCAAGCAGTTCTTCCAGTCTCTCCTTGAACTCTTCTGGCAGTCCCACTTCATCTATTATCTTTACCATGTCTCGCACCCGCAGAGGCAATCCTCTCAATCTCTCTGATAATCTCCTCAGGCGGTCTAGAGTAGTAGTTGACTAGGTATCTAGTCCTCCTCTTAGTCTCCTCCCAGAAGTAATCAGCATCAACCTCAACAACCATATTGCCACTGGCACACCTAAAGACATACACTCCCTCCCTTACCTCTACTGGTGCAATCATGGGGGAGTATATCACTGGATACGTCCTACACTGGAAAGGCTTTACCTCGTGGATCGAGCACAGTGAGTTCTTCAGGAATATGCACCTCCCGTACTCGTCCTTCTTCAGGAGTATCGTCACCACACCGAGTGGTGAATAGTACACTTCTGCGAACTCATCTATATCCATTCCAGTATACTCCTTAATCCTTCTAAGCTCCTCAACAGTAATGAAGACATTCTTCTCGGTGCAACATAATCCGCACTTAGCACATGGAGATATGATCCTGACCTTTTCTCTCTCCACAACACTCACCCGATGATTAGAAAAATCACTTAAACTCCTCACTACTATATGTGGAACTTTTCCCTAACCTCCCTTAAGGCTCCAAGAACATGAGCGTAGTCATAGATCCACGATGATGCCTTTAGCTCATCCTCTACCTTCTGTACTGTCTTCCTCAGTACATCATTACCTTTCCATTCCGCTTCAACGATTTCTTTAATCATCTGCTCTATATTGTACATCCATGTATCCCTTATGAAACGCCAAGGTATAGTTCTCACCAGCTCGTGGGAGAACGGGGTCTTCTCAGGGTCTATGACAGGAGCCTCCACAAGGCTTGTGTAATTAAAGACGAAATCATATTTTCCGTACACATCACTCTCCGTGAAATTGGCGTAGACCTTCAACACTCTATCCTTACTCAGTTTGATTGCACATACTAGGTAGTAAATAGATGTATGCTTAAACCCCATACCACTCGCATATGTATGTTCATCCTCAAGTATGAAGATATCTCCATCAAGCTTGATATCGTATTTCTTCGCTAGTTCATCAATCTTAAGGATAATAGCTTCTCTTCCCATCTCCTTCTTTTCCTCGTACTCCTCCTCTAGTTCGTCTAGAAGCTCGTACATCTTCTCTAGTTCTATTTCCCTATCCTCCTCTATTTTCCACTTCTTCTCTCTCTTCTCACGCTCAAGCTCTGTGATCCTCTTAGCGTAGTTCTCTAGTATTTTTTCTACTTCTTTTAGGAACACATTCACATTCCTATCTACATTCATAAATCCTCACCCGAGGGTGGATGAGAAAAAGATCTATACGTATTTTTCAATATCCTTTATCAGCTCCCTAACTCTTGTCATCAATAGTGCATACTCCTGTATATAGTTGGGATTTTGGCGTGGTAGTAGCTCAATCAAAGTGTCTAGAATTGAGCCTAGCTCTGTTTTTACACTCCTTAGGATATCCTCTAGGTCGGAGACTTTGCTCCTTAGAGCTGTTATCTCCACCTTTAGAGCTGTTATTTCTCCCTCTTCTACCTCTACCTCTTTCATAGATTTTCACCCGATAGTACTAGAAAAAACATCATTTAAATTTGATTTAAACTACTTCACGATCTCTATCCTCTCGATCTTGGACACGAATTTCCTCTCTCTGGCATCGACAAGTATTGGCTTTCCATCGGGGTCTCTGAACTTTATTGAATATCCAAGGTCGGGAATACAGATCACAACCTTTCCAAGTACATCCCTGACAAGCACAGGATCTCTGAATGTTATAGTAATGTTGTTGAGGCACTCGACCTTTATTTTTCGGGCTCTTCTCATCTCCACTATGTTCATAGGTTTGCACCCGATGGGAAAAAAGCTCAATCCTCAATTCTCGGAGATACTGCAATCATGATGTTTGGATCTGTGGTCTCCAGTATCAGGGGGCAGTCCCTTCCAAAGTAGATCTTGACGATCTCGGAGAGGGTCTTCAACTGTCTTACAACATCCTTGAGGTGGAGGATACCATAGCGACTTTTAACTGGTCTCTTAACGTACTTGCGGAAATCAATTAGACCGCTCTCTAATGATAGGACATGGCGGTACTTATGGCATACACCATACTCTCCTACAACACTCTCAAAGACGACATCATAGTCCCTTGCCTCGATGGAGAAGCTATTGCTACCACTCCAATCACTCCTAGTGAACACACTAATGTCGTCTATGATATCTCCCAGTATTTTAGTATCCACCTCTATCTCAACTCTCCTTCTAGCTCTCTTCTTGAGTTTGGTGAGGCTTTTAATGAAGTCCTCTTTCTCTCTAATGAATTTACATATTTCTCTCTTCCTATAGTCTTTCAGTCCATCTGGAGTACTACAGTCAAATGTGTATGTCCTTGAGAAGCTAGTTACACCAAAACCAAGCTCTAACTTCGGTAGGATGACCCTCTTCTTAGTCTTTCTGTATGGGAAAACCCTAATCCTCACATTCTCGTTCTTGCTAGTACGTCTAATCATCTCAAGAACCTTATCTATCTCCACGCCTATAGCATAGACCTCGCTATCATATTCTAGTACCTCTCCATCGTACTTATTCACTCTCCAGACTACTGCTTGTACACGATCCATACTTAGGAACATCGTGAACATCTCAGTCTCTGTGAAGATAAGAGGTATCTCATCGTAAACACAACGTAGTAATCTCATTATGTTCATAAACTTCGAAGCATTTTCCATCTCGATATGAACTATAGGCTCCATATTTCTCCCCGAAACAAAAAAATCCATTCGATTACTAGCTTACAAGTTTTTCTCGATAGTCTGGATTAGGTCTCGTGTTGTCTTTAACAAATATCCTATCCGTTCTATGTTCTCTATTTCTTTTTCAAGTGGTAACATATCTATTAAAGTGTCTTGAAAATGTTTTAATTCTTTCCAGAGTACAGCTAGGAGTTCTGTGTATCTCTCTAGATTATGCCTTAGAGCCTTAACAAATTCCTCATCTCTCGTATAGTTCTCTCTTACTTGTTCACTCAAAGCTGTCACCCGATGGTCAGAAAAAGATTTAATGGGCTTGTTTAACATTTTTGACAATTCGGTAGATATTTCCCTCCTCAGTCTCTATTAAAAGGACATCATTAGTGTCTCCACATTTAGGGCACTTTAGTCTCAGAGTTACCGCAGTTCCAAACTCCCCTCTGTATACTAATTTGGACTTCCAAGCCATCTCAAGCTTTAACGGGGTCTCACACACATAGCAGTTGTAACCTCTTGAAATGTTGTTAATCTCGTCTATCAGGTAGTTTAGCAACATGTTTTCGACCCCGAAAAATATGTCTCTCTTGTGTCAGGTCTGTTTATAGATTAGCTTGTAGATCAAATCATACAGAGGGGTTAGGGAAAATTTTCCCTCTTTCGCAAGGTAGCAATTGCCACCAGCATAAGTCAGCACGGCTCCATCGCTGAACTTAACAGTAAGACTATTAGATCTTCTCTCTACTTTCATGACTTTAATACCATATTTCTGTGCTACCTCCCTTATGATAGTTTTAACCTTCCTCTCTATCTCCTTCGGGGCAACAGGCTCCAACAACTTCTGCACAAACCTATCCTTATCCACCACTAGTTCTGTAAGTTCTTCAACATCATCACTCATACTACCTAACCCGAAAAAACCACTCATCATATGGATAAAAATCTATCTACCATACGGATTAAATATTTCCTCTCCTACTACCCTGTAATCTTTTTTGGGAAACTCGTACTTAGAGCTAGGCTCAAATGCTCCATGCTCTAGCTCACAGAGGGGGCAGGTAATCCTCTCATCAGGGGGCATCTCTTCAAAGCGACTTTTGATTATCTTCACCGTGTGTCCCTTTGGACACTTTAATACCACTCTTCTGTGTACTCTTGAGAAAAACCTCGACCTCTCCTGTATAGCTCTTGCTTTATCCTCTAGTCTCTGTCTAAGCTCTCTCATAGCCTTCTCATGTCTGAGATCCGTCCACATTCTCATGGTCTGTTCTCTGTTGAATGCTCTGGGTTTCTCTGGGAAAAGCCATGCTAGATCCTTGAGGGTTATTGAACGTCCTTGTTTTTCCAGTATTTCTGATATCTCTATTAGTGCTTTTATCGTCTCTATGTTTTTCCTTATCCGTTTATCCAATACTATCACCCCGAAAAAATATGTTGGATTTAATAAGCGGGAATACGGCTTTTTACTCTAGCTCGACTTTTTCATACCCACACTTTATACATCTGTAAGCCGTGCCCTTAGGGAAAACTATGTACGGTAGTTTAATAAACACATGTTGGCATTTCTCAATTCTCTTCCGTCTCTCCCTCTCTCTCCTCTCCATCTCCCTCTTCATTTCGTCAATTCTCCTGTATTCTTCCTCAAGTTCTCTGGGCATCTTGATACCCAAAAGCTTAACAGCTTTTTCGACATAGTACCTTCTTCTCTCTGGGCTTATACCAGCAAAATTACCACCATAAGGTAAGCCGAACTCCTCTAATGCCCTCCTCTCTTCCTCTGTGAAGTCCCTAAACTCACCAGACCCCCAGATCTCTATCCAACTGTATGCTGTACCCCTACCCCGCCTTACGGACAGGGTCGGGGCTAGTCTCTTTAATGCTCTTCTTATTAACCCAATCTCTATGTCGTATATGCTCTTCTTTCTTCTTCTCATTTTAATATCCCGAAAAACGTACACCTAAAACTTTACATATGGGCAGTCTTTCATGAGTTCTTCAATTTCACGTTTCCATAGCCTCCTTTTATACCATTTTGGTACTTTTGGATCTTCTAGTACACTAGGAGTCCAATCTAAGAGGTCATCACCAAATCTCTTTTTAACCTCTTTATCGAGTTCCAATCTCTCGGCGGTGAAAATCTCACATCCCTCTCCAATATCTCTGGTATCGAAGACGAAGCCGTGATATCCACGCTTTCTGAGGAAATCAGCGATCTCTTCTATGCTTTTGAACTTATCCTCAAACCAAGACCAATATATCCTCATATCCGACCCGAACCTAGCCTAGTGCTCTTATTCATAGGAGTAAAAATACTATTAAGTCTTGCTATTTACCCGAGGGATGAGAAAAAATACAATTGGGATTTTAATCTGTATCCTCGGATATGGATTTCCACATAAGCTCTATCTCTCTAAGCTCACCAAGTAGTTGTGATACATATTCAGGGGAGTTGATCTCTTCTTGAACTCTTCTACAGTTCTGGCACTCACTAATGTGCTTAAGCACTTTATAGTATAGTCCTTGGGAAAAGTACCCTGTGTTATCATCGCATATAACGAAAGCGTTGCAGGGGAGCATACGGAACTGTTCAATCAGAACTGCTTTTTTAGGTAAACTAAGTACCTTCCTCATGCAGTCCGTTACCACTATTGTTGGTGGAAACATGTATACTATCATAGGTTTTCACCCGAGAAACACCAGTACCCCTACCCCCTCCCCCTGAGGGGGCAATTGCTCCCTCAGTCTGGGGACATAGAAAAAAGATCATTTATTTTTGGGTATTTTCCTGTGGTAAAAGATCAGCAAATGCTTAGGATGTATTGTAAAGTGCTTGATTTCTGGATGATGTAGGGATATTATTTTGATGGTAGCGGGTCTTGAAAAGGCGTTATAGAACATTATCGCCTTTAGCTCTCCTCCTACCATCACCTCAGGGGAGAGGAATACCCTCCCCTTAACCCATATGTAATGGGAGAAGAACTTTTTAACTGGCTTACCCTTATAAGCTCTAGAACGTTTTGTAGAGCCTCTTATCACTCTGAAGCCCTTGAATAGCTCTAGGATACGCTGATCAGCCCTGTAGCATTCCACGAATTGATTATTCCCCCATCTACACTTGTAGACGGGGGTCTGGTCTTTTGAGAATAACATGACTATCACCTATTTAGGATAAATGGGGTAGGGGTACTGGTTTACTCCATCATTACCCGATACCCGATAGAGGGTTTCGGGAGGGGACATCGGGTTGGGTGAACCCCCTTCTCCCCCTACACTTCACGGCTCCATGTAGGGGGTAGAACTCTCGCACACTCCCCTCAGCCCAAGGCATCATATCGGGGAGTGTACGCCCCGCCTTCCGCCCCCACACCTCGTGAGTGGACAGCCCACCCACTTAGTGCAGGGGTATACCCACTCCCCTCTTATCATCGGAGAGTAGGCGGGGTGCTGTCGGGTTTGGTCACCGCAGAGGTTCCCGTGTAGTCGCCTACACGGTATCCCCTACGGCTCATCCTTATCCCGTCCCCCCTCCCGTGACCGTGATGACGGCGATAGTCTCTGGTGTCTCTGTCCTGCACTCGCTCACCTATGTCGTACCCGAGTACCCCCTCTGGCTAGAGGGTGTTTGCTCCCCTCGGGCACCCATTTTAGTTGTTGCCCCGATTTGGTAGGGCGGGGCATCCCCCTGCTGAAGATTTCATCGTTGGGATATGGGTAGTAGGGTTTTTCCGAGAGTGAGAGCACCACTCTCGGCTCCCTACTCCATATCCCCACTCTTCTTCATGATATATACGATTTTGTGCTTAAAAACTTTACGGTCTTTCAAATTTTATTCTTATATTCAATTATATATTATATTTGGATAATTTTTAGACCTATTTTTGTGTCTCGTATTTTCTGTTTTTTGGTTTTTCTCCTTTAGCCTATGGGCTTAGAATTCTGGGTTTTGAGATAAAAAATCTATTCTAAAAAATTACCTTATTATGGTCTTTCCACAATTAATACACTTGTAGTACTTGAACTTGTAGTATTTTCCTCTATGCTCTGGGTAGTCTTTTAGCTCTATTGTGTTTATGTGTGGGCATTTACGCCAATCGGGTATTTCTCCCTTACGCCTCAAATATTGTACCCATTTCTTTAAATTCTCGTAGTTCTTTACCACTTCAGGAAATAGCTCTGGTACATGTCTCAGCCCTACTGGATAAGCCGAGCATATCAGTTTATTGTATATTATCGTTATCTTCTCCTTTTGAGACCCTACCCTGCTGATTTCTCTCCTTATCTCTGCTACTACATCATCTATGCTCTTCTCCCTCCTAGCCTCAGTCTCCTCTCTCATTACTATCATTTCTCCCCTCAGAATAGCCCTCAATTCGCTTACTGGCGTGTTTATGCTGTACGTCTTATTCCTGATATCAAGCACTATGTAATCATGCTCTCTTAGTGCTCTAGTAGTCTCCGCTATCATCATGCTCTCCCTCTTAGTGTAGAATCTATTAACAAATTGCCATGGTAGAGAGCTAAAGG
>Ga0190309_1000428_pt1 | contig 11907 bp, 24 predicted proteins | sample 48700767_MG_FD_161656 | JGI IMG/M metagenome (GOLD analysis project Ga0190309, IMG submission 161656) | Hydrothermal vent sediment bacterial communities from Southern Trench, Guaymas Basin, Mexico - 4870-07-6-7_MG | ecosystem: Environmental > Aquatic > Marine > Hydrothermal vents > Sediment ... | reverse complement strand
TAACAGCTCTACTCGTGAGTATCCCAACTCTCGCCATCAGTAGAAAAAAATAGGAGGGTGGTTTTAAGGGTTGGTCTATCGGCTAGGCCCGACCCCCTTAGTACGGAATGGCCCAGCCGACCACGACCTGGATGATCTCGTCGCAGATCGATGGGTCTAGGCCGAACGCCGAGGTGTAGTAGCTCTTTAGCCCGGTGGCGATCTTCGTCGCGGCGTCTCCCTTCTGCCTCACTACGTGCTTAGTCAGCGCCAGCGCGAAGGCCAAGTAGGTGGCCCTCTGGCCACCCGCGATACCGTACTCGTCCAAGATCGGCCTGACTAGGTCCCTGACGGTGCTGACGGTGTTCATTCCCTCCTGTGCCCTGTCGAGGGCCACTTGCTGGACCTGGGTGAATCGGTTGCCTATCGTTGTGGGGTCGAACTTCGCCTGGTACTTCTTCCACATGTCTAGGCCGGACTTGTAGAGCGGCATTTCCTACCACTCACCCCTTTTCCGTCGTCCTACACCTGCCTGAATGCTTATATAATGTTTCCCGTAAAGTTTTCTTGAGAAAACCTTGGAAGCCTTGACAGAGGTGGAGAGGCTGTTCACCCTCAGGGAGGCGGCGGTGCTACTCGGGGTCAGCTACTGGACGGTCTACGAGTTGGTAAGGAAGGGAAAGATCAGGGCCGTCAAGACGCCGAGCGGCAGGTGGAGGATTCCGAAGAGCGCCATGGAAGAGTACTTCAAGCAATTGTTCCAAAAGGAGGAGGTGGTGTAGATGAGCTACGACATCATCGAGCTCATGGTTCCCAGCACCATCAGGCGCAGGCTCGAGAAGATCGCCAAGGAGAAGGGCGTGAGGGTGGAAGACCTCATAATGCGGGCGATAGTAAAGGTTATAGAGGAATTTGGGGAGTGATGCTTAGGGGGATCAGGTCTTGTCGCTCCAAGCGAAGGTCTTGAACCTGTTGAGCGGCGTCAGGGACCCGGTATTGAGGATGGACGTCGCCACCACGATATTCTACTTGGCGGACATATTCGCCTCCGGGAGCGCCAAGGAGGGCGACGTGAGAAGGGCTCTCTACGAGGTGTGCACGGACGTGATAAGGGCGACCAGGCCCGACTTGGTGGACGAGGAGGTTCGAGAAGAGGCGGAGCGGATGACGAACGAGCTCATCGCGGCCTTCAGGACAGAGACGCTGAGGCGGAGGATCTCCACCCGCTTCCGGGCGAGGGGCCTCCCGATGGTGTAGCGTGAGTATGTAGAAAGCGGAATAGCCTGTGCGATCCCGGCTTGACTTCACGTGGGCGAAGATGCTTTTATAGCCTTTCTGATAACATCCTCAATAGCATCCCGAATCTGGTATGTATCCAGGATAGTATCTTGGGTTGTCCTTTCTCCCCTCCTCTGGAAGGGGCTGTGGGGTGGGAAAGAAGGGATGCTACAGGGTGGGAATGAGGGGGTGATTTAGGCGTCCGAAGGAATAGTGGTGAAGATATTTAGATAGCCTCCCCCCACCTTATAGCTGAGGATAGGTATGAAGGCTCTAGGCGAAGAGAAGTTGGATCGGATAAACGAGTTGCTAGACCGCCTCGCAAAAGAGAACTTTACCGTTGAGAACATCATCAACAGCTCAGACCTCAAACTCCTACTCAACTCCCTCGACCTGATGAGAGCTGAGAGGGTGATCCACCAGAGGTACTTGAAGTATATCGCAAAGCGGGGCGACGTGGTCTATCCTCCATCCCGCGAGGCCCTCTACGAGGCGATCAGGGGGAGGGTCTACCTCGACGTATTCCTCAAGGCGGCCTTAGACTTCCTCGGAGTTCGTGGACCCCACAGGCTCGACTATCTTCGCATCGCCTACAAGCTCATGAAGAGGCTCAAGGGCATGAGGCTCGAGTGCTGGCCCGAGATCTTGGAAGAGGCCGCCGCTTGGTGGGAGAGACCCGTCAAGCTCGACCCCAAGATCGCCAAGATCATCACGATCCTAACCGCCAAGGTTCTCTACCAGCTCCATTACGGAAAGCTGAGGCTCGAGAAGATCCCCCACGAGATCCTCTATCCAGAGGTCAAACATGGAGGTGAGGAGCGAGCCGTCCAAGGAAGCTCTGGAGAGAGTTGAAGCTTTTTATAGTATCTTAGGCTTATTTTGTTGAGGTGCGTAAGGATGCCGTGCCCGCTCTTGGGTAGGTGCAGGAAGAGGGTCGACTTCGACACCTATACGGAGTACTGTTCGTCCACCCTTGAGGAAAAATGGAGGGAGTGCGACGAGTTCAAGAGGCTCACGAGCGGCGAGAAGACGCCGAGCGAGTGGAGCAGTGTGCTGTCGCCGTTCGGCCCCCCACTCCCGCCGTCACGAACCCCAAGCACTAGGAGGACCACCACCACGACCCGGAGCACCTAGCCCGGCGAACAGCCTGATGTAGGCCAGCGACGCCAGGCGCATGATGTGGAATAGTGCCTCCTGCGCCAAGGGCATCGGCTTTCCCTCCAGCCCTAGCTCCTCCGCTAACTTCCCCATGACCTGGTCGAAGAGATCCTTGTCGTCGTTCAGGTCTGAGACTATCAGGCCGACGATGAGCTTCGACAAGACCTTTGGCTCCGGCGCCCTGAGGCCGTTCGACTCCAGCCACTCCTTGAGGCTCTTGTAGTGGCGGTTCACGATGGACTCGACGAAGCTCTCGAAGTCGCTCATGCCATTATCCCGTCGCTACCGCCTCTTTTGTTTTTTCCGCTTCCTTTTCTTCTTGCGCCTCCTCCTCTCCTCTTCCTCCTCCTCGTCCACCAGATCCATATACCAACCCATGGCCCACACGTCGCTCACGCATCTCACCCCACGGTCTTGACATATCTCACCCTGGAGACGCCGAGGGCGCCGAGGGTCCGCATGATTATGTAGTTCGCGAGCCTCTTCCGCCTCTTGAGGTAGGACTGGGGCACGTAGAACTCCTGCCTCTCGAGGTCGACATAGATGGGTATCCTGTCCCTGACCCTGACCCTCCTGCCGTCCTCCAGCCTCTTCCAGCTCTTCCTGTCGATGACGTGGAACTTCCTGCCGTTCAGCTCGACCTCCCTGAGCCTGAACTCGTGGGTCGGATACCTCCTCCTCAAGCCCTCGACGTATTCCACGAGATCCTCGAGCTCCAACCTCCTCGGCTCGGATTTCTTCACGACCTCGAAGAGCTGGTCGTACCTGCCGAACTGCCCCTTGCCCCTGACGACGGGCACGTGCTCGTCGAATATCTTGACCAATCGGATCACTGCCCGCCACCCCGGCGCTTGGCGAGGTACTCCTCCACCGCCTCGGCGATGAGGACCGAAAGCTTCCCCACGGGCCTCACCCACCGCTCGGCGGCGAGCTTCCAGAGCTCCTCGTACAGGCGCTTCGGTAGTATTATGGTCGTCCTCACGACCTCCTCCTCCGGGAAGTTCTTCGACCTGGGCACGATCCCACCTCTCCACAATATAACTACTTTTAGGCATATATAAGTTTTCTATGCCTTTTCACCGAATTGGGGACGCTTGGGAAAAAAATTGTGTGGGGTGTTCACCAGCTCTCCGGCGATCCGTCCGACTCCGTCAGCCGGTGGTAGATGAGTAACATGTCCAGCCAGTGGAGCACGGTCAGGTATATCGCCCACCAGGGCATCGGCCACACGAAGAACAGCGGGACGCCGAAGACGTTGGCGCTCGCCAAGAGGAACAGCCTAGCCACCGTCTGGAGGAAGGCGTGGAGCTGGAGGGTCTCGAGCACGGCCAAGGACACGGCGATGGAGAAGGCTAGGGAGATCGCCGCGTTCAGCGCCAAGTATTGGAGTATCTTCCTCATGGCCCACCTAATAGAGTATCCGGTCGATGATCGTCTTCGGCCTCAGTATGCCGAGGATGAAGGCGCAGTGCAGTCCGCCGACCTCGGCGTGCTCCGCCTGGAAGTGGGTGACCTTGAGGCCCCTAGCCCAGACCTCCTCGTTCAGGAACTGGTGGAGGATGTCCGCGCCGCGGTCGTCCCAGGGTATCAGGCCGTACATCACGCCGTAGTTCGGCCTCGCCTCCAAGGCTATGTAGAGCTCCTTGTCCCCGACCTTCTCGATGACGAACTTCTTCGTCAGCAATCTGCCGGAGGTGACGAAGTTCAGCCAGATGTTGTAGATGCCCCAGATGAGCAGTGCTATCGCTATGCCGGCCAAGAAGAACGCGAGCGCTATCTGGCCGGGGGTCGGCGGGAACCAGTGGTAGAGCAGGATGCAGGCGCCGTAGAAGAACCAGAGCCCGAGCACCAGCGGGACGCCGGCCAAGCCCTTCCTCCAGATCGCCCAGATCGATATGACGGCTATTATCACGGCCTCTATTATCAAGGGATTCATGTCCATCTAACCCCCAGCAAGGGTCGTATATATTTGTATTTGCAGACGATGAAGAACTCCGAGCTACCGGCGAAGAGCAAGCCCACGAAGGCGTCGTCCTCGCTCGGCTTGTCCGAGGTGGCGAGGAAGGTCGGAGACCCGCTGTCGCCGGGTCTGGCCAGCCCACGGACCACTATCACGTCCTCGAATATCACCCACTTGTCTCCGTAGAAGACCTTGACCTTCGCCGAGTCCGCCTCCACCCTCCCGAAGGTGACGCCGGTCGTCCTCCCGCTCTTCCACACGGTCCTCTCCAATATCCCGTCGCCCGGGTGGGAGTTCTTCGGGTGTATTATCGAGCCGTCGTCCAAGTAAACTCCCTCGACGAGCTCCCGCGATTCGTCGACGGGCTCGAAGGTGGCGCAGGCGCAGTCGACCTTGGCGGGCTCCTCGCCAGCCGTGCACCACTCCTCCAGCAACCAGCCGAGGAAGAAGCAGATTATCCTCTTCCACCAGGGGAGCTTTCCCTTCGGCGGGACTGGAACCAGCCGCTTGACCACTCCGACGACGTCGTTCTTCCCCCCGCCGTCGTACTTGCCGGGCTGGAGAACCTTGGTCTCCCCCGGGGTGCCCTTGAAGACGTGCCAGTTGCTCACGAGCACGCGAGAGCCGTCGGTCTCGTCTATGAAGCACCCCGAGAGGGTCCCGGCCGTGACCTCCTCGGAGCCTATGCTGATCCCTCCTGCTAGGGTCTTGAAGCGGGCGGTTCTGTCCACCCCCTAGCACCTCCTAAAACGCCGTAAATCTGCCACTAACTTTTATGGTTACCTTGCGCCCTTGGATCTCCTTCACGCCCAAGGCCCTGGCCTTGGCGTCGTCCTCGACGAAGATCACGACCTCGCCCTCCTTTATCTGGTAGCCCATCACGCCGTCCTCCATCAGTAGTTTGTCCAATACCTTCGCGACGGGGTCTCGCTTGGCCATCGGCGATCACCTCACAGGACGTAGCGGTCGACCACTAGGAGGACCCAACCTATCGCGACGAGGGCTCCCCCGCCTATGTAGTCGCCAGCTTGTATCTGTTGTACTCCGAGGGTTATCAGGGCCACCGCTATCGTGTCCTTAGCTCCCTCTCCAACCGCCCTTAACGCCTTAAACTTGCGGGGCATGGCTCTCACGCTATCGAGAGGCATCGCTCACTTTAAGGTTTTCGACTACCAGACCTTCGCGCCGCAGGACTCGCATATTCCCGTCAGCGTGTTGACCGGCCCGCCGCAATAGGGGCACTTGTAGCCCTCCTTGACCTCCTCTTCCTCCTCCCTCCGCCTGAGCTCCTCGTATGGGATCTCGGGCTCGGGCCCGGGAGGTCTCAAGGGCTTCAACCTCCTCGGCGGCGGGGCGACTCCCCTCAAGAGCTCTTCCAGCATCTCCACGTAAGCGGCGACCCCGATCTGGGCGGCTACTACTCCCTCTTCCTCCTCTTCCTCTATCTCCTCTTCCTCTTCCTCCTCCTCCTCATCGACCAAGGAGCCCACCTCTCACCACTAAGTGCCACCAGGCTGGAAAAAAATGTGTTGGAAATCAGCCCCTTATGATGTATCGCTCGCCGTCGGAGTATAGCTTGGTCCCGAGGATTCTCACTATCACGCCCCTCTCTGCCGACTTCCACAGCTCCACGTCCACGCCCTCCCCCCAGATCTGGCTCGGGGAGACGTCCAAGATCTCCAGCGGGTTCTCATGTAGCACGTCCCCGGTGAAGACCTCTATCTTGTCCTCCGGGTGGGTATAGACGACCAAGGTTCCCTTTAAGACGAGGAATCTCTCATACATCTGCCCCAGCCCACCTATACAGAAAAAAGTGGGGTTGTTAGGACCTCGCCTTTGCCACGGCCACCTCGTGGGGCACCGGCCATATCAGCACGGCTCGGTTGAACCAGTTGTCGACCTTCCAGACCTCGGCCAATCCTTGGGCGTCGTAGACGAACCAGTAGTCCGGCTCGCGGTCCCAGAACGTCATCCCGGCCTTGATGTTCTTGTTGGCGTCGGCGATCCCCAAGTTGGGGCCTCCGCCGAGGTAGATCGGATAGGGCTCCTCGTAGACGCGCTTGCGAACCTTCACCAGTTTCTCGACTGGTTCGCACTCAAACCAGCATATCTTGATGCATTGGGGCGGCGGGCAGTGGCAGTGTGGGTCTATGGGAATCGGGCAAATCTCTTCGCAGTGCTTGACCAGGTGGCACTCGGTCACGGTCTTGTCTTCAGTAACGATCTTCGCGGGTCCCTTGGCCATCTCCATCTTCACGATGCCCTCGACGGGGACGACCAGAACTTCAGAGCCGAGGGGCACTTGGGCGGTCGGGGTGGAGTCGAAGATTGGCTGTCTCCTGCACCCGAGCAGTGGATCGCATATCTCTCCGTAGCCTATGACCCTCTTCTTCCAGCCCGCGAAGCCGTAGCCCTCCACCTCGCTTGCGGTCAGGTTTACCGCCGCCTTGGAGTATATGGTGACGTTCAGCCCCGTCCCATACACCCACTCGACGATCATCACGCCCTCGTTGTCGATGAACATGTAGCCCTTGAACTGGATTATCCCGTCGAAGATGTACTTCGCCCTGACGTATCCCTCGACGAGGTGTAGCTCTCCAGCCAAGACCTCGACTCCCAACTCGCCCGGCAGGGCCAGCATGAACTCCTCGATGACCTCATACTCCGGCGTCCCCGGCTTGAAGATGAACTTGGCGCCTCCCTGCCACCACTCTATATGCTTTCCGTAGACGTAGTAGAAGGCCACGTTCTTGTAGGGCTTCCTCCCGTTGTCCACGTGGATCTCGACGGTCTTGACGGCCATAGCCGGCGCCGAGAGCGTCGCCGTCATCAGAAGGCATAGCAGAAGGGCCGACAGAACGAAGGCCGAAAACCTCTTCATGCGAGAAAAAGGTGGTGCTGGTTTTATATATATTTCCCGCACAGCCTACCACCAGTCGTCCTCGGTTATCGGCCTGAGCGGCCTTATGTTGCACTTGGCCCGATTACAGCCGAACTGGCGGAGGCTCTGACAGCCGTAGAGGTACCCGTGCTTGAGGACGCTCTCGAAGGCGGCGCGGACCTCGCGCTCCGGGAGCGGCGGCCTGTTCTTGGCGTTCCACTCCAAGAGCTTCCTGAGGACGGTCTCCGGCCTCAGCCTCCTGAAGTGGAGGAGGTAGCTCGCCAACCTCACGCACCCCTCGTTCCTCATCCCCATCGGCAAGCCCTTGAGGATGAACTGTATGCAGGGAGGGGGCTTGCCCCTGTAGGGCTTGCCCGCCAGCAACCCGTGGAGGTCGAGGAGCCTGTCGCCGGTTTGGGAGTCGTAGGCGGTCGAGATCTCCACGCCCAGCTTTTCGCCGACCTTCTTCGGCAATACCGCCGGGAGGTAATCGGAGATCGTGACGACCTCTTCGGGACACCCCGGCAGGAACTCGTAGCGCCCGACCTCCCCGGTCCGCTTGTTTATCGCCTCGCTGGGCGGGGCCAGTATGTACCTCCCGACGCCCCTGACCTCCACGATCGTCTTGCCCCGGGCGGAGATGTTGAAGCTCGGGCACGGCGCCTTGGTCCTGAGGTAGATGTGGTATCCGCCGCTCGGCGTCTTGGCGACCAGGGTCCGCTCGGCGAACTTCTCCACGTCGAAGACCTCTAGCGATTCGGGGGCCTCGTAGCAGTCGAGGTCGAGGACGACTAGGTTGTCGGAGACGCCGCCGCAGATTATCCCGACGTTATATCCCTTCTCCCAGAGCTTGATCCACTTGGAGATCTCCTCGTCGGTCGGCCTCCTCTCCTGATATTCCTTCCACTTGATGGCGGCCTTCTTGGATCTCGGGACTATGGGGATTATGCAGAATCCGAAAAAAAGGTAGAGGTCGATGTAGTCCAGCACGTCACTGAGCCGCATCTGCCCTTCCATGGGAGTCACCGCGCCAGAGCTTGAAGAGGAGCTCGAAGATCTCCTCGTCGTCCCATCCCTCGAACCTGACCCTCCAGCCCCTCTCGATGAGCTCGTTTATCTTCGCCATGACGGCGGCGTTGATCTCGGGGATGTGGGCGAGATCCTCGCTCCAGCTATAGTCTTCTAAGCCCTCCTTCTTGACGAATTCACAACCCTCCATCCGATAGCCGAACTCCTCGTCGTCGCCGTAGACGTCGAAGCACGGTATGCCCATGCGGTTCGGGTGAACTATTATGAGCCTCTTCCGCTCAGGCATCCTCGATCCCCTTCTCGGTTATCCTGAACCTCGCCCTCCGCTTCGGCAGATCCGGGGCGTCGACGAGGTACGCCTCCCAGACGTCGGAGGCCACCTGCGTCAGGAAGACGATGTACTGGCTACTGTGGAGGAAGAACTCGCCGCCGTAGGTTCGCATGGGCGCGCCGAACCTCACCCTCGCCTCGAGCTGGGCCGACATGTCTGGTATCCCCATCACCTGCGCGGTCAGGACGACGGCGGCGTTCTCGCTGGCCGCTATCAGCTCCAAGAGCCCTATGTGCCTCGCGGTCTCCTGGCTCCTGGCGGAGAGGGTCTCCCTGCCCGTGTAGTGCGCCCTTATCTTCGCCGAGAACGAGTCCACGACGAAGACGCCGAGGTCGAGGTTCTCGTCCCTCACCCTCTTCCACACCGCCTCGTAGGCGAGTAGCTGTTGGGCAGGCGATGCTATCCTCTCGGCGGGGACGACCAGCAATCTCTTCGGGTCGTAGCTCAGCCCCCGCTTCTCGGCTATCTCCTTGAGCCTCTTCGGCGAGAACGTCCCCGGCTCGGTCTCGATCCACGCCGCGTAGAGCCCCTGGTCTATGGCGTTGGCGACGAGCTGGAGGCAGAGCTGGGTCTTGCCGGTCGAGTATGGCCCCGAGAAGGTGGTTATCGCCCTGCTCGGCACCCCTCCGCCGAGTATCTCGTCGAGGGCCTTGGAGCCCGTGGAGAACCTGCGGACGTTCTTGGCGATGAACTCCTCCAGCTCCTCGGCGGTCTGGACCAAGACCCGCTGGCTCATCAGGAGCTCCTTCGCCGAGGCTATCAGCTCCTTGGCCTTGAAGGCGGAGACCCCGAGGATCTTGGCGATCTCCGCGGGCTGGCTGGCGATGAGGTCCTCGACGTCCTCTACGCCGTGCTCCCGGAGCTTCTCGGCGGTCTTCGGGCCTATCCCGGGGACGTCTTCGAGCTTCACGCTTCCACCTCCCCGACCAGCTTGCAGGCGTAGACCTTCTCGCCCTTCCCGACTCGTTCGGAGAACAGCTCCCTGAACAGCTTTCTCGCCTCCTCGAAGCTATCGGCGTCTATGGCCACCACGTTGAAGAGGAGCGGTTGGTTGCTCCTCCAGTAGAAGACGTAGGTGTTCTTCCCGTCGAACTCCTTATTCACGCTTCCTCACCTCCCACCTCCTTTCCCCGCCCCCGCTTCGGCGGAGGCGTGGGAGAGCTGGGAGAGGAGAAAAATGATGTGCTTGCACGTCCTCAGCCTGTGGACGTAGTCGGGGCAGGTGCAGACCCACGAGTGGAGCCTCGGATTGTAGAAGACCGTGTACTCGTTGCCGCTGTCGCCCTCAACCCTCCAGACGCCCGGGGCGATTCTCCTGGCTTTCATCTCCCGCCCTCCGAATCCTGAGGGTGTTCCAGCTCCCGAGAATCGGCCTCCCAGCCGTCCACTCCGCGCCATCCCTGATCATCTTCTCCTTGAGGCATCCGGCGCATATCCAGCCGAGCGACATCCTCTGGACGTTGCCCTCCTCGTCGACCAACTCGTAGTCCCTGACGAGGTAGGAGCCGGCGTTGGGGTGGAAGGGACAGCCGCCACCCGGGTCGTATCCGCCGACCTTGAACCCATGCTTCATCACCCACGCCTGCCTGTCCGTCTTCCTCTCGACGACGGCCACCTTGTCGCCGATCCTCCTCCTGATCACGACCTTCTTCTTGTAGAGCATGTTTCCACCTACTCCCCCTTCTTCACCCTCTTCTTGGAGACGCTGAGCGGGCACCAAGGCTCGAAGTCGCAGAGGTCGCACTCCCAGTTCCACCTCGGCGACCTGCCGCCGTCCAGATACTCGGCGACGATCCCCTTGACGTCGCCGTCCGAGAGCGCCGGGACCTCGATGAAGACCACGCCCTTCGGGCTTATCTCCCAGAGCTCGCCGACCTCCTCGCCGACCCCCCAGCAATAGATGCCGAGCTGGAGCTTGTGGTGCTCCCAGGGACTGCCGTAGAGCCCGCTCATGTACTTTATCTCCAGCACCCTCCCCGTCTCGGGGTCCCTCGCGTCTATGCCGCCGGCGATGACGACCCTCCTGCCGTCGACCTCCACCTCCCTCTCCCAGTAGTGCTGTTCCTCCCGGACGCCGAGCAACGCCTTTATGCCCTCCTCGACTATCCAGCCGACGACGAACCTCGGGTTGTAGAGCCCGGCGGCCTCGACCTCGGGGAACCTCCGCCTCATCTCCCGCTTCTGGGCGCACTCCAAAAGCTCGTGGACGAAGACCACGGGACAGCCGTACTTCTCCTCGAGCATCCTCCTGCGCTCCTCCCGCTCGACCCTGTAGCGGAGCTCCATGTCGTTGAACAGTCTCCTCAAGAACTTCTCCCCGACGGTCATGCTCCCACCCTTAAAAAGGGATTAAACTCCCTCACGTCCGATCCTCACCTATTTCAAGCTTCCAGTGGATCTCCACGAGATCTGCGGCGAGGAACTCGCCCATGATGAAGCGCCTATACAACGGCTTGTCCTCGACGTCATATAAGATCACTTCGAGGAAGCACCCGTCGTCGGGCATCCTTATCTTCGCCGTTATCTTCCAAGCGAACTCCCCCTTCTTCTTGACCTTGATGGACTCCACCCTGCATTTCACCCTGGCCGTGAGCCTCAACGGCTCCTCCTTTCCTTCCTCTTCCCTGAAGAGGTATGCCTCCACTCTCGGCTTGTATCCGCCGCGCATGAGGGCTCGGATGAGCTCGGCTTCCCTTTTGGCCGCGTCGAGCCATCGGTCGAGCTTCTCCTCCGACGTTATCGGGCAGATACACTCGTCGGGAAGCCTCCTCAAGCACTCATAGCACGTGGGCACTATCCCACCTCCCACCAAGCCCTCCTGAGCGTCTTCCTCTCCACGGCGACTCCCGACGCCTCCAAGTCATCTATCAGCTTTAGGGTTTTGTCCAATGATGGCTCCGGCAGGCGGTTGTGGTAGTTGTCGTAGCCCACGCTCACGATCTCGGGCTCGATCTCGGTCACCCACCTGAACATCACGTCGTGGTCGAAGTCCATTATCGGCTCTATCGAGACGTGCTTCCGCCCGTCGAGGAGCTTCATCGCCTCATACCTCCTGTCCGGGTCTGGCGCGTCGGAGAACTGCCTCGTGATCGGCCTGTTCGTCTCTATCGTCGCCGAGTAGATGGTCTTGCCCGGGTCGAGGTCGGCCAGCTCCGGGAAGACCAAGACGTAGAAGGCGGGGCTCTTGGTCTCGAAGAAAAATGTGGTGGAATGCCTCCGCTGGAACTCTTGGATGAACTCCATCACCTGCTTTATCCCCTTCGGCTGGCAGGCCACGTCTCCCATGTCCCC
>Ga0190309_1000427_pt1 | contig 11919 bp, 12 predicted proteins | sample 48700767_MG_FD_161656 | JGI IMG/M metagenome (GOLD analysis project Ga0190309, IMG submission 161656) | Hydrothermal vent sediment bacterial communities from Southern Trench, Guaymas Basin, Mexico - 4870-07-6-7_MG | ecosystem: Environmental > Aquatic > Marine > Hydrothermal vents > Sediment ... | reverse complement strand
ATTTTTTTCCGAAAGAGATGAAAGGTTCTCATTTCCCTCATTGCAAATCCTTAAGGTTATATTTTTCGTTTGTTTGAGATTTAGGAATAAATCCCTAAGGGTTGAAAAACCCTCATCTCCTGCCTTTAAACTTTGGAATTTAATATAGGTAAAGTTTCCGTTTTTAACCAAAAGGGTCGGAGCTTTTTTTGTAGTATTTACTTCTTTTTCAAAAATAGCTCCGGAGCCGTTCATTATTATAACCTTTGAATAATACTCTCCGGGAAGTATTTCGGCTTCAGGAAGCTGAAAAGAAAAATTTGCCTCAACACTGACATTTTCAGAGATGTTTCCTAAAAAGGAAATATTGCTGCCGAAAAGGATAACGGTAAGATTATAGGTAAAGGAGGCTGTTTGGTTTGTATTGTTTATCTCAACCTTCCAGTAACCCGAAGGAAAATTTGATCGGTTATCATAGAAGAGTGTTGCATTTCCGTTGGTAGTTAATGTGAAATTTGCAATTGTTCCGTTAGGGAAATATAGGGTTAGGTTTATATCAGAAGTCGATTGGTTTGCTTCCAAGGATACCTTTATTTTGCTTTCCGAAGTATTGTCAACATAAAAGTAAAATTCATGGGAGGTTTTATTTTTTAGGGTTTGATTAGCCAAAATCTGTCGGATTTCGGAGAAATTCAACCAGGCAAATTTCGGATAAAGATAAACCCGTAAGGAAAGGCTCGCGCTAGAAGAAAAATTCTTTGGTGTAATTTTCAGCAGGTATTGACCGAAGGAAAGGTTGTTAGAAGGGATATACCAGAAAGAGTCATTGGCGGTAATTTTGCCGGAGAGGGAAGAGGATGTCCTCAGGTTGGTTAAATTTAGGATTACCTCTTCATTCCCCGAAAGGCTTTGGTTTAAGGTAAAATTAAGGGAAACATTCGAAGGTACCAAAAGAAATTCAGATTTTTGCTCAACTGTCGAAAAATTTTTATAAATTAAATATGGCTTAGAATAGGATATACTTACATTTTTCTTTCCCGATAGCCCGGAAAAAGAAATTATTTCGGCAAAGACAGGGATTAAGCTCAAGCACAAAATGCCCAAGATTATCAGGCCCAATCCTTTGTTCATATTCTTATTTTTATTTTTTAATATAAAATTTGGGTTATGCCGGGATTATTTGCTGCAAGGACCCTTAAGAAGAGAAGGAAGAAGTTCAGGCTTTATAAGGCAAGGATAAAGCACAGGATTCAGGGAACCCTGCATAAGCATGATCCTTTGGAAGGTGCTCCGATGGCTAAGGGAATAGTAATAGCAAAGAAGCAATTAGAACAAAGGCAGCCTCACTCAGGTATGCTAAAGTGCGTAAGGGTAAAGTTGGTAAAGAACGGAAAAATGGTTACCGCTCACGCTCCAAGAGATAAAGCTATAAATTTTATCCAGGAGCATGACGAAGTAATTATAGAGGGAATTGGAGGTTCTCAGGGAAGGTCTTATGGCTCTTTACCAGGAGTCAGATACAGGGTAATAAAGGTAAACGGAGTTTCCTTGGAAATGTTAAGGACTGGAAGGAAGCAGAGGCCGAGCAGGTAAAATTGTAAAATAATTGACAAGCAATTTGTTTGACGATTTGTCAAATAAAAAAGATTAATATAAAATAATTTAATGAAGGTTGAGGAGTTGATAGAGCTTATAAGGGCTGGAGAAAATGAAAAGGTCGAATTTAAGGAAAAACCTTCGAATCTAGGGGAGGAAATATGCGCATTCGCAAACAGCGAAGGAGGTTGGGTCATAATAGGGATAAAGGATAACGGAAAGATAGTCGGATGCGAGGAAAGAAAGGTGCTCAAAATTTTAGATGGGATTGCCCAAAATTTGACACCGCCTCCAAAAATAAAAGTAGAAAGATTAAGGATAGATGGTAAGACAATAGTTGTGGTTAGAGTTGAAAGATCTGAAAGACTTATCAGTCTAGGAAATATAGCCTACATAAGGGTTGGAACTTCGAAAAGACCTTTGTCCATTCAGGAAATATTCTGGAAGGGAATAGAAAGCGGAGAGCTTAGATGGGATTCTCAAGCTTCAGGAATAAGGTTTGAAGATGCTGAAGAAAAATATTTAGAGCTTTACTTTGAAAGGTTGGAAAAGCTGAGGAAAAGAATGATAAAGAAGGAGGATAGAGTAAAATACCTGCTTTCCATAAAAGCCATTAAAAAGGTAAACGGCAAGCTATATCTTACCAATGCCGGAGTGCTCTTTTTCCTGAAAAAGCCTCAGGAGATATTTTCCAATGCGGGTGCAAGGATAATTATAATGAATGAGGAAGGGGAGGGAATAAATCAGATAGAGTTTTCAGGTCCTATCTGGAAGATGGCCGATGAGCTAACAGGATGGTTCGAAAAAAATATGGAGGTAATTGAGGTGGTTGGGATCGCGAAGAGGGAGAAGGTGCAGGTATATCCGATAAGGGCTATTAGGGAGGCAATAATAAATGCACTCATCCACAGAAATTACGGATTGGAAGGTGATGTAAGGATATTTGTTTATAAAGATAAGATAAGGATTAGAAATCCCGGCTCCTTAATGCCCGGAGTATCCTTAGACTTTCCGGAGCATATTCCTAGAAATCCTGCCCTCTGCAATCTAATGTTCGATTTCGGGTACATAGAGAAGTACGGATACGGAATAGCCTTGATGAAAAAGGTTACTAAAGAGCATCCTATAGCAGATTTAAAATTTGTTGTAAGGGAATTCTTTTTTGAGGTAATCTTCAGCAAGGAAAAGCTTTATGGTATTTTGGATGAAATAGATAAAAAAATTATTGCCTATTTGGAAACTCCTAAAAGTTCCGGAGAACTTTCTAGGGAGATAGGATTAAGCAGGCAGGCTTTGGTATTAAGATTGAACAAACTCGTAAATTTGGGGCTGGTAAGAAAGATCGGAAAGGGTCCGAAAACAGAGTACGCAAGGTTGTAAAGTTATCGACAACCATTTTATTTTACGATTTGTCAATTTTAACTTTCCCAAGAATATGCTCCTTTTCTAGATATCCAAACTGTCTTGAGTCAAAGTCGGTTGGAAAAGCCTTCTCACTTAAAACCAAAAATTTTCCTTCAGGTATTCTTCCTCCTTCCAAAGGTGCTTTGAGAATTCTCTTGCTCCTTTCAGAAAGCAGGTAAGGCTTCCCTTCAGAATTTTTCAAAATCTTTCCGTTGAGCTTTAGATAATTTCCTTCAAACTCTATTCTATCTCCAGGCAAGCCGACAAGTTTTTTAACAAACAACTCCTTCCTTGTTTTAAATCTGAAAATAACCAAATCTCCCCTTTTCAAAGGGTTGCAATTATAATAGCCCAGCCAACCCTTTACCATAGTGCCATCCTTTATCAAAGGGTCCAAAGAGGTTCCCCTGATGGTAAAATCCCTTGTCTCAACACAGGAAAGGTTCATAGCCTTAGGCTGCACAGCAAAAAACCCGAGAAAAACAAATAGCAAGCCTGTAAAAACTAAAGGCGGAAACAGATTTGCATTTACCAACCCCATAATTATCTGTTAAAATTTTTCAAATTTACCTTAGACAAATCCCTTCCGTATTTTTTTACTCTCTCTTTTAACCACTCTAAAAAATCTTCATCTTTCCTGATAAAAATTTCTTTGTCCCTAATACCGATTTTTACCTTTGTTTCAGGTTTAATTCCGGCTTTTTTCTGAGTTCCTCTGGGATGATTATCTCCCCCTTAGGTCCGACCTTTATTTCTATAATTAATTTTGGGTTTTATTTTTTAAAATTAGGTTTTAATATGGAAGAAAAGGTTGAAAAGCTTAAGGAGGAGGGATGGATAAATGTATGGTGCGCTATTGAGGTTTTGACAACTAAGGAAGAACTTGCCGAAAAAGCTTTAAAAAAGCTGGCAAATGAGATGAAGGCAAATCCGAACTTATACATATATGAAGAAAAATTTCTTGAAACAAGGGAAGTGGAAAAACCTGCTAAAGGTGTAGATAAAGGTTACAGCAAGGTGATGGAAATTAGCTTTCTTGTTAAGGACCTCTATTCCCTAATTGAATTTTGCGTCAAATATGGGCCGAGCGCTGTTGAAATTTTGGAGCCGGAAGAAATAAGGGTCAAAATAGACGAAATCCAAAATCTTGCAAATTTCATTTCAGGGCTAATGCACCAATTCGTAAGCGCTGGGATAGGGGGTTTGGTAATAAAAATATAAAAATTTACGGGCATCTCTATTATGGATGCCTTCGAAGATATCAGGAAGGAAGTTGAACGCACCCAAGTTATTATACCTGCAGGAGGAAAGGCAAAGAGGATGGGTGCGATTGACAAACCGAAAGCTTTATTAGAGTTAGGGAACAAAACTTTGTTAGACCTCTGCATAGAGCTCTGCGAAAGCAACGGATTTAAGGAGTTTGTTTTTTTGTTAGGATACAGGCATAAGGAAATAGAGGAGCATTTAAAAAAGAAAAATTATTTTGAGAAGGTTAGGGTAAGAGTTTCGATAGAGCCTGAAACCGTTTCGGGAAAGGGAATGGCATTAAGGTATGCTTTAGAAAACAATAAAATAGAAAGGGAGAAAAGAGCTTTAATGTTATTTCCAGATGATATTATTTTGGATAGAAAGTTTCCTCTAAGATTCCTTTTGCAGCATTTGCATAACATCGAAAGTAACGGAGTTATTGCAACCGTAGCCTTAGTTTCTGGTTCTCAATATCCTTACGGAGTGGCTGAGGTTGATGCCACCGGTATAATCACAAACTTTCAGGAAAAGCCTTTCATAGAAAGATATACAAACACAGGTTTGGTCTTTATGGAGCCCGAAGTTTTTAAATATATAGAAAGGCTCATCCCTTTGGAATCTGAGAAGGCTATAGAGTTTGAAGAAATTGTTTTGCCTGCCTTGGCTAAGGAAAAAAAGGTTGCGGCAATGATTACCCAGCCCGGAATCTGGATACCGGTAAATACCTATAAAGAGTATGAGAAGGCTGAAGGGATTTTAAAGGAAAAGGGAATTATCTGATAATAGGTACGGTAAAATTAAAGGCCAAAAGGAGAAAGACGATTATTGAAAAATAATTGGCAAAGGTTTTTGAGGTAAGGGCTTCCAAACTCAAACCTCCGTCAAAAGGTTTCATAGGCAGCATATTTACAATTGCTACAGCAATAGAGATTAGAGAAATCCAGGAAAGTAGGTTCAAAAACCAATCAAGGAAGGGCTTGGCAAAAGAGAATCCTTGTTTCACCTCAAAATTTTTTATCCTGAAGGGAGCCATAATATTTAGCAAGGGGTCCTCAATTACAACTATCCCTAAATAACCCCTTGTTTTATTTAAAGGATGTTCAGAAAGGGTTATCCTATAGGTAGCATTGCTGGTATTTACAATTACCTCATCTCCGGGCTTTAACTTGCTCAGCACCCTCTCCAAATCTTTCTTTGAATTTATTTTTCTACCATTTATTTCAACTATGCTTCCAGAAAGATGAGCTCTTACAGCCGGAACATCTTCAAAAACAACAAGCCTTTCCCTACCTTTTTGCCTTTCAAACATTTCCTTAAAAATCAGATAACTCTCATTTCCTTTAGTAATTACCTTTAAAAGCTCGGTGTTATACTCTAAAATATTTGCAATATCGCTTTTATTTACAACCGCGTAGGGATAGGAAAAATAAAGCCCTTTGTAATCAAAAAAGAAAAACAGGAGGAGGTGAAGCAGAATAATAGCAAATAAAGCTAATACGATGTTTGAAAAGCTTCCCGCACAGTAAACCCTTAACTGTTTTCTAGGAGCGGCAAGCTTTAACCTTTTTTCATCTGGCTCAACAAATGCTCCCGGAATTATTAAAAACAAAAGCCATCCGAATGATTTTATTTTGATTCTGTTTTTTATGCAGGCAATTGCGTGGGCAGGCTCATGGGTTAAAATAATTGCAGCTATCCCGAAAATCCAATAAGTTGCCGGCACAAAAAGGATTCCGGGAGAGAAAGAAAAAGAAGAGGAAGGGGTAGGGAGTACAAGGGCTAAAGAAGGGGCAACAAAACCTCTTAATATTTTCCAGGTATTCTCAAGTAGAAAAAAAAGACCGTAAAGCATGGCAGCAAAACTTATTATTATTCCGAAGTCAAAATAGAGATTCCAGTATTTCCATCTTGCGAGTTTTTCTACCAATGATTTTCCCTTTTTTGTTCTCCAGATAATCGCTACCCCTTTTATTTCTACCCTTTTCCTATCCTTTATAACCAGGCCAAGCATTCCGAGGATAAATAAAATTAGGGCTAAGGCATCTATGTTCATTAATTTAAAATAAAAAGAAAATTAAATATGGTTGAAAGCCAGTTTGTCCTTGAATGTCCGTTCTGTGGAGAAAAATTTTTTGGAGTAACCTATTTAGAGGCTGAGCTAAAGCTTCATTCCCACATAAAGGAAAAGCATTCAAAGAAGGTTTTATAACCTAAAGTAAAAAGCTAGCAATCGTGCTTTTCAATAAAATCTCTGAAAGATCTATTTTTCCGTTTTGCTATTTCAATGGAAAAGTTTTTCAGAATCTCCATCATAAAATCAATTCTGGAAGCAAATTTATCAGGAATTAAAGCGTTGAATCTTTCCTTGGTAACATTTTCCGTATCGGGAAAATCCTTTATTTTGAGTTGTTTGCATGCCTTGCTATTTAATCCTGCAAGATACCAACTCTCAATCTCCCTAACAACCACAACTATCTTATCTTTCTCAATGTTCGGATATTCTTTCTGGATTTCTTCCTTTTTAGCGGTTATAGAAGGTGCTCTATTGATATCTGCAAAATACAGGTAATCGGCTCCCATAGCCTTAATGCTCTTAATAAAATTATTCACCTTTTCCTTTTTCATTTGAGCATATTTTATTACCTTTATGTTATCGTACTTCCTTTGGAATTTTGGGAGCAACACTTTATTAAAAAATCTCTCATCATCATTCCCCTCCACCCACACAAACAGAAGTTTGTAGGAGTGCATGCCTTACACCTCAAGAAGGTTCTGCAGATAAAGCTCCTCAATTCCTATGTTATTCTTTAAGAATGTTTTGATTTCCGCCTTATCTGCCGGTCGGGAAATCCTCGAAAAGCCATCTTTATCTCTAGAAATAAGCAAAATATTTTCCAACCCGGCATACTTTACAAATTCAGGGTTGTGAGTAGTAACTATAATCTGCTTTTTTTGTGTTTTTGAGGCATCCTTCATCATCTCTACAACCCTAGAAATAAGAGAAGGATGAATATTCCGCTCAGGTTCCTCTATTATAATGAACGGCTTCTTTTCAAAATACAGAGCAATGATGAGGGCGATTGTATTTATTGTCCCATCGGAAATAAAAGATGCCGGTAAATATTGGGCCTTAAAATAGGATTCCTTTAATTTGAAAAGCAAAGAAGTATCCGGAAATTTCTCGATATCTAAATCTTCCACAAACGGTAAAATGTTTTTTACCAGATTAAAAAGCTTTCTCCTACTCTCTTTGTTTTCTAGAATGTTTTTAAGAATAATAGATAAATTGCTCCCGTCTTCCTCCAATTCAGCTTTTCCTGTAATGGGAACAGCCTCCTTCGACAATTTTGGATCAAAATCGTATATCGATATTTTGCCAATTACCGGAATAGAAAAATACTTGGTTTCCATAAGAAGCTCATGCTCTGAGAGTTTCCCTTCTTGCAAAAATAGCGGCAATATATGCTCCTTTTTCAGCGGCACCTTCTCAGGTAAATTAAGCCCGACTTTTATTTTTTCGCCTCTCCTTGAAATAACAATTTCTCCATCCCCAAGGATTTTGATCTCTTCGGATTTCTCTCTGAGGGATTTTAACCTTGAAAATCTACATTTTTGTCTTAATTCATCTTTTATTATCATGAACTCGGAGCCTTTCCTATTAAACCCTAACGCAAATTCATAAATCGTCTCGTAGACATTTATGTTTATCAAACCCGCATTAGTCCTAAAAAATCTTGGAACCGTTGGAGGTTGCTCCGATTCACAAACAATCTTTACAGACAGAGGTTCAGAAGCTCCTATGCTCATATTCCTAAGATACTCTATACCTCCCTGCAGAGATATAGCATTATCCAAACCTAAAGTTGCTATGTCTTTTAAGAATTTAAAGATGCCAACAAAATTTGACTTTCCAGATGCGTTTGCACCAATTATCAAATTGAATTTTCCGAGATCAACCTTTAAGTCTTTAAAGCTTTTAAAGTTTTTAACCTCTATCCTCTTTATCCTTACCATAACTAAGACTTTATAAACAAAACATAAAAATTTAGGATTCCTTTTTATTTTTCCAGTTCTGCTTGCTCTTGCAATTCGGATTTATACACATTTCGTAAGGTCTTTTCCCTTTTCTTACTACTCTTATCTTCGGTAAATTGCAATACTCGCATGTTTTTCCCGTTTTTTCAATTATCCCCTTCTTTGGTAAAGGGAAGGCATTATTGCAGCTCGGATAGTTTGAGCATCCGATAAACCTTTTTCCCTTAAACCTGATTATTCTTAGCTTTCCTCCGCATTTATTGCAGGTCCCTATTTCCCTAAGGCCATCCCTTGTCTTTTCAAAGGAGCTCGCAAGCTCCCTTCCGATGTCAACTTCCCTCTCCTTAAATTTCGAAAAGGTTTCTATTAACAGCTTTTTTGCCTCCTCTAAAACGGAAACCCTTTCTTTTTTCATCTCTTCTATTTTTTGCATTTCCTCCTCAAATCTTGCAGTAAGTTCTGGGGATAAAAATTGTGCTGCATACTTTGAAAGAGTCTTTACCACCTGCATACCCAAATTGGTAACTTTAATCTGCTTGTACCCTTCTATGTATTTTCTTTGGTAGAGAGTATCCAAAATTATCGCCCTGGTTGCCTTTGTTCCCAAGTTCAGTCTTTCCATCTCTTTAACAATGCTTGCTTGCGAATATCTTTTAGGAGGTTTGGTCTCCTTTTCCTCCAATAACAATTGCCTTATCTTTATCTCCTGTCCTTCTTCAATTCCTCTAATCTCCTGCTCCTCGAATTTGTAAAAAGGATAAAGAGCTAGCCATCCCTTTTCCAGAATTTTAAAACAAGAAGCAAAGAATTTGTATTTGTCTATTTTGGCGGTGACCTTCATTCTCTCTCTAACAGCATTTTTATAAAAAGTTGCCAAAAACCTATGCACTATCAGAGAGTAAAGTTTTTCTTCATCTTTGGTTAACTTTTCCGGAATTTCGCCTGTTGGATGAATGGCGGGATGTGCCGGGTCAACCTTTTTTCCGTTATTCGGTTTTAATTCCTCAAGCTCCAAAACTTTGTTGACCAAACTCGCAAATTTAGTTTTCTTCAAATTCCTCAAGATATTAATAAAGTCTATGGTTGGGGGCAATTGCTGGGAAGAGGTTCTGGGATAGCTTATCAAAGCCTGCAGGTAAAGGGATTGAGCGAGTTTTTGGGTTTTCGCCGGAGTAAAACCAAAGACCCTGTAAGCCTCTGTTTGCAAGGTAGTTAAATCAAAAGGATGCGGCGCCTTTATTATCTGCTTTGTTTTTTCGATTTTAGTAATTACCGCATTTTTTCCCTTACAGCTTTTGTAAATAGTTTCCGCCTTTTTCTTATCCCATATCTTATCCTTTTCAAACTGAAATCTTATTGTTTGCCCTCCGATTAAGGAGCTGAAGCTAAGCTGCCAGTATGGCTTTGGTTTAAATTTTGCTATTTCCTCTTCTCTCTTTGCCAAAATGGCTAATGTAGGGCCTTGTACTCTCCCAGAAGAAAGCAATGCATATCTCTCCAAAACATTTTCCAAAGAGCTCGATAATGCTTTGGAGATGTTTACCCCATAATAAAAATCTAAATAATGTCTTGTCAAACCGGCTTCAGCTAACCCCTTAATGTAACCTTCCTTTCTTTTCCTGTAAGCTTTTAGTAATTCCTGCTTTGTGAGGGTAGAATAGCACATCCTAAAAACTTTTATCTCCCTACCATCTTCCTTGCAAATAAATCGGTATATGTTATAACCTATAACCTCTCCTTCAATATCTAAATCTGTGGCTATTACATACTCACCCGCATTTTTTGCAAGTTTTTTAAGAACCTCGTAAAATTTTTTTAGAAATGAAGCCTTCCTCTTTTTGAAAGCTGGCTTCCAAACAACATCAAAGTTGGGATATTCTTTGCTCCTTTTCTTTTCATCCAAAGTAAAAAGGTGCCCTGCGGTTGAAGCAATTACTACATTTTCCCCTTTTTCATCCTTTCCTATGTAATAGGTAACTCCGTTCTCTTTTATTGCCTTCGCCTGTTTAAGCAGGGCATTTGCTATTTTTTTGGCTGCAGAAGGCTTTTCTGCAATAATAAGTCTGTAATTTTTCATTACATATATTTGAATTAAAATATCTTAAAAGTTGCAATCATTTGCATGCTCCCATAAATAAAACACAAATCTTACCAAACATTATCCCACAACACACGTGACATTTTCAAAGCATGCATAACACCCTTTTACAATTTTTTCGATTTTTTGTAGAGAACTCAAACAAAGATAACTCGCTTTTAATGTTTGATTAATATTCTTCCTTACATCTTGAACAGTTTCATCTTTAAGTTTATACTCTTCGATATAAGTTACTAAAGATAAATCCAAGTTCATCGAACTCGTTTGCACATCCGTAGAAGCATCATAAAATTCCGATTTTACTTCTTGATATTTCTTTGGACTACATGTAATCGGTAAATTCTGCAACTCTGAAAATATTTTTGTTAAAATATCAGAAACTTCTACACTTTTCTCAGAGTAAGTGGCTATTTTCGCTTTGCTCTCTTCTGTTCTACTACCTAATTTAACGAGTGAGTACAATTCATCTAGTATTTTGATAAAATCATTTAAACTTTTTTCACCTATTGAAATTGAAGAAAGGAGCTCCTCATAGCTTACTGATGCTTTTAGGTGTAAGACTCCAATTATTGTGGTTTCTTCGTCCCACCCCTCGACCAACAACATCGCCTTACTCTCATCCCAAGGATTTGGCAAAATCTCCAAAACCCCCTTACCTTCGCCAGGGAATTCTTCCGTTACTCTCGTTGCATTCGTCATTGCATACACCTCCTCAAGGAAGAGGTTTGTCTTTGGCGTGCCAACAACGATTAAATTGTAACTTCTCTTATCTTCTTCTGTAATTTCAGAATACTTCTTTATCAAAGCCTTGTTTCCGGTCTCATTCTCTAAATACTCGGCAATTTCATTTACAGCCTGCATTTCAATATCAGAAGCATTATCTCCAACTGCAATCAAAGTGCTTTCCCTAAAGGCTTCAGGGAAATCAGAGAGTTTTAATTCTTTTGTAGGTTTGGTAGGTAATTGAGCTGGCATCTGCTTCAATAATAAAAAAATAGCACCAACAGCAAGAAAGATGGCAATTACTACCCCTATAGCTAAAATTTTTCTGTCCTTCATAATTTTTATTTTTTTATTTAAAGTTTTGTCCAAAAATAATATTCGTTACCTCTCTAATTTGAAATTAAGCTCAGCATATTTTACAATCTCCTCTTTTGAAATTTTCTCTATGAATTTCTTTTCTTTTCCAGCAGGTACTTTCACCACAACCGCATTTATTTGGGGTAGGACATCCTTTATTTCGCCTCCGTATTTTTCAATAAGCTGGAAAGCGTCACTGGAAGTGCAGGAAACCTTTCTGAAGCCAACTATTACCTCGCCCGGAACATAAGCCTTTTCGGGATGTTGTTCCGAATCCATAGATATTCCATGCCAGAAAAGGATACTAGCTACCAAACAAACCAAAGCTCCAACTATTCCGATTAAAATTTTTTTATCCATTTTAAAAATTTGCTCGCAATTAAAAATATGGTAAAAGCAAAGGTTAAGCTATGGAGCAAGGATACTCAAAAGCTGGAAGAGCTTTGCAGGATTATTAAAGAGGAAGTTGAAAAAAGGGG
>Ga0190309_1000426_pt1 | contig 11930 bp, 12 predicted proteins | sample 48700767_MG_FD_161656 | JGI IMG/M metagenome (GOLD analysis project Ga0190309, IMG submission 161656) | Hydrothermal vent sediment bacterial communities from Southern Trench, Guaymas Basin, Mexico - 4870-07-6-7_MG | ecosystem: Environmental > Aquatic > Marine > Hydrothermal vents > Sediment ... | reverse complement strand
ACCGACCCGCTCTTCATCCTATACACTAGCGGGACGACCGGGAAGCCCAAGGGAGTAGTCCACTCGACGGGAGGATACCTAGTCTGGGTCTGGGCAACCCTCGAATGGGCGTTCGACCTCAAGCCCGACGACATCTGGTGGTGCACGGCCGACATAGGCTGGATAACGGGCCACAGCTACATAGTCTACGGCCCGCTCCTCCACGGCCTAACCGAGATAATGTACGACGGCGCTCCGGACTACCCCGCCCCGGATAGGTGGTGGGAGATAGTCGAGAAGTATGGGGTAACGGCGTTCTACACGGCTCCGACGGCGATAAGGATGCATATGAAGTTCGGCGAGAAGTGGGCTAGGCAGCACGACCTAAGCAGCCTGAGGATACTCGGGACGGTGGGCGAGCCGATAAACCCGGAGGCTTGGAGATGGTATTACGAGGTGATCGGGGGCTGCAGATGCCCGATAATCGATACGTGGTGGCAGACCGAGACCGGGGGCTTCATGATCTCGCCGGCGGCCGGGATAGACCTCGTCCCGCTTAAAGCCGGGTCGGCAACCTTCCCGCTGCCCGGAGTCCACGCGGAGGTCGTCGACGAGGATGGAAGGCCCGTGAAGCCCTTCGAGAGGGGATACCTCGTGATCCTAGCTCCATGGCCCGGAATGCTGATGACCCTGTGGAGGGATCCGGAGCGCTATAAGGAGGTCTACTGGTCGAAGTTCCAGCCCAACAAGGATCTGGACTTCAAGATCAAGCCGCCCGCAATCTACTACACCGGAGACTACGCTATGAGGGATAGGGAGGGATACTTCTGGCTAATGGGTAGAGCCGACGACGTGATCAAGGTCGCGGGCCACAGGATAGGAACCGCCGAGGTCGAGAGCGCGTTCGTAAGCCACCCAGCCGTAGCCGAGGCTGCCGTAATCGGCAAGCCCGACCCCGTTAAGGGAGAGACGATAGTAGCCTTCGTGATTCTGAAGTCGGGCCAGGAGCCGAGCGAGGAGCTGAGAAACGAGCTGAGGCTGCACATCAGGAAGACGATAGGCCCGGTCGCGACCCCCGAGGCGATCTTCTTCGTCTCATCGCTGCCGAAGACTAGAAGCGGTAAGATCATGAGGAGGCTGCTGAAGGCGGTCGTGAGCGGGGCCCAGCTAGGAGACGTAACGACCCTAGAGGACGCGTCGTCGATCGAGGAGGCTAAGCGCGCGGTCGAGATGCTTAGGAGAGCGATGGAGGAAGGAAAGAAGAAGTAAGCCGCGAAAGCCTTCCACACTTCATAAAATCCTTCCACGCGCTCCCTTTATTTTTCAAACCCTTCCATCTACCACCTCGGAGGAACATCCCAGGCTTGAAGATAGGGTTTATCGGGGCCGGTAGGGTTGGAAGCGCGGCAGCCTACACCATCCTACTACTCCTAAACCCGGACGAGCTAGCCCTAGTCGATGTAGCTGAGGATCTAGCAAAGGGAGAAGCTCTGGATCTAACCCACGCAGCCCACGCCCTCGGAAAAAGCGTCGAGGTCGCCGGGGGCTCGGACTACGAGCTACTCGAGGGAAGCGATCTCATAATAGTCTCGGCTGGGGCGGCTCGAAAGCCGGGAATGTCCAGACTAGACCTACTCCAGAAAAACGCGGGGATAATGAAGTCTATAGCCGAGAGGCTTAAGCCCGTCCTAGGAGAAGCGCCGATAATGGTCGTAACGAACCCGGTCGATCTGACGACCTACATCCTCTGGAGAAACCTCGGCATCCCGAGGAATAGGATAATGGGGATGGGGGGAGTCTTGGATACGGCGAGGCTTAGAAGCCTCCAGAGGGGCGAAGGCGGCGGAATCGTCTTGGGAGAGCACGGGGACGGGATGTTCGTCCTAGGAGCCGATAGGAGCCTAGAGGAGAAGGTTAGAGCCGCCGCGATGGAGGTGATAAGGCGGAAGGGGGCGACCGTCTACGGGCCGGCGGCATCGATCTACAAGCTCGCGAAAGCAATCCTAACCGATTCCCGCGAAGTCCTACCCGTCTCCGTGATCCTAGACGGAGAATACGGCCTCAGAAATGTGGCGATAGGGGTTCCGGCCAGGCTCGGGAGATCGGGGATAATCGAGATAATCGAGCTCGAGGAGGCTCGCGAAAGACTTCTCGAATCGGCCAGAAAGCTTAGGGAAAGGCTTCGGGAGATAGGCTACTAGAAGCTTATTATCCAGCCGGATAGGATCTTAGGCTCGAGATGGGTAGGACGAGCAGGATACCCGGATTCTATAAGCTCACGCCCGAGGAGAGGCTTAGAAGGGTTGCGGAGTTCGCGAACCTAACCCCCGAGGAGCAGGAGCTTCTAAGAAGATTCGGGGCCTTGGACGAGGCGACCGCGAACCGGATGATCGAGAACGTCGTGGGCGTCTTCCAGCTCCCCCTGGGAATAGCCGTAAACTTCCTGATAAACGGGAGAGACTACCTGATACCGATGGCGATCGAGGAGCCCTCCGTCGTGGCAGCCGCCTCGAACGCCGCCAAGATGACTAGGGAGGGAGGCGGAGTTTATACCCAGAGCACCGAATCCCTAATGATAGGCCAGATCCAGCTCGTAGGCGTAAAAGACCCATACGGAGCTAGACTTGAGGTTCTAAGGAATAAGGACGAGATACTGAGGATCGCGAACGAGCAGGACCCGGTCTTGGTAAAGCTCGGCGGGGGAGCGAAGGATCTGGAAGCGAGGGTTATCGAAAGCAAGCTAGGCCCCATGCTGATAGTCCACCTAATAGTCGACGTGAAGGACGCCATGGGCGCGAACGCCGTGAACACCATGGCCGAGGCCGTTGCCCCTAGGCTCGCCTCGATAACCGGAGGAAGATTCAGACTTAGGATAATCTCGAACCTAGCAGATAGGAGGCTTGTTAGAGCGTGGACTAGGATCCCCGTCGAAGCCGTAGGCGGGAGGGAGGTGGCAGAGGGTATAGTCGAGGCTTGGGCGTTCGCCGACGCGGACCCCTATCGAGCCGCAACCCACAACAAGGGGATAATGAACGGGATCGACGCCGTCGTGATAGCGACCGGGAACGATTGGAGGGCCGTCGAGGCCGGAGCCCACGCCTACGCCTGCAGGTTCGGAGCCTACAAGCCCCTAAGCACTTGGGAGCTCGACGAAAAGGGAAATCTTGTGGGGAGCTTGGAGCTTCCATTAGCGGTCGGGATCGTCGGCGGAGCGACCCGGACAAACCCCCTCGCGAAGATATCCTTGAAGATCCTCGGGGTTAGGTCGGCTAGGGAGCTCGCCGAGGTAATCGGGGCCGTCGGCCTAGTCCAGAATCTAGCGGCTTTAAGAGCTCTGGCGTCCGAGGGGATACAGGCGGGCCACATGTCCCTCCACGCGAAGAATATCGCGGTCATGGCCGGGGCCGTGGGGGACGAGATAGACCAAGTGGCCGAGCGGATGGTTAGGGAGAAGCGGGTTCGAGTCGATCGGGCGAAGGAGATCCTCGAGGAGCTCAGAAGGGGGAGGGCGAGGAGATAGGGGAAGGCAGAAATCAACCCACGCCGCTTGATCTAGTGAGAGGCTTGACCCTGGAGAAGAAGGGCGTGAGGGTTCTCGGCGTAGCCGAGAGCTTTAGGAAGAACCTAAGCGATAAAGCGATCCTAGCCGGGATAGTGATGAGAAGGGATATGATAATCGACGGAATAGCCTTCGGGGAATGCACGGTCGGGGGATTGGACGCGACCGAGAGGATCCTAGAAATGTACCGCTCCCTCGAGAGGGAGGACATACTCGCCTTAATGCTGAACGGATGCATAATAAGCTGGTTCAACGTAATCGACCTAAACAAGCTACACGAGGAGACGGGGCTACCCGTAATCTCCCTAAGCTATAGGCCGAGCACAGGGATAAGAGAATACTTCATAAAATACTTCCCGCAGGACTGGGAGAAGAGAGTCGAGATCTACGAGAGGAACGGGCCTAGAATCGAGCTAACGAATAGAAACGGGCTCAAACTCTACATGAGAGCCGTGGGGATAGACCTCGACGAAGCCGCCAAGCTGGTAGACCGATACACTCTCTTCGGCAGGATACCCGAGCCCCTTAGAATAGCTAGGCTCGCGGCCCACGGCCTTCTAAAGCATAAGCTAGAACGCGAATCGAGGTGATCGACCACATGACCCTACACCTAGTCGGCATGGGCCTCGGAAGCGTAAACTACCTAACAAAGGGAGCTTTGGAAGCCGCCGCAAGATCAGATAAAATCTACCTCGACACCTACACGAGCCCGATCGACGAAAGCCTACTCAACCATCTAAGAAGGGAGTTCGGAGAAAAGCTGATCGAGGCCGATCGAAGCCTACTCGAAGAAGGAGCTTCGAGGATAGTCGAGGAGGCGGGGGAAGGCGACGTATGCGTACTCGTACCCGGAGACCCGCTGATCGCCACAACACACCTAACGTTAATCCTAGAAGCCGCTAGGAGGGGGATAGGATTTAGGATCGTCCACGGGGTCTCGGCTCACACGGCCCTGATCTCCTCCTCCCTCCTCCAAGCATACAAGTTCGGCAGAACCGTAACCATTCCGAGGAGCGGGGTCGGGGTCGAGACGTGCTACCGCGCCATCCTAGAGAACATGGAGCGCGGTCTCCACACCCTCATCCTCCTAGACACGGCCGGCGGGGGATTAAGAATACCGGAAGCCCTCAGGATGCTCGCGGAAGCCGAGGAGAAGCTCGGCCGAGGATTAATCACCGACGATAGGCTAGTCATCTGCCTAGCGAGGATAGGATTCAGCGACGAGTTCAGATGGGCCGGCCCTCTGGGAGAGGCCATGGACAAAGGTTTTCCGCCGCCGCCTCACAGCCTGATCTTCCCCGGAATCCTCCACTTCGCCGAGGCCGAGGCGCTGGTAAGCGTTCTCAAGGCAAGCCGGGAGATCGTGGAAAGGCATAAGCCCATTAGATGCATGAGATCGAGGGTCCAGAAATACGTATTCAACGTGGAGCAGGCTTTGAAGGAGATGAAACTTCTGAAAGCATCTTCCGAGATCCGCGAGGTGGTGGGCCTCGCCGAAGACTACCTCGAAGACTCGAGGAGATTCCTCTCCGAGGGTAGGCTCGCGGATAGCCTCGCCGCGATCTCCTATGCCGAGGGTCTCCTAGACTCCCTAAGGATTATGGGCTTGGCGGAGTTCTCTTGGCCTAGATAGCTTTCATGCTAGATCGTTATGAAGGACTCGATCGGGATGTCGAGCTCCTCGACGAGCTTCTCCTTAGCCCCCCTCAAGGCTATTATCGAGAAGATTCCCGAGATGCTGGCCTTGAGCTCCCTGCAGAGCGCCACCAAGGCTTTCATCGTTCCCCCGGTTCTGATTATGTCGTCGACTAGGAGGACGTATTCGCCCTTCTCGACGAGGCCCTTCGGGAGGTAGATGTAGCGGTAGGCCCCGGACTCGAAGATCTGCTTAACCTCCACGAAGTTCCTCACCCCGATCTTCTTGCTCTTCCTAGCTATCGCCATCTCGGTTCCGAGGATTAGGGCGAGCTGATAGGCGACGGGGATCCCGTCCGACTCCATGGTCATCACCTTATCCACCTTAAACCCCATGAGCTTCTCGTACTCGGCTAAGATTATCTGCCTGAGGAAGAGCGGGTCGTGAATTATCCTACTCGTGTCTAGGGCCCCGACCTCATCCCTGCTAAGCCTATTCATAACCTCATCCACTAGGAACTCCCGCTTGAAGATCGAGAGAATGAGCTTCGACTTCTCGACGCTCGGGAGCACGTGGCCGTTCACGTACCTCGATAAAACCGCCGGAGGCATATTCAGCATGGAGGAGAGCTGCTCGTAAGACATCCTCTTCTTAAGAATCTTGAGAACCTCGATCGAGCCGAGCCTATACCAGAGCTCCTCGAACCTCCTCAGACGCCCACCCACCCACTTCACCCGATACCGGGGATTAAAGCTTTCGATCCGGAAGCGGGTAAAAGCTCCATCAGGATTCTTGGCTCGCCAAAGCCTTCTCGAGCCTTTGGAGAACCCCCTCCCTAACGAATATCGGGAGTTCATCCAGATATATCAGGTCTCCGCGATACCACGGCCCCTCGATCCATATGGCCGCCCTGCAGGCGATCTTACCCCCGGCTCTCTCGACTAAGCGTTCAAGCCCTCGGAGAGTTCCCCCGGTGGAGACCACGTCGTCGAGGACGCACACCCGCCTACCCCTAATCCTCTCCGCCTCCTCCCTCGGCAGCACTAGGAACTGCTTCCCGCTCGTCGTTATCGATCGGACTTCCTCGACCAGATAATCCCTCATGTAGCTCTTAACGCTCTTCCTAGCGATGACGAACTTCCCGTGGCCGAGGAGCTTAGCGACCTCGTAGGCGAAGGCTATGGCCTTGGACTCCGCGGTAACCACGATCTCCGGCGAGAACCGGCTAACCTTCTCCGAGACGAGCTTAGCGGCGGCCGAGATGAACTCGACGTCGCCCAGAACGAGCTCGGCGTTTGACGCTATCCAAACCCCCTCATCGACCTGAACTATCGGAAGCCTTCTGGAAACTCCGCCTATCTCGATTGGATAATCCCTCTGACCCCTATAGACCTCAACCCTCCTAAGCATTTTTCAGAGCACCCCGGCCCAGTAGTGGAGAGCCGCTAGGGCGACGGCCGCCGCGAGCGCGCCTACGATGACGGCATCTACGAGCCTGAACCTGGCCGCCGGCCTCCTCCTCTTAAGCGTGATGTTCTTCAGCTCCATGGCGAGGGCGAGCTCCTCAGCCCTCTCGATGCTTCTAACTAGGAGGGGGGTCATGACGGGAACGTAGTTCCTTATCCTCTTTGGGAGCGATCCCTTATCCAGCTCGAGCCCCCGGGACATCTGAGCCTCCTTAATCGCCCTATAGTCGTCGGCTATCGTATGGACGTGTCTAAGGGTTAGGCTTAGGAGGAAGGCGGCTCTATAGGGGATCCCGAGGCCCTCAAGCCCCTTGACGAGCTCGCTAGGCTTAATCGAGGCGACGAAGTTCAGCGAGAGGAGGAGGATCAGAAAGAGCCTCAGGGCCATGAAGGCCCCGACCTCGAAGCCGGAGTAGCCCCCATACTGCCGGAAGATCGACCACTCGTAGGCGAAAGACCAGAGGAGGAAGGCGACCGCTAGAAGGGGGATCATGGACTTCAACCCAGCCCTAACGAACCCCCTCTCCGAGGATAGGAGCGAGGCCACGGCCGCCGCCGCGGCCAGAAGCCCTACGACCAGAATATCCCTGCAGATGAAGGCCAGAGCCATCGCGGACGCGAAGCCCAGAATCTTCGTCCTAGGATCTAGGGCGAGCTCCATCACGCCCTCACCTCCACAGCCCTCCTCATGAGAGCCGTCGGAGGCTCGAGCCCTAGGTCGCGAACGAGATCTTCGTTTAGAAGTATCTCTTCGGGGTCTCCGTCGGCCGCGATGGCCCCGCCCTCGATCACGACAACCCTATCGCTAACCTTCAGGGCGTAGTCGCTGTCGTGGGTTATCATCAGAACGGTCTTGCCCAGGGTCTTGAGCCTTGAGACCACCCCCGCTATCGCCTCGAGGGTCTCCTCGTCCTGCCCGGTCGTGGGCTCATCCAAGATAAGTATCTCGGGATTCGTGGCGAGCGCCGAGGCTATCGAGAGCCTGATCTTCTCGCCCATGCTAAGAGACTGGGGAGGATCATCCCTCCTATCCCCAAGCCCCATAACCTCCAGAGCGCGCTCGGCGTGATCGAATCCTAGCCCGAGGTTGCGGGGGCCGAAGGTTACCTCATCCCAAACCGTATCCCCGACCAGATGCTTATCCGGGTCCTGAAATACGAAGGCCACGTATCTCGCCAGCTGAGCCGCGGTAAACCTCCCGGTATCCATCCCCAAAACCCTGACCCTCCCCCTCGACGGCTTATGCAATCCATTAACGAGCTTCGCCAGAGTCGTCTTTCCCGAGCCGTTCGGCCCCATGAGGGCGATGCAGCGCCCCGACTCCAAGCTAAGCGTGATATCCCTTAGAACGTAATCCCTAGCCTTAGAATACCTGAACCAAACATTCTCGAAGGATACGGCGATCTTGGAGTCGTTTAGGCTCTTCCTCTCAAGATCTTGAGGCTCCATGGGCCGAAAGGCCGCTAGCGCTCTCCGCCCGTTTCCGTCGAGCCAGACGATCTTATCGGCTACGGGCTCGAGGCCCTTAAGCCTTCGAGCAGTTATCACCAGCCCCCTTCCCTCGGACTTCAGCCTCCTGATAATCTCCCTAAGCTTGATGACGCCCCTCCAGTCCAGGTTCATCATGGGGTCGTCCATCACGAGATATCTCGGAGCGGTTACGATCGCGGACGCTATCGCGAGCCTCTGCCTAAGCCCGCCGGATAGCTCGTGAACGTGGCGCGACCTATACTCCCTGAGCCCGAAGTTATCCAAGGCCCACTCTATCCTCCTCTCCACCTCCTCCTCGCCGAGACCTAGGTTCTCGAGCCCGAAGGCGAGATCCTCCTCGACGGTCAGCCCGAAGATCTGAACCTCGTAGTTCTGGAGAATTATCCCGACGCGCTTCACGTTCTCCCGAAGGCTTGAAGAGAGAATATCCGCTCCATCCGCCACGACCCTACCCTCAACCTCCGCCTTAACCCTATTCGGGATGATGCCCGTTAAGCAGTAGGCGAGGGTGGTCTTCCCAGACCCGCTCGGCCCGATCACGACCACGGCCTCGCCCGGCCTAACGGAAAAATTCAGATTCCTGAATACGGGTTTGCCGTCATAGCTGCAGCTCAACCCGATAGCCTTCAGCCCGCCGCTCAGAGCCTCCACCGTATAAGCCCCCTCCTAAGAAGCCGCGGGATCACCGCCTTGGCGACGAGCGGCGTTCCGATTAGGATCGGCGGTATATCGCTTAGGGTGAGGAAGAAGACGGCTGGGCTGAAGGGCGCGGCCCCAACCCAGTCGAAGCCAACCGCGACTATCGGAACCATTACCAAGCCCGAGGCCAGGGAGACCAAGGCTATCTTGAGAAGCCCCTTCGAGGTTTCGGCGTCCTCGGGCCTGCAGAATAAGCCCGGGATCAAGCCGGTCAGCCCAACCCCCACTAGGTCGAAGATCGGGGTCGCGGGGTTGAAGTAGCCTCCGAGCAGGGCCCAGAGCGTATTCCCCAGCGCTCCGCTTAGGAAGCCTATCACCGGGCCGAAGAGAACGCCGAAGATGCACGGAAGGAAGGCTAGAACCCTCCAGTGGATGGCTCCGGGTATCAGGGGTATCGGGGCCGTTAGCAGGAACCCCACCCCGGTTACGGCCGCGCTCATGACTATATACGCTATCGCCGTGATCGAGTCCGGGCGGCTATAACCTCTCCCCGCCTCTTCCATACCCTCTGTATCTTTACACTACTATATCAATAGTGCTGTAAATAACCCCATTATCTTTACACGTTCATGTAATGCGCGGCGCCGCTTGGCCACGGCCCCCCGTCGCGAAGCTCACCCGTTAAATAGGCTCGAGGAGATCGAAGATAGCGAAGAGGCTATGAAGCGGGTTCTGGCCTCCGGGGCTTTCGAGATTCTCCACCCCGGCCACCTCAAGTTCCTCGAGGAGGCGAAGAGGCTCGGCGGCGAGGGCTCGAGGCTCGTGGTGGTGGTCGCTAGGGATGAGACCGTTAGGAGGAGGAAGGGCAGGGATCCGATTCTGGGGGAGGAGGCTAGGAGGTATATGGTTTCGAGGCTTAAGCCCGTGGACGAGGCCGTTCTGGGGTGCTCGCCCTTCTCCTTCGAGAAGATAATCGAGGAGGTTAAGCCGGATATAGTGGTCTTCGGATACGATCAGGAGGATATAATGAGAAGTTTCATGGAGTTCGTTAAGAGGAGGGGTTTGAGGATAAAGGTCGTTAAGCTCGGAAGATTCTCCTCCCCGGAGCCCTGCAGCACGACCGAGCTCCTCGAGAAGGCTTCAAGGCTTATGGGGCTAGGGGGATCGCGATCTCATTAGATCCGTGGGGGTGAGCCTCACCCTGAGAATGGCCTTATCCCCGTCTGAGAGTCCGAGCTTCTCCCTCAAGCAGACCGGGGCTATAACCTCGATGACGTCCTTCGAGTAGTGGGTTCTCTCGATGAAGATCACGACCACCTCCTCTCCGTTAAGCCTGCCCCGAATGCATCTAGCGCCGCCGTAGGCCCTCACCCCGTCCGAGAAGCCCTCGATGACTATATCCGCGGCCCTCTCCAAGATCATCCTCTTCAACAAGTCATCCCTCCCGACGAGTCTGAGGTTCAGGGTTCCGGGATAGGGTCTGAATCCCAGCTTCCGCTCAAACTCCCGAACGTAATGCGGTATCTGGGTGTAGTATGCTCCCTCGCCGAGGCCGGTGAAGACCCTACCCTCCAAGCATAGCTCCGTGGGCTTCTCCAGAACTTCCTTAAAGTGAGCATACATCGAGAGCAGCAGCTCGACGGACTTCCTCGTAAGCCTAACCCTCCGAACCCTTCCGAGATCCTCCCGCTCGATTAAACCATCGCTCTCAAGCTCTATCAAAAGCCTAGACGCCGACTGCTGGGAGATCCCGAGGTCCCTCCCGAGCTTAACGGTCGATAACTCGACGCTCTCAGCAACCCCTCCCCTCTCGGCCAGATAGACGAGTACCCTACCCTTCGAGCTTAAGAGGTCTTTAAAGGACATGCGGAAGCGCTACTGAATCGGTATAGTCTCGTTGATCTTAACGCCTTCGGGAGTGAAGAGCAGGAGGTCTATCCCGTTTCCGCTCGCCGCGTCCCTGGCTATCGAGGCTTTAACGGCTTTTATCGCGAGGTCTCTAAGCTCCTCGACCGGGAGATCGGCCTTATAGCCGCTCTCGATTATCCCTATCGCTATCTCGGCTCCCGACCCCACGACGGCGTAATCGTCCTCGATCATGGAGCCCAGCGGGTCTAGGACGATTATATGCGATCCGCTGTCATCGAATCCGCCGATTATCGTCTCGGCTAGGTAGGGCATGAACCTGCTGCTGAAAAGGTAGTTCGACAAGACCTTCGCAACGGATCTAACCTGAGGCTCCTTCCGATACGTATACCTGTATAGGTTTATCTCGGCTTGAGCATCCTTGATCAAGACCTGCATATCCCCCACGAAGCCGGCGCAGGCGGCCCCGATCTTGGACGTTAGCTGGAAAACCTTCCTAACGTTCTTGCTTACGACGAAGTACCCGTAGGTCAGCCTCTTCTCCGAGGCCAAGACGACGGCGCCAGGGGTCTTTATGCCTATGGTCGTCGCTCCGGGATAGGGGAAACGCTGAGCCATCGCGACCACCTAACCCTGTCGATCCCAGCTCTTAACCTTTCTCCCCATCACCAAGCGCCTCGAAGAAGCCTCTCCTTGAACGCGGCCCTCTCGGCCTCGGTCTCGGCGTAAAGCTCCCTCAGGAGCTTCTCCTCGGCATCGCTCAGCCCAACCCCCCGCCTAGCCATCATCCTGCGCTCGCCCTCGATCATCCTATCAAGCGGAATCCAATCCCTAACCTGACCCTTAACGAGCCAAGTAAAGGAGGGAACGTACTTGGGGTAGGCCTCGCCCGAGGATACGAGGTTGCACATTATCCCGACGACCGACCCCGCCGTGAAGAGCGAGCCTATGCCGGTCTTGGTGTGATCGCCTATGAAGACCCCCAGCTTGAGCTTACCCGAGTTGACGAGCCTCCCCCCGATCGGGATCCTGACGGTGCTGTAATCGTTCTTGAGATCGCTCGTCGTCGTCATGGCGGCCAGGTTAACCCACTCGCCGACGTAGCTATGCCCCAGGAAGCCCGCGTGATACTTATTCGAGAATCCCTCGATTATCGAGCCCTCGACCTCGCCGCCGACCCTGCAGACCGGCCCTATAGACGACTCCGAGACCCTGCCGCCCACGATCCAAGATCCGCGCCCGACGTAGCACGGTCCGGCTAGATAGCTGAAGGGCAGGATCCTAGCGCCCTCGT
>Ga0190309_1000424_pt1 | contig 11944 bp, 14 predicted proteins | sample 48700767_MG_FD_161656 | JGI IMG/M metagenome (GOLD analysis project Ga0190309, IMG submission 161656) | Hydrothermal vent sediment bacterial communities from Southern Trench, Guaymas Basin, Mexico - 4870-07-6-7_MG | ecosystem: Environmental > Aquatic > Marine > Hydrothermal vents > Sediment ... | reverse complement strand
GAGAGCGATATGAAGGTCTGGGAGCGATTCAAGCGTTTGGTCCTGGAGAAATACGGGAAGTTGCATGGCGTTCTCGGTGATGAGGTCATTGAGGCGCTGAAGATGTATCTTGAACATGAGGAGGCGAAGCGCGCACACACACAAAGAAAAGGGAGAATGGTCGCAAAGGAAGGTGAAGAGGTAAGAGGAATGAGAGCTGAAGATAAGGAAGAGGATGTGAAGAATGGAGAGAGGAATAAGCGTAGGAGAGAGGGGGAGAATGAAGAAGCGTGCATATACATAGCAAGAAGCGGGGGAGAGAATGAGCGAGAGAGCGAGGGAAAGAGGAAGAGGGAATGGTTATACATTCCGAATGGAAGGAACAGGGGGCTAAATACACTTAAAAAGATAGCGGAAGAGGTGGAACCGATAGTTGATGTGGTGTATAACGGCGGAGAAGTGCATGTGAATGTGTTCAAGCGAGTGATAATGAAGCATGCGGGTATAGATAAACGAACAATAAAGAAATATCTTAATATGTTGCTTTGTGAGTATGAACTGAAAGTTGACAGGAGAGGTTTCCTGCGAGCAGTATGAAATAGAGAAAAAGGAATTCAGTCAAGCATATATCAAATGAGAGTCGTCGCCCTCTTCCTTTATTCGTTTCGCTCTGGGATAGTGCATGCATAGCATATAGAAGAAATCGAGGAGGCGCAGCGCATATTCAGCATCATCTTCCGATATCTCCCCCTTCGCCCTCTCCTCTTCTATTATCCGCTTCGCATCTATGATACGATGCATGAATATACCATTCTCATACTGCTCCTCCGTCTTCACAGGCATCTTGAACCTGTTTATCCAATCTGCAACCGTGTTAGGGCTTATCCCGAGCTCTCTTGCGATACGCACACGACCCCATCCGTATTTCGCCCTCAATCGCCACGCCTCTCTCACCTTCTCCTTCCACTCTTCTTCCGTGAAATCTTTCCTACGCTTGTATCTCCCCCTCAACTCCCCCATCTTCCTCTTCCTTCCTTAATCCTTAATTAGCTATTATTTTCACGAAACTCAAGTCAATCTGCCAAGTCCAATTTTTTTCAAAGCAACAGATGAATCTGATTTTGTATTTAAATCAGCCCACCGAGTCCGAACTTATCATATATGAATCTCGTCTGGTTTTTATCACAAGATAGAGATAATTGAGTTTTATTTTTAAGTTCCTTCTGTATGACCTCTTGAATCTGGAGATGCGAGTAGGAGGATTGTGGAGATTATTGGCGGGCTGGGATTTTGATCATACGAAAGAGTTTATCAATATTGTTGCAACAATACTTCTTTAATCTTTTCCTTGTTAAGTAGATACTTTCTATCTCCTGATGAAAACTCTTTAACTTCCGATTTTTTAAATCCCATTTTTTCAAATCTTTCCTTCTCCTTGTCAAAATTAAGTGTTAAAGGTAATCTCACAAACATATCTTCGTTTTCCATTAATAAACTTACTTCGCTCTCAGAAATCAATTCTTCATGCATTTTCTCTCCCGCTCCCATTCCAATAATTTCATAATGATCTGCCGTAAATCCCTTTAATTCTAAAAACGCCTCTGCTAAATCCCCAATTCTTACGGAAGGCATTTTAAGAACGAAGGTCTCTCCATTTTCGGCATAGCAGGTAGCGGAAAATATCAGCTTTACACTTTCAGGAATGCTCATGAAGAAACGAGTCATATCTGGATTTGTCACTGTTATTTTTTTACCTTCCTTAAGTTGGCTTTCCCAAATTTCTAAAACCGAACCTCTTGAACCTAACACATTTCCAAATCTTACAACACCAAACTTTGTTCTTTTTTCCCCTCTGTAATTGCACGTTGCTGAAACCAGTCTTTCTGCTAATAATTTTGTTGCTCCCATCACATTAGAGGGGTTTACCGCTTTATCTGTTGAGATCAAAAGCATTCGTTCTAAGTTATGTTCCAAAGCGCACTCTATAACATTTTGTGTTCCTATTACATTTGTTTTTACAGCTTCAAATGGGTCATATTCGCAAACAAATACGTGCTTCATTGCTGCAGCATGGAATATTATATCTACTCCCTCTGTTGCTTTCAACAATCGCTCTTTATCCCTTACATCTCCAAAAAGAGCTCTAACGTTTTCATGATTACTGTATGATACTCTGGCATAAAATAGCTCCGTCTCCCTGTTATCTAAAATTCTTACCTCTTTCGGATTGTAGGCAAGCAGTTGCTTAACTATCTCCGAACCTATACTTCCTAACCCACCGGTCACCAATATCCTTTTATCTTCAAAAAGATCTTTTATATTACACATAGCTCCCCACCTCGCTCCTCACCTTATAATTTCCTTAATGCTTTTAACAATAAACTCTAATTGTTTTTCTGTTAATTGTGGATAGATAGGTAATGAAACAATATTTTCAAAGACTTTTTCAGCAACTGGAAAATCTCCTCTTTTATATCCATATCTTTTTCGGTAAAAAGGCATTAAATGAAGTGGTATGAAATGAACACTTGTCCCAATGCCGTTTTGAGCCATTTTTTTAATGAATTTATTTCTATCATAATTAATTAATCGTATTGGGTATAAATGATATGAAGACTTTACATTTGAATCAATGTGGGGGCGTATTATATCTAAACCCTGTAAGTGCTCATTGTAGTACTCAGCAATTTCTTTTCTTCTTTCATTCATCCAATCTAACTTTTTTAATTGTTCCAATCCAATAGCAGAAGAAATATCTGTGGGGTTAAATTTGTATCCTGCTTCAATAACTTCATAATACCAGTTATCCTTTTCTAAATACCGTTTCCACGCATCCCTGCTTATTCCATGCAACCGTAAAATTCGCAGTTCTTCGTTTAAATCATCGCTGTTTAATGCTATGATTCCTCCTTCTCCAGTAGTCATAGGTTTCGTTGCATAAAAACTGAAACAGGTTAAATTTCCCAAAGAACCAACTTTTTTACCTTTTTCGTATTCACTTCCCACTGCATGTGCTGCGTCTTCTATTACTTTTAAATCGTATTCCCTTGCAATTTTCATAATCTTCTTCATATCTGCTGGTTGCCCACCATAATGAACTACAATTATCGCTTTGGTTTTATCCGTTATTTTTTCTTCTATCTTATCTGCATTGATGTTATATGTTTCTTCTTCAATATCTATAAATACAGGTTTTGCCCCACAATGAACAATAACATTAGCAGTTGCTGCAAACGTAAAAGGTGTGGTTATTACTTCATCACCTTTTTTTATACCAAGAACTTTTAAAGATAAGAATAAAGCTGATGTGCAAGAGTTTGTCGCTACCGCATGTTTACTCCCTATATATTCAGCAAATTTATTCTCAAATTCTAATGTCTTATATCCCATTGAAAGCCAACCGGATTTTAATACTTTTATTACCGCGTTTATTTCATCTTCTGTTATGTAGGGTGGAGCAAAAGGTATGTTCATATGTTCTCCTCCTCATTTAATCTTTCATATCATACCGCCGTTAACATCAATGACTGCCCCAGTAATATAACTCGCATTGCATAGAAATAATACTACATCCGCTATTTCTTCTGGTGCAGCAAATCTTCCCATTGGTATTTGTTCTAATATTTTGTTTTTAACATTTTCTGGAATTTTTCTTGTCATCTCTGTGTCAACAAATCCTGGTGCGATTGCATTTACCCTTATTCCTTTTCTTGCAACTTCTTTTGCAAGCGACTTTGTAAATCCGATCAAAGCAGCTTTTGATGCGGAATAATTAGTTTGTCCAAAATTACCAATTTCGCCGACTATTGATGAGATGTTTATAATCGTTCCACTGCCTTGTCTTATCATTATTGGGATTACCGCTTTTGTAACGTTGAATACCCCGTTAAGATTTACATTAATCACTTCATCCCATTCTTCTTTTGACATCTTTACAAAAGTTCTATCTCTGGTTATGCCGGCATTGTTTACTAAGACATCTATTCTACCAAACTTTTTCAATGCTTTGCTAACCATTTCATTGACTGCTTCAATATTTGTTATGTCAGCCTCAACTAACAAAGTATTTTCCTCTCCAAGAGAACTCGCTATTTCAATAACTTTATCTTTATTGATGTGATAGTTGAGAATCACTTTGAAAGCATTCATTCCAAGCCTTAACGCTATTGCACTTCCTATTCCACCATTTGCTCCTGTCACTAAAGCAACTTTTCCTTCTTTACTCCTTTCGCTCATATGTTACACCTTTGAATCTATCCAGCAATGGAATGTGTAAAGGGACTGAAATATTCTACCGCCCACCTTCATCCAGACATTCTGAACCACGTAATTGTTTACTTGTGTGCCTAGGATTAAATTTTTTAGGTTTCGACGCTTGCTCCAATTGATTGCCTCTCTGATAAGAGTTGTGTATACACCCCTTCCCTGTGCTTCTGGGGCAGTTCCAAATAAAATACCTTGACTTTCATGTTCGGAGATTATTTTTATTGTGGCAAAGCCTAAGATCCTATGGTCCTCTTCAGCAATAAGTACTGCTTCTGCAATATTCTTATCCTTTACAGAATTCTCTGCCCATTTTGCATATAATTCATCACATTTATCCTTTTCCAATCGTTTGTCTTTATGAAAATGCCCAATATAATCTTTAAATGTTCTCTTTGCAATCTCCCTGACCACGGGTGCATCTTCAATCCTTGCTTCCCTTATATTAAATGCAGATGCTGATGGGAAATATTCTGTTCTCTCTAAGTTTACTTTATAGTGCACAATAGTATCCTTAAGTTCAAATCCATTCTTTTCAAGTGCATTTACAATCTCAATTTCATTTGTAGATATTCTTGTTATAAGTAAGTTATATCCTTCTGCCCTCGCTCGCTCCATATCTGAACTAATATCTTCGGGTGCGTGCGGGATATACTTACCTATTTTCACTCCAAAATGTTCACTATCCCAGTTAGAGAAGATTATTTGTCCCATATTCTCCCCCCACATCATTGCACATTCTCACTCATTATACTTTTTATTATTTTATCCATCTGTTCTCCCCTGATAATTCTTTTTAACCCATCGTAACGCATTTTGGTTAATAATTTTACTATTAGGGGACAACAGACCGAACTTTTCTCCCTTGTAATAAGATCCCTATCTGCGGTAAAGGCGACCACAGCATAAGGGCTGTCCTTCTCTAAATAGTAGTAGGCGACCTCTGCGAAACTTCCCGTTCCAAATAATACCACTTTTTCTTTTCTATCCCGTTTCTCCCCTATCATTTCTCCCCCTTCCATATTTTTTCTTCAACCAGCTCTTTAGTGACCTCCCCCCTTGTTTAGAGGGACTTCCTGGAAGCTCCGCAAAGCGGAGAGGTTGGGCGTTCACCTGAACACGCTCCGAGCTCATGCACCATTCGGGACGGTCACGAGCCCCGCATCCCACCCCTCTCTTTAAGGAGTGGGCTACAAAATATAGTCTGGCAAAGTATTTAAATATTTCCCACCCGCCTCCCCTTGCCCCACGCTTACGCATGGGGTCTTGCAAGCAACGGGGTGATAAATATTACCACTTTTTCTTTTCTATCCCGTTTCTCCCCTATCATTTCTCTCCCCTCCATATTTTTTTTCAATCAGTTCTTTAATACATTCTATTATCTTACTTTTATTCTTTTCCCAATTTACTATATTCATTATTCTCAAACGCTCCTCCTCGTCTTTTAGAGAATCTATATTATTCAGGATATGCTCAATACCCTGTGCAATATCTTCTGCATTTAGTTCTACAAGTTTACAATACTTCCCGTCTCTAAATACTTCTCGGTATGGTCCGCTATTTTTGCTCAACAGTAGGATTGAGCCACACGCAATTGCTTCAAATGTGCTTCTCCCAAGATCGTCAGCTTTGGATATGTTTGGTGTTATAGTTGAAATATTGTATATCTCAGCCATTTCTTCCGGGGTCAGTATTCTCCCCAAATCAACCACCTCAATACCTCTCATTTTCCCCATCTTTACTAATCTCTTCCTATATTCTGGGTATTTCTATGCAATGCGAGTTATATTACTGGAACAGTGATTGATGTTAATGGGGGTATGAGATGAATGTTAGGGTCGAATTGATATACGAAATCCATGTCTTCTGCTTCGCTACTTCTTTGAAGGCAGGTATAATTTAACAAACTCTTCACAAATCTTTTCCCAGGAAAAGTTTTCTTCAACAGTCTTCTGTGCATTCTCACCGAGCCTTTTCATCTTTTCTTTGTCTTCATACAGCGCAATAATAGCATTTGCAATCGATTTTGGATCGAGATCCACTAAAATTGCATTTTCATTGTCGACTAAGATTTCTTGTACCAAACTTTTTGTTGCAATTACAGGCTTGCCTATGCTCATGGCTTCGAGCAGTGCCATGCCTGCACCACCACCTTGCGCCATAATCCACATGTATATGTCAGTCACAGATAAAGGAACGAACACATTATCTAAAAACCCAGTAAAAATTACATTATTCTTAATATTCATATATTCTGCAAATTTTTCAAGGTCATTTCTATATGGACCATCACCAATAACAAACAATTTTGCATCTGGATATTTTTCTACAACAGCCGTAAAGGCTTCTATTAAATTTTTCACCCCCTCAAACTTCATTTTATAATGGAGCGGTCCAACCCAAGATAATATTGGATGATTATTTTCCAGCGAATATCTCCTTTTAAATTCTTCTACATCTTTTTTACTAACTTTTTTTCTTGAAAAACCACCGTAAATAATCTCCTTTCTCGTTTTTATCTTTAGTTTCGCTATCTTATCTAATTTTTCCATGATATTCTTGCTTGTAGTTATCGCATCACACCTGTTAAGTAACCATTCAAATATATAATTTTTTAATCTATTTCTTCTTCCTTCTTCCATGGGTTCTGTGAGGATTGTATGTATCAGCCTTATTTTCGGATGGAATAATTTATACAGAACACATGGCATTAATGTATACCACCATGAGTGTGAGTGAATAACATCTGGTCTTTTTTTGTATAAAATCAAAAATGTTTTTACAACAAAAAGAATTTTATCATGGAAACATCCCTCGCAGCGTGTCCCTATTGCATACACATCCTTATCGCTTTTCCCTATCCGAGTTATAACACTTACACGAATATTTTTTCGTTTTTGGAGAGTTTTCGCTAGATTTAGCGTATAGGTTGTAACTCCCCCTTTTATCGGTAGCCAGTATGGTGTAACTATGATTAGCTTCATTAATGACAATATACAACTTTGAGTATTTTAAGTTAATCCCTTTGGTTTTAGTTAATCAATTATGCCCTGTGCCACTGCTATTACGGCATCTGCTTTTTTGGCAACAAAAAATTCCAAGTAACTCCATACAATGTTTTTTATACCCACATATAATTTTTTTCCCGATTTCCAATCTTCCGAAAATAATCCATTTAACTCAAGCACCAATTTTGCATTTTTTATCCTCTTTATTAAAAGTCCCAGTAATGCAAAAGATACATTCCTTGTATATATAATATCCGGATTAGATACCATAATAACCCTTAAAATGCTTACCAGGTGTGTAAGTTTAAAAAGGAAGTCAAAGCGATATTTCTCCTTAGCCTTCATTGTATGTGTAACTGCCCCTTCAACTTTTGTGCCCTCGTAAGTCATAACATGCACTTCATGCCCCATTTTAGATAGGTTCCTTGGAAGTTCCCATTTACGTGTATCTCCCCTACTGCCATTTGGTAAATCAATTGTGTCCATTATATATATTTTCATCGGACCTCCTTCTATTATTACGAACTTTATCTTTTTTTCACTCTTTCTTGATTTTTTTGTATTCATTTGAAAAAAATACTTCAAAGCGATATCATTTGCAAAGAATCCCCGTGGGCATGTGTAACACTATAGCTTTATCATCATCGGAGATGCCCAATTCTCTTCTTATCTTAAAATCAGGTTCTGCTGGTCTGAGGGAATTCGTATCCACACCGTTCTTAATAAGTTCTATTTTCTCCTCTGATATGCCGAAATATTTTATGAAGAAATCTTTTAGTTCCTCTGACACCACAATGATTTTATCCGCTATTTTCAAAACTAATCCCTCTTGGATTTCCACTTTTTTCTGTAATATGTGTTATTGGAAAACGCATTTATTTCCATAACTGAGGACCCGTGTGTATCAAAAACAAATGGAACTTTAAGCAAATATTTTAAAGGCAACGCCCTCAAGGCATTGCTTAATTGATGAACATATAGGACATCTGGTGCGAAATTCTTACATTCTTTATACATTCTGAAGATGTCTCTGGTGGTGTGAACAACCTAAAATCTGTTTTTATAATACTTTTTTGCAAATACTTTATACCCTTTTCCCGTCTTTCCGGAGGCTTTGTGCATATATGCAATATCTTGCATCCGTATTTCACTAAGTTTTTAGATATATAATATGGTCGTGTAGTAGAACCGTATGGATTATACATATCAACACTTGAAATCATGCATATACGCATTTCTTTGTATGGACTTATATACTCCAAATACAAATCTTTCCATTATCATATATGCTATCCTTTGTATTATAAACATAATCAAGGAACTTTGAAGGGTTAATACCATGATAAGCAAAATATCCATGAGGTATCCTTTTGTCTTCTATCACATGAGTGAAATTAAATCTGGAATATTTAGAATTTTTATAGCGCTCATAACTGCTCAACAGGATTTCTCTCCTATGTATTTCAGATTCCCAGCTTATCATTTCGTAAGGACCATTCATCCAGAATGCATCCTCTGTAATTGACCTCTTTTTAAGCCTCAGTTCGCTCAGATTTACATAGCCATATACATAGTCTATCACATCAGAACCTGTAAAAAGCGGAACACCAGATACCGCAAATATTCTGACGCTTACTCCATCATTGGATATGAGAGACCCATTATCTATATTTTCCTTTATCCATAGCCCAGTCGTATATGTGGAATCTTTCATATAATTCGCAAATAAATGTAATCCTTCCTTTGTCCTCCAGTGCTGATAAAACCCTGAAAAACTAATGGATAGCAGTAATAAAATGACCACTAAAATGAGAGCATATTTCCTCTTCTTTTCGCTTGTTCTGAAAGCATTTATCAAACCTATCCCCACAAATGGAAATATAAAGCAGGGTATAAACCATTTCATATATGTTTCTACATATAGAAAAGGCATGAGAAACATGAGAAAAAGCAATAAACACCACTCCTCAAACCGCTTATCGTGCTTAAACAAGAGATAAGCGACACCTCCAACAGAAAATATGCCCAGAACACCAACATATCGTGGTAGATTTGCAAAAAAGATGTTTGGTGCGGCTGAATATCTTGACGATTCTTCAATGAAGTGACCAGTTTGGAAAGGAATCATGAACATGATAATAAATCCAGTGATGAGAATGATAGGAGTGATGATTTTATCTTTCGGAATTTTGACCCTGGATGGAATGAGACACTTCAATTTATAAAAGATGACAGCGATGATATAGGCAATAGAAACGGGGATGAGGAAATAAGCCAGTTGATGTGTTAAAAAAAGCAATATAAACAATACTACTGTAAAAGCAGAAAATCTCAATCTATAATTGTAAGATCTAAGCAAAGAATATGCAAAAAGAGGTAATAATCCAATGAAAGGTGCCCTCGTTGTTATTGTCCATGTCAGGTAATTAAGTATAGCAGGACATGTGGAGAGTCCAAATGCCACTAGAAATTTGAAAATGTCATTGTCCCATATAACTCCTGCAAGTATATAACTTGTGAAAACAACGAAAAGACCAAGAAAAATGCAGAATAGCAAAATCACTTTCTCCATATCTATACCCGTGCATTGCGAGATTCCTGATAAAATAAAAGGAACTGCACTACATTCTGAATACGGATACAATCCGGGAATGGATAAATATAGCGGTTTAATCCACCATCTTGCATATCCAAATTGAGATATTGAGTTCGCAAGAACATGTATTTCAAAGGAATCTGCACCATATTCATGCGGATAGAACGGTATTCGTAAAATAAAATTCAACAATATCAGAAGCGAGAACAGAATAATTTTCATTTTCTTCGAGAAATAGAAGCGATGCTCTTCCCCCTTTATCTCTATGCTCCTATTTGCTCTCATGCTTAAACTATTCAATATCCTCACTTGCCGAGTGCATTTCGGTGACTCTGCTACATGCGCATCATCTATCTGTTTGTTTTTTTCTCCTTCCTATATTTCTCCCAAGAGCCTGACAACCTCAAAGCACTCCGCATATCTGCTGCCTATTTCATAACCTCGGTGTCGTGCTCTCGCCTCCACAGCTTCAAGGAAATCCCTTCCATACTTCTTCACCTGACTTTTATGCTGTTTAAGAGCTTCCATTTTTATGTGGAATGTTGGCGTTATATCAACATAATACTGATTTCTGAACCCTAAATATGAGCGTCCTGCAGGATATTCAGGCTCATACATCAGTATGTTCTTCACATATCTGCCAGCGGCAAGCACTGATTGCGTTGTTCTCTTATGGTCTTGATGCGTGTCATGATACCAGTGTGTGTATATAATATCTATATTGTATTTATCTATGACCTCGTTAATTGCTTCTATTGATTCGACAGAATAAGGCACTTCTTTCGTCTTGAAACCGAGATTTATCAGCTCCTTTGCTCCCAATATCCTCGCCGCTTCTCTCTCCTCAATCTCACCTTCTTCTTTTGAGCGGAGAACTGTGCCATCGTAATATGTGTAGGAGGATTCAGCCATGATTAGTATGATGACATTATCGCCGTTTCTCGCATGTAGCGCAACTGTGCCACCGCACCCTATCTCAACATCATCCGCATGCGCCCCCACTGCAAGAACATTTCTTCGTCTCCGATGAGGTGGCAATATTCCCTTCTCCCCTTCAATGCCTTTATTCTTCAACTTCCTCACATCCCCTCGCTGATTCCTTGCTAATTTCTTTCACTCAATATATAGTTTGAAATCCTGCCTGATTTCTCGGATCACTGCGAAATGTTTATCCGATGTTACGAGTTTCATATTTCTGTTCAATGCCATTGCAGCCACAATTATATCAATTGCGGGCAACGGTTTCCCGATTCTCAACACATCTTTTGAAAGTTTAATTGCAAGATTATAATCAGACTTTGAAGGATATAGCACTGCAAGTTTAAAATCAAGTATTTTCGGAAACTCCACAATGTTGAAAATTGTGGTATATCCTATCAATCGTTTCCTTTGTTTGTAAGCATTTATTAAACTGCTTGTATCGTATATAGCCTTTTCCAATCCTTTTCCCGCATTTTCTCATAAGCACTTATCGCTTCTTCAAAACTTATTTCAGACAACTCCTTCATGAAATCCTCACCGAGCTCCGCAAGCAATTCCTCGGTTGTAGCCTCCAGCCCATGCTTCTCTAAACGCCTAATATACGATATTATAGCATCTTTGAGGACTTCGTTCCACTTCACATCATACTCTTTCATTTTCTTATATACATCTTCCGGTATAGAAAGCGTTATTTCTGGCATGATAAGAGATCACACATAACAATATTTAAATCTTTGCTCCCGCTTGAATTCATCCAATAGGAACAGCCAAAAATTAGGAATAGAGGGTAAAATAAGCATTTATGCAAGCTATCTCTAAAATTCTTTTTGCGAAACTAAATGTCCTCTTATATCCTCTCCTTTTTATCATTGAGATTCGAAAATTTTACTTGTGATTTGGTAACATTTAGGATTTCCCATTCATCTTTCCCTCTATGGCATCTTCCCAACATTGAAAAGCGCATCTATCGCCGCCATATTCGGCACAAAACCCTCATATCGCTGTTTGTAAACGGGATGCTTGAAATCCTGAAATATGACTTTTATGCCCTTCCTCTCGAACAACGAAACATCCAGATAGTCTTTACCTTTCGGTCCTGAAAGATACACATCTCCGC
>Ga0190309_1000422_pt1 | contig 11958 bp, 10 predicted proteins | sample 48700767_MG_FD_161656 | JGI IMG/M metagenome (GOLD analysis project Ga0190309, IMG submission 161656) | Hydrothermal vent sediment bacterial communities from Southern Trench, Guaymas Basin, Mexico - 4870-07-6-7_MG | ecosystem: Environmental > Aquatic > Marine > Hydrothermal vents > Sediment ... | reverse complement strand
ATACATGGAATACAATTTCTACGTGGGTGAAGATTTACGTATTGCATTACAGTGTGAATATCTTAACCATGGTGATGGCGATCTCATCCATCCCGCTGAATACAGTATCGAAAAAGGGGAGCCACCCACCGAGATACCGGTTGAATGGCTCATCCTGGGTATACGTCTATATTGGGGTACGAAGTTAGCAACTGCTGTGTGGTATCACATGGGTGATACTAATGCAAGGTTGAGGTTCAAACTATACCTTAGGCATAGCTTCACGTACAGGTTACTCTAAATCGATACCTACACCACGTTTATGTGGAGGTAATGCCTTCCAACGGGTTGAATCCGGTATAAACCATATCTTGTTGTTACCCCACACACCTGCCGTATACTTGTCTATACCTTTTGCATCGTAGAATAAGCCAAAAGCTGGCATCAAATATTGGCGTGCATCCCATTCCGGACGTAACGGTCCACGTGCATCGGTAGCCCCTAACCCCAGCTTACCTGTAAATTCGTAGGTATCGTTACCCTCGAGCTCTATGAACATGGCGATTGAATTAACCTCGGCACAACCCAAACTTATACGATCAGCTGTATAGTAATCGTTACCTGTGCTATCATAAAGCAACGATACGGTACAGTCCCAACCAAACCCCAGTGCAGCACCTTTCTGTGCGAATAATTCATGACGGTCGTCTCCCGTAACATCCCACAGTACACCGATTGCGAAGTGTGCTGCCGACCCCTGCGTGAAGTATATGCTTTTGTAAGTATCGTCACCGTGTAGATCGATAAGCAACCCCATACCAAACCAGTACCCTATACCCTGTGAGAAGCTACCTGCAAGGTACTCATCATCCCCGTAGAAGTCGAGCAACACCCCTATACCGCCGGACCACGAATAACCTTCGTCACCATCACCACGTCTACCCATACCTGCACCTTGTGACGATGTAGCATTGTACTTATAATCTGTGTGGTAATCAGCGCGATCGAACACGTGTGGGTCGAGTTCACTCTCGTAGCTATCGTTACCTGTAACGTCTACAAGTAACCCCATCCCTTTTGGGCCACCGTAACCCTGACCTTCAGCCCCTACATAGTAGTAATCGTTACCGGTGATATCCACCAGCATCCCTACACCGAAGATACCAGCAGCTTCAGCAATATCTTTGGTGGCACGATACACGTCGTTACCATGTTCGTCGATCAATAAGCCAGCACCGAAATAACCTGCACCTAACACATGTGAGCTACCCTCGTACCGGTCGTCACCATGTAGATCATACAAGCATGCAACACCAAACATACCCGTAGCAAGCCCTGCAGGTAGATCTGAATGATACACATCGTTACCGGATAGATCGATAACGATTGCAACCGGCAAGTTATGATACGTACCCGCTATACGACCTGTGTATCGGTCGTCACCACCGAGGTCGAACACAATAAACGCATTCTGTAACTGATAAGTGTTAGCACCTGCACCACCAATGATTAGATCACCCATGGGTGTGCTGATTGTGAACTCAAACTCCGGGTAGTCACGTGTGGATAGTTCCATCAACGTATTACGTAAGGAGTCTATGAGGTGCGCCAACAACGAGGTTGCATACCATAGGAGTTCATAATGTAAGTCAGTAGCCACTTCCTGTGCGTATAGCTGAAACTTGCGATCCGATGGATAGTACCAATGTTCCTCAAGGTACAACAGCTTGGTTAGGTCAACATCCTCGTACATCGAGCGTACCCAATAACTTATCTCCAGCACCCCATATATGAGTTTAGCTATTACCTCACGTACAGACCATGGCACCACATCAAATGTATCCGCCCATAACTTAAGCCTATCTTCTTCCTCGTAACCAGCGAACCCACGATGCTGTGGACGTTCGCCACACCTATAGTAGAGGTCAGCCAATGCACGTACGAGCGGTGCAGTCTCATCCACGTTAAGCACAAGGTTGCTACCATATGCACCCGACTTGTAACCTGCACGTCGCATAAGATGCTGTATGGCAGGCGCTAACCTAAACGTATCGTTGAAACACCCATAAAATGCGGTATAGAAGCTACGTGTGAACCTATCCACAGCGGATGGGGTGGCAAGTATACCTTCGACCACCGGTAAGGTGAAGTACGAACTTGGATAGGTGAACCATAACTTTTTGGGTGCAAGCGATAGCTCCTCAACCGTAAGCCCTACCTTAGGTAATGCAACCGAAAGTATATCGGTTGCTGTTAAGCAGATCACAAAGATAAGCCACATTATATTTAAATATTGCGGTATATCAAATATGCAATACCAAAATGTTATATTCTGATACCATCACCAGTGACTTTGTGTCGATATTAAATGAAGAAGGCGGTTTCATGGTGCTGTAGACAACATCTATAGAAGGTTGACGGCTATGGATGGGGGATTATCTAGAGCATAGGGGTGATGGGGTATAAAATTGTGTTTGTTTTGGTGTTGTCATTTTTATCAATCCTCAATTGTCGTAGATTCGATAGAGACAATGGTGATAATAATAACCAACAGCAGGAAGAGTGGGATCCGAGAAATGTGTCGAGGGATGAAGGTGATTCTTATGTATCTTCTATTGCGATAGATAATGAGGGAAATATTCACTTGGTATGGTCTGATGATACACCGCTTATATTGTAAGGTCATTAGATGGCTCATGGAGTGAACCGTTCAACGTTTCAGCCAGCCAAGCATACTCGTGGGCGGCTGATATTGCAGTGGATAATGAGAACGTGTACATAGCATGGAAGGAGGTGCGAACAGGTGTGGACCAAATATTTTACAGAATTCGCCATAAAGATGGCACATGGACAGCGATAGGTAGTGTACCTGATATTATAGGTAAAGGTACAGGTATGGTTGCTATCGTTGCTAAGGATGGAGACTTGCACTTCCTTTGGGGAGCATCCATGTACAAAGATACTATGTTTACTGTACTGCAATTAGACGATATCTACTATAAAGTGAGGTTAAGAGACGGTGAGTGGACACCAACCTTGAACATATCAAACACCGGTTCTGCTGTGGTACCTGTAGCTATTATCGATGCAAACGGCAATCTACACGTTGCATGGAGTGACGAAAGTCCCGGCAATTATGATATATATTACACAGTAATAAACCCAAGCTCTGGAATAAGTGGGAAGCATTGACAACCGATGTCGAAGGGGATACCCTTAATAGGGAGGTGATATGGGGTGGGGTAAAGGTTTATCAGAGAATGGAGAGAGTTACCGTAAGATAGGGTATGGCATTATGTTTATTGTGCTTCTGTCTTTGTTAAGTTTGGATTGTCATAGACCTCCACCAGAAAATGAACAACAGTATGACCCAAGAAATATATCGAGAACAGAAACACAATCTGTGGGACCATCCATAGCATTAAGTCCTGATGGAACCGTATATGTAGTCTGGATGGATGGGAGTGAAAATGGATATGAGCCTTTCCATATCTATTTCAAATATAAATCAGCTGATAATGGTTGGAGTGAGCCAGAAGTTATATCTGACATAACAACGGATTCTTGGGAGCCACATGCGATAGTTGATCCGTTTGGGAATTTGCACGTAGTTTGGAGAGAACAAGATCCTGACATTACCAAAGCCAAGATATATTACAGGATGAGATCATCTACAGGTGAGTGGTCGGATATAGGAGTACTATCAGGAGAAGGGGCATTACAACCACGTATTGCAGTTGATCCATCTGGGACAGTGCATGTGGTGTGGAGTGCGGGTGCTCTATGGTATACTTATAAACCCCCAGAAGGGGGTTGGGCGACTCCAAGGGAGGTTGTTCTCTTTGCGATTGCAGGAGATAATCCATGTCTAACAGTGGATAGTGATGGGAATTGTCATTTAGTCTATGAGCATTCAGGAGAGATATATTACGTCACAGGTTCTCCCACAGGAGAGTGGAGTGAGCCTTTTAATGTATCACAGAGTAAGTATACATCGTGGTTAGGGCATGTAACAGTTGATGAAGAAGAAAGAGTTTATGTTTTGTGGACGGAGGAGGATTGGGGAGCAGGTCCTCAGACATCAAATAATTATAGGGGGTTGAGCATCTTGACAAGATGGAGTGTACTCCTTAAGGGTTGACATTAAAGCTGAAAATGGTATTTTTAAGAGGAGGGTTGTGGGAGAACACAAAAGCTATAAGCATTATAAAAAGGAGTTAAGATGATAAAAGTAACCATAATTTTAATGTTTCTTTTCTCGGCGACTTTATGGGGGCTGGCAGTAAGTGAGGTCATAACCGACGTAACCGGGCCTTATGCCATCGTTTTGGACACAGCTAACAGCAGACTTTACTGTGCAAATAGAGATAGTTCGGATGTTACAATAATAGACATTGCTACAGATAATGTAATAACCCGCCTTCCTATAGGGCCTTCTCCTCGTGCTATGCTATTGAATTCGGTAACTGGAGAGGTATATTGTGCCTTTGACACCAATAAAATCGCTATTATAGAGGATACTAGCATTATCGATGAGATTATGGTTGGATTTTTCCCATGGGCCTTTGCTTATGATCCCACTTTTGATAGGGTTTATGTTGCGAATGCAGGTTTGGAAGAAGACGCTCATAATACAGTCTCCGTGATCGATGGTTCCACTCATCAGGTAATCGCAACAATTACAGTAGGGATGCGTCCTTCTAATCTTCTTACCCACTCCTCTATTAATAAAGTGTATTGTACGAACTGGGATGATAGCACAGTCAGCGTAATAGATAAGCAAACCCTTGATGTGATAAAAACAATAAAAGTGGGAGCTCACCCCTACGCTATGTTATTCTTTCCTTTCTCGGGTGAATTATGGGTATGTAATTATCACAGTAATAATATTTTTGTAGTGGATGTTTCAACTGATAATGTAATAGATAGCATCTCCACAGGATATGAACCATGTGCATTGGTGTGGGATACGAATAACGATAAGGTATACTGTGCAAATAATACGAGTGGAACGATCACAGTGATTGATAGGTCATCCAGGGCGGTTATTTCAACAATTGAAGTAGGGAAAGCACCCATATCCCTTGTATATGTACCTATGGATAATAAGATCTACTGCGCAAATCGTGCAGGAAACAGTATAAGTGTTATAGATTGCTCAACGGATAATGTTATAGAGACGATTTCCATAGGCGAATCTCCAAGAAGCATGGTATGGAGTGTATCTTTACAAAAGTTGTATGTGGCAAATTATGGGAGCAATCAAATCGTAGTCTTGCAATAGAAGGGAGATGCAAAATTTTGGTAAAAAGGAGCTGTTATGTTTAAAGTGAAGGTATTATTGGTGATAACGCTATACATTGTGGCTATTACGATACCCACGTGTATGAATGGCCATAAAATCATATTGAATGAAGTAACCACTCCACATAATTTATGGCAACAGTATCACTCTTTCAGATTAAACCCCTATGCACAGGTGACAGAGACGGTGATATTTACTACTTGTATGAGCACGACAGAGATGGGAAAAAATAAAAAGAATAATTTTATAAAAACCGCTGCCATATATGGGTTAGAATGGCTTGGTACCGCAGTTGTTACAGGAGTATGGTCAATTATAGGGCCACTGCTGGTATATTTCCCTGGCATTACCTTCCCTCCTCCTTCTCCTCCTCCCAAGCACGCTTTTATATTGAGTAGTTCTCTATATGTAGGAGGTAACACTCTCCTAGGAGGCCTCTCTACATGGGGGATCGGTAAACTCCTGAAGCAACGTGGGTCCTTATGGGGGGCGTGTCTTGGAGCATGCATAGGTAGTGTGGCAGGTTCACTTGTTCTCCACTACAGTCACAGAGGGTTTATGAATGAGCTATATGGAGTACATTTTTATCTTTTTGCCCCTTCAATAGGGGCAGTAATAGGCTACAATTGGGGGAGGTAGAGATGATCAGATCGAAAATGCATTTATTCTTAACAATAATATTCTTAGAAGCAGGTGTCTATGCATATGAGGCTACACCAGGTAAGGATGTAATGGGTGACGCTCCATGGGTAGTCGCAATAGACAAGCCTATACCATTTCTCTGGGTATTCCATGATTGTAACCAGAACGACGTAGATGAACTTCATTGTATAGCAATCTATGATATAAACCGATGGCATAAAAAGATATGCAAATGGTACAAGGTGGATACCAGAGTCAAATAATCGATTGGGGAATCTGCAGAACCCACCTTTAAGACCAGATCCTCGCATCCCGGATAATGTGCCAAATCAAGTGCTTTACCATCATTGTGGTTCCTCCTATATTAATGAAAAGTGGTGGTATAGAATAGACTGGAGGTTCGAACATGTAGGGTCTAACTGGCCAAGTTCGTTAAACGGTGAGGAAATTACCCCTGCAAGGCTAGGGTATGATGTGGGAGATGTTATCACGTTTCGTATATTGATCCTATGGGAAGATGAGATCTTCGAAAAAGATAATTGGCATGTTCAGGACTTCAGGGTGAAGGTGGGGCCTTCAGAGAATCCTCTTCCTACGCTCCCTAACTGGTATTCTGGAGATGTTCATACACATGGAGCACATACAGATCACTGTTGGGAATGGGGTGCCCCTACGGAGTATCAGGCAATCGCTAACAAGGCAATAGGACTTAACTGGGTTACCGTTACAGATCACTCTTTTTGTCTCGGGTACAGGGATGAATGTGGTTTTTCGGGAACATTTTGGGAGCATTTACAATATGAGGCTAATTTATATTCTGAACCCGATTTTGTAGTAATCGTTGGGGAAGAGCTAAACACAGATAAAGGTGACCTTGATGAGGACATAGATCATCTTGAGTGGCATAGGGAATTTCTCGTATATAATATTGAAGAATATATCGAAGGTGCATTTTCTACCAGTTTACTGGCATGGTTCCCGGGCGTGGTTCCTCCAATACCAATAGATGGAAAATTAGTAGGCACTATACTTTCTCCTGATAGTGCTCTTAAAAGAGTGGCTGCACAGAATGGTTTTGCTTATCTTGCACACTCCGGTGCTTATGAAGGGTATGGAGATGGAACCGAGCCCATCAAAGAACTTGCACTAAATCACGATTGTTTTAGAGGGTTTCAAATTTTTAATGAACGCAAAACACACTCCAGTGACAATCCCGTTCATCCCTGGGGAGACAATCCACATTTAGGAATCTGGCAAGAAGAGCATTCAGATTGGGATAGTGAACTGCTGGCAGAATTACCGAGATGGGATAACTGGCTTTCACAAAAATTAGGTCCCCCTTTAAGAAAGATATTTATAAGTGGTGGTTCTGATGCACATGGTGGATTTAATTATGCTTCCTTTAAAACCTCCGATCTATGGGGATGGCTTAATCTGGGATCGGGTTCCAATTCAACAGCTGCAGGCTGTGTAAGGACGGTTGTTTATTGCCCAGATGGGTTTTCGTGCGCTAATATACTGGATGCACTTAAGAATGGACGTTCAGTCGTTACAGACGGTCCTATGTTAATCTTTGGGATAGATATAAACGGAGACGGAGACATAGAGGACCCTGAAGATCTCATAATAGGCGATGGCGACGATGATGAAGACGGTAATTACGATGAAAAATGCCAACTTACCCGTAATCCACTCGCAAAGTTTTTGTTTAAATGGAACTCTAACGAGTTATTCGGCCCCGTATATTTAATAGAACTGTACCAAGGCTCATCCACTACCAGAGAGAATCCCATGAAGATAGTAACATTTTATCCTAACTCCTATTCGGGTGAAGCGAATATAGGCTTTCTTGACTCTGCCAGTTTCGAAGTGGAAGAGCCCTATTATTTTAGAGCAGTTGCTTACTCTAGAACAGGCAACGGAGTAGGTGAGATGTATCGTTGCTTTACAAATCCCATTTGGATAAAATGCTCCTCGAATCCGTTCATTATTGTAATGTCACCTAATGGAGGAGAAGTATTAGAACCGAACACTCAATATAATATCACATGGATAACTCGTGACAATGCCATTGTTCAGTATGTAGATTTGTACTATTCTACGGATGGTGGTATAACTTACTCCTACATAGATCGTATATATAACCCCAATCCTGTTGTAGATGAAACATGGGAGGGTAGCTATTTATGGACTATTCCAATGGAAAATGCTACAGCGTGTAAAGTGAAAATTATAGCGTACGATAATGAAGGTAAGAGCAACACCGATGAAAGCGATGGCACCTTTAGCATTATACGAATCTTTGCTCCTACAAATTTTACAGCTAATAGTGTCTCTAGTAATAAAATTATCCTCACATGGCAGGATAATTCGAGCTACGAAGATGGTTATGTGATCGAGGAACAGCATGCAGGTAGCGATTGGGAGGTTCTCGATACACTCGAACCTAACACTGAATCGTACACACATTACGTATCGAGATATACAGATCACTGGTATCGCCTTCATGCTTATAACTTGACCTATAACATATGTTCAGATACTGTCTATACATGGGCGACAACCAGCCCGATACTTGCAGAATCCGGAGTGCTCGCCGGTCACGACAATATAATAAGGCTAAACGATGTATTGTATGCAATATGGAGTCGCCCCACAGAAAGGAAAGTATTCACATCATATTCCACAAACAACGGGTTAAACTGGTCATCACCCAGTGAACACTGGTTACCACCCGTAAATGGTCCCGATCCTGGACAAATCATCGTATGGTCGACCAACTCCGACACCATAGGGATTGCCACAACCCCAGAGTACGATTCTGCGCAACAACCGTATTCATGGGATGTATTCGTAGGTTATACCCCACACAACAGCAATAACGTTGTTGGCAATTATCACAAGATTTCAACTATCGATTACAATTACAATACACCAGCTGCTGCAATATACGATGATAAGCTCGACAAACACTTTGTAATCTTTGGTGTATTTCGTCACGATTCAGTAAAAGGAGAGACCCAGCAGTGGGAATTATACAGCATGGAAGTGTCGCATGATTTTACTGATATAACATCGCAGGTGATAGCCCAAGGTGGTGGTTGGCCTGTGTTTGACCCCTTACGTATAACGTGTGGCAAGGTAAAAGATACAATAACGATAATCGTTGAGGGTTATAAAGTTTGTCGTGACCAAACCCTGGAAGACAGTGTCGTAGCCTGGAAGTACGATGGTGATAGCTGGGTAAAGCGGACTGCTCCTTTACCTAAAGGTAAACATTATTATCTCACGAAAGGTGGTAAATTGGTCTACATATCGGATGACATAGAAATAAGATTCACCCAGCTTACTCCTTCTGGATATACAAGGCCTGAAATAGTCCATGTAGCAAATGATACCCTCAACTGCTATCCTGTTCTTGCTGAAAAAGATGGCATCAAGCTCGTAGTTTGGCAGGAGAACGATGAACTGTATTACAGCTACAAAATCTACAGCTCATGGTCATCGCCCAAGCAGTTGACACTTTCGTACACAAGTAGCGAGTCACCCAGCATCGTTATTCGCAAATATGTCAGTGACTACGCCTCAGCAGGCTCGATAAGCCCCACAGGCATAGGTATCATGGCACCACCACCTCCCAGTATCTCCACATATTATTACCTTGAGTGCTTATATAGGGACGGCTGTGGCATCCTCTATAAAGAGAAGCATTTCCTGACACTTCCATCATTCGGTGGTGGGTTTACAGGTACAGAGTTATTGCGGACTATGCTGTATGATATCACGCCATCCATCCTCACTGATGGGATGTTGCCCATCCGCTATTCGTTATCCAATAACAGTGAAGTGAAGTTCACAATCTACGACGTCATGGGTAGGATTATCAAAACCCTTGAGCTATCCAACAAACCCGGTCACCACACGCTCAACCTCAACATAGGGTCGCTATCCTCTGGTATCTACTTCATCACCATGGAGACACCCAACTACCGTGCAACAAAGAAGTTCAGTATCCTCCGCTATAAGTAATTAAGAGATAACTAAAAGCCGTTAATACAAGGTATCCATTGTTGACATTCATCAAAGCTAATTATTCATAAACTATTGGGAGGTTGACATGGTAGAGTTCATACTGTTGAGTGGTATGATGTTAATACTTCCCTTATTTGAGAAACTCGAAATCCTCAAATCCACTCGCACTACGCTATCGACGCTCAACATACCGATAGGTATTATCTCGTTCTTTGCTGGCATACATGTGATGCGTGCATTTGGGGCAACATTTGCATTTCCTGGCATCATGGGCATGATAGCTGGTATATTGTTATGCTTCGATATATTCAAATCGCTACCCAAAGATGAGAAGCGTATCGCACAGTTACATAACATAATGGCTACGTTCCAGGTACCTGTGGGTATCATCACGATAATAGCTGCAATAATTGGTGTATTTTTGAAACCCAGGCTATAGTCATGGCAATCATAAGTCTATTTATAATTAACTGGTTGGCGGTGGAGGTGTTAAACTTTCGTGGTGTCGATAGTCTCACCCATACCGTGGTGAACCTCAGCATCCCTTATAAGGTGATAGCCTATGAAAAGAAGGGCGAAACTTGGGAGGGTGAGCTCAACTTCTTTGTCAAAATCTACTCACTCGATACCACTCGTGACACATTTACTGGTGAATGGCGACGCAAAGCTATCATACCTTCACCGGAGACAGCTGAGGAGCGTCACCTCCATATACTTGAAGGGTTTGATCTCTACCTTTATCCCGGTAGCTACAGGTTGGAGGTACGGTTAGAGAGTGGCGAAAAAAGTAGCACAATACGTAAGGATTTTGTCGTCCCTTACATACCACCTAATAAGTTAGCGCTCAGCGATATAGCGTTATCCACAGAGATCAACCCCGAAGGTGGACACGAATTCTCATACCATGGCATACAGGTGATACCCAACCCTGAGCATGCGTTTGGACTCAACCGTCCCACACTATATTTCTATTTCGAGATATACAACCTCAAAAATGGTGATTATACAATCGACTATGCGATACTGGATGGCACCGGTAGCCGAGTACGTACGTTTGCACCTGAAACCTCTGAAGCTATCGATCCCAACATCATACAAGCGGCAGGCTTCGATATCGCTGACCTATCGCCTGGCGAGTATCAATTACAAGTACGTGTGGTACAGGCTACTGATACAGCTACGATGAGTACACCATTTTACATAATCACAGAGGAGAAGCCACCCGCAACCGAGGAATTCACAAGCGAGGAGAAGCAGTATTATCACCTCATAAAGTACGTGGCCACACCCGAGGAGCTTGCTACATACAAAGCGTTACCCGAGGATAAGAAAGAAGAGTTCCTCAAACGCTTCTGGGCAGCTAAGGGTAAGAACCTACTACACGTGTTGATTGAACGCATAAAATATGCGGACGCCAATTTCAGTGTAGGTAAGAAGCTCGGCAGAGATACCGATAGAGGTAAAGTATACATCAAGTATGGTGAACCCGACGATATTGAACGCCAACCGTCATCATTGACCGGTTACCCGTACGAGAAATGGATCTACTACATACAGGGACGTAAAATCTTCATATTTGTTGACAAACGTGGATATGGGGATTATGAATTGGTTTATAGCAATTCACCCGACTTTCCATCAGCTTCTGATTGGGAACGCTGGATACCGTGGGATATTATTGAACCCGAAATGCCCGAACACTAAGCATCTTCTTGAACACCTCCAACGCCTGTGGGGTACCGAGGTCACTCCAGAAATCTTTCAGCTCATACGCACGTATTGGGTGACCATCCTTTAGCATCATCCTGATAGCATCCGTAAGCTCGTATTCACCACGTACGGATAGGGGTACCTTACTTAGATAATCGAATATCAAAGGTTTAAATATGAAAAGGCCCGCATTCATCCAATGTGACATAGATTGACCAGGTGGCGGTTTCTCGATGATATCAGTTACCCACATGTTATCATCAACATAGACTGCAGCACCAGCAGATAGG
>Ga0190309_1000421_pt1 | contig 11965 bp, 14 predicted proteins | sample 48700767_MG_FD_161656 | JGI IMG/M metagenome (GOLD analysis project Ga0190309, IMG submission 161656) | Hydrothermal vent sediment bacterial communities from Southern Trench, Guaymas Basin, Mexico - 4870-07-6-7_MG | ecosystem: Environmental > Aquatic > Marine > Hydrothermal vents > Sediment ... | reverse complement strand
ATCTCGCCTCTGGACCATGGATAGGAAAAACCGTATGGGGGTTTAAACAAACGGATTTAATTCCACCTCAAGCAAGGCTCCCCCAAATTGGAGGCACATTAATTCATTATCCCACATTAATAATTGCGATTGTAGGAGCAATCTTCATTTACATCTTATTGCAATATACGAAATTTGGTTTTGAAATTCGTGTTTACGGCTCGAATCCAGAAGCAGCAAAATATGCTGGAATTAACGAAGCTAAGGTTATATTGCTTACAATGTTTATTAGCGGTGGTCTAGCTGGTGTAGCGGGAGTTGGTGAACTCGCGGGGGTAAGGTATCGTTTAACAGCTAATCCGAAAGGTCTTTCAGCGGGTTATGGTTTTACAGCAATAATTGTTGCATGTCTTGCGCGATTTAATCCAATAGCAGCGATTCTGGTATCATATTTAATGGGTGGAATCATTGTAGGGGGATACGCTCTACAAACTTCCTTAAATATTTCTCGTGGAGTTGTAAACATATTTAACGGGCTTATACTCCTTTCCTTGATTTCTGCCGAGATTTTGAAGCGTTATAAGATTTCTTTTAAAGTGGTGAAAAGTAAATGAGTTTTGAGTCTTTAATTTCTCCGCTTTACGAAATGGTGCTGCTTAGTACACCTATAATTTTTGCAACAATGGGTGAAATATATGCGGAGCGGTCTGGAATTTTAAATTTAGGAATTGAGGGAATAATGAGTTTAGGAGCAGCGATAGCATTTGTAGTTACTTATACCACTGGAAACGTAGCTTTAGGAATATTTGCTGCTTTAATTGCAGGCGGTCTATTAGCTTTAATTCACGCGTTTATTTCAATCACTTTTAATGCTAATCAGGTGATTTCTGGGTTAGCTCTTGCAATGCTAGGTCTAGGTTTAAGCAGCTTTATAGGGAAAAATTATGTTGGTTTACGTTTAGAATTAATGTTACAGCCCATTAAAATCCCCTTATTGTCAAGCATACCCTTAATAGGTCCTGTGTTCTTTAACCAAGATATTTTGGTGTATACAGCCTACATACTTACGGTTGTTTTATGGTTCTTACTTTATAAGACAAAGTGGGGACTTTATATCCGAGCGGTAGGTGAAAACCCTTATGCCGCCGATTCCATGGGAATCAACATTTACGTAGTAAGGTATCTGTGCACAGTTTTTGGCGGGATGCTTGCAGGTCTTGGAGGAGCCTATATAACAGTAGCTTATATGCACACTTGGAGAGAAGGCATAACTATGGGGAAAGGCTGGGCTGCAGTTGCACTTGTGATATTTGCTTTTTGGAACCCCCTGAGAGGCTTTCTTGCCTCACTGTTCTTCGGAGGAATAGAGGTAGCAGCAATCGAACTATATTCACTATACGGATTGAACACTCATTTAACAAATATGATCCCATACGCAGCCATAATAATAGTTATGATTTTCAGTGCAAGCGAAATAATGAAAAAACGTATCGGGGCGCCAGCATCTCTTGGGAAACCCTTTATAAGAGAAAAGCGTAGGTAAACTATCTATTTCTTCACCAATTTCCGGACAATTTTATTAAGATTCTCAAATACAAATCGCTCGTTAAATTTAATGAGAATAGTTCCAAGCTATGTGGATCTAGGGAACCATTAAACAATTTCAAGGAGACTTATATCAACATATTGTGACTTTGGACCATAGTAGACATTGTAGATAGGAGTTTTTGGACGAATACCGTAAATAAAAACATAACCGTGCTTGTAAAATATTCTTGCTACTTTTTCCGCCATATCTCTAAATAAAACTCTTGATTCTGCGCTTTCATGCCCAAACGCTATAATTACATTGTTATTTTTTCTTCCCTCCGCCACAATTCTTGTCCCAATACGATATGCCTCATCTTTTCCAAATACGCTTTCCAATGCGCCAATAGAAAATATTATTGCAGATAAATTATCGTCCTTGTTTATTTTGTTCATTTTCTCTATAAATTCTTTTAGAAAACTGTTTGCAGAATATGTTTCTGGTATTATTAGTTTTATATTGCTTATTTTATCACCTAAGATAATTTTTAGGAATTTAGATGTAAAATCACCATAACTATAGCTTGGTGGAATTTGAATTACCTTAAATCCTTTACTAATAAATCCTATTGAATGGAGCATCATTAGCCCAACTATTGTAATAGTTGGAACGTAGGGTTCTAATTCGTATAAAACAAGGTTTCCTCCACGAACATATCCAATTATCTTGTCAAGAGAAAGAGAGCCAGTTGAATACACCCCTGGTGGAAGCTGAATCTCTGAAATTATCTTAAAGTATTTTTGTCCCTTACTGAGAACATCTTTTGCATTGTAAAAAACGTGTTTTGTCGGGGTAAATCTTCCATCGTTGAGGGTAAATGGGACAACCGGGTTTCGTATTTTTACTGACCTAAGTTTTTCGATGTACATTTCACGGTATATTCTTCCCTCAATCATTTCGTATGTTAAACATATTACACCATCAGCTAGGTAATCCAGTTTTGTGTTTCCATATTGTTCGGTCACTACAATAGCTTTTGCTCCAGATTTTCGTGTAAAATCGGCGAAAGTGTGCATAAATTTCGAATTAGGAATATTTAGTGTTTCACAAATAGCGTCTATGGAATCTATTACAATAACGGGAGTTCCTTGGTTTTTTATTTTATTTAGCTTTACGTAAAGTTCGCGGAGGAACTCAGGAACCGTAGAATATTGAATTGCTTCGTATATATTTGAGCTCTCAGGAAACACGGTTAGAGTTGCATCGATTATGTTTTGTGGGGGGACATATTCACGTATTTGCGGGTATTGAGTTAGTACAGTTTCTGGATCTACTCTTGTTGAAAAATAGAAGCCGTAGTCTTTTTCTGCAAAATTTATAAGACATTCTAAAGAAAATATCGTTTTACCTGACCCAGGTTTTCCTTTTACCAAGAGTACATTATTTCTCTTTACGTTAAAAAATTCTTTTATTTCGTTTGGAATCTTCTGCAAGTAAAACTACCTCGACTTAATATTATTTCCTGAACACGTGAGACTATTGTTATAGTACGTATTACTACAATTTTCAAATATAATTCTTTCGCTTTTTCTTAGAAGCTTTACTAATGTTTTCATGTCTATTGCAGGAATATGAGTTGGTAAAATGAACTGCATATAACACTTTTCACTACAAACACAATTTAATAGCTATTCAGCTTCGACCAACCAAATACCTACACATATTAAAAGCGCCCCTAACACTAAAGTTAAGGTAAGAGATTCGCAAAGAAAGAGTACACTTATAATCGTGGCTACAACTATTGTTAAAAGGAGGTAAACAGCAGAAGAGGACGCTTCGACCGTCTTTAAACCTTCATACCAAAGCAAAAAAGGCAAGATTGTACAGATGATGCTTGTGTATAGAACTGCAAAGTATACTTCAAGGTTGAGGTCAATAGAGTGGAGAAAGGGAGAGGAGAACAATAAAATGAATAGAAATGTGTATATGAGCATCGCATTAATAAAGAAGAGAGTTTTGCTTTCTTTATTCGAAATCTTTTTAGAAATCACTATGTAAAATCCCCAGGCTATTCCCGAAAAAAGGCAAAAAAGGTCCCCAATCATGTTGCCGCTTTGCAGGTTTTTCAGTTTGCCGCCAGTTACAATGAAGAAAATACCCAAAAAAGCTGTAATTATTCCTAAAGTTTTGATATAGCCCAATTTTTCTTTCAACCAAAAATACGATAAAATAGATGCAAAAATAACGCTTGAATTTGTGAGTAAAGCTGTTTTAGTAGCTGTAGTCCACTGTTGACCGATAAACTGCAGAAAATAACTTAATGCATTTAAAAGTCCAAGAAGAATCATGTACCCGTTTTTTAAATGTATTAAAAGGTTCTTCCTGTTAAGCATCATTACGATGGGAGTAAGTATTAGAATAGAAATTAAAAATCTTAACATAACAAAATTGTATGCTGAAATATAGGTTAGACCCCATTTTATGACTGGGAAACTGGTGCCCCAAAGCGCGGCAGCCATAAAAGTGAAGAATGCTCCTCTAACTCTGCCACTGTTAGAGTTTCTCAAATAGTAACACTTCCCTGCCAGCCTAGAATATTAACTGAATATTTGTCTTGCTATTACGAGTTTTTGGATTTCACTTGTTCCTTCAGCTATTTCTAAACCTTTAGCGTCTCTCAAATATCTTTCGAGAGGTTTATCTTTTAAGTATCCATAGTGTCCGAAAACTTGTATTGCGGTTAAAGCAGCTTTCACAGCAACTTTACTACTATAAAGCTTAGCCATAGCAGTTTCCTTAGTGTATCTTAACCCTTTATCTCTCATCGCGGCTGCTTCAAGTATTAACAGTCTTGCTGCTTCAATTTCTACCGCTAATTCTGCAAGCATCCAGCGAAGACCTTGAAAACTAGATATAGGTGCATTAAACTGTTTTCTCTCTTTAGCGTATTCAACTGCGGCTTCAAAAGCTGCTTGAGCAATGCCATAGGCGGTAGATGCTATTCCAATTCTTCCAAAATCAAGAACGGATAAAGCTATTTTTGCACCTTCACCTTCACTTCCAAGTAAATTTTCCACGGGAATCCTTACATCGTTTAAAACGAGTTTTCCGAGGCCACATGCTCTTAAACCACTTGGATTAAGAGGTTCTACAGATACTCCATCCATGTTTCTCTCCACTATGAAAGCGCTTAACCCTTTGACGCCTTTTGTAGGGTCGGTTTTTAGAAAAACTAAATAAATGTCTGCAACAGCTCCACTCACTACAATGCACTTCTCACCGTTTAAAATATATTCGTTACCATCTTTTTTTGCTGTGCCAGTAATCCCACCTATGTCAGAACCAGCGGTTTTCTCTGTTAAAGCGAATGCTGCTATGATTTCACCTTTAACAAGTGGTGGTATGTATTTTTCTTTTAGGTAGTCGCTTCCATAAAGATTTAATGCTTCCATTAATAGGTATTGTGTGTCTAAGCTAACTGAAAGTGATGCAAGGCCTTTAGCTATTTCACTAAACACTATAAAGAGATTTGTGGTATTTTTCCCTAGGCCTCCATATTTTTCCGGGACATTAAATTTAAACCAGCCTCTTTCCCCTATTTCCCTAAACAATTCCACAGGGAACTTGCATTTTTCATCCAGCTCAAAGGCAACAGGTTTCACTTTGTTCTCAACAAAATTAGTTACTTCGCTTCTCAATTTTTCTTGTTCATCCGTCAAATATGGAAACATATAAGACCTCCCCATTCAACCTTGGTAAAATATCTGTCATTAAGTAAATTAAAGGTTAAGATTATATTTAAATATCACAAGTAGCGAAGCTAAAAAATGTTAAAATTGTTTAAACTAAAATCTGTGTAGTAATTTATTTTTCTCTTTTACCTTCGATGAATTCCATCATCCATTTTTCTGCAGTTTTTGGCGATGCAGATTTTGGTGGATGTTTAAAGGCGTATGCTGAAACACTTTCAAGTGCTCCGGAAATACCTCTATCCATAGCTATTTTTACCCCTCTAATTGCATCCATCAATGGGCTAACAGCATTTGCACCGTCGGGAACCTTGATTTTAAGGTCAATTGTTATTGGAGCACCGCCAAAAATTGTCCCTTTTATCCAGATTAAAGTATCTCTGAAGTCTCCTAGGAAATCTACGTAATCTGTTGATCCTGCAACAACCGGCACATCATAGGGAACAGCTGATTTAACTGCTTCTGTTTTAACGATTCTTTTAGCCATAGTTTTCTCCCAGTCAAGGGCATGTATAGATTCTGGACTACCTCCGACATCTAAAGCATAGGTTTCCAATATTTTTACGCTTCTTAAGGTTAAAAACTCTAAAATCCATCTATGTAATATTGTTGATCCAGCTTGACTTTCAAGGTCGTCTCCAACAACAGGTAGCCCTGCTTTTTCAAATTTTCCAACCCATTCAGCGTCACTGGCAATGAAAACTGGCACACAGTTTATGAATCCACAGCCTGCCTCGATGGCTTTTTCAGCGTAGAATTTTGTTGTTTCAATAGCGCTACTTGGAACTAGGTTGACCAATATTTCTGCACCTTTACTTTTAAGGGAATCAACGATGTCAACTGGTGGTGAATCGTCTATCTTTATCAGTTCTTTAATGTCTGGACTGAATTCGTCGAGTAAATGTCCTTTTTCGACGGTTACATCGAGTTTTGGTACGTCGCAGAGTTTTAGCATGTTGTTTGGCGGTGAAAAGATGGCTTCTGAAAGATCCTTTCCCACCTTTCTTTTGTCAATGTCGAAAGCTGCAACAATCTCTATGTCGAGAGGTGTGTATCCTCCAAGATTCCAGTGCACTAACCCTTCGATTTTCTCTCCATGTTCTTTACATAGCTGTAAGCCTTGGATGAAAGATGAGCAAGCATTTCCAACCCCGAAAACTCCCACCTTAATCTTAGCCATAGAAATCACCTCGTATTTAATCATAACATATTAGTAGTCAGAAGTTGGTTTGCCCTCTACGAGACTAACATTATCATTTTATAAGCTTTAATTCTTAAGCGTTTTCATAAACAGTATGAAAGAGTCAGTTTATTGTTTAAAATCATCGTTAAGTAAGGGAATTTAAGAGTCAATAGGTTTATATTTCTTTGATTTGAAGAATTTCGGGGTGAAATGCTTGTCTAAAATATTGTTTTTCGGTAAGGGCGGTTCTGGTAAGAGTACCGTTATATCGCTTCTAGCCCACAGCCTTACGCGTAAGAAGTATAAGACCTTAGTGATAGACTCAGACGAATCTAACGTCACCCTTTATAGAATGCTTGGTTTAAATCCGCCTTCGAAAACTTTAGCTGACTTTATGGGCGGGCGCAGACAAGTTTCTAACGTTTTGTTTAGAGGAAGAGGTGAATTAAACTGGAAAATACCAGATTCGTTCAGTTTTAATGACATACCTGGGGAATGTATTGTTTGGAAAGGTGATTTGGGGCTTTTAGTTATAGGTAAGGTTGGAGACTATGGTTCTGGCTGCGCATGTCCCTTTAACGCGCTTGCAAGGGAATTCATTAAAAAGTTGAAACTGAAAGATAGGGAAATTGTTCTAATAGACACGGATGCTGGAATTGAACATTTTGGAAGAGCGGTTGAAGAAGCATGTGACATGCTTCTCTTAATTATAGATCCAACCTACGAATCCATAGTTCTTGCAGAGAAGGCTGAGAAACTAGCACATCAAATAAATAAAAGGCTCTACCTCATACTCAATAAAGTTGATAGCGAAACAGAGAAAATTCTCAGAGAAAAATTGAAAGATAAAAACATACTTGGAAGCATAAGCTACGAAGCGGAGATAACCAGAAAAAACCTCGCAGGTGAACCTTTAGAAAATATTAAACTAAATGCTGTTGAAAAACTAGTTGATGAACTCACGACGATGATAAACGAGTCTTAAACTTAAAATATAAATTACTTGAAAACTATATCTAAGTCTGTTAACTTATTCAAAATCATTCTTTCAATATTTCGAGATATAAATATCGATTAAAACGGGGGAATACAATGTCAAACGGAAAGTTGTTCCTTATTTCATATATTAAAATCTCATGGTTGGCGCTCGTAGCTTTCTTACTTACACTCCCAATGTTTATGAGCCCAAACAATTTTCACGAAGTATACAAGCAAATGTTTTTTACCCAACCAGAAATATCGCCAATATACATAACTCTTGTAGTTGCATCGGTTTTCGATATTTTTCTTGGATATCTTATTTGGTCGGGTAAGATTCTAAAGAAAATCGATGTAATAGAACGAAAAGCCATCACAATGCTGGTTTCTGTTTCAGCTCAACTTATGTATGCAATTTTAGCGGAACTACTAACAATTATGGGGGAACCGACAAACATAACTGTTTTCCTCGTTGCGGCTGCAACGGGGATATTTTTCACTGCATCCAAATACTATTATGAAACCTAATCTACATTTATAAGCTAAACGAAACATTTAGACAGAGGTTCTATCGTAAGTAATATAGTTTCTTCCACTATAGGAGGAGTAGCTATTAGAGTTGCAAAAGGCGAAAACTGGTTTTTGGTTACAGTTCGGATTTCAGTGAGGAAGCTTTAAGGTTTACTATTAGATCTGTTCTTAGCGTGGCTGAGGAAACACAGGGATTTGAAGGGTTTACAACATCAAAAACTGTTAGCGAGGTAAAGGGGACATACGATGATGAAACCGCTAATTTAAGTATTGAAAAAGCCATGGAACTAATTGACTTATTTGAAGACTCCATAAAAGGTGTAAACGAGGATATACTTATTTTGGAGTCCTCTCTACATCACTGCGTTATTAACACCGTCATAGCAAACACAGCGGGTGTTGAAGTTGAAGAAAAGGTACCTACATAGGGACAGGCACAGCCTTATCCGTAAGAGGGGAAGAAAAATTACATACCCATTTAACTCATCTAGAAGATCAATGAACAGTCTTGACTTAAAAAACTGGGAAAGACTGCTGCAAATGATGTTTTAAGATTAACTGAGAAGAAAAGCATTGAAACTGGAGATTATGAAGCAATTCTATCGCCAAAAGTGTTAGCTGAGCTTTTAAGCTACTCTTTTACAACGTCTCTCTGCGCTAATCAAGTTCAAGCAAAACTGTCTGTACTTGAAGGAAAAGTTGGAGAAAAAATTGCCTCTGAAAAATTAACGTTGTATGATGACGACATCTATGAAGGAGGGCCTTACACTACAAAATTTGACGATGAAGGCGCTCCCACGCAAAAACTCTACTCATAGAAAAGGGAGTGTTAGAAGGCTTTCTATATGACGGCATTACAGCAAATATCGATGGTGTTGAGAGTACTGGAAACTGTGCGAGATGGCCCCCACATGGGGCAGCACTTCAGAAAAATAGTCATCTAGACCTAATTCTTCTGCCACTCATTTCGCAACATATTTATTGTCCCCCAGTAGGCATCATATATTTTAATCCCATTTCTTTCAGTTTTCTTAATAGTTTCTCCCGACTCTTTACGTACAATATCCGCCAATGCTACCGCTATTTTATGATTAACTGTATTTTGCTACTATTTCTTTTAATTTTTCAAACGATATGTTGCCTCCGCTTAGAATTAGTGCCACCTTTTTCCCCTTTATTTGTTCTTTTATTTTTAGGGCTGCTGCTGTTGCTGCTGCACCAGCTCCTTCAGCTACTTGATGAATCGTTTGAAGTAATAATATTATTGCTTTAGCTATTTCCTCATCTTTTACAAGAAGCATATCGTCTAAATATTTCCACATAATGTCCAATGTTAGTTCGAAAGGTGCTCTTGTAGCTAAGCCTTCTGCAAAAGTCTTTACTTCCTCCATTTTCACGATTTTTCTGTTTTTCCACGAAAGGTATACTGCTGGTGCTCCACTTGATTGAACTCCAATGACCTTTATTTCCGGGTTTACTGTTTTAGCTACGATACACGCTGCTGAGGCTCCACTTCCCCCGCCAACTGGAACAATTATTACATCTACATCTGGTAGGTCTTCAAGTATTTCTAAGTATAGTGTTCCTACACCCGCTATTAGGTACGGCTCGTTTCCTGAATGTATGTATCGATAACCTTCCTTAGCAGCTTCTTTCTCGGTCCACTCTTTTGCTTCATCATAGTCTTTTCCGTGGAAAACCACTTTGGCGCCTAGATCTTTTATGGCTTGAACTTTAAATGGATTAGCTCCTTCAGGCATAACTATCGTTGCATCTACGTCGAAAAGTGAAGCTGCGTAAGCAACTGATAAGCCGTGGTTTCCAGTTGAGACAGCAATAACACCCTTACGTTTCTCTTCCTCACACAGCTTTGAAACTAAGTTAACTCCTCCTCTAACTTTAAATGCTCCAGTGATCTGAACATTTTCGCACTTAACATATGCATTGCATTCAAGTATTCTTGAAAGATACTTAGAATATAGCAACGGAGTTCTGATAAGATACTTAGAAACGACTTTTTTAGCGTCAAGCACGTCTTTAAAAGTTGGAATAAAGTACATTGACCTACCTCCATACTTCCAAATTGTATAAAATATAGATACCAACCCTTAGAAATATTATCTAAAGTAGCTGAAAAATATTCTACTTTCAATTATCCAAAATCTTATCTACTGGACATTGGCCGATTTTGACGATTACAAAATGGTAAACTTAAGGAATGAGTATCTGTGCAAGTGTCAGAAATAGTTTTCTTATCTTGTTGATTTGTAGAATTTTAAACCGTATTTTTCTAATCTGGCAAAATGTCTTTTATTTAATGTCCATAGTGGTAAGTTATATGCTATTGCTGTTGTTCCTATCAGAAGGTCTCTTTCATCTATTGTCGTCCCCTTTTTTCTTAATTTGAACCAGATTTCGCTCATTTTGATTAATATTTCGTTGTTAATCCATAAGATGGTTAAGCTTTCTTCTATTTTCTCTTTTTCTTTTTCAAGATTTTTATTTAAATATTTTAATCCTCTTAGATATTCGTATAACGTTATAAAGCTTATGTGCGGCTCAATATATTCGAAGATTTGGCTTAATCTTTTTTCTTTTATGAGTTTTATGAGAACATCCGTGTCTAAAATAACTCTTCTGGCTCCTTGAACTTCCATTTTAATTTTTCCCTCTTTACTATATCTTCCAGAGTTTCTAGTTCCTCCTTAGTGAAAGAATTCTCTAGTTTCTTTGTGGCTTCAATTTTTTTAAGTTTAACATATTCGTTCAGTAAATTCATTAGAAACTCGTCCCAACTCTTATTTTTCTTTAATTTTTCAAGTTTCTCTTTAACTTCCCTTTTTATCGTGATTGTGGTATACCTAGACATATTCTCACCAATTATTTAATTGAGTAATTAATATTTAAGACTTTGGAAAATAGGCGAATATTTGGTAAAACTGTGGCTGAAACCTTCTATTTGGTAGGAACTATGCACATAAACAAAACTGCTTTTATTATTTTTCTAGTAGGTTTTTTGCTAATGAAATATAGCCGTTTATTGCTTTGTTTACGTCTTTTATTGAAATATGTTCGTTTGGTTGGTGTGCTAAATGTTCGTCTCCAGAGCCAAATCCTATGGTTGGAATCCCCTTTTCTCCGGCTGTATATGAGCCATCTGTTCCAAATCGCCATATAATTGTTTTCGGTGTTAAACCTGCTTCTTCTAATGCTTTAGTCGACTTTTTTACTAGGGGATCCTCTTTATCGAGTACCCATTTGTAGAAGAATCTTTCTGCCTTTAAAGTGTAGCCGGTGTAGCATTTTAACTCTGTTTCTATAATCTTATATTTTACATCGTCTTTTGATAATTTATCTGAAATGGAGTCTAGAATTTTCTGTGTTTCTTGAAGGATTTCTTCCTTTGTTGATAATACTGATATTCTTCTATCTAGAAATATTCTACACTTATCTGGAATTATAGGACCTTCTGGTGGTTCTGAAACTATTTTGGTTAAAGCTAAGGTTTCTTTTCCTAAAACAGGATGTTCCGGCATTTCTTTATTAATATTTTTTAAAACTCGTAAAAGTGGCAGTGCCTTGAAAACCGCGTTATCGCCTAACTCAGGCATGCTGGCGTGACTTGTTTTTTCCCATATACGGTTATTTCTATTTCTGCTCGACCCCTATGTCCTACTGCCAAGTTTAGGTTTGTTGGTTCACCTAGAACTACGATGTCCGGGTTTATGTTGTGGTTTTCAACTATGTTTTTCATGGTAATTCCTTCTTGTAACTCCTCGAAAAACCACCGCTGTAACAACAATTCTTCCATTTGACATTTCTTTGTCACGGGCTTTTGCAGCTGCGTAAATCATGCTTGCAAGTGCGCTTTTCATGTCAACTGTAGCACGGCCATATAGGTTGTCGCCTTCAATTGTTGCGCTGTATGGAGGATATTTCCAATTGTTTGGATCGCCTTCGGGAACATGATCCATATGACCATTAAAGCAAAGAGTTTTTTCACGTTTACCGTTAATA
>Ga0190309_1000420_pt1 | contig 11987 bp, 13 predicted proteins | sample 48700767_MG_FD_161656 | JGI IMG/M metagenome (GOLD analysis project Ga0190309, IMG submission 161656) | Hydrothermal vent sediment bacterial communities from Southern Trench, Guaymas Basin, Mexico - 4870-07-6-7_MG | ecosystem: Environmental > Aquatic > Marine > Hydrothermal vents > Sediment ... | reverse complement strand
TAATTTAAAATTTTAAAAATCCTTAATTTTTATGGCCGAAATAAAGTTATTTGGGAAGTATAGCTATAATGTAAGGGTAGAGGACGAAAGTTTAAGGCCTTATATAAACCTAAAGCCGATGGTAATTCCTAAAACCTACGGAAGGACAAAGGATAAGCATATAATCGAGCTTTTAATAACCCATTGCATGGTTCCCGGTCATAAGGGAAAAAAGCACAAGTGGACCTCCGGCATATGTACCGGCAAGTATTATACCATCTATAATCAAGTTAAAAAAGCGTTTGAGATAATAGAGAAGAAAACCAGGCAAAATCCGTTGCAGGTTTTTATTAAAGCGGTAGAAAATGCTGCTCCTTATGAACAGGCAGTTTCTCAACAGCAGGGAGGTATAATAGTGAGGATTGGAGCTGTATGCTCCCCTAGGAGAAGATTGCTTCTAGCCTTAAGAAAAATTGCGCAGGGTGCCTTTTTCAAAACTCATAGGAACAAAAAAAGTTTTGCGGAATGCTTAGCCCAAGAAATCATTGCCGCTTCCCAGAAATCTAATGAGAGCTTTGCAATTCAGGAAAGGGAGAGAATGGAAAAGGAGGCTGAGGGTATGAAATAACTTATGGAAAAAATAGAGTGCGAGATATTGAAATCAAAAATTAAGGTGTTTGAAAAAATAAAGAGCGAGCTCTGTGTTCTTTGCAAAGGCACCAAAAATTTGTGCGGATTGGGATACTGCCCAATTTTAAAAAAGCTGGAAGCCCAGCTAAAAGTCGGGCTGAGGCTTCCGGAAAAGGAAGAGCTTTATGGCATTTCTCCGAACTCTGTTTTTGTCGGTACAAAAGGATACCCTAAGGTTTATGCGGGACCTTCCTTAACAATTTTGGAAGATGACAACTTAATAAAAATTGTGGATAATCCTAAAAGGTGGTACGGATTGAGTATAGAGGAAATTTTAAAACTCAGATATTCTTTAATAGGGTTGGGTAAGAAATTAGAGGTAAGAAAGGAAGATAAACTTAAAGAAAAAATTGCGGAAGTATCCCTTGCCGAAAATTTTGTGGATGTGGAGGCAAGATTGAGGAAAAAACCGAGGTTTTCCCTATTTTTAGACCCTTTGGTTCAGCCTTATGGTCCTAGGGGCATAATAGAAAGGTTGGAGATTGTGAGCAATCCGAGGATTAGTAAAAAGGTTGAGAAAATAGTAGGGGATGAATTAAAAGCGAGGGAGGCGGTATATTTACTTTACACCTATGCTCAAAAGGATGTATGGGAAATTTCAAAGATTTTTTCTTCCGGAATATTGGGAAAAGAAAGCAATAGGAAAATTGTTCCCACCAGATGGAGCATTACGGCTATAGACTCAATGTTGGCGGATGAATTGATTAAGAATATAAGGTTGGAAAGGGAAATAGGCGAATATTGGGTGTTTTCTAATGAGTTTTTGGGCAATCACTTCGAAATTTTACTCATGCCGAAGCCTTTTTCTTTTGAGATGTTTGAGGCATGGTTCCCAAAAAGCCTTTGGGTAAAAAAGGGAAAGCCCGTAATCCAGCGGGAATATGAATTTTCCTTCGGAAGGAAAACTTACGCGGAAAAGGAGGCAGGAGCTTATTATGCTGCGAGATTTGCTGTTGCTGAGTTTTTATTTAGGATAAAAAGGCAGGCGAGCGCAATAATAATAAGGGAAATTTATCCTGAGTATGCTATTCCGGTAGGTGTATGGGAGGTAAGGGAAAGCATTAGAAAAGCTCTGATGAAAAAGCCTAAAAAATTTGGCTCGGCTGAGGAGGCTTTGGCCGATATAAATAAAAGGGTAAAGATAGATGTAGGGGAATACGGAAAAAGGAGCGTGCTGTTAAATCAAAAAAACCTTTATTTATATTCAAAATAGTAATCATTATGGGTGAGTTGAAAAAAGTGATAGAGGAAATAAATTCACATATTTTGAGGGGAAGGGAGATTCTGAAGGAATGCAAGGAAGAAGAGAAGGTGATAAGGAAGTTGCTTGAGGCGGGGAAAAAATTGGAGAATAGGGAAATGGAATTGGAAGAATATGAAAAAAGGCTGAAAGAGCTCGAGAAAAGGATTAAATCCATTGGTCTGGCAGATGAAAGCCTGCTTGAGAAAATAGATGAAGAATTAAAGCAAATCGAAAGGAGATTATGAGAAAGGAAAAAAAGAAGGGGGAGGAAAGAGCCGGAAAAAAAGTGATAGATAGCTATTCCTTTAATGCTGACGATATTAAGGTAAAGGTTGAGGTTGTATTTAGGGAAGACGATTATGTACCCACTTACAATCTTATGCTTCCCGAAATATCTAAAGCAACGAGAATAGTGCTTGAAGATATTAAGCAGGATTTGATTACGAAGTTGGAGATAAATCTGGCCGAGCTCTCAAACTTGGAGAAAATTTCGGACATAAAAAAAGAGTTCAAAAAGAAGACCTCCATACTTTTAGAAAAAGAGTTTCCGGGCTTACCGGAAAAAACGAGGAATTTACTTTCCACCTATCTCCTTTTTCACTCGATTGGACTTGGAGAGGTGGAGTTTTTGCTAAATGATAATTTTTTGGAGGAGATTGTAATAAACAACTCAAAGGAGCCGGTATGGGTCTATCATAAAAGACACGGATGGTTAAAAACAAACATAATAATCGACTCAGAAAACAAAATTTACAATCTTGCTTCTCAAATAGGAAGAAAGGTCGGAAGGCAGATAACCATATTAAACCCTTTGCTTGATGCTCATTTAATTACAGGGGATAGGGTAAACGCAACCCTTTTCCCAATTTCGACGAGGGGAAATACCATAACCATTAGAAAGTTTGCGAGAACGCCCTGGACCATAACCCAATTCATAGAGAACAGAACCATTTCCTTAGAGGCGGCCGCATTATTATGGTTGGCTATCCACTACGAACTTTCAATTTTGATTGCCGGCGGAACCGGCTCAGGAAAAACCTCTATGCTTAACGTGCTCGCTGCTTTTTTCCCGCCGAATCAAAGGATAATAAGTATAGAGGATACAAGGGAGTTGCAGCTACCTTCCTTTCTCCATTGGGTACCTTTGGTAACCAGAAATCCAAACCCGGAAGGAAAAGGAGGCGTTTCAATGTTGGATTTATTGGTTAATTCTCTTAGGATGAGACCGGATAGAATAATAGTGGGAGAGGTGAGAAGGCAGAGGGAAGCTGAGGTTATGTTTGAAGCCATGCATACCGGACACAGTGTTTATGGAACCATTCATGCAGATACTGCTGAGCAAACCATAGTAAGGCTTACCAATCCTCCGATAAACATTCCGAAGAATATGATACCCGCGATTTCCCTAATAGTTGTGCAGTTTAGAAACAGAAGATTGAATATTAGAAGGACCTTTGAGGTTGCCGAAGTTACGGAGGAAGGGGATGTAAATATTTTGTATCGGTGGGATCCAATTTCGGACAGTATAAGGAAGGCCAACGATTCTACCTCGCTTATGAGAACGCTGAGAATGTTTACCGGACTTTCCAATGAAGAAATAGAAAAAGAACTCGAAACAAGGAAGAGGGTTTTGGAGTATATGGTGAATAAGGAGATAAGGGATTTGGAAGGAGTAAGCAGGATAATTTCCGATTATTATAGGGATAAGGACGAATTGTTGAGAAGACTCGGATTAAAATGAGGAGGATAGATTACTTTTTTCTGGTGCTGGCAAACAGGATCCCGAAACTGAAGGTAAAGCTGAGACAGGCCGAGCTGGAAAAAACTCCGGAAGAGTTTGTAAGACAATGCTTTAAAAATGCTCTCTTTTTTTCTCTAATGCTGGAAGCTCCTTTTTTAGTTTTCGTCCTAAAAGAAAACTTAAACCTTATTCTTCCATTCCTATGCTTTCCTCTTCTCTTTCTTGTAAGCTTTCTTTATTTTCTCAAATACCTTGACTTAAAAATAAGGAGGAAGGTGAAAAGGATAGAGCAGGATTTAATCTTTGCTACCAGGCATTTGTTGATAGAGTTGGAGGCTGGAGTCCCTTTGTTTAATGCTTTGATGACGATTTCAAAGGATTACGGAGAGATAAGCAGACAGATAAAAAAGGCTATAAGCAAGGTAAACTACGGAGCTCCTTTGGATGTAGCTTTGCAGGAAATCGCAGAAAACAATCCGAGCGAGTATTTCAGAAGGGTTCTCTGGCAGCTGATAAATGCTGAGAGGAGCGGAAGCGATGTAGCAAAAGCTTTAAGTACCATAATCGACCAAATTTCCCAGGAGCAGATAATAGATATAAGGAGATACGGACAAAAACTGAATCCTTTTGCAATGCTTTATTTGATGTTCGCCGTAATCGTTCCCTCTTTGGGCATAACCCTACTTTTGGTAATAGGTTCATTTTTCAGAATGTCTTTAGGGGAGGGGTTTTTAATTATGGTTTTGATTCTCTTAGGATTTATGCAATTCATGTTCTTTTCAATAATAAGCTCATCCCGCCCTAATGTCGGTGTTTAATTATCTTAGGTTTATAACCGCAATTTTTGCATTCTAAAGATAGAATTTCAGTAATATAGCCTTCTCTTTTTATTAACAAAGAATTGCAGGTCGGGCAAAAACTACTTTCATACTTCCAATCCCACACGTTTCCGAGATATACATGGTTTAAATACTGCATAGCCTTTTCCCTGAGCTTTATTAGCTGCTCGACCGGAGTTGGAGGGATATCGAGCATTTTAAAATTAGGATAGAATCTGGAAAGATGGAGAGGGGTTTCCTTTCCCAAATTCTCTGAAATCCATTCAAAGGCAAATTTAACCCAATCCTCCTTATCATTTAATCCGGGGATGATGAGCATTGTAACCTCAACCCAGACTCCCAATTTTTTGTACATCCTTAGGGATTCTAAGACTGGCTCTAAAGATGCATTTCCGCAATACTTCCTATAAAATTCCTCCGGTCCTTTAAGGTCTATGTTTATACCATCTAAATATTTTCCTACCTCCCTTACAACCTCCAAACTGGTATAACCGTTAGAAACCCAAACATTGTACAAACCTTTTTTCCTTGCCTCCTTCATTATATCTAAGGCGAATTCAAAGAAAATTGTCGGCTCGGTATAGGTATAGGAGATTCCTTTAACCCTGTGCTCAATCGCTATTTTAACTACCTCTTCTGGTTTTAACTCTTTCTCCCAAAAAATTTCCTTCGGCTGGGAAATCTCCCAATTCTGGCAAAAAAGGCAGGAAAAGTTGCATCCAACAGTTGCTATGCTTAGGCATTGAGAGCCCGGCTCGAAATGGAACAAGGGCTTTTTCTCTATTGGGTCTATTGCTAAAGAGCAGGGCTTTCCGTAAACTAGAGAATAAAGCCTTCCTCCTAAATTTTTCCTTACCCTGCAAAATCCTGTTTGTCCTTCCTCAATGATGCATCCTCTAGGGCAAAGGCAGCATTTTACTTTTTTATTTTCCAGAGTTTGGTAGTACAAAGCTTCTTTCATAAGATTATTTTAAATCTTTTACTTAAACTGTTTTATGCCTATGGAAAAAATATTTTTCATAACGACCGCAATAGATTATGTAAACGATAAGCCGCATATAGGTCATGCTTATGAGAAAATAATTGCAGATTCCATAGCTAGGGCATTCAGATTTTTGGGAAAAAAGGTTTATTTCCTTACCGGCACTGATGAGCACGGTTTGAAGATTGAAAGAACTGCAAGGGAAAAAAAGAAAGAAATAAAGGAATTGGTGGAGGAGAATGCTATGCACTTTAAAAATGCCTGGGATAGCTTGGGAATTTCCTATGACCGATTCATAAGGACTTCAGAGGATTTTCATAAAAAAATTGTGCAGGATATTCTGCAAAGGGTTTATGACAAAGGATATATTTACAAGGGAATGTACGAAGGTTATTACTGCATAGGGTGCGAAAAATATTTGAGCGAGAGGGAATTGGTTAACGGAAAATGCCCCCTCCATCCGAACAAGGAGATAGAAAAGTTAGAAATGGAGAGCTATTTTTTTAGATTAAGCGCCTTCGAAGATAAAGTGCTAAACTTTTTGGAGAATACCGAGTTTTTATCGGACAAGTTTAAAAAGGAGATTATCAATAGAATAAAAAGCCAGGGTTTAAAAGATATAAGCATCTCAAGACCTAAGAGCTATCTTTCCTGGGGAATTGAACTGCCTTTCGATGAAACCCATGTGACCTATGTATGGTTCGATGCTTTAGTAAATTACATAACCGGCGCTAAAGAGAAAGGTTTTGAGGAGGTATGGCCGCCGGACATCCAAATTATAGGAAAGGATATCCTCTGGTTCCACAGCGTGATTTGGCCGAGTATTTTACTTGCCTCCAACCTAGAACTTCCAAAAAAACTTTTGGTTCACGGTCATTTAACTGTAAACAAACAAAAAATCAGCAAGAGTTTAGGAAATGTAATAGACCCTTTAGAATTGCTGGAAAAGTTTCCTTCCGATTCCTTGAGATGGTACCTTTTGAGAAGGGTTCCTTTGGAAGAGGATAGCGATTTTTCGATAGAGGAATTGAGAAGGGTTCATAACCACGAACTTGCAAACGAACTCGGAAATTTAGTCCAGAGATGCGTAGTTATGATCCATAAATACTTTGGCTCAACCATACCTGAAGGTAAGAAAGAAGGGAAATTGAAGGAAGCTTTTGATGATTTTTTGGCTGGTGTTAAAAAAAATATTGAAAAGCTAAATTTTGGCGAAGTATGTAGGGATATTTTCAACTTGATAAAGGAAACCAATGCCTATTTAAACGAAAAGGAGCCTTGGAGAAGGGAGGAAAATAGAAAAGATACTATATTTAATTGTGCTGAAGCCTGCTATTTAATTGCCTGTTATTCGCAATTCGTTTTGCCGGAGACTTCCAAAAAAATAGTTTCTCTTTTAAATCAAAAACTAAAAAATTTACTGGAGATAAAGGAATTCGGAAAAAACTTAGAGACAGGCAAAGAAGTTAGAAAGGCAGAGATTTTGTTTAAAAAGGTTTAGGTTTTATTCAAGCAAAACCTTCCCGACCATATCCTTAGCCTTCTCAACCCTTTCCTTATAGCTCTCTAAAAACTTTGCGAGCATTTCAAAGCATTCCTGCTTGCAATCTCCGCAAACTCTTTTCCCTTCCCTGCATTCTGAATAAATTTTCCTAAGCCTTTCATCATCTTCAATCAAATGAAATTTAAAATATTCAAAGACAACACATCTCTCAGGTTTTCCTCCGAATTTTCTTTGTTCTTCCATGCTCGGAGCCCCTCCGGTTAAAGCATTCATTATCTTTTCCTTTATTGTTTCTAAGGAATCATCCAAGAAAATAGCACTTTCCTTTTTTGACCCGCTCATCTTTCCGCCTCTCAACCCTCTCATAAAAAAATGGTTGGTTGAGGAGGGCTTTTCAAAGTTAAGCTTTTCTGCCAAATCCCTTGCAAGCCTTATGTAAGGGTCTTGATCAATTCCTATTGGGACTACTGTAGGTACCCTTCCTTCAAGCTCTTCTATTTGCGGCAATAAAATATGGGCAGCCTGAACCACTCCGTAAAAAAATTTTCCGGGATTGTCGCTATCATTAAATCCAAATATTGCCTTTATGGTTGATAAAGTTGTTTTCCTTGAGAGTTTTACTGCTAAGGGATAAACGTACTTACAGGTTGAAGATACAAATACTTTAGTTTTATTTGCGTCCAAACCTAATGCAAGTATTTTAGGGATTAAGGTATAGGCCCTTTCCGTTGCTTTTTCCAGGCTGTCAGATTTTCCGAAAACATAGGTTTCGTCATCTGAGAGGGGGATATACACCTTGCCCCCTAACCTTTGAAATGCTATTGCCTGATCAATAAACATCTTATTTCCGAAATGTAAGGGGGCTGATGGATTGAAACCCGTTAAAACCGCAAAATTTTCCTTTTTTTCAATTGCATCCAGGATTTTATTTAAATCTCGGTGGGCAAAGATAATCCCCCTTCTATAAAGTAGGGAAATTTCTTCCAATTTTTTAAGTTTGGGTTTGAGAGCCTCTATCGGCTCAACCCCGAACTCTTTAATAACCTTATCATAATCTATCTCGCCCTCAACTTTTTCCACATCTATTGCCATAATTATTCAAAAAAGAATTTTTTAAATTCATCGGATAGCTCTATGCTCTTTATTCTGCCCTTACCTTCCTTTTTTACGATGCCTTTGCTTTTCAACCTTTCTATTATCCTGAAAGTCTTTACCTTCGGAAAATTAAGTTCTTTTGTTATTTCGGATTGGGTAGCCTTTCCTTTATTTTTTAATATCGTTTCCATTACCTTTGCTTCATCCTCATCCAAAAGCTTTAGCACAATTTGAGTATTTTTCTTTTGTTTTGTAGGAGGCGAGATAAGATAAAAAGCCAAAGTACCTATAAATAGACCTATTGAACCGACAAATGGTATGAATAAAGGCAAGGGTATGAAGCATCCGCACAGATTTCCTTTCTGAACATGAATTTGGACGTATAAAGAACTTGCAGCGAGTACAAAAGCAAATATAGACAATATCAGCATTCCAATAATCGCCTTATTTTCCATAGTTTCACTTTTTGAAACAAAAATATAAAAAAGGTTTCACTTAAAAATATTATTATGTTTCAGAATATAGCGGAGATAACGATGCTTGCATTGGTAGATGCCATAAATCCTTGTACCCTTGCGGTTCAAGCACTTTTACTCTCCGCCCTGCTAATTACAAAAGGAAGGAGAGAGGCATTAGTTGGAGGCATTCTATTTTCCGTTACAATTCTAATTATGTATTTTTTATACGGCATGGGAATACTTCAGATTATCTATGCGTCAGGAATTGAATCTGTAATCAGAATTTTATTAAAGTCTTTGCTTCTAATTATGATTATTTTGGAGCTTTCCGCATATTTTAGGTATAGGCCAGGATTTACCTCTATGGAAATGCCTACGAGGTTTAGACCGATAACAAAAAAATTGCTGAGTTCTGTAGAGGATGCAAGAATTGCTCCGGTAATTGCGGTAATGTGCTCTATTCTATTGCTACCCTGTTCCTCAGGCCCTTATGTGGCTATGCTGATGATTATAAGGAATATGCAAATATTTCAAAAGATTTTGTCCTTGTTATATTATAACATAATATTCATTCTTCCAATGATAGGAATTACACTCGCCATTTTTTTTGGAACGAGTCCGGAGAAGATTATGAAGTTGAGAAATAGGTATATAAGGGAATTGCATTTGATTGCAGGAATTCTTTTAATTCTTGTATTTTTAATGACATAATATGGAAGTGAGAATAGTTTTAGGAATCTTTGGTATTGCAGGAATCCTGTTTATTTTAACAGCTTTACACATTTTTTCTGGTAGCTCAAAAACTCCCAACCCTGCCATGCCGGAAAACACTTCAAATACTTCAAAAAATGTAAGCGTTATATACATTGCCTATTCTCCTTCCTGCCCTCACTGCTATCATTTACTTGAGTATGTTTCCAAATTAAATCTAAAAAATGTGAGCATCCTAACCACCCAAAACGGAAGGGAGGTATATGCTCTGCTGAAAAAATACAATTACAACTGGGATTTCGGAGTGCCAATAGTATTTACCGAGGTTAACGGAAAATTAATAGTAATAAAGGGTTATCCTTCTAAGGAGCAAGATAAGGAAGGGTATTTTATGGGGGAAGAATATGAAAGAAAGCTGTGCGAATCCTTTGGCGGCAAAAAAGAAACGAGTAACGGAAAATACCTTTTCTGCTGGGTAAAAAGCAATGAGATTTTGGGAAATAAATATGCAATAGATTACCTTATCAACCTCTGTGAGGAAAATTTGTGTAATATTTAAACTATAGCTATTTTATTTATGAACAAAAGGACCCTTTCCTTTCTGGAAAAAAAGTCAAATCAGCTTGTCAAAAAATATCCTCTAATTAAAGCAATTTTTATTTACGGCTCATCTGTAAAAAAGAAGAGGGTAACTACCGATATAGATTTGGTTGTAATTGTTGACGATACTTCGGAAGAGTTTAGAGATAGCATGCTTGATTGGTTGGAAAGGGATTTGGAAATTATTGCAGAGGAAGCATCCCAAAAGTTGAAGATAAATTTGCATTTTCAATCGCCGAAAACTTTGTCTCTATGGTGGGATTCTCTGAGAAGCGGAGAACCTTGGGTAGTGAATGCTGTAAAAGAGGCTTGGATTTTGTACGACCCTTCAGATTACATAACTCCACTAAAATCTTTAATCAAACAGGGAAGAATTGCAGGAACGAGGGAAAAGGCCGAAGCTTTAATTGAGAGGGCTCCTTTCCGGTATAAAGAAGCGTTGAGGATAATGCTTGAAGAGATAACCGAAGAGCTCCTTTCAGCAATGACAGAAACCGCTCAGGCAGTTTTGATGTTTTTCAGAGTTGCGCCTCCAGCCGCTAAAGATATTCCGAAAGAATTAAGAAAAAACTTTGTTAGATCCGGAATGTTGAAAGAGGAGGTTGTAGAATATTTCGAGTATGTCTATGAAATTGCAGATAAAATTGCTCACAGAGAAATTACAAAACTAAGCGGTAAGGAAATAAAAAAATTGCTTAACAGGGCCGTACTTTTTATTGATAAAATGGATGATTTGTTTTCCATCTTAGAGACCACAAAAAAGAAAAATATTATTGAAGATTCGTATAAAAAAGCTATAAATATATGCAGGAAGGCTTTAAAACTTAAGGAACCTAAATTAAATTCCGAAGTTCTGAAAAAGTTCAAAAAGGAGTTTGTTGATTCCGGGTTAATCTCCCAGGATTACCTTTACATACTGAAAAAGTTAGGCAAAATGAAAGAGCTAGCGGAAAAAGGGAAATTGGAGGAAATTCCGGAAAGAGACATCTACTCCTCAATTATTTACACCAGAAGCTTGGAGGAAATTCTGAAAAAAAGAAAAAGGTAAATATTGTAACAACATTAAATTTTTATATATATTTAAGCAAAAATAATTATGGCGATAACAGACATAACTTTGCCTCAGGAAGATGTTGCAAGGGCAGTTGGAGGGCAACAAAAAATAGCAACAGATATAGAAATATCAAGAGCATTCCTGGAAACTTTAACAAAATTAACGGAAAATGCTGTAGAAACTAAAAACAAAGAAATTGCAAAGACTCTTAGGAAACTTGTAAAATCTTTCAGAGAATACTACGAAAAAGTTGAGAAAATGGTAAAAGTCATGTACAAAGACGATAAGGAAAAACTAAGAGGATGGATGGAGGTTGTAAAAACTAATCAATCTATATTTAAAGATTTGGAAAATGAACTAAAAAAGGTTAGTTAACATGGTACTCAAAAAAATCCGGGAGAAGCTGGCTGAATATAGGAGTAGAATAAGGGAAGGTTTAACTTATGCAGGATGTCCATCAACGAGAGAAGAAATAAAAAAAGGTGCTTTATACGTAGGAGGAGGTACAGCTGGCGGTTATTTGCTTTCAAAGTTTGGAGATAAAATAGCAGAGGGTGCAAAAGCAACAGTAGATGCCTTATACAAAGCTGGAAAAGGAGCGGTTAAAGGTGCCGAATCTTTAGCCGAGCCTGCAGGTACGGCAATTAAAGACGCTGCCACTTATACAATTACGGTAAATCCTCTAGTTTTGGCAGGAACTTTTTTGGGTGGTATGGCCACCGCTGAAGGTATTAGATTAGCAAAAAAGAAGATAAAAGAATATAAAGCTTTACATCCAAAAATAGAAGAGGTAGCAGAACTTTTAGGTGGAAAACAAGGAAGAAAATTGGCAGAAGATTACCATTCAAGTTTAGTAAACGCCCTAAATAGATTAGAAAATTACACTGCGGAAATAAAAAGATTGGAAAGGGAAAATAAATGTTTAGAAAGAGAAATAAAGAAACTTTACAAAACAAAACACCCTGAAATTGCAGAAGAAGAAGCAAAAAAACTTGAGAACATAATAAATAGGAATGAAAGGACAATAACTTCTTATGAATCGTCAATAAAAGAATTAGCAAGAACAGTTGAAGATAGAACCAAAAAAATGA
>Ga0190309_1000419_pt1 | contig 11991 bp, 3 predicted proteins | sample 48700767_MG_FD_161656 | JGI IMG/M metagenome (GOLD analysis project Ga0190309, IMG submission 161656) | Hydrothermal vent sediment bacterial communities from Southern Trench, Guaymas Basin, Mexico - 4870-07-6-7_MG | ecosystem: Environmental > Aquatic > Marine > Hydrothermal vents > Sediment ... | reverse complement strand
ATACTTTTGGTTCAGGCATCTCATAGTATATTTCCCCTACCTCACCCTCTCTTGCTCCTCCTATTTCAACGTAGAATCCTCTTATTGCTTGAACGAAGCCAGCAATAAGGTTAGAGTTGATGGATGACCCCTTGAATGGATATTCGAATATGCAGAGGCCGCTTTCTTTGCTTACAACCAGAAGCGACTCTAAACTGTTGAATTCAAGTATAAGTTCGTATTCTCTTAGAAGTTTCCCTCGCTCTACCTCCGTTTTCTTCTTTCTTTTTGAGAACCGTCGGCGGATTTCGGCAAAGACGGCAAATGTTGTTGCTAACAGTGCAAAGATCCACCATACATGTAGAAATGTTTCAAATATGGTGGAAGGTTTTACTGTAATGCTGTATCTGCTGGTTGTAGATGCTTTTTCACGTGTTCCTTCATATGTAACCGTTATGTTTATGTTGGTCATTTCTTTGGTTGTTTGAAAAGTATATGAGAATTCTCCTCTCATGTTTGTTACTGTTTCATACGTGTATTCTTTTGTTGTTCCATTTTCATAGGTTACTTGTATTATTATTTTAATTGGCGCCATAGCTATTGGTTCACCGCTCTCCGTGGTTAAAGACCCCGATATTGGGATTGTGTCGCCAGCAGTTACTTCCTGCGGTATATTTACAGTAAGTATCACGCGGGTTTTCGGTAAAATATGAAGTGGTATTTCAAAAGTTGTTGGTACATAGTTTGGTGCTTCTATTAAAACGGTTATTGAATAATTTCCGGGTTCGATTCCTGTTAGGTTTAAGGTAAAGCTAGGGTTTTGGGAATTCCATGTCATAAACCATTCGTAGATGTTTAGCTTTATTGTTAAGTTGCAGTTTTCTATTGGGGTTTTCCGGTACAGATCTTCAATGTAAAATTGAATTGTTATTGTTTCGTTTTCGTATTCTTCAAGAACGTCTGGTGAATAGGTTGCTTTTATCTTTCCGTAAATTGTTATGGTTCCTTTCCATATTTGGGTTTCATAATTTGAAGAACTTGTGGATATAAGTATTTGATGTTCTCCGATGTATTGTGTTAGGTTAAGAGAAAATTGAGTTTCGTTAAATGTTATGATTGGCGATTCGTTTAGATAAACTGTGCCGTTAAAGTTGGTTATTGGGTTTCCCCATTGATCTGTGTAATTTATAAGTATTGTAACTAGTGAGCCAGCTATTACCTCTTCGGGGCATAAAACGTTGAGGTATGCTTTTCCAGGTGTTATGTGTATTGTGATGTTTATTTCTTTGGTTTCATATCCTGTTTTTGTGCAGGATATCGTCATGTCATATGTTCCTACTTCTTGAAATACGGTTTTGTTCACGTAAAATGTCCCATTATACTCGAAAATGTATTCAGATTGTCCTATAAGTCCTTTAATTATTGCGTTTTCTATTAAATTGCCGTTATAGGTGTAGTTAACAACGATAGTTATCGAGGCGCCACATTCCCCAGTAATGGTCGTACCTGGGAAAATGGTAACTTCTGTCGGATAAACTAAGGTTATTGTTATTGTAGTGTTAGTTTTCTTGTAATATTCTCCTTCCGCGTAAATTGTAATACTATATTGTTCTGCTTGAAGACCGCTTGTGTTAAAATGTCCCTCATACCATCCACTTGTATCATTATACGTGAACAGAACTGTTCCTCTCATCCATTTAGCGTAGACATACGTGTCATTCACAGTTTCTTTAGTTACCGTGTTATTACATCGAACTCTAATTGTTACGTTTTCTCCAACGAAATAGTAAGATTCCAACGTATTAACTAGGACTTCAATTAAGTGTAGAACTTTAAAGGTGCTTATTCTATAACCAACCTCTGTGCCATTGTAAAATAAGATTGCAACACTATAGTTTCCCTTTTCAATGTCTGTAGCCGGCGTCCAAGTAAATGTGGTTCCTTCATCAATAACCTTACTGGTGCTATTAACTCTCGTACCATTTTCATTATATATTGCTAAGGTTAGGTTTCCGTTTGTTACAACATCTGTGAGATTTGTGTTAAATGTTATGGTTTCTCCTACACTTACATTTGCTGGATGGACAATACTATTTATGTAATTTGTCCCGTTAAATACTAAGGTCCACGGATTACTTGAATTAACCGTTACTAGGTTTCCAACCATACCGACATTAGTTGTGTTAATGAGTTGCCAATCTGATGGAACATAAAATTTGGTGCCAGCATTATTTAGCTCAGATGGATAAGTAAAGTTCGATTTCACATACCAAGTTGAATTATCAAAATCAGCATGAACATAAAACTTCGTGGCAAGGGTTCCATCTCTTACATGAAAGCTTTCACATGTAACATTAAACTTCAGCAACCAATCAGCAGAAACCTTCAAAGCAACAGTATCTGTGGAAACGAAGACATCATTCTCCCATATTCCATTACTACCCACTAGTGTTCCATTTACTCTTAAATTGTAGTCTTTAGGGGTGTAATTATCCTTCAGGGGAGCAAGAGTAACATATTGTAAAAAGAAGTCATAATCTTTGGGCGGACCGAATGGTTCTTCATAGTACGCATATCCTTCATTTATTCCATCTCCAAGTGTTAGGCTTAGATCGGAATATGCTAGCCATATAGCATATTCATTCTCGTTCACGTTTATATTTGAAACATTTAACCATATAAAGAAAGTTCTATTAAAAGTCTCCGACTCATTTAATAACAACGATGGGACGACTGGTATATCTAATGAAAAAAATTCCGTTCCACTAACTGATATGTTTAGTGATCCGAATGTAAGGTCGGCATTTGGATAGGGATAACTTTTGGTGACGAATGATTCGTTTCTTGCATTCATCACCTTCCAGTTGATAGTCACGTTGTGCGGTGTTGCTGGTGTTGTTTTAACTTTTATTCTAACTTGAAAACTTGTAAGATAACATGTTTGGTTTGGTATTTGAAAAGACATTGCGGCTGGAGTACCATTGATGAAAAAGGTTCCTTCATCCGGTGAGGATTTCCCCTCTATTTCTATTTCTTTTGTTAGGTTTTGTGGTTGTATGTTTGTGAAGTTTAAGGTTATTTTTGTGGTGTTAAATTTTATGTTATCAAAGCTAGTTGTAAGGTTTAGTGTTTTGTAGAATGCATCGTTTTTCGAGATATCTTCAGCTCGATAATAATTTGTTTTGTTGTTTATCCATTGGGTGGTTTGTGTTGCTGTGAAGTTGGCTGGTATGTTTTCGCCAGTAGATGATACACTTTGAGGATCTTTTAGTTCTGGTGTTTGTAGAGCTGATGAGGGCTGTGATATGTTTGTGAGTAGGAGGATTATTGAGATGAGTACTAGGGGGATTATTGTTTTTGCACGAAACTTCATGTGGACGGCCTCTACATAGATTTACGTTTCGTATCCTTTCTGTGCGTGTTTGAGTTGATTACGGGAAGATAAGTGTAGTAGTAATGATTATTACAATTATTGTGTTTTCATCGGTATAATATAGATGTATTCAAAGGTATTAAAGTCTATTTCATGAAGCTTCTAAAGAAAACGTAAAGCAAATGCATGTCTAAGTTATTTTTAAATCGCGACAGTAAACTTTTTTCACCCATTTTTACATTTTTGGGCCGTTACACGAGTATATCTAAAAATCGAGGAAAGACATGTTTAAGTCGCAGCAATGATGAACATTATATTTCTGCTTCTCAGCTGCCCACTAAAATTTAAGGAAAGGGGAAACTATAAATACTATAAGCGCTGTCAACATTGCTATTAAGACAAGGTTTTTTATTTTTTTAGCGTTTTGAGGAGAGTAGTCTCTTAGAAGAGAAACTGTAAATATTATAAATAACAGGTCCGTTACGAAAACTACCAAGATTAGGTAGGACAATCCTAGAATACCAAAAAAGTATGGTAAGGGGCTTAAAACAACAGCTGACAAATAAAATATTGCGGCGGCCCATGCAGCTGTTTTCGGCCCGAAAATTATGGCTATTGTTTTTATGTTTTTGGTTTTATCTCCCTCGATATCCACTATCCCCTTATTAATTTCTCTTCCGGTATTTGCAAGAAAAGCCAGCAAGGAAAATATGAGAAGAATGGGTGGAAAACTTTTCGTGGATACAAGCCCTCCAAAAAGAAAAGGCGCTGCAACACACATACTTACAATTATGTTCCCCGGTAGACCTGTTGCTTTCAGTTTAGCATTATAGATAAACGAAAGAGCCCAGAAGAGAGAAGCAAAAATAAGACATTCTAAACCTAAGGGAAAAGATAACGCTAATCCTATAAATGTAAATATTATGAAGAGGAGAATTGCTTCTTTTGGCGATATGTCTCCACGTGGAATCGGCCTGTCAGGATTATTAATAGCATCGATTTCACGGTCAAAATAATCATTGATAACGTCTGCAGCCGCTTGAAGAAAGAAACCCGTGAAAAACCCTAAAACAATTTCAGATATCTTCGGCCAACCTTGCAAAGCAAAAAACTCACCTATAATCACAGCAAACCCTATCATAACACAATTAACAACACGCATAATTTTAACAACTGCAACAGGCTTCAACTACCAACACTCCTCCAACAAAGCTTAACATATCAGGATCGTTGTGATAAATATTAAAAACTTCCCTTAAAATTCTTGTCACTTTAGAATTAGAAAATAAGCAAAAGATTGGTCCGATGCCAGCTTATGACTGTTTAAAAACGTATTTTAGGAAGTTGAAATCATATTTATTGAATTGTAATTTACTATGAATAAAAAGAAAGTAAAGGTTGGTAGGTTATACCAATATTGTGTTTAACATTTTCGTTGTTATTATTCCGATTATTGTTCCTGTTAGGTATGTTATTGGTCCTCCGTTTGCGACGACTTGGATCGCGGTACTAATAATTGGCCAGATGATTTTTTCAAATATCCAGGCGTTGTTTCCAAACAAGTTTCTTGCAATATATGGTACAACGTCGTCTGCTAAAATGACTTTACTGTTTTTGTCTTCGATTAGCATTTGTAGAAGCATTCCATTTATGACGCAACCTAAAAACGTTTGTAGCAAAACTTTTACGACGTTTTTTAGTGATCCACTTTCTTTCTTATCCCTGAAGTTATTTATGAAATCTTGATAATCATCAATGTTTAGTAAGATGAAGCTAACACATGCTAGCAGCACGTAGTTTTTAATTTTCCCGTATCCAGATTTTAAGGTGCTTTTAGCGTTGTTTGGCATGTTTTTATATATTTCTGCTCCAAGTCTGTGCCCTAAAAGGCTTACTGTTGCGAATATTGCTGCAAATACCATCGTTCCTGGATCTATAAACTTTTTAGTTATTTTCCCGAGAAATTCCTTGTATCTGCTCTTAATTTCCCTATCAGATAAAACTTTATCTAGGTACTCTTGGTGGGGAATTACTTCTTGCATTTCTTTGGGACTTATCTCTTTGTACAGTCCTTTACGAATTTTCTCAGCAATGTTTTCTGGGAATTTTAATTCCTCTGTGAAAGGTTGACTAAACTTTTCATCTCCAACAATTCCTAGTAAGCTTCCTATTGTGACGCATTGATCAGCTTTTTTCTCGAATTTTGTTCCTTCTGCTGGCTGTATTACTATAATTTCTCTACAAACTTCTCCAAGATTTTCGGAGTCTATTATACCTTTTAAAATTTGCCCGTAGACTTCTTTTTTAGCCTCAATTCGACATCTATTTCTTATTTTTGCTTCATTTGTATCTGATACTGAACCTTTTGCTTCATGGACCATGAGATAGCCCAACGGTCCACTATCTTCGATTTTTTCACTGATAATTCCTTCTATTTCCTCGCTTTTTTCCTCGAGCTTTTTATCAAACTCTTTTTTGTTTTTAATAGAACTAAGTTCTTCGTCATATTTTTTCTCAACACTTTTAATTTCCTTCGGAAGTTCCCTATATACCAGTTTATAAAATTCTTCAAAATTCTCCTTTAAGAAAAGTTCTATATCAGATTTTATTTTGGTGACTTTTAGTAATTTTTCGTTATCATTTTTGCTTTCAAGTCTTGTAGCAATTTTATCAAGAATTAAAGTTAAGTCGACATGGGTCATAATGGGCTCTCTAAGAAAAGGTGGATCACAGCTTTGAATAATTCCTTCAACTTTACCGTCAACAACAGTTAAATGCGTTTCAAAGATAGTCTGTGAAATTACATCAAAGAAAAGTGGCTTCTCTCCCTTTATCTCACTGTATTTATCGATATATTTCCTCCATACTGCTGCCTGCTGTTCGACTATAGTCTTAACTTTGTCTAAGTGTACTTCCCACTCATCACCAAGCAACTCACCATCAAATCTATACATTTTCTTTTTATGTTGTTCTCTAATATACTGATCTCCTCTCCCCGCAGGTATAAGATTTCTGTAACTATTTTTAAACGGATCTGCATTCATTACTCCAATTAAAATTCTATATCCTTTTAATGTAAGGTCTCCTGTTTCGATTTTGCAAGGTATAAAATCGCTAATTAAAATTTTGTCCCGATACTCGTTTTTCAGCTTTCTTTCAAATTCAATATTCTTTTCCACGAACTTCTTATTTAGCGCTGGATCTTTGAACCACTTACTTAAGTATCCTTCCCAAACGATTACAAACTCAACAGGATTACCATCAATATGCGTATGTAGCACTTGAACTACTTGTATTTCACCAAGCCACTTAAAGAGATGTCTACTGCCACCGCGATCAAGTATGATTCCCTTAATCTTTCCATTATCATCAAATTCTATAAGTTTTGAGACTTTGAGATCGGTGTTCCAAAGAATTTTGTCTATTCTTTTAATAAACCGGTCAGTTGGGATGGCGTCATACCATCTTAATTCCCATCCTTTTCGGACAACAATTATTATGTCATCGGTTCTCAAGAAATTCATATGCTTGACCTTTTCGTTAAGAACGTCATATAACATTTTATAGAGGGTCTCGGGATAGCCGTTTGCCTTTCTATTTGTTTTTACTCCGTCTCTGCTTGCCACGATTTTCCAAGTATCCCAGCCTTTAGGCATTTTTGTCCTTATTTTACCAGCTAGGAAAGCAGCCATGAACCAAGTGTAGTAAATTTTTACCCAAGAGTTTAGTTTTTTCTCCACGGGCTGCATGTTCAATATAAAGTCTAATATCTTGCCTGCAATGTCTAAGATGGATTTCGCAAGTTTTTTGGAGATTTTATTCTCGGCCGAAAGTTCACATAATAAATAGACCAGAGTTAGGTAGTTGTCCACCGAAAACTCTAAGAAATGAGTCCATATCTTATCAAGCAATCTCTTTACATGATTCCACGCATAGTTAAATGAGTTTACTATAGTGTCTGCAAATTTTTTGGCTGCAGATTTTAAGATCTTATCATTGTATGCTACTGCAACATTTAGAAACTTTATTGAAGAATCAATCCAATTGCGTAGAATCTTTTCTACCCAGCTCAAATTAATGCCTAAGGTGTTTGATAACGTTTTTAGAAGCATATTCATTGTCCAAGAAAAGTATTTTAGTATACTTCTTGCGAATCTTGCTATCATAGCAATTATCAGAGCTGCAATAAGCTCAGCAAGGCTTTTTCCAGCTCTCTTTAAGTGGTATGCAATGCTTATTACTGTTTTAAGATGCTGTTTTGCAAAGTTTATTACGAAATTTGTTCCCTGGAAGACTGTGTTATCTAAAGTTGATTTCACTGGGCTACGTATCCACTTGTTCCACGGTGCATTAAACGTTGCATCTATCCACCTATAGATTGCAGATTTAATTGCATAGTAATTTTTGTATATTTCATTGAATATTTCATCAACAATCATAACTGCACTCTTAATTTCGTAGATACCCGCTTTTAATTTATCATTAAACGTGTTCCCAAAATGTCTTTTCTCTACTTTCGGTGGTCTCCAAAATCTTCCAGTAATTACTGGAATGCTTCTAGTTTTATGTCTAAAATTTATTTTTGAAACTTTATTTGTTCTTTTTCCAAAAGTTTTGCATTTTGGTAGAATCTTATAACTTATGTGTTTAAGTTGTTTCTTTTTGCAGTTTTTTGGAGGGTGTCCGTGGTGGATTATAGCTTTAACGTTTTTCCTGTGAACAGTAACCCTATATGTACTTTTAGACCTCATTCCTCGCCAAAATCCAAACCCCAAAGTTACATTACTTCCATTATCATAAATTTCGTAAGGGTTGATCATCGAATTTACTTCTTTAATCTCATCGGAAACACTAAATTCTACGTAACCCTCAATTACCTCGCCCGTAAAATTATCAACAACTTGGACAGGTAAATATACGTGTTCTTCAACGAGCTCATAGGTCCCTGAAGACAAAACTGACTGTATAGATGCGATGTATTCTCCATTTAGATAAGTTTCTCCATCGTAAGCTAGTATTTGCGCATCACAATGCTTCTCGAAGAAAGCTACAACAGACCTGTTGCCGTAAATTTCCCTTTCTTTACCCATGTTACAGAAAGGCAGATATACAAATTTAAGCTTACTTAGACGACCTAATTTTAATTTTTCAGCCAAGTATTCTAAGGTTTCCCCGTTTACAACAGCTATGTTGTTCTCTCCATGCATCAGCATTCCATGAACTTGTGACGTTTCATTTAGAATTCCATGAGTCAAAATTATTAGATAAACATCATTTACTCTCCGATCCTTCTCAGCTAGCCATAATAAGTACATTAAATTCATAGCAGTACAATAATTTCCCGTTAAAACTATCGAAGCGTCTCCAACCTCTTCAGCAAACTTTAAAATCTCATCAACAACTATTCGAACGCGTTCATCACTAAACAGCGTTTCATTTAAAACAGATATATCTGTTACCAAAACCGCCAGTACAAGAGTACCTGTCCGGTTAACGTTTTCCATAGAGTTTAGAAAAATCTCCTCAATATCTTCACTTAACTTACCTGTTGCATTCACCCCAACAAACCAATTGCCTCCAATATTTGAACCTAATGACATTCCTCGGTCAGCATCTGGAACTTCGCCTAGCGGGGACACTATAACTCTATCAATTATTTCCTCTTCCCAAACCGTTACTGGCGTTCCATTTTCAAATCCTCGAAAACTTGGATCTAAACTATTTACATAGACTTTTGGCTGTCTTATTTTAGCTAATTCACTTAGAATCTCACCGTCGCTTGCTGCCATTAATCCAACATTTGAAAAATCCATTAATAAAACTATTAAAACCAACATCCCCACTACAAGCTTACCTCTCATAATTCACCCTCCATCCTCGAAATAAAGTTGACGATTAAAGTTTAAATACCCCAATACAAACAAACACAAAGTCCACTAAAATACCTCAAAAATCTAAATAACTACCGATTAAAAAATGAAATGTCTAAAAACCATCAGCCTAACTTAAACATGCTTCTCGATCAATTATCCACCCTTTTTGATTAATTGGCATATATCAATATATAGGACAAAATTTAGGTATAACACCGTTAACATGATACCTTCATCGCCCACTTATATACTAATCTCAATATTGTCGGCTAAACACACCACCCCTTTATCCCGAAAACAAAAAAAGCTACATTTCATGCAAACATAACATCGTTAAGAATCAGAAATATTAACCCCATACAGAAATAGACATAAAATTGAAAAACACCAGCAGAAAAAAGATTTTTTCAATAAATTAATGGTGGGCCCGGAGGGATTTGAACCCTCGACCTCCCGCTTTCTGCTCACAAAATTTGTGATTATCAGGCGGGTGCTTTGATTTCTCGGGATCTTGCCCCGAGATCTAACCAGACTGAGCTACGGGCCCATTTAGATCATATTGTATGTTGTGATGTTAGGGTATTTTTGTTTTTTGGTAGGTGTAACTATCTAATATTCTTTTGTATAATCTTTTTAAACTTCACTCCAAACGGGTATGGGCTTAAAAATGATTCAAAACTGTAGGGCAATGGTTTGTTAGAATTAGGAACTTTAAGCAGCGAAATATTATGCGAACGCGATTAAGGGCGGAGGAGGGATTTTTGTTGTTGGTGGACCCGCCGGGATTTGAACCCGGGGCCTCCGCCTTGCAAGGGCGGCGCTCTACCAGACTGAGCTACGGGCCCCGCTACTTAGTTGTGTAGGTTGTTTGTTTTTTAATTTTTTCTCTAGACTACTGAGGGTTGATTGCTATTATGTTTGTGATAGAAAGCATGGTAGGTCGGTGCTGTAATGTTATTGTTTTATGGTATTATTTCTGTTGTGTTGTTGTATGGTGGGTAGTTGAATTCTTCTTGGTTTATGATTCCCTTTTTTATTAGTTTTTTTATTGTTGGTTTTGTTTTTTCTAGTTGGTGTATTAGGTGTTTTGTTATGTTGCATATTTTTTTGAAACCTTGGATTCCCCATAGCTTTGTTTTGTTTGCGAATAGGCATCTTCCTCCGCATATTGAATATATGTCACATGTTAGGCATGGTTCTTCGATGGTGACTTTGTATGGGAGGTCTTTTGGTTTTGAGTTCCATATGTCTCCGATGTTGTTCCATTCGAATTCTGGGGCGATTGGGCATGCTATTATTCTTCCCGATGTTGTTATTGTAAATGCGTTTATGCCGGCGCCGCATCTTAATTCTGTTTCCTCGTTGTTTAACAGTGTTTTCATGATTCCTATGAATGGTACAATTCCTAGGACCTTTCCTTCTTTCTCCATTTTTTGGATCCAGTATTTGATTAGCTTGGCGATTCCTTCGTTGTATTTTTTCGCCCATTCGTCGAAGTTTTTGTATCTTTGGTATGGTGGTGAATCCCATTGTACGTCTAGTTGCCAGTGTACATGGTTAAATTTCGGGTTTTTTAGTTCGATTAGATGTTTTACATCCTCATATATGTTTGTTTTCTCGGAAACTGCCATTCTTGCTATTAGATCTCCTTTATATTCTCTTTCTTGTATGGTTTTTACGTTTTTAATTATTGAATCGTATGTGTTTTTGCCTCGATAGTACTCTGTTGTTTCTTTTCTTCCATCTATTGATACTAGGATTGTGTCAAGTTTGTGTAGATATTTTGGTTTTAACTTGTGCAGGAAAGTTCCGTTGGTTTGGAGTACGTAGTGTTTCGCTGGTATTTGATCTATTATTTTTTCCATTAGGGATATTTTTAGGAGGGGTTCTCCGCCGTAGAAGGCTATTATTGGTTCTGGGTCTTTTTGTATGAAGTTTTTTAGGGTTTTTATGTTGTATGTCGGTTCTATGGGTTCTATGTTGGGGTTTGGCTGGTTTCCGCAATATTTACATGTTAAGTTGCATTTCTGTGTGAGAATTATGAAATATAGCATGGTGCATGCCCGTTCGTAGAATGAATGGATATGTAGGTTGTTTTCAAAATAGATGGTTATAGTTTTAGGTATATGATTTGGGTTTTTGTTTTTGTGACGGTTACTGTTATTCTTTGTAGTTTTTGAGGTTCTTTTGGTGTTCCGTAGTTGAGGTTTTGTATTTGATGCATTTCTTTTAGATCTTTTTCTAGGGGTTTTAGTTCTTCTGGTATCCATACTTCTGATATGGGTGTTCTTAGTGCTTTTCCATGGTCTTTTTTGTATTTCCATATGGCGCTGTTTACTGCCATTAGGGTCTGGGTTATTTCTGTGAGTGGTGTTTTCCATTCTGGGTTTGGCTGTGGGAATTTTTCTAGGTGGATGCTTTTGTTTGGTGAGTAGAGTTCTCTGTAGATTTTTTCTGTTATGAAGGGTGTTATTGGAGCTAACAGTTTTAGGATTGTTTTAAGTACTGTGTGGAGTGTGTACCATGCTGCTTGCTGTTCTTTTTCTGTGAATTTTCCTTCTCTATTATATGCTCTGGATTTTACAAGTTCTATGTAGTGGGATGCAAATATTTCCCATGTGAAGCTTCTGACTTTTGTTGCTGGTATTTGGAAGTCTAGTTTTTCGTATCCTTCTTTTGCTTCTTCTATTAGTTTGTTTAGTTCTCCTAGTATCCATTGGTCGGTTGCTGTTAGTTTAACTTGATTTTGTGGTTCTGGGAAGGCTG